>OLQU01000030.1_pt1 | contig 136956 bp, 109 predicted proteins | sample 1672271 | NCBI WGS metagenome assembly OLQU01 (sample SAMEA3136666, study PRJEB25190) | human gut metagenome | biome: human gut; feature: human-associated habitat; material: faeces | place: Austria | collected 2013 | reverse complement strand
TGGCCTTGAGCTCTTCGAGCAGCCAGGTGCGGGCCTCACGGGCGTTGGTCAGGGTCTCCAGCGTGGTGAAGGTCTTGGAGACGATGATGAACAGGGTGGTCTCCGGGTCGAGGCCCTTGGTCTTCTCGGCCAGGTCGTTCGGGTCGATGTTGGAGATGTAACGGGCGGAGATGCCGGCGTCCGCGTAGGGCTTGAGCGCCTCGTACACCATGACGGGGCCCAGGTCGGAGCCGCCGATGCCGATGTTGACGACGGTCTCGATCTTCTTGCCGGTCACGCCGGTCCACTTGCCGGAACGCACTTCGTCGGCGAAGGCGTAGATGCGGTCAAGCACCTCGCGCACGTCCTTGACGGTGTCCTGACCGTCGACGATGTACTTGCCCTCGTCCTCGACCGGGCGGCGCAGCGCGGTGTGCAGCACGGCGCGGTCCTCGGTGTTGTTGATGTGCACGCCGGTGTACATCGCCTTGGTGCGCTCGTCGAGCTTGACGGCCTTGGCGAGGTCGGCGAACAGCTGGAGGGTCTCCGGCTTGATCAGGTTCTTGGACAGGTCGAAGTGCAGGTCGCCGGCGTCGAACGACAGCTTGTCGACGCGCTCGGCGTCATCGGCGAACCACTGCTTGAGGCTGACGCCCTCGGCCTGCAGCTCGTCATAGTGCTTCTGCAGCGCGGCCCACTCGGGGGTCTTGGTGGCGTCAACTGGCGGATTGATGGCCATGGTATTGGTCCTTTCATCATCACTGTACGCCGGAGTCGGCTCTCCAATGCTGGCGGGCCACACCGGTTACTTCGCTTACCAAGATACTCACAAAAGCGGACAGAAACAAACAAAAAATACCCAAGATGAACAACCGTGACCGACACGACATGCCCGCGCACGACATGCCAGCCGAACTTGCATAAATCCACGGCATACAGTAAAGTCTCATTCTTGTGCGCAGGTTCATCAACGAATCGGCAGCATGCCACTTTAGCTCAGTCGGTAGAGCGGCTCACTCGTAATGAGCAGGTCGACAGTTCGATTCTGTCAAGTGGCTCCATACCCCTAGGCTCCGCGCCTAGGGTTTTGTATATCCAGCCGTTTCGACGGGTGGCACGCGCGAGTGGCGAAATCGGTAGACGCGCAGGATTTAGGTTCCTGTGTCTTTGACGTGAGGGTTCAAGTCCCTTCTCGCGCACGCGGAACCATACCTCCGCAATCGCCACAGGGAATAGAGAAGCATGACCGCGATACTGAAACCCATAGCGTTTCTGCTCATCATCGTCGCTGCGTATCTGGTCAAGCGGGCGGGACTGTTCAAGCCACGCGACTATCGCGTCATGCAGGTGGTGGTGTTCGATTTCACGCTTCCCGCCTCCATCATCGTCTCGTTCGCCACGAACCCGCATCATCTGAGCATGCTGCTGATCTCGGTGTTCGCCATCGTCTTCGGCCTGCTGCCGCTGCTGCTGGTGTATGCGGCGACCCGGCACAAGCCCGTCGCGGACCGCGCGTTCCTGATGCTCAACTGCTCCGGATTCAACATCGGCAATTTCTGCTTCCCCGTAATCCAGGCGTTCATGGGGCCTTCGGCGCTGGTCACCGCCTCGATGTTCGACATCGGCAATTCCGTGATCGTGACCGCCGGCTCAAACGTGATGACGACGTCGCTGCTGCACATCGACATGGACCGGCCGCTCACCGAACAGCATGCGGGAGCCGCGCCGACACTTCCCTATTCGAAGCCACGGGACAAAGACGCCCGCAGGCTCGCCCGCCGCGCGAAGGCCAAGCAGATCCTCAAGGGATTCCTTACTTCGGTGCCGTTCAACGTGTATCTGCTGATGATCGTGGTCATGATCTTCAGCATTCACATCCCGGCGTTCGTGCCGACGCTGCTGCAGCCGGTGGCGGACGCGAACTCGTTCTGCTCGGTGTTCATGGTGGGCATGCTGATGGATTTGCCGCGCACCGGCAAGGATGTCGGCAGCGTGCTGCGGGTGCTCGGTTGGCGCTTGCCGCTCGGCGTGCTGTTCGCGGCCGCTTGCTGGTTCCTTCTGCCGTTCGACGCATCCGTGCGAAAGACGGCGGTGATGCTGTCGCTCGCGCCCACGGCCGTGTTCTCGACACTGTTCACCGACCGCGTACTCGGCAACGCGAAGCTCGCCGGGTTCACGCTGTCCGTCACCGCGGTCATCTCAATCGGGCTGATGACCATCGTGAATTTCGTGATTCCCGCGTGAGTGCCGAACATGCGCTCTCAAAACTCGCAGATACGATTTCACCGATTTCGCGGAAACGGCGGAAAATAGCGGAAAACTGCAAAAACCCGTTTTTGTATCTGCGAGTTTTGAGAGCGTGATTCTACCGCAACAGCGCCTCGACCGCCGGCACGAGAGCCCTGATGGCTTTGCCGCGGTGCGAAATCGCGTTCTTTTCTGCCGCGTCCATCTCCGCGCTGGTCAGCGGATGGTCCGCAGCGGCCCGCTCCGGCTGGTCGTCCGGCACGAACAGCGGGTCGTAGCCGAAACCATGCTCGCCGCGCGCCGCGCGCAGGATGCGCCCCGGCATTTCGCCGATTTCGACGGTTTCGGAGACGATGGCGTGCCTCCCGCCCGCCACAGGAGCCGCGGAATCCGGCACGGCCAGTGCGGCGGCGCAGCGGAAACGGGCCGTGCGCGCCGCGTCCGGGATGTCGGAGAGCTGGGCGAGTAGCAACGCGTTGTTCGCCGGATCATTGCCATGCTCCCCCGCCCAGCGCGCGGACAGGATGCCAGGCGCGTTGCCCATCACGTCCACAATCAGTCCGGAGTCGTCGGCGATGGCCGGCAGGCCGGTGAGACCGGCCACAAACCGCGCTTTGAGCAGTGCGTTCTCCTGGAAGGTGACGCCCGTCTCGACCGGGTCGGGCAGGCCGAGGCTGCCGGCGGAGACAAGCTCCACCTGAGCGGCGTCCGCGCCCAGATCCTCTTCGAGAATGCGGCGGATTTCAACGAGTTTGCCTTCGTTGTGCGTAGCGACGACGAGTTTCATGGGGGTCCTTTATTCCTTACCTATGGTTGTGCATGACGGGGTGAGGCCGATCGCCCGCCGGCGGCGTGCCCGACTCGTTTCAATCGAGCGAGAGGGCGGCACGCTGGGCGGCCTGAAGCTCCTTGTTGCCCTTTTCGGCGAGGTCGAGCAATGTGTTGAGTTCGGCGCGGTTGAACGGGCGGTGTTCGGCGGTGCCCTGGATCTCGATGAAGTCACCGGATCCGGTCATCGCCACGTTCATGTCGGTCATCGCCTGACTGTCCTCGATGTAGGGCAGGTCAAGCATCGGCGTGCCGTTGATAACGCCGACCGACACCGCGGAAACGGCGTCTTTGAGCACGCGGTCGGCCGAACGAATGTGGCGCTTCTGCTCAGCCCAGCGCATCGCGTCGACCAGCGCCACATACGCGCCGGTGATCGAGGCGGTGCGGGTGCCGCCATCGGCCTGCAGCACATCGCAGTCGATCTGGATCTGGTTCTCGCCAAGCGCCTTCATGTCGACGACGCCGCGCAGGCAGCGGCCGATCAGACGGCTGATCTCATGGGTGCGGCCGCCGACCTTGCCGCGCACTGACTCGCGGTCGGTGCGCTCGGCGGTGGCTCGCGGCAGCATCGAATATTCGGCGGTCACCCAGCCGAGTCCGGAATCCTTGCGCCAGCGCGGCACCGACGGTGTGAACGTCGCCGTGCACATCACGCGCGTGTTGCCGCATTCGATGAGTACCGATCCTTCGGGCACGTCCGTGAAGTGCCGCGTGATGCGCACCGGGCGCAGTTCGTCCACTACGCGGCCGTCCGCGCGAATCACCATTGCCTTGTCCAACATGTCTTTGATTTCAGCCATGCCTTCAACGTAGCACCATGCGGCGAACGTGCCCGCAGCGCGGCACGTCTCCCGCCGCCGCTGCGGCAGCCATCGTGACCGCCGTCACGCCGAATGGCTCTTGCGCGAGTCGCCGCGCGACACTAGGGTTTTGGATAACACACGATTCTTGTCTTGCGGGAGGGCGGTCATGGTCGATTATTCACCGGCACTGATGACGGATATGTATGAGTACACGATGCTGGACGCCAGCCTGAAGGATGGCACGGCGAACCGCAAATGCGTGTTCGAGGTGTATACGCGCCACCTGCCCGAAGGCCGCCGTTACGGTGTCGTGGCGGGCATCGGCCGCATTCTGGATGAGCTGGGTCGGTTCCTCCTCAGCGACGAGGACCTGCGTTTCCTGTCCGACCGCAAGGTGGTTAGCAAGGAGACGATTTCGTGGCTGGAGAACCTGCATTTCTCCGGTTCGATCAAGGGTTACCGCGAGGGCGAGATGTTCTTCCCGAATTCGCCGATTCTGCAGGTCGAGGGCACGTTCGGCGAGTGCACGCTGCTGGAGACGCTGGTGCTGAGCGTGCTGAACTATGATTCGGCGGTCGCATCCGCCGCCTCGCGCATGGTGAGTGCCGCGAAGGACCGCCCCTGCATGGACATGGGCGGGCGCCGCACCAACGAGTGGGCCGCGGTGGCAGCCGCACGAGCCGCAGTCATCGGCGGTTTCCAGGGCACAGCGAACCTGCTTGCGGCGCAGCTGTATGGACTGAAGGCCATCGGCACCGCCGCGCACTGCTTCACGCTCGTACATGATGACGAGCGCAGCGCCTTCGCCTCGCAGGTCGAGGCGCTTGGCCGCAACACCACGCTTCTGGTGGACACGTACAACGTCGAAGAGGCGGTGAAGACCGCCGTGGAGGTCGCAGGTCCTCAGCTGGGCGGCGTGCGCATCGATTCGGGTGATCTGGCCGCCATGGCGCAGCGCGTGCGCAACCAGCTGGACGCCCTGGGCGCGACGAACACGAAGATCACCGTCACCAACGATCTGGACGAGTACGCGCTGGCCGCCCTGCAGAGCGCGCCGGTGGACTCGTACGGCGTGGGCACGATGCTGGTCACCGGCTCCGGTGCCCCGACCTGCGCGATGGTGTACAAGCTCACCGAGCGCGAGAATTCGGCTGGCGTGATGCAGCCCGTGGCGAAGAAGTCGAAGGACAAGGCCAGTGTTCCCGGCCGCAAGCTCGCCTACCGTTCATATGAGTATGGTCTGGCCGAGACGGAACATGTGATCTCCGGATCGGAAACCCAGCTGGCCGAGTATCGTCCGGCTGAGGGATGGAAGGACCTGCTGGTCGACTACGTCGACCACGGTGACATCGATTCACGTTATCAGGGTCACGCCGCCATCGCCGACGCGCACGAATACCGGGCCAAGGCCCTGCGCGAACTGCCGATCACCGCGCAAAGCCTGATGAAAGGCGAGCCGGTAATCCCCACCGAAATCACCGTGCTGTAATCCTTCTGGCCCTGCGAGCTCGATGTCAAGCCCGGTCAGCACCTCGACCATCACGGCCACCACCTTGCTGACGCTGATGTGTGTGGATGCCAGCATGTCGAAGAACCAGTCGGAATACGCCCATGTCCTCGGCAGCGCATGGCTCTTCTTCTCTTCCGGACCGCACCGCGTGGCCCATTCGCGGCGGACCAGCATGTCCATCTGCTCGCGCTCGAACCGCTTGCCCTCCGCCTTGTCGGCGAACAGCGGCAGCGGCGACTTGTAGTACTGGCGTCCGTCGCTGTACGAGTTCTCGCGCTGCTTCTGCATCATCTTCTGCTTCATGCTCTCCAACCTGTCGTTGGAGACCTTCAGGCCCTCGCGAAGATGCCGCGCCTCGTCCTGCAGCTGGGTGAGGTACTGGAACACCTCGTCGGCGGCGGACTCGTCGATATGGCCGTCGTCGTCGGTGATAAATTCGACGAGCTCCTGCATCGAGTCGAATTGCGTGCGCGTCATGGCGGCGCCTTCCGGCAGGGCTGCCGACAGCCCCCCCCCACGCCGCTTTCGGGGTGACGAGGTCGAATACGGCGGCGACATCATGCAGATTCGAGGCGAGGCTGTTCGCGTCGAACAGGGGCTTGCCGAAGCGACGGGTCACCACTACCGCGGGATGCTGGCGGTCGGGGGACGTCAGGTATTCGGATAGGGCTTCGGCCTCGTCGGCATCGCTGATGGCAATCGCAGTGCCCGTCATCGTATCGTAAGGTTCCAGTGGCTCATATTGCGATGAATTGGATTGCGCTGTCATGGCGAACGGTGATGTGCCGGTCTGTATCGAACCTGATTGTGCGGAACCAGACTGTGCGATGGCATCGATCCCCTGCAACGCTTCCCCGCCATTATTTCATATTTCGCACGGCATGTTCCACAATGTCCGCTTTCGCGATAGACGCCGTTTCTTCAAGATTCCGGGGAATCCGCGCGATGTGCTACACCGATGGGCATCACCGCAAAAACAAAAACCGGGCGGGAAAGAACCCGCCCGGCAATGTCATGCTCGGCCACGCCGATACCGCATCAGCGGCCCTTAATCTCGGAGCCGATGACCTTTTCGCTCAGCGCCTTCGGACCGCGCGTCACGGCGACCGCGCCGGAACGCACCAGCTCGATCACGCCGTAGTGCTCCAACAGACCCAGCAGCGCGTCGATCTTGCCTTCGGCGCCGGTGGCCTCGATGGTCAGCGACTCCGGGTTCACATCGACAACACGCACACGGAACAGGCGCACGATCTCCAGCACGTCAGAACGGTTCGACTCGTTCGCCGCCACCTTGATGAGCACCAGTTCACGCTCCACAGTGGTGTTCGGATCGAGTTCGACGATCTTGAGCACGTGCAGCAGCTTGTTGAGCTGCTTGATGATCTGCTCCAGCGGCACGGCCTCCACGTCGGCGGTCACGGTGACGCGGGAAATGTCCGGACGCTCGGTCGGCGAGACGGACAGCGAGTTGATGTTGAACGCACGACGGGCGAACAGACCGGCGATGCGGGCCAGCACGCCGGGACGGTTCTCGACGAGCACCGACAGCGTGTGACGCTCGGAACCGAGGCGGGAAGCGGGATACATAGCCATAATCACTTACTCCTTATTCCTTGACAACCGTGCCGTCACGCCTGGTCACCATCGTCGACGCCCTTGTGCAGCAGCGGCTGCGTGCCCGGACGATACGCGACCTCGTTGTTGGACGCGCCGGCTGCCACCATCGGCCACACCATGGCGTCCTTCCATACACGGAAGTCGATCAGCACCGGACGGTCGTTGATCTCGTTCGCCTTGTTGATCGCGTCAATCGCCTCGTCCTCGGTGAACGCGCGAAGGCCGACGCAGCCGTACGCCTCGGCGAGCTTGACGAAATCAGGCACGTCGAAGAACTCTCCGCCTTCCTTCGAATCGCCGTCAGCCAGGTTGGTCTGGGAGTAGTGCTGTCCGAAGAACAGAGTCTGCCACTGGCGCACCATGCCGTACACGGAGTTGTTGATGATGGCGATCTTCACCGGCGCATGATCCAGGAACGCGGTCGTCAGCTCTTCGGAAGTCATCTGGAACGAGCCGTCGCCCGCGATCAGCCACACCGGCTTGCGCCCCTTGAAGTCGCGCTGGGAGCCGACCGAAGCGCCGATGGCGGCCGGAAGGCCGAAGCCCATCGTGCCGAGGCCGCCGGAGGAGATCCACGAATGCGGCTTCTCGAAATCAATCAGCTGGGCCGACCACATCTGGTGCTGACCGACGTCGGACACCCAGATCGTGGAGGGGTCGGCATGGTCGGACAGCTGCTTGATGACCCACTGCGGCGCGAGCGAACCATCGGTCGGCTTATCGCACGGCTGATCGTAATCGATGGCATATTCCTCGCGCAGGCGGTTGAGCTCGTCCCACCACGGCTTGAGGTTCGGCTTGCCGCCGATGGCCTGAGAACGCTTGATTTCGGGAATCAGGTCGTTGAGCACGGTGGACACGTCGCCGACGATCGGCACGTCGGGAGCGCGGTTCTTGCCGATTTCGGCCGGATCGATGTCGATGTGGATCACCCGCGCGCCGGGTGCGAACGCGTCGAGCTTGCCGGTCACACGGTCGTCAAAGCGCGCGCCGATGGCGACCAGCAGGTCGCAGCGCTGCGCGGCCGCGGTGGCGGCGACGGCGCCGTGCATGCCGAGCATTCCAAGCGCCTTGGGGTTCGAGTTCGGCACGATGCCGCGGGCCGGGAGCGTGGTGACGATCGGCGCGCCGGTCACTTCGGCCAGCTCGGCCACTTCGGCGGACGCGTTGGAACGCACCGCGCCACCGCCCACGTACAGCACGGGACGGTACGACTGCGCGAACAGCTTCGCCGCATCCGAGATCACGCGGCCGTGCGCCTTCGTGGTGGGGTTGTAACCGGGCAGAATCATGCGCTGCGGCCACGAATAATACATCTCGCCGGTCTGCGCGGTCTTGGTCAGGTCCACGACCACCGGGCCGGGGCGGCCCGAACGGGCGATATAGTGCGCCTCGGCGAGCACGCGGGGGATATCCTGTGCGCGGGTCACCAGATACGAGTGCTTGACGACCGGATAGGTCGCCCCAACGATGTCCGCCTCCTGGAAGGCGTCGGTGCCGATGGCGTTCACGCCCACCTGACCGGTGATCACGACGAGCGGCACGGAATCCATGTTCGCGTCGGCGATTGGGGTGATCATGTTCGTCGCGCCCGGGCCGGACGTGACGATGCACACGCCCACGCGGCCTGTCGCCACCGCATAGCCTTCGGCGGCATGGCCGGCGGCCTGCTCGTGGCGCACGAGCGTGAACCGGAACTTCGTATCGTCGTTGATCGCGTGGAACACCGGCAGGATGGCGCCGCCGGGCAGGCCGAACACGTCCTGCACGCCCAAATCCTCCAGCGCGCGAATCAACGCCTGCGCGCCGGTCATTTTCTCACCGTCGATGATCGTCTGCTTGTCTGCGGATGCGGTGTTTTTCGGAACGCCGCTGAACGCCTGCAATGGTGTGGGTAGAGCCATCATGTCCTCTCAACTCAAATCGTTCGGTCATATGCCTGGACCCGTCGCGCCTCGCGAGCGTTCATGACTTGCGTGCGCCGACGGTCACGATGCGCGTTCGCTTGTGGCTATGGCGTCTGTGATTCGTATTTTCTCAGTTTAAGCATACAGGTGACAGCATCGCGCAATCGCCGTTCACCAGTTGGTCAGTTGCCGGCCGAGCCGCTGCGCCGGTGCTTGGACGAGCCGTTCTTGCGGGCCGCCTTGAGCGCGGGCGCGTACCGGTCGAGCTCATGCCAGGCCATTTCCGCCGCGGCGAGCTGCGCCTTGCGCTTGCTGGTGCCGGTACCCTTGCCGATGATGTCGTCTTTCGGGCCGATGGTGGCCTTGGCGGTGAATTCCTGCGCGTATTCGGGGCCGGACACGCTCATGCGGTACCGCGGCTCATCCAGGCCGAGCTCGTGCGCCTTCACGGTCAGCGAGGTCTTCCAGTCCAGGGCTGGTCCTTCGGTGGCCACTTCCGCCAACGTGTCGTCGATGAGCCGGTGCACGACCTTGCGCGCGCCTTCGATGCCGTGCTCCAGGAACGTGGCGCCGATCAGCGATTCGACGATGTCGCACAGAATGGAGCTTTTCTCGGCACCGCCGGACTCCGCCTCGCCGTGCCCGAGCAGGATGAACGGGCCGACGTGCAACTTGTCCCGGGCGATCGCCGACAGGGCCTCCTCCGAAACGGCCTTGGCGCGCATCTTCGCCAGCTGGCCTTCGGTCATGTCGGGATGCAGCGTGAACAGCGTCTCGGTCGATACCAGTTCCAGCACGGCGTCGCCGAGGAATTCCAGCCGCTCATAGTTCGATGTGCCGGGGTGTTCGTGCGAGAACGAACGATGGGTGAGCGCCTGTATCAGCAGATCCGGGCTGATGGTGACGCCCAGCGCGGAGAACAGCTCTTCGCGCGGTTCAGGTTCAGTCATGTTTTTCTCCTTGTCCACCGTATCCGGCCGCACGCGCACGCCCTGAACGCATACGCGCAGTGTCCGGATGGCAATGCGACAATATACGAAGACCCTGCCACCCGTCGATGGCAGGGTCTTCATTTCGCTATCGGCATTCGGCTGCGATCACTTGGTGTGAGCGGAGCGAATGGCTGCGCGGTACACGCGGCCGCGGTAGGAGCCGCAGCTCGGGCAAGCCATGTGCGGCAGCGCCGGAGCGCCGCAGTTCGGGCATGCGATGGTCTGGGCGGCGGTAGCCTTCCAGTTCGCGCGACGCGAGTGCGTGTTGGCGCGCGAGGTCTTGTACTTAGGCAGTGCCATTTGTTATTCCTCTGTTTCGTTCGAACAATTGAGCTTAAGCGTACGGTATCTTAACGCATCGCCCGTACAACGGCATGTCGCGGCGTCGCGCGAGCAGGTTCCCAGACCCGCACGCCGATCGCCCACCGTTACTTGTCGCCGTGCTCCTCGGCCTCCAGCTGGGCCTTCAACCCGGCCAGAGCCGCGAACCGCAGATCGGTCACGTCATGATGATGGTCCGGGTGCTCGTTGAGGTCGACGCCGCACTGCGAGCACAGTCCCCGGCAGTCCTCGCGGCACAGGGGCTGCAATGGCAGCGCCTCCACCAGCGTGTCACGCAGCAGCGCCTCCAGGTCGGCGAACGCCCCGTCTCGGCTCAGCGGATACACGTCCTCGGACTCGTCCTCCCCCGCGACGATCTCCACGTCCTCGTTCTTGGGCTTGCCGTGCGAGCGGGCCTTCGCGCTCTCCTCGTAGGGGAAGAACGCGACGACGTCCACACCCCAATCGCGCTTGATGGGCTTGAGGCAGCGTGTGCACTCGGCCGCGACGGGCGCTTCGATGCGAGCGGTCAGCACCAGGCCGTCGACTATCGAGTCGAACGAGCCGTGCACGCTGACGTCCGCGCCCTCCTTCACGCCGATGACCTCATCGCCGATGCCGCTCGGCGCGGGAAACACCGCGTCCACCGTCTTGGACTGCCCCGGCCGCGACGCCACCTGCGCCACGCTGACCGCCCATGCGGAATCCTCCGGTCGTGCCATGCAAATCTCCTCCCTGCTGCTGCCGCGCATGCTGTTGCGCGTTCCGTTACACTCCGGCGCGCCCCTACTGCGCTTCCGGATAATCGTTGATGTTCAGGTGCGGCATCTGCTCGCCCGCCGCGCGCTGCCGTTCCTCAAGCACGTTGAGTCCTGCCTGCACGTCGTGACTGAGCTTGCCGAGCTGCTCCTGCAGGCCGGTCATCACCGTCGTGCAGTACTCGTCGGCGCCATTGGTCAGATGGTCGGCACGCGCCTGCGCCTTGTCGAGAATCGCACGCGCACGCTGCCGCGCCTTGTCAGTGATGTTCTCCTGGCCGACGAGGATCTGCGCCTGCTTGTTGGCCTCGTCCAACGTGTCGGCGGCACGGCTCTGCGCCGACGCGATGATGGCGTTCGCCTGCGTCTGCGCGGATTCCAAGCGCCGCTCGGCCTCGCGCATCAGCGCGGACGCGCGCTCCAGCTGCACCGGGAGCATCCGCTTGAGCTCGTCCAGCTGACCGGCGAACTCCTCGCGGTCCACACGCACCATGCTGGGCGCGAACAGGCTGGTCTTCGCGGCCTCCAGCGTCGCCTCCATCGAGTCGATGATGTCATAGACGGTGGTGAACTCCTCGCGGGACTTCACCTCCTCGGGGTTCATGTCGGCCTTCGGATCCAGCGTCTCGCGCAAATCGGGGAGCTGACTGATCGGGAACGTCGGCTTGGACTGCTTCGCGTAATCGGATATGTCCGGCTTGTTCTCGTGCGTCGCAGCGGCGGCCGGCTGCGGATTGTGCGACATTTCGTCCCACACGCTGGCAGGTGCCGCGCTTTCCGGCGCATCGTTCAGCCGCGCCGCGGCCGCATACGTGACGCTGTAGGCGTCGGTCGACTGCGCGGCCGGCTCGGTGCCGGTCGCGGGATTCATGGCGGCGCCGCCGTCGTTGCCGTCACCGACGTTGACGATGCCATCGTTCGTTGATTCATCCATGCTGCATCTCTTTACTTTTATTCCGGTCACGTATCAGCGACCGGAAAACCCAGACAATATCATATGGGATTCGCGTCGCGACGTCACTCGCCACGCTCATGGTTCAACGCCTCGTCCAGCATCGGCACCACGCCATCAGGCACCATGCCGGTCACGTCGCCGCCATGCCGGGCGACGTCCTTGACGATGGAGCTGGAAATATGCTCAAGCACCGGGTCGGCCGGCAGGAACAGCGTCTCCACCTCTGCGAGCTTGCGATTGACCAGGGCCATGCCCAGCTCCGCCTCGTAATCGCCGTTCTGCCGCAGGCCCTTGACGATGACGGTGGCACCGATCTCCTTGCAGTAGTCGGTGATCAGGCCGGTCGTGGACGCGACCTTGACATCGGGGAATCCGTCGTGGTCGAGCGCCTGACGAATGATATCCACTCGCGTATGCGCCGGGAACATCGGGGTCTTCGCGGCGTTCACGGCCACGACCACGTGCACTTCGTCAAAAAAACGGGCGCACCGCTCAATGACATCCAAATGTCCCGCGGTCACGGGGTCATACGATCCTGGGCATACTGCGATAGTCATATGCATAGCCTACCGCGAATCGCCGGACAGTCCGTATACGAGCGAGCCGGGGCTCAGACGCCGGACATGCAGCGGTAGCATGCGGGCATTATCATGAATCTATGCCGGTGGAAGACAGGCCGGCCATTCGCCGCTATGATGTCGTCATGGATGAAGGAATGGAGTCGAAATGTCATCTGAACCGTCAACACAGCTGAAGCCGACATCCGCCGTCGCAGGAGGGATCGCCGCGGATCTCGCGGATCCGGTGTCGCCGCTGTCCACCCCGGACCAGGGCACGGGGACGGCGGTGCTGGAGCGTCCGGAAACCGAGGAGCAGACCGACCGTTCCGACAATGGCGACGCCGACCGGTTCGCGCACTATGTGTCGCGCGATCGCATCGCCGAATCGAAGCTCACCGGCCGGCCCGTGGTCGCGCTGTGCGGCAAGATCTGGGTGCCGAAGCACGACCCGTCGCAATACCCCGTCTGCCCGGACTGCAAGCGCATCTATGAAGAGATGATGAAGTAAGGTCGCGCACCGCGCGGCGATTACTCCAGTTTTTCGGACAATTCCATCCATTCGGTCTCCAAGGCGCCGGACTCGTCGGAGACGGCCTGAAGCTGCCCGTTGAGCTTGTTCAGCCCCTCATAGTCGCTCGGATCATGGGCGGCCATATCCGCTTCGAGCGCGGTCTTCTGCTCCTCCAGCTTTGCGAGCTTGCGCTCGATGGCGGAGATGCGCTTGCTGGTCTCGCGGAATTCCTTGCCGCTGAGCTTGGGGGCGTCGTCCGCCGTGGCAGTGACGCCGGAGTCGGCCGGCTCCTTCTGCGAAGCCGATACACCTGCCGGCGCTGCGGTCTTCGCTTTTTCGATCATGTCGAGATAATCGTCGACGCCACCGGGCAGATGCCGCACCTTACCGCCGATCAGTGCGAACTGCTGGTCGGTGACGCGCTCCAGCAGGTACCGGTCGTGGCTGACGACGATCAGCGTGCCCGGCCACGTGTCGAGCAGATCCTCCATGACGGCGAGCATATCGGTGTCGAGGTCGTTGCCGGGCTCGTCCATGATGAGCACGTTCGGCTCATCCAGCAGGATCAGCAGCAGCTGCATGCGGCGCTTCTGTCCGCCCGACAGGTCGCGGATCGGCGTCATCAGCTGCGCGGATTCAAAGCCGAGCCGTTCCATCAGCTGACCGGGCGTGACTTCCTTGCCGTCGACGATATAGCTGGGCTTGTAGCGGGACAGTACTTCCTTGATCTTGTATTTGCCGAGTTTCTCCAGCTCGTCGAGCCGCTGCGAAAGCACCGCGAACTTCACGGTCTTGCCGATGTTGACATGCCCGGCTGTCGGCGTGAGCGTGCCGTCGATGAGCTTGAGCAACGTGGATTTGCCGGCGCCGTTCGCGCCGACGATGCCGAAACGGTCACCGGGGCCGATCAGCCAGGTCACGTCGTCGAGAATCTTGCGACCGGCGACGGTGATCTTCTGCGCCGCGGAGGTGACCTGCGGCGCGACCGACTCCTCCGTGACACCCTTACGTTCCGCGAGCGCCTCCGCCTTCGCCTTGGCTTCCGCTGCGGCCTGGATGGATTCCGGCACGCCGGCGTCCACGAGACGCGGGTCGGCGAGCGTGTCGACGGCGACTTCGACGGAACCGGTCACGCGCGGCTCCGAGTATAGGGAGGGGACGATATCGATCTGAGAGGAGGAGGCGGGGGCCTGATCCGCCGCCGTGTCGTCGGTCGGCGTGACCGGCTGCTCGCCTTGGCTTTTCGCGAAGATCTGCGTGACGTCGATCAGGTCGACGACCTGCTTGCCCAGGCGCGACGTGGCCATCTGCTTGAGTTCGACGGCGTTGCGCATGGGCGGCACGTCGGCGATGAGCTCCCGCGCGGCCTTGACATGGAACTTCTGCTTGGTGGAGCGGGCGCGGGCGCCGCGCGACAGCCAGGCGAGCTCCTTGCGCGCGAGGTTGCGGCGCTTTGTCTCTCGCACATCGGCCTGTCGGTCGCGCTCCACGCGCTGCAGCATGTATGCGGAGTAGCCGCCTTCGAACGGGTCGATTACGCCGTCGTGGACCTCCCACATCGACTCGCACACCTCGTCGAGGAACCAGCGGTCGTGGGTGACGAGCAGCAGCGCCCCCTGCCCTTTCGACCAGCGGTTCTTGAGATGTTCGGCAAGCCAGTGGATCGTCACGACGTCCAGATGGTTGGTGGGCTCGTCGAGCGCGAGGATGTCCCAATCCTTGAGCAGCAGCCGGGCCAGGTCGGCGCGGCGTCGCTGGCCTCCGGACAGCGAGCCGACGCGGGCGTTGAGGTTGATGCCGCCCAGCAGCGCCTCGACGATCTCGCGCGACTTGTTGTCGGCGGCCCACTCGTAATCCTCGCGGCCTTCCAGCGCGGCCGCGCGCACGGTGGCGTCGTCGTCCAGCGGGTCGCGCTGGTCGAGCATGCCGAACGTCAGTCCGCCGCGCTTGGTGACTCGCCCGGAATCCGGCTCCTGAGTGCCTTTGAACAGGTGCAGCAGCGTGGATTTGCCGTCGCCGTTGCGGCCGACGATGCCGATGCGGTCGCCCTCGAATACGCCCTGCGTCACATCGGTGAAGATGGTTTTGGTGGCGAAGGCGAGTGAAACGTGTTCCAGTCCAAGGTCATAAGTCGGCATGACTCACCAATGTAGCGTCAGCGGTGGGCATCAACGTCCGAACCACCATCCGCCCCCGCTGGCTCGTCATGTTCGCCCCCCGCCAGCGGGGAGCGAACTCGCAGTTCGCTAGCGCAGGGATTGGGCGTAGGTGTTGCAGCGGGCGGCGAATCCGCCGAACACCTGCTCGGCCAACGGCTGCAGGCGCGGATTATATTCGGCGAACGCTTCGCGCAGCTGCGACTTCGATCCGCCCACCGCCTTGAGGTCCTTGACCATCGAGGACTCATCCAGCCATTCCTCCAGCAACGTCGGCGTCACTTCGAGATGGAACTGCATGCCCAGCGCCGAGCCGATGCGGAACGCCTGCACCTTGGTGTGCTCGGACCGCGCCAGCAGCTGGGCACCGGCGGGAAGCCCCACCACGTCGTTGTGCCAGTGCAGCACGTCGATCTGCTTGTTCCACATCGAGAAGTAATTGTGCTTGTCAACGCGCTTGATCGGCGCGAACCCGATTTCCGGCGACTCGCCACGGCTGAGTTTGCCACCCAGCGCGGTGGCGATGATCTGATGGCCGAGGCACACGCCCAGCACCGGCTTGCCGACGCTGATGGCCGCCTTGACCAGTTTCGCCTCGACCTTGAGACCGGGATACTTGTCATAATCCAGCGCGCCCATCGGACCGCCCATAATCACCAGTCCGGCGACCTGCGCGAAGTCAGGCAGATCGGGCTTCTTTTCCTTGGCGATGTTCACCACCGTGGACGACATGTTCAGGTCGTCCAGGTTGTCCAGGATGCGCCCCGGCTTCTCCCACGGGACGTGCTGCACGATAAGCACTTGCGATTGCGTCATAACTCCATTGTTGCATCACCTACGTAAACTTTGCACACCGTTTCTTCATCTCTCGTATTTCCAGCCGCGCCCGGGCGGCCGCGCAATCACATTTGCCGGGTGGTTTGTCTGACGGTTTGTCGCATAACGCGAATACGCTCGACATTATGACACAAGCCTCAGAACCGCAGAATTCCAACACTTCCGAGAACGCCGGCGTGGCGCGCGCCGCGGCCGGCCTGAAGCTGTATGACACGGCTTCGCACACGGTCTCGCGTTTCACCCCGATCAAGCCCGGCCAGGTGGGGATCTACGTGTGCGGCGCCACCGTGCAGAGCTCCCCGCACATCGGCCATATCCGAGCGGCCGTCGCGTTCGATGTGGTGCGGCGATGGATGCTGCGGCTGGGATATCAGGTCACGTTCGTGCGCAACGTGACCGATATCGACGACAAAATCCTCGACAAGGCGGCCGCGGCAGGCCAGCAGTGGTGGGCGCGCGCGTACTTCTACGAGCGGGAGTTCACGCAGGCGTATGACACGCTTGGCGTGCTGCCGCCGACGTATGAGCCCCGCGCGACCGGGCACATGATCGACATGATCGACCTGATCCGCCGCATCATCGACAACGGTCACGGCTACGTAGTTTATGACGCGGATGGCAAGCCGACCGGCAACGTGTATTTCGACGTGGCGAGCTGGCCGCATTACGGCGAGCTGACCCATCAGAAGCAGGGTGCCGCCGAGGCCGACGAGGCCGCCGCCGTGGCTGACCGCATGGGCCCGTCCGTGGATGCGGTCGGCGACGACAAGTACAATCCGATCGACCCCGCCGACGCATCCCCCGACAAGCACGATCCGCGCGATTTCGCGCTGTGGAAGGCGCCGAAGCCCACCGACCCGCAGGACGCGCGCTGGTCGACGCCGTTCGGCGTGGGCCGCCCCGGCTGGCACATCGAATGCTCGGCCATGAGCCACCGGTATCTGGACGGCATGTTCGACATCCACGGCGGCGGACTGGACCTGCGCTTCCCCCATCACGAGAACGAGATGGCGCAGACGCGTGCCGCCGGATACGAGTCGGCCGCACGCTGGATGCATTCGGCGTGGGTGACCGCCAAGGGCGAGAAGATGTCGAAGTCGCTGGGCACCGGCCTGTCCGTGCCGAGTGTGCTGGCCGAGCACTCCGCATGGGTGGTGCGCTATGCGCTCGGCTCCGTGCAGTACCGTTCGATGCTCGAATGGTCCGACCAAGCGCTGGTCGAGGCCCAGGCCGCATACGAACGCATCATGAACTTCATCGAGCGCGCCGGCGTGGCTTTGGGCGAGCAGCCCGAGCGCGCCGAGATCGCCGGGGTCAGCGCCGATGATCTTCCCGCCGATTTCGTCTCCGCGATGAATGACGACGTGAACGTCTCCGGCGCCACGGCGGCGATCTTCACCGCGATTCGCAACGGCAACACGCTGCTGAGCAAGCTGGATGACCGTGCCGACGGCGATGCGGCCCGCGCCGAGGTGCGCAGCGCCCTGGTCGCGGTGCGGGCGATGCTGGATGCGCTGGGACTGGATCCGCTGGCCGAGCCGTGGGCCGGTGCCGCAGGCGCGGACGGCAACGGCGAGAGCCGCGAGCATGATGTGCTGGACGCCCTGATCACGGAGCAGCTGAACGCCCGCGCCGAAGCGCGCAAGTCCCGCGACTTCGCCAAGGCGGACGCGATTCGCGACGCGCTGGGCGCCGCCGGCATCGCCATCGAGGACGGCCCGCAAGGCAGCACGTGGAATTTGAAGTAATCCTCCCCGACACTGTGTGATCCGTTATGTTGAGCCCCGCCCCCCCCCAAAAAAAGCGGGGCTCAACTGGTTACGGTTATGCGATCGGAGCATATTTTGACGGTGAAAGCGCCGATAGCAGCCCAGCATTGTCGCTGGCATTATGCCAGCAAATGCAATCAAATACCAAGCAGGAACGCCCCGGCATCATCGCGGGACAGTCATGATCATCCTATCCTGTTCCGCTCCTTAATCGAACACGAAATCGACATCCACGATATGCAGCCGCTTGGTCAGCTCCTTCTCCAAGTCTCGCTTGCACTCCACCAGATCCTCAATGTCAATGCTCTGACCGATACCGCTCAGATACACATCAACCGTATAGTTCATGCCGGTCTTGAACACCAGTACCTGCTCGTAATCGGTGTTCTGCGGCAGATGCCGCTGCGCCGCCGACTCCACGAACGCGTTCGTCGCATCGTCATCATGCACTCCGCCGACCAGTTCCACGAACGCGTCCTTGAGCACGCCGAACGGCTCCTTGATCGTGAGCAGCACCAGTGCGACGGTGATGAAGAAATCACCGGTGTAATGCAGGAAATCCAGAGGGCCACCAGCCGGCAGGAACCACAGGAACACGGCCACCACACCGATGCCGAACGACATCGAACCGTCGACCAGCGTGCTCTTGCACTCCGCGGTCAGCATCGTGCTGGAATTGCGGATGCGCCGGTTCTCGCGCCGGTAATACAGGTACAGTCCTAGGCAGACGGCCACGGTCAGGATCTCGTAAATCACCACGGGCCCGGTCTCGATGCGCCCGCCCTGCCCAAGCACGAAATAGTCATAGGCGACGCGCGTCACATCGACGAGAGAGAAGAGCAGCAGCGACATCGTCAGCATCGCCTTGCAGATGGCGTATATCGGTTCCAGAGCGAACATGCCATTGGGGAAGCGCTCGGTGGTGCGCACGGTGCGCGACGACAGGTATGCGGCGACGAGGCCGGACAGCACGGAGATGGCGGTGAAGGAGAAGTCCAGGAACATGGCCTTCAGACCGGTCATGAAGAACACGGCCATGCCTGCGAGCACCTGCAGGATGTTGATGACGATGCCCACGATCAGGGCTTTGCGTTCGATGGTTTTCTGGTGTGGCATAGGCGGGCCTTCCATATTGCACGGCATGTCTGCGTCGGCGTCAGCGCGGCAGTCTGCGTATAGGTTGGGTCCGAAGGATAATCAAAACAGCTCAGCGATCCAATAATCCACGGAAATTATTGCCCTTCTATGGTAACGGAAACGAACGATTCCGGGCGTGTCGGTTCGCGCTGAGCGTGCGGGAATCCCCGCCGCCCACAAGGCCAACGGTTCTGTCGCATTTCCGCCGCTCTCTCGCGTCGATCCCACGCGCAGCCGCGACCGCCGAACGGCGCCCCGCAGCATCTCTCCGTCGCCGTGCGGGCCACCTCGGCGGCAACCCGCTGGTTTTCCGCCGCAACGGCTAGACTGATTCGCATTATGGCTGCTTTTAGTTCTTTGACAGACCGGCTCTCGAATGCGTTCAAGCATCTGAAGAGCAAGGGCAAGCTTTCCGAGGCTGATATCGACGGTACCATCCGCGAGATCCGCCGCGCGCTGCTCGACGCCGATGTGGCGCTCGACGTGGTGCGTTCCTTCACCGCGCGCATCCGCGAACGTGCGCTCGGCACCGAAGTGTCCGAAGCGCTCAACCCGGCGCAGCAGGTGGTCAAGATCGTCAACGAGGAGCTGACGGATGTGCTCGGCCAGGGCGTGGACCGGCCGCTGAACTTCGCCAAGAACCCGCCGACGATCATCATGCTGGCCGGCCTGCAGGGCGCCGGCAAGACGACACTCGCCGGCAAACTCGGCTACTGGCTGAAGGATTCCGGCCACACGCCGCTGCTGGTCGCCGCCGACTTGCAGCGTCCGAACGCCGTGACCCAGCTGCAGGTGGTCGGCGAACGCGCCGGCGTGCCGGTGTACGCGCCCGAGAAGGGCGTCCAGTCCGACGGGGGCGACTCGGTGTCCGCGCCGGGCGAGACCTCCGGCGACCCGGTGAAGGTGGCCCGCGATTCGATCGCGCTGGCCAAGCAGAAGCTGTACGACACGGTCATCATCGATACCGCCGGCCGATTGGGCGTCGACGAAGTGCTGATGCAGCAGGCCCGAGACATCCGCGATGCCGTGAACCCCAACGAGATCCTGTTCGTCATCGACGCAATGATCGGCCAGGACGCCGTCCAGACGGCCAAGGCGTTCGACGAGGGCGTGGATTTCACCGGCGTGGTGCTGTCCAAGCTCGACGGCGACGCCCGCGGCGGTGCGGCGCTGTCGGTGGCGAGCGTGACCGGCAAGCCGATCCTGTTCGCCTCGACCGGCGAAGGGCTCAAGGACTTCGAGGTCTTCCACCCCGATCGCATGGCCTCGCGCATCCTCGACATGGGCGATATCCTTACCCTGATCGAACAGGCGCAGAAGCAGTTCGACGAGGAGGAGGCCCGCAAGGCCGCCCAGAAGATGGCGGAAGGCGAGTTCGGACTCGACGACTTCATGGACCAGCTGCAGCAGGTGCGCAAGCTCGGCTCGATGAAGTCGCTGCTCGGCATGATCCCCGGCATGGCGCAGCACCGCAAGGAACTGGAGCAGTTCGACGAGAAGGAGATCGACCGCACCGAAGCGATCATCCGGTCGATGACCCCCGAAGAGCGGCGCAACCCGAAGATCATCGACGGCTCTCGCCGCGCCCGCATCGCCTATGGTTCCGGCGTAACCGTCTCGGCGGTCAACGGGCTGCTGCAACGGTTCGAGCAGGCCGCGAAGATGATGAAGCGCATGAGCAACAAGGCCATGGGCGGCATCCCCGGTTTCGGAGGCCCCGCGGTAGGCGGCGGCAAGAAGGGCAAGAGCAAGAGCAAGAAGAAGGGCTCGAAGTCCGGCAATCCGATGAAGCGCGAGGCCGAGGAGAAGGCGTTGCGCGACAAGCTCGCCGGCAAGGGCTCCGGTTCCGGCAAGTCCGGCGGGTCCGCCTTCATGAAGAAGCCGCAGAATCCGGCTCTTCCGGCCGGGCTGCAGGATGCGCTCGACGCGAACGGTGGCGAGCTTCCGCCCAACTTCGGCGGCGGCCTTTCCGGTCTGCTCGGCTGATTCGGCCCGTTTTTCTCTGGCGCCGGGCGGGGATGGACGTTTTCGGCCATCCCCGCCCGGCGCCAAATCATTTGCCATATCTTCGCAGCTTTCCACTCGCCGCGAATTCGCAACGGCTGCCGGTACACTGAAAGCCATTATTCACTCGTTGGAATGTTAGGTAAGGAGTTCGGCGGTGGGCGTGTTGTCGTGGATACTGCTGGCGGCGTGCATGCTATGGTCGGCGTTGCGGTTCCTGCCAGCCGGACGGGAAGCGCACATGCCGACGATGCCTTACATGATTGCGCTGATTCGTTTTTTGTGGATACCGTACCTGGTCATCGCGGTATGGGCCGGTCTGGTCGGCTCGTGGTGGCAGTGCGGTGTCGCCGTCGCCGGCATCGTGTCGATACTTGCCATGCAGGTTCCGTATTGGACGAACATGCCGCGGGAACGATGGCACCACCAGCGTGGAACATCCCATGAAACAGCGTCAGACGACCATCGCCAGACCGCGCGATCCGCCGACGCCGAGCCGACCGCGAACCCGCCGCAGGCGAGCGGCGACACCTACCATCTGATGACGTTGAACTGCCGCTATGGCAAGGCGAGCGCCGACGCCATCATCGCGGCCGTGCGGGAACGACACATCGATGTCCTCGCGCTTCAGGAACTCAGTACGGATCTCATCAAGCGTCTTGAGCGCGGCGGCCTGCACAGGATCCTCCCCTATCGGCAGCTCGGTACGCCCCGCGAAAAGACCGACAACGGCGGCTTCAACGGCATCTGGTCGCGCACCAAGCCGAAACGCGGCACGCATGGCATTGTCTCGATACCTGCGGCCGACGTGCCGGGCATCATGCTGCAAACCGATGACGGCACCTCCGTGGCATTCGCATCCGCGCACACCAAATCGCCGATGCGCGGCTGTCGGGAATGGTCGGACGGCATCCGGTCCCTGAGCGCGCTGGTTCCGATGCCGCGCAAGTCAGTCAGCGCAGGTACTGGCCGCGAGGAACGTGCCACCGGCTCGAAAGCCGGACGCGGCGGTGGTTCCGCATATCCCGACGTCGATATCGCGGTGCTCATGGGCGACCTCAACGCCGATATCGACCATGCCAGCTTCCGCGAGCTGCTGCGGTCCGGATTCCGCGACGCCGCACTGGCACAGGCTCGCGGACATGTCAATACCTTCCCCAGTCAGGTGCCGTGGCCGCGCATCGAGCTCGACCACATCATGGCCGCGACGCGAGAATCCGCGTCAGGCTCCGCCGCCGAGCCGGCACGAGCCGTCGCGTTCAGCGGCGTCGAATCATTCGTCGTGGAAGACACCGACCACCTCGCGCTGACCGCCACAATGACTATTTGAGCGGCATGCCGCACGGACAGCATGGCGGATATGCGTCACTGAGCGCGCCCACCGTCACTGAGCGCGGGCACACTCACAGTGACGCACCCACAAAACCCTTGCAATCACTGGGTTTCCGGGTTGCGTCACGCTGTGCGGGCACACGCAGCGTGACGCAACCCGCTCACAGTGACGCAGAATGACCGAGACGGCCCGCCCCCGGCACGTCAAAACAACAATGCCGCATGGGCTCCCGTAGAAGTCCATGCGGCGAGGCTTGGATTGCCCGACTACAGCACCGCCATCGCGAAATCCACGAGCAGCTTGATGCCGTACAGGACGATGATGCCGCCGCACACGCGGTTGAGCACTCCGATGATCTTCGGATTGAACTTGTGCGCGAGCGCGTTGACGACGAGCGTGACGCCGAGGAACCACATCACTGAAGCGGTCTCAACGCCCGTGATGAACGGGGTGGCCTGCTGCGCGCTCAGCGTAGCCGCAAACGCACCGAGCATCAATGTGCCGTCGATGATGGCCTGCGGGTTGAACCACGTGACCACGCACGCGGTTCCAACGGTCTTCAGCAGTCCACGCAGACCGAGACGCTTGGCAGGGGCTTCAGCACCAGCGACCGGACTCGCCGTCGAAGCAGTCGCAGCAGCAACCGCACCGGCCCCAGCGCCGTTCTCGGAAGTCGACTTCTTCTTCGGCAGCAGAAGTCCCAGACCGATGCGCACCACGACGGCACCGCCCAGGCCAAGCACCACGGTCTGCAGCCACGGATGCGCCTGCATCAACGCGCCGATGCCGAAAAAGCACGCCAGCGACAGCACGATATCGAAGAAAATCACGATCACCGCAGTAATCAACGCGTTGCGACGCGTACGCGTCAACGCGGAATTGATCACGAACAGATTCTGCATGCCGATTGGCGCGACATACGCCAATCCCATCGTCAAGCCCTGAAAATACAGACCCATCATCACTCCCGACAATCATTTGGTTGGGTCATCACCACCCAACCAAAACCAGCCAATATGCCATCAGCTGGATTTCCTCACGCGGATTGCAAGTTATACAAAATCCGCCTTATTCCAACACCTTTGCCATATTCTACAGATTCGATTACACTTGGCAACCAGCCAAGAACAGAGCAATGCACCCAACCAAAAATCAGGCATCATGACACGCAGCACACCATTGGACATCAACTGGGAGCCGGACCGCAGCAGCGGCGAGCCCATAACCGAACAGATCGTCGGTTTCATGTGCGCCCGCATCTCAAGCGGCGACTGGCCGATCGGATCAAGACTGCCCAGCCAGCGGGTACTGGCCGAACGCTTCGGCGTGAACCGGTCCACCATCATCGCCGCGATCGGAGAGCTCGCCGACTACGGCATCGTCGAAGGCCGGCACGGCGCCGGCACACGCATCGCCAGCAACACGTGGTCGCTGATGCTGCCGGGCGCGCCGGACTGGGCGGATTACGTGTCGTCCGGGTTCTTCAAGGCGAACAACGACACCATTCAGACGATAAACCGACTCGAATTCGACCGGTCGAAAACCCGTCTCGGCACCGGCGAGCTCGACCCGCGGCTGTTCCCCCGTGACATGTGGCGGCGCGTGGCCGGCGAAGCCGCGGCCGAGATAAGCTCGCTCGGGTATCCGCCGCCGGAGGGCCTTGACGTGCTGCGCGAGGCGATAGCGGCGCACATGGAGGCGTGGGGCATCAGCTGCACGCCCGGGCAGGTCCTTGTATCATCCGGCGCATTGCAGGCATTGCAGATGATTTCGGTGAGTCTGCTGTCGGCCGGATCCACGGTCTATGCGGAGGCGCCGAGCTACATCAAGTCGCTGCAGGTGTTCCAATCGGCCGGCATGAAACTCGCCGGCGTACCGATGGATGAGTATGGCCTTGACGTGGATGCGCTGGGGAGGCTGATGGGCGGCGGGTCGCAGTCCGAGGGGATGACGGCGGCGGTACCGTCCGCCCCGCAGACCTCACTGCCGCCGCGGGCCAAGGCCACGCGCGAGAACGACGCGGTGCTGTATACAATCCCCACCAACCACAATCCCACGGGCGTCACGATGAGCGAGCCACGCCGTCGGGCGCTCATCGCCTCATGCGTGGCGAACCGGTTGCCGATCATCGAGGACTGCGCATACCAGGACCTCATCTTCGACGGGGATACGCCGCACACGCTCAAATCGTTCGATGAGACCGGCATGGTGATTACGCTGGGCAGTGCGTCGAAGGCGCTGGCGCCGGGACTGCGCATCGGCTGGATCGTGGCGGACGAGCGCATCGTGCAACGGCTGGCCGACGTGAAGATGCAGATGGACTACGGGGCGAGCACGCTGAGCCAGTGGGTGTTCGCGCGGTTCCTGTCCAGCGGTCTGTATGACGAGTACATGGTCTCGCTGCGCATGCAGCTACGCCGGCGGCGGGACGCCGCACTGGAGACGCTGGAGCGACTGTTCGCCGGCCGTGCCCACTGGAACGTGCCGCGCGGCGGTTTTTACGTCTGGCTCACGTTCGACGAGCCGGTGCGCACAGGGCGCCTGTTCCAGCGCGCAATCGAGCACGGCGTACTGCTCAACCCCGGCGACATCTACGATTTCGAGGGGGACAACTCGCTGCGCCTGAGCTACTCCTACACCACGCCGGAGGAGTTCGCGGCCGCCGCCGAAACCCTGGCCTCTTTGGTATAGGCCTCGATGGCGGCTTCGGGCTGGACAGCGTCCAAGCAAACCCGCCGTTATCCGTCTCGAAACCGCCCGCTGCGACCGGCCAAGGTACCCCATGTGGCCGTATCTCGTTTTCAAGGGGTTGATTTCGGCTCCGCCGGACATCTATCTGCGTTTCAAGGGGGCGCCAAAACGCGATATCCGAAGTATGATCGGCGAAATACCAACGGAATCATGCGGTTCTTGGGCCGCTTATACTTTGTGACCAACCCCTCGAAACGCAGATAGGCATTCGGAACAACACGAATCAACCCCTCGAGATGCAGATAGCCCCGAATCCTCCGCCAGTGAATGCCGACTAGGCTTTCAAGCATCACGTCAGACACCTTGCGCGCCGATGTTTTTGCCACGTCGACCCCGACGATCGCTCGTCAGCTCCAGCGTGTCGGGTATCCACCCCTATGCGTTATAATTTATCGGTTATTCGTGATGGGTGGAGCCCTCTCATTCTGCCTTTCATGAGGAACACGTGGGTTCTCGGTTGAGGTGCCCCACACACAATCGAAAATCCGCAAACCTAGTATTACAAGGAGAGCCATTTTGGCAACCAAGATTCGTCTGAAGCGCATGGGCAAGAAGTTCTACGCCTTCTACCGCGTGGTCATCACCGATTCCCGCAACAAGCGTGACGGCCAGTCCATCGAGGAGATCGGCACCTACAACCCGAACACCCAGCCTTCGACCATCCAGATCGACTCCGAGCGCGCACAGTACTGGCTCGGTGTCGGTGCTCAGCCGTCCGAGCCTGTGCTCAAGCTGCTGAAGATCACCGGCGACTGGCAGAAGTTCAAGGGCCTCGACGGTGCCGAAGGCACGCTGAAGACCGTGGAAGCCGGCCCGGACGCCGCAGCTCGCGTCGAAGCCGTGGAAGCCGAAGCCCAGAAGCTGAAGGCCGCGAAGTCCGCCGCTGACGCCAAGGCCAAGGCCGAAGCCGAAGCTGCCGCTGAAGCTGAAGCTCCCGCCGAGGAAGCGCAGGCTGAGTGATCATGCTCGCGCAGGCTGTGGAACACCTCATCAAGAACATCGTCGATTTTCCCGATGACGTTTCGGTCAAGTCCCACGAGAACGCGCGCGGCGAACTCATTCGCGTGCGCGTGAACCCGGAGGATATTGGCCGCGTGATCGGCCGCAGCGGCCGCACCGCCAATGCGATCCGCACCGTGGTGCAGGCACTTGCCGACCACAAAGTGCGCGTCGACATCATGGATGTGCGCAGGTGAACCCTAGCGTGGAGCGTCAACACCACTCTGACGACCCTCAGCAGCGCGAGTTGCTGAGGGTCTGTCGTATCGGACGCGCGCAGGGGCTCAAAGGCGAGGTCACCGTGCAGATCTTCACGGACGAGCCGGAATATCGGTTCGCTCCCGACTCCGTGCTGTACACGCACGACGGTTCGCAGGAATACGTCGTCGAGTACGCGCGCACATTCAAGAACCGTTGGATCGTTAAGTTCGAGGGCATTGATGACCGCGACGCCTCCGAGGCGGCGAATGGCATCGAGCTGTACGGCGAGGCTGACGATCCCGAGGACATGCTGGAAGAGGACGCCTGGTATCCGAAGGATCTGGTCGGGCTTGAAGCGCGGCTCGCCGAGGGCAACGGGCTCGGCCTGCCGGCCGGCCAGGTCATAGGCAAGGTCGTGGACGTACTCGACAGCGCGCAGACGCTGTTGAAGATTCGCCTGGTCTCGCCGGTTCGGGACGCCGTCACCGGCGAAGTGACGGAATCGACCGCACTGGTGCCGTTCGTCGACGAGTTGGTGCCCGACATCGACCTCGAAGAGGGGTATCTGACGATCGACCCGCCCGGCGGGCTGATTCCGGGACTGTGATTCGGCCCCGGTCACCCTTCAGTGTCCGACAGCTGCGGCTGTCGGACACTGTCATATATGACGGCGTTGTTGCCGGGCGCCGAGCCGAGTCCGGCAACAATGCGGCACGCCCGGATGCGTAGCAAGGCTGACAGACGCGATTTATAAAAGACATCGGAATCATGCGATTCCAGTCAGCCGGCGCCGACGAACCATGCCACACATCCAGGCGTGTCGCGACGCTCATGCCGTCGGACTGCGGGATTCGCTACGCTGGAGAACATGAAGATCGATATCGTGTCCGTGTTTCCGGAGTATTTTGACGTGCTGAACCTGAGCCTGTTCGGCAAGGCGCAGGAGAAGGGTCTCGTCACCGTCACCGCGCACAACCTGCGCGACTGGACGCATGACGTGCATCATTCCGTTGACGATACGCCGGCCGGCGGCGGTGCCGGCATGGTGATGAAACCTGAGGTTTGGGCGGAATGCCTGGATGACCTGCTCGGTCTGGCACCCGCAGTCATCGCGCCGGACGCGGTATCTTCCGACGCGCACGACGATGATTCGGCCTCCGTCAGTCCGTCTGGCGCAGTCAACTCGGCGGAAGCAGCCGATACGACCGATGCGGCCGACTCGGGCCATGCAGGTAATCCGACCGACGCAGCCGCTTCCGTCACTTCCATCGTTTCCGATACCACGAGCGACACCAGTGAAGCTGGCGGGAACGCCACGCCGGTTCTCATCTTCCCGAATCCCTCGGCGCCGCTGTTCACGCAGCGCGACGCGACCGAGCTCTCGCACGCCGACCATCTGCTGTTCGGCTGCGGCCGATACGAGGGCTATGACGCGCGAATCCCTGAGTATTACCGCGCGCAGGGCGTCGACGTACGCGAATACTCGATCGGCGACTACGTGCTGAACGGCGGCGAGGTGGCGGTTTCCGTGATGCTGGAGGCGATCACCAGACTGCTGCCGGGCTTCATGGGCAATCCCGATTCGATTGTCGAGGAGTCGTACACGGGCGGCAACGCACTGCTGGAACACCATCAGTACACCAAGCCGGCCACGTGGCGAGGCATCGCGGTTCCGCCGATCCTTACCAGCGGCGATCACGGCAAGGTCGACCGGTTCCGCCGCGACGAAGCGTTGACCCGCACCAACGACATTCGCCCGGATCTCATCGAGCAGCTCGATTGCCGGCAGCTCGACAAGCAGGACCGCAAGACCCTCATCGCCCTTGGCTGGGAGGTCTCCGGAGCGCGTCCGCGCAAGCTGCAGTAAGTCGCTTGACACACGTCATCAGCCACTATCCACACAAAAGTTGAGTCTCACACGCTCAACTTTTTCACTGTGGGTAAAATCCGGGAATGTCAGGACGGAATACCGGTAGGTAGTGGTGCAAGGCAAGAGGAGGAGCTCCGAGAGGGGTTCCGGGAACGGCTACGATAGACCACACCGGCAAGGCCAGTCACCCGGCCGGCGCGGCAAGCCAACCCGTTCCACTCCGATATGCGAGGAGTACCGATTATGGCAATGTTTCCGGCTTTGATGAATGACACGATGTTCTCTGACCTGTTTGACGACCCGTTCTTCGAGGGTTGGCGTTCCGCCGACAACAGCGCGACGATGACCCCGACGAACATGATGAGTACGGACGTGCGCGAGAACGACAAGGGCTATGACGTGGACATCGACATGCCCGGCTTCAAGAAGGACGACATCAGCGTCTCGCTGAACAACGGCTATCTGACCGTGTCCGCCCATAAGGACGAGGACAGCGGCGACAAGGACGAGTCCGGCAAGTGGCTTCGTCGCGAACGTTACGTCGGCACCTGCTCGCGCAGCTTCTACGTCGGCGATCAGGTGAAGGAGAACGACATCCACGCCAACTACCAGAACGGCACGCTGTGCATTCAGGTTCCGAAGATCGAGGCGCAGCCGCAGGTCGAGAGCAAACACCAGATCGCCATTGAGGGCTGATGCCTGATGGCCGGCCGTACAGGTCGGCGGCGGAAACAACAGTCAAGCAAAAATCCGGGTATGTAAAATCTCTGGTTGAAAAGAAAGACCCATCCAAAGGACTTTCAACCTAGATGCATTGCCGGAGCTTCCAAAGCAGCGCATTCACCAGGAGAGGTTATTCAACCAGAGATTTTACATACCCAAAAAGACTGGGCCGGACGCCGGCGCTAACCCATCAACACGCGCGGATAAGACCCACGTTTCTTTACTTAACCCAGAAGCCCCGCTCCCCGAGCGGAAGTAGGGCCGCCGGTCGGGCTGACAGGATTTGAACCTGCGACATCCTGTTTTCGCGGGGTGTTTCTTGGTTAAAACCAGTGTTCTTTGTTAAGCCTAATATCGTTGGAAAATGGCGGTTCCCAGTTTCTGGCTGCCTTTGTTGAGCCGACTGGGATTGGCTCACCGTGACGGTCATTGTTAACGGATTGTATTCAAGTCAGGCTCCGATGCTGACTAAAGCCATCGGCGTGTCGAAAGCTTTAAAATGATTCATCTTGTCCGGGTTCCTCAAGATTCTCCTGTTTGCCGAACAGATGGTTAAACAGAGCTTCTCCAGCTTCACGCTCGTCGAGTACGCCAGCCTCATATTCTTCGAGGATCAAGTTAGTCTTAGACATTCGTTCACGAACCTCTGGAGATAAAATGTCCTCAATCGAAGCGTTCGGATCATACTCAATGGAAAAGGAACGTTAATTAACTCTAAGTCACTGATGCCATCTGGCATCGTACCGTCAGGATAAGAAACAATGATCGTTTCGTCCTTACCGTTCAGGTCTGACAGATGACAAAGTCCCGTACCGTCGTCCAACTGCAGATACTCACCCATGTCAGGTTCGCCGTTCCTCAGAAAACGGCACATACGAAGATTATCAGACACCAAATGTCACTCCTTCTCAGGGATAAATTACTCGGCAACTGTATCTGCGTACTTGTCTCGGACATATTGTGGCACATGATATGTGGATAGCCGATTATGTACTAAGCTCTCAAACAAATCAAGATGCTGACTTGCCAACAATTTCACTCCACCAAGTTCATGAATTAAATCGGCATAAGTGGTAAAAAACAAATCAGCATGATAATCGCCCGTATTCGTAACTGCATCACCATTCTTATGCGTAGACAATAGCGAATTGTCATGATCTATAAACCCAATATGGAAAGTCCAATCTGATGCCGGGGCAATCAGGTTCAAATCCTGCTCCCGGTACGGAATTACCTTCCTCAAAGTCCTAAGATGCCCCTCTACATATTCATCTGTCAAGGACCCTCCGTGAGCCTCATATGCCCATATCTCATGACTATCTGTATCAATGAATTCAATATCACCAAACTTTCTTGCCGAATAATTTGTCTCATTGACCGATGATCCAAGGCCACGCGACTTATCGCGAAGATCTGGATGCTTTACTACAGTCAAAAAATCAGCGGCTCGCTGATCCATGATTCCTACGGTTTCAGTATTTCCGGCAGCAACAAATTCAAGAAATGCTCTGATGCCACTTTCACCCGGCATGGGGATAGGCGGCCGCGTATTTGCAGCCTTCTCTTCAAGTAATCGAAGAAGCCAACAACGAATGACCATGGCTAAGTAGTGTCGAGACGGATAAGGCAATCTCGACATGGCATCGAATAGGTGAGCAAGACTCGTTGTTGCATGACCCATCTCATCTTGCCCCTGACTGGAATTTCCTTTGGATGTAACAATTCGCGGTTCCGCCCATGCGGCATTCAAGGAAGAGACGGCCTTTGCGTTATTCAGATAAGGATTCGACGTACTTGCTTGATACATTTTCCATACAGCATCGAGGGCGCTCCCACGAGGCTTAAATTCATAAACTGTGTCTCCGGGACAACGATCAAACTTGTCGACCGACAACATCTCATAGTGAAGAATACAGTAATATGGGTCAAATTTTGCTTTATATATAGCTCTCAAATCATCTGCGATTGAAGTATCGCCACGCAAACTGTCCACGACAGAGGCAATCGTTCCAAAAGAGTGCTCGACATCATCATCCTTGAATAAACGATTCATCGAAGACATATCACTCTTCGTTATTTCTGCTACATCATCAACAGTAACTTCAGGAGTTCCTTTAAAAACAGCTGTTATAGCCTGAATTGCTGAATACGGAATTGAAGCATCCAGATTGAGAACTTGCCTAACTCGGCTGGCGCTCATGCGTTCTTTCATCACCATTGTATGGATTAAGCGGGCACTGCCTAAAAGAGAAGTGGCCTCTTCCGAAGAAAGATAACATGAATCGATCAACTTGTGGAAGACGCGAAAATAAGACCCCTTAAGGAACTTGACGTTCGCATCTGCATCGAGCATTGAGTCAACAGCTTGCGATAGAGCAGGCGAAGGTTTTTCTGGTCTGCCGGTATCTTTCCATTCCTCCCAAAGCAGATCAAGGTATTCCGCAAGTTCTGATTTCGGAGCATTATCGCGTCCCATGGCCTTTGAAAGTATAGGCGACACTGCCCTTGCTGCATCTAAGACGCACTCGAAGGAAATAGGCAGTCCTGTTTTCGACACGCTATCCATGAGAGATGCATACTGTTCACGTTCGTCAGTCATTGATCCGCTCCCATAGTGGTTTTCCCCCAAGACCAGCAGGTTTAGGTAAATCACTGGCAATGTCAGCGAGGTTCAACTTCAGTGCCACCAATAATTCCAGAAACGTCTCAACGGTGAGAGACTGTTTGCCGTTCTCGATCTTGGACAGGGCTGTGGGTGCCAGGCCAACAGCCCTAGCCAAAGTTTCTTGGGACAATCCCGCGCGGTGCCGCCATGCGCTCACACACTGTCCCATTTCTTGATTGAAGGCCATGAGACCCACTGTATTCTTCGAATCGTCTTGTGTCTCTACGGCGCTGATGCTATTCTAGAGCTCATGCGAAATTCGAAAGAGCTCAATTGCCGGCAAAAGAAGAAGCCCACCTTTGTGTCTCTATACACAGGAGCCGGAGGGCTTGATCTGGGCTTCATTGCCGCCGGGTTCGAGCCAATCTTTTCCAATGACATCGCTTATGATGCCATGCAGACATACTCGGCGACTATGCAGATACTCGAAAAGCAAGGAATCCTCCGCCGTCCGCATGAGATCGTTACGAACGATATTCGCAAAGTAGAGATTTTGCCTGCGCGCAACTCTGCTGATTTGGTAATTGGCGGACCTCCTTGTCAAGGTTTTTCTGTGGCAGGGAAAATGGATCCCAACGATCCTAGGTCCAGGCACGTGTTTGATTTTCTCGCAATGGTTGAACGAGTTCAGCCAAAAGCCTTCGTAATGGAAAACGTTAAGGCACTAGCGGTCAATAAACGCTGGCACAAAATCATCGATAATATCTGCAAACAAGCATCCGAACTTGGGTATGACGTATCTCTTAATGTACTGAATGCGGCTCACTATGGAGTTCCCCAGGCTCGAGAACGGATGATTCTCATCGGCACCAAACAAGGCGTTTGTCCCAAGCCTAAAGAATTGGAAGAAACGTGCCCCACTGTTAGAGATACATTAAAGTCTCTCCCTCCATTAGGAAGCCCTGGCAATAGTTTAATCTGTAAAGCAAAAATTACAGCGGCGATAAAACCTGTATTGAGACAATCGCCATGGGCGGGAATGCTTTTCAATGGTCAGGGTCGTCCGATGAATTTAGACATGCCAGCACCTACTCTGCCGGCTTCTATGGGGGGAAATCGCACGCCAATCGTGGACCAAGAATCCCTCGAACACAACAAGGACTCCTGGGTGTGTGAGTATCACAAAAAGCTTATGAATGGTGGACCCGTTGCTAAAACAGTACCAAATCGATTGAGGAGAATAAGCGTCAACGAAGCAGCAGCACTGCAAACGTTTCCAGTCAATATGCCATGGTTTGGCGCTCAGTCCTCAATATATCGGCAAATAGGTAATGCTGTGCCGCCTTTACTGGCCTATCATGTAGCAAAGAATCTTGCAGATTTTCTTCAGCTAGACAACGAGCAATACCCACAAATACTAAACAAATTGTAGTCTACAGGGCCTTGTTCCCGACGTATCAGGAACAAGGCCCTGTAGTAGAGATAAATCATTTGCTGAGCTTGCCGTCGAACGCTTGGTTGACGAGCGTGTACACGGTCTGGGCAACACCCACCACGCCCGCGAGCACGATGCCCCACGTGTAGGTGCCGTCGAATCCGCCGGTGGCGGCGATGGCAATGGTGCCGAACAGGATGGATGCCGCGAGGGACACGAGTCCGACGTATCCGCCGGGGATGTACTTCTTGAACGCCTGCACGAACGCGGGCACGATCAGCGCCACGAGCCCGGACCCGAGCGTGGTCACGGTGCCGATATCCGCATAATCCTCCTTAGACGATGTAGGCGGCCTACGGCATCGACGCCTACGAAAGCGGGTTCGGCATCAGAAAAAGACGGGTATGTAAAATCTCTGGTTGAAAAGAAAGACCCATCCAAAGGACTTTCAACCTAGATGCATTGCCGGAGCTTCCAAAGCAGCGCATTCACCAGGAGAGGTTATTCAACCAGAGATTTTACATACCCAAAAATCCCGTGACCGGCATGCGGAACATGCAACCGGTCACGGGTTTTTATTGGCTCGCCGGTATCGTCCCCACCCCGTCAGCGAGAGCGACCATTCGGTTTACAGGCCGAACACCTTCACGCGGGAGTCAACCGGCTGCTTGTCAACCGGAACCGCGGCCTGGGCGACGGTACCGAACGGCATCTGCGCCTGCAGCACCCAGCTGGACGGCAGACCGAATTCGGCGGCGACCGCCTCGTCGATCAGCGGGTTGTAGTGCTGCAGGGATGCGCCAAGCCCCTTCTCGGCGAGCGCGGTCCACACGGCGAGCTGCAGCATGCCGGCGGCATCACGGGCGAATCCGGGGAAGTTCGCAGCGTAGGTTGGGAAGTTCTTCTGCAGCTGCTTGGTCACGTCGGTGTCGTCGTAGAACAGCACGGTGCCGTGGCCGGCGGCGAAGGCGTTGATCTTGGCCTCGGTGGCCTTGAACGCTTCGTCATCGCTCACGACCTTGCGCAGCGTCTCCTTGACGATGTTCCACAGCTTCTGGTTGGCGTCGCCGAACAGCACGACGGCGCGCTGCGGCTGGGAGTTGAACGCGTTCGGCACCTGCACGGTGACGTCCTCGACGGTCTTGACGATCTCCTGATCGCTGACCGGGGATTCGGAGGTCAGCGCGTACTGCGAGCGACGGGCCTTGAGTTCCTCGATGAAGTTCGACATGATGGCATCCTTTCGCGATGGCATTGCGTTTTGTTGTTTCACTGTCTTTTAATAGCTCGATTCGAGGTATTCCATGATTAACGATACGTGCGCCATGCGACCCACATGCCGATGTTCTCTGTCAGAGAATATCAGCTAGGTAACATTCGGCACGGCGGCGATTGGGCCAAGGCCGCTTCGGGCTCGCAGCAACGGGCTACACTCGCCTCGGCTGCTCACTCATCCGTCGCGCCCGAGGTCTCCGAGGCCTCCGACGTCCCAAGCGCGGACTCGATATACCACACCGCGGTCTCGCCATAATCGCGATGCTCGGCGAGGATCCATCCCTCGGGCGGCACGGGCTCGTCGGAACGCGCGGATCGCTCCAACACGATCGTCGTATTCCCGCCGGCGATTCCATGGGCGACCATGTCCGAGAGCAACTGGTTGCAGTCCTCGGTGGCGAACGCGTACGGCGGGTCGATGAAGATCACATCGAACGCCGCCGACTTCGCGGAGCCGCCAGCAGCATCGGCGTTCGAGGCCGAGCGTGCGGCACCCGAAGCGACGTACTTCTCGGCTCTGGCCCTGATGACCCGGGCCGTCATGCCACGCTCCCACGAACGGTTCCGCTGCAGCGCGGTCAACGTCTTGGCGATCAGCGCCGCCGCCGGAGCGGAGGACTCTACCGCCACCAGCTCCCTCGCGCCGCGGCTCAACGCCTCGATGCCCAGCGCCCCGGTCCCGGCGAACAGATCCAATACGCGGGCGTCGTCCAGCACCTGCCATGAATCCAGATGCGAGAATATCGCCTCTTTGGTCCGGTCGGTGGTCGGCCGGGTTCCGGTTTTCGGCGTGGTCAACGCGACGCCCTTGAATCGTCCTGAAATCACATGCATGACACCATTATGGCCGCCCCGGCGAAACGACCGCAACCGCACCACCGGTCCTGGGTCGTACGTGCCATATATCAGACGGCTCCGATACGCGACTCAGCTTGCTCACATGCCTCATATGCTATGATGCTTTGCGGGTACCCTTGCTCGGATACTCACGGCGACCCGCGTAATTTGACCGTTTGCGGGTCGCTTTTTCATCTGGACATACCTTCGGCCCCCAGCCAGCCCACTCGCCAGCCTATGCGGCTTTTGCCGTGGCGGCGTGGGCGGAGATGCCGCACGCGCCAACGGGCACCGGAGCGTCGTCGGCATCGTCGTCGGCCTGCACACGCAGCGTCGACTGATGCAACGTCAATGACAATCCAGGCGTCACCGCGAATCCCGGCTGCACCGGCTTATGGGCCGCACCGACTCCAGCCGCGACGGGCGAGGCGACGACGGACGCCGCAACACCCACCGCGCCGAGGGGAGCCGCAACAGGAACGACAGGAGCCGCAACCGCCCCGCCAGCCGGCGACACGACCACGCCCGCGCGATGGCGATGCCGCCCGGCACGAGCCGAATCCAGCACGCCCTCGTCGAACTCCCCGGTCTGCCGCGATACGATCGCCGCGCATGTGACCGCAGCGGACACGTTCGCCATCGTGCTCGGCATGCCGACGATGTTGCTGACCGGCACCAGCGGCACCAGAAGCTGCACCGGAAGACCAACCGCGGTGAACACGGTCGTCGCGGTCACGATCGCAGTGCCCGGCACGCCCGCGGTACCGATCGACGACAGCAGTCCGATCACCGCGAGCGCCACATAGCTCACCGGCGAATACCCCAGTCCGAGCGCGTTGATGGTGAACACGGCCGACAGCATCGGCCACACACCAGCGCATCCCGGCATGCCGATGGTCGTCCCGATCGGGGTGGTGAAGTTCGCCACGTCCGCGCCGACACCGACCGTGCCGAGCTGCCGTATGCTCAGCGGCAGCGTCGCCACGCTGGACTGCGTGGCGAACGCCGTGGTCTGCGCCGGCAGCACGGCCTTGAAGAACGTCAAGGGCGGCACGCGCGCCACGAATTTCAGCAGCAGCCCGTTGACGACGAACGCCTGGATGATGTTGAGCACGAAGCCCAGCACGAGAATGCTCAGCAGCGCGAGCAGCGCGTCCGCCTTGGATGTGGTCGCGGCCGTCGAGGTCGCTCCCAGCACCACCACCGCGTACGGGGTGAGCTCGACCACGTAGCCGACGGCCTTGTAGATCACGTCCTTGGTCTGCTCGAAGAACCGCTTGACGATGCTCACGTCCTTCTGCCGACCGACCGACACGATGGCGATGGCCAGCACGGTGGCCGTGATGATGATAGGCACCACACGGTTGCCGGACAGGTCTCCGACGATGTTCTTCGGGAAGAAGTTGAGTATGACCTGGTCGAGCGGCGCTGTCTGCGAGGTGAGGAAACCGGCGGTCGACTCGTCGTCGACGAGTTTGACGCCCGAGCCGATGTGCAGCGGGATGGCCACACCCAGCGTCATCACGATGGCGATCAGATTGGTGAGCAGCAGCCAGCCAACCGACCGCAATCCGATGCTGCGCAGCTTTTTCAGACTGCCGACGTAGGTGATGCTGGAGATGATCGACACGAAGATCAGCGGCGCGACCAGCGCGGTGATCAGGTTGATGTAGATGTTGCCCAGCAGGTTGAGCGAGTCGACCTGCCCGTCGAACACGAGGCTCAGGGCGATGCCCAGCCCAAGCGCGAGCACCGTCAGCAGGCTGAAGTTGAGTTTGAAGACCGCGCGCAGCACGGCGATCAGGGCGAACAGCACCACGGCCGACGCCCAGACCGCCACTGCGGTGGGATCGATGTTGGATAGCGCTCCCATCAGTCAGCTCACCTCGCCGAGGTCGGGCGGGTCGAGTCGGAGAGAGCCTGTGCCGCCACGGCGTCGCCACGGTTGCGGCTCAGCGCCAGCGCCCCGGCGGCGGTCAGCGCGAGGCTGAGCGCGACGGATGCGATGACCGCGGCTTCGGCACCGGTGCGGGAGAGCGGCTCGTTGCCGGCGACGACGATTTTGCGGGACGGCTTGTTGCCGGCCGTGCTATCGTTGCCGCCAGCGTTGTCGGTGTTGCCTGCGACCGGATTGTTACCCGTGTCGCCGCTACCGCTGCCGTTACCGTTACCGCTGCCGCCGTTGTTGCCTCCGGCGAGCGCCGTGACCGCATTGGCGATGTTCTTCGTGGCGGTGTCGGTCGCGCTGATGGTCGCCTTCTTGTCGGACACGGTCTTTTCGGCCGCGGCGAGCGTCTTCTTGAATGCGGCGACCCGGTCGGCGGAGTAACCGTCCAGGCTCACCGTCTTGGCTTGTGCGATTTCGCCGCGCAGGTTGAGCAGGGAGTAGAAGTGGTCGGTCTGGGCGATGTATGCGTCACGGTCGTTGTTGACCTTGCGCCCGTAGTTCTTCGCCGCGCTCAGGTCGTCGCCGGTGATGGAGAATCCGCCTTGGATGATCGCCTTGTCGTCGTACGTGGTGCCGTACCAGTTGAGCATGTATTCCCTCGCCGTGGGCCGCGGCTTGGTGTCGACGTTCGCGGTCTTGCCGTGGTAGTCCACGACCTCATCGGTCACGGGGCCGGCCGGCTGGTCGGTTCCGGGCAGCTGGGCGGCGTTGTTCTTGTTGTAGTGCAGCAGCAGCGGCACCTGCAGGCGGGTCGCGCCGACGCCCTTGGAATCGACGACGCCGTGGCTGCCGTCCTCGGTCACGAGGTTCGGCAGGTACGTGTTCACGAGATGCGTGTACAGGTCCGACAGCGGGTGGCTGCCGTTGTTGTAGTTGTCGCGGATGTGGAACGGCGAGCCTTTGCCGGACGTGCTGTCGAGGATCGTGTCGAACGTGTACACGTGCTTGATGCCGTATTTGCGGGCTTCCTGGTTCACGTAGCGGATCGTGGCGTATGTGTTGCCGCACCAGGTCGCGCCGAAGAAGATGTAATGGTTGCCTGGCGACTGCAGCAGCTTCTCCAGTTCGCCGTACGTCACCGATATGAGCGAGAAGTCCTTGTCCTCGCCCTGCTTGAACACGCTGGCCGCGCCGGCCGAGACGTTGTTCAGGTAGTAGTTGGTGTAGAACTGGCCGTTGGTGCGGGTCGCGGCGTTCTTCGCGGTGCCCAGCACGCGGGTCAGCTCGGCGCTGTCGGCAACGTTCGCGGTGGATGCGAGCACCTTGTCGCCGGTGTTGTCCTTGTTGTAGGTGAACAGGGTCGGCAGGTCGACGACGTTTGCTGTGTTCTTGCTTTGCAGGTCGGTCAGGCCGAATTCGTCGATGGTCTGCTGGAACCGCTTGGCGAATGCGTCGACCGCGTTGTTCTTGTCGTTGATGTTGACGAGCGTGTCGGCTCCGGCGTTGTCGAGGTGCGGGTCGAAATTGTAGATCTTCTCGATGCCCTGCGCCTTGGCGGCGGTGTTGATGGCGGGCAGTGCGGCCGTCGTCGCGGAGTCCCACGTGCCGCCGACGAGTATCACGAAGTTGCCTTTGCCGTAGCGCAGGATGTCTTCGAGACGTTCCAGCGTGATGTTTTCGAACACGTGATCCGAAGGCAGGTTGGGGATGCCCGCGTAGTAGTCGAATGGCGTGTCTTCCTGGGATTGTGCGGCTGTTGCCGCCGTGGGCGTGGTTTCGGCGGCGGACGCGGCGTTCCTGCCCGTCAGCGCGAATCCCGTGAGACCGAGCGCCGCCGCGGTGAGCAGCGCCGCGGCTTTAGCGGCGATGGAACCTCTCGTGAGGCTGTGGTTGGTGTTGGACATTGTTGTGGTTCCCTTCTGTATTTCTTCCGTATCGAATTGCGTTGGTACTGCTGCGCCGATGGCTCAGCGGGACGATGGTCCGTCGACGAGGTTGAAGTCGTACCGTGCGGTAGGAGCGCCGCCGCTGTCGGCCACGTTGAGACTCGCCGATGGCCCGGCGGATGGTCCGTTCGCCGGCGATGCGATGGGCTGCAGCACTTCGGTCGGCGCACTCGCGTCGGCACGGGCTTCGGTTGCGGCAATGGCGTTCGCCGTCGTCGCGGGGGCCGGCGTCGCGCCGTCTGCGATGTCGAATCCGTCGTCGGACCGGCCGCCGTTCGCTCCGGCGAGCGCGGGAGCGCGGCGCTTGTTGCGCGCAATCAGCGCGGCGCCCAGCGTGCCGATGACGGCGAGCGCGATGACCACGCCGGCGACGATGCGCACCACCGGGCTGGTGGTTTCGGCCCGATCGGTGACCGGAGAGGCCTGCGTGGTGGTTTCCGCCGTATCAGTGCCGCTGTCGGTGATGTCGGATTCGGTCGTGGTGGTCTCGCCGCCAGCGGTGTCGGCGGTGTTGTCATCGCTGTTCTTCTGGGAGGCCGCGTCCTTCGAGGTCTGAGTGGCGGTGGCATCGGCGTTCGCGGCCGTGTCGCCTGTGATCCCGGCTGTGCTGCCCGTCGTGCTCTGGCCGGACTGTGTGCCGGTCGACTGCGCGGGCTGCGACTGTTGCGCGGTGGTGTTGCCCGTGGAGGGCTTCGTCGTCTGGGTGGCCGTCGAGCCCGAGGACTGCTTCGCCGGGGCCGGGGCCGATTGCTTCGGGTTGCTCGGCTTCGTGGCGGGGGCGGGCGTCGCCGGCTCCTCCTTCTGGGCGTGCTCCTTCTTGTAGTTCGCGCAGTAGCTGTCGAACGCGGCCTTCTGCGCTGAGACGTCGATGCCGCCTCCGGGGTTGGAATCGTAGGCCGAACCGCCACTGGAACAGCAGGCGACCGGATTGTAGTTGGTCGAGCACAGGTCGCACACGTCGCCGGCCGCGTAGGCCGTGCCGAGCGCGAATTGCAGGCCGCCGACCGCCATAGCGCCTATCACGGCCGAGCCGGCGAGCACGCGGATAAGCCGGCGCTTCACGGGCCGCCCGTTGCGTGGCGCTTCATGACGAGCTGATGATGTGGACATGGATATTCCCTTCTTCTTGTCTTCCGCGCCGTTTTTGGATACGGCGCGGCGCTACAGTTTGGTGGCGGCGAATCGCGATATACGAAAACCTGCGATGCGGCAGAATCCGCATCGCCGCGAATGATCCGGCAACCGTCGGTGTAATCTGCCGGGAGTGTGAGGAATCATGCCGGACGGCGAATCACAATCATCGCGATCGCGCCGGCAAACATCCGAAACGGACTATCGAGCGGTCTCTCACCGCTCGCGCATGATCGGCAGTCCGCCCGACAGTGAGCCGACAGCCGATGCCTTCACGCCTTCATTGACACACATAACGTACTCCTTGCTCGGATAAGACACCTGACCGGGGTGCCGCCCCATCATCCGGGGCCGGGCCTGTTCGCGGGTTCCCGTGAACGTTGACATCATCGTAGGCTCCGCGTCGCCGCGTTGGCAAACCCGCGGTTATACATAGTTGTTATGGCCTCGTATCAACCCTATATTTGTTCACGATGACAGCGGCGACAACCGTTATGGCGAATATCACGACATTGCCGATGATCAGCAGACGGTTCATCGTGTACAGCAGCCATGCGATCAGCAGCAGGTCGACGAGCAGCGCGACGATGCACAACGCCGCGAGCCCGGATTGCGGCACGCGGCCGAGCAACGGCAGCGAGCGGAATGCGCAGAGCGATGAGCCGTCGCGCAGTATCAGGCGCAATGCGGCGACGGCGACCATCGCCTGCACCACGATCATCAGAATCGTGACGCTCGACGACACGGTTTTCGCGGAATTCCCGGCGATCAGCGGGCACTCCGCGGCGATCATGCCCACCGAAAGCAGGCGCACGGGAGCGCCGGTCCGAGCGGAACGCTCTCCCAGTTCGCGCGGCAACCATCCGTCCGCGCAGGCCGAGGCGACCGGATACGCCACGCAGCCGACCGCGGCATTGAGCGTGGTGAGCAGGGCGAACGCGGAGCCGCCCACCACGAACGCGACCGTCACCGGAGCCGGGACGAATGCGGACAGGCTGACGGCGAGATCCCGGTTCGCGACCTGGGCTATCGGCAAGGCGCCGGCATCGGCCACGCAGATCAGCGCATACGTCACGGCGACCAGCAACAGCGAGACGCGCATCGCGCGGGGCACCGTCACCCGCGGACGGTCCGCGACCGCGGCATAGTTCGCCACGCCGGCCACCCCGTTCATCATGAACGTCATGTACACGCATGCGAACAGGAACGCCAGAGGCGAGCCGAGAAACGTGTAATGCGCGAGATTCGCGAGCCGCACGTGCGGCATTGTCACCGCAACGTACGTGCCCAACGCCGCCGCGAGCAGCACGGCCATCACCAGTTGGGCGATGGCGGCGATGCGGGCACCCAGCATGTGCACGCCGAGGAACAGCGCGACGACCAACGCTGCGGTCAGGCGTGTCGGCAGCGTGGGCAGGCCGAGCAGCTGCGCCGCGGACAGCGCGTACGCGGAGATGTCGAACACCAGAAAACATAGGATATAGGCGACGATGCCGCCGAACACGGGCGGCAGCAGCGTGCCGACCTGCTGGTACTGGCCGCCCGGGTAATCGCCGGACGAGCTGGCCAGCAGCTGCGGCACCAGCGCGAACGCGCCTCCCAGACCACCGACCAGCGCGGCGAGCCACAATCCGGTGCCCGTGATGCCGACGCCGATGCCGGCCATCGACATGACCCCCAGACCGACGACATTGCCCGCGCCGAAAGCGGCCAGATGAACCGTGTGCAGTGAACGTGATGATGCCATGATGCCCCTCCCCGGCCGAAACCTTCATGACAACTGAACCACATCATGCCGGCGATGAGAACGCCGTTCCCATATGAAAAATCTATACTGTGTTCAAGCGCCACATTGTTCGATCGCGGATGGCGGGGCCGGGGCTCGTGTCCAACGACCCTATCCGCGGCGCATATCGCCCGTCGCGCGTCAGCTGCTGGTCAGGAACGTCTCGTTGCCGCGGGTGAAATCAAGCACCGCGCCGGCAAGCTCGACCTCGCCCGACAGATCGGGGTCATCGGCAAGCAACCGCCCAGCACGTTCGCGCGCGTCGGCGATGATCTTGGCGTCCTTGACCACGCGCAGCAGTTTCAGACCGGACTTGCCGCCCGACTGCGCGTCGCCGAGCACGTCTCCGGCGCCGCGGAACTCCAGATCGGCCTGCGCGATCTGGGCGCCGTCGAGCGTGCCCTGGATGACCTGCAGCCGCTGCTGCGCGGGACCGCCGTCCTCAGCCCGCGAAATCAGGAACGCCCATGAATCCGTGCCGCCGCGCCCCACGCGCCCGCGCAGCTGGTGCAGCTGCGAAAGCCCGTACCGGTCAGCGTCGAAGATCACGATGCAGCTGGCCTGCGGCACGTCCACGCCCACTTCGATGACCGTTGTCGCCACCAGAACCGGCGTGGCCCCATCCGCGAAATCGGCCATGACCTGCTGCTTGGTCGCGTCATCGTCGCGGCCGGTCAGCGTCGCGAAACGGATGCCACGGAACTGCGGCAGCGATGACAGCCTGCGCTCGATCTCGGCCACGGAATGCAGCGGCGGCCGTGACGGAGCACCGTCACCATCCTCCTGCGATGGCGCGCTGGCGGCTGTGTTGGCGGCCGCGGCGGCGGATTCGCGCCTGTAGGCGTCGGAATCGTCGTACACGCCGATCTGCAATGCCCCACTTGTATCGTCATCGCCGTCCGATTCATCGTCGGCATCGATACGCGGGCAGACGACATACGCCCGCTCCCCCGCGTCGATGCGGCCGCGGATGTGGGCGAACATGGAGCCCATCATGCGGCCGTCGTTTTCAGGCACGACGAACGTGCGGATGGGCTTGCGCCCGCCCGGCAGCTCGGTGAGCCACGAGATGTCCAGATCGCCGAACCAGGTCATCGCCGCCGTACGCGGGATCGGCGTCGCGGTCATGACCAGCAGGTGCGGCACGACATCGTTTTTGGTGCGCAGGGATTCGCGCTGCTCCACGCCGAACCGGTGTTGCTCGTCGATGACGACGAGCGCGAGGTTCGGGGCCTGGAACGTCTTGGAGAACGCGGCGTGCGTGGCGACGATGATGCACGGGTCGCCGCTGGCCGCGAGCGCGAGAGCACGGCGGCGGGCGGCCAGTTTCATGCCGCCGGTCAGCAGGATGACCGGCACGTGCCGCGTGTTCGCGTCCGACTGCGCGTGCGCCGCGCCGTCTTGTTTCCCACTGCGTGCCCCACTGTGTTTCACGGGATGTTTCACGGCCGTGCGCCCCTTGGCATCTCCGTCATCGGCAGCGGATTCGGCGGCCTTGATCAGGTCGGCCGGGTCATTGGGAGACAGGGCATCGCGGGACGGGTCATCGCCCGTCTCGACGCCGTCAATCGCGCAGAGCATGGCGCTGATGGTCGCATGATGCTGCTCGGCGAGCACCTGAGTGGGCGCGACAAGCACCGCCTGATGGCCGGAACCCGCCGCCTGCAGCATGGCCGCGACCGCGACCACGGTCTTGCCGGAACCGACCTCGCCCTGCAGCAGGCGCTGCATCGGATATTCGCGGGCCATGTCCACGCCGATATCATCGATGACCTCCCGCTGGCCGCCGGTCAGCGGGAACGGCAGTGATTCGATGAACCGGTCACGCAGCGCCACGCCCGCACAAGGCAGGGCCGCATCCTTGCGGACATTGCTACGCGACTGGAGCAGCGCCGTCTGCGAGACGAACGCCTCCTCGTAGCGCATCGTGCCGATGGCCCGTTTGAAATCCGCGGTGCTGAGCGGGTCGTGGATGGCCAGGAACGCTTCCGCGCGATGCAGCAGATGATTCGATTCGCGCACCGATTCGGGCAGGACGTCCGGGATCGCGCGGGCCAGGCCGACGGCCACGGCGTTTCCTGACCGAGACTCGGCATCCGCTGGAGCGGTTCCGGCGCCGCTGATGCCGCCGTCTTCCATCGGTTTCATTGTTTGCGGGGCTTCCGTTGCCGCATCGCCCGGGAGATCCTGCCCGGTTCCGGCCAGCAACTCGATGCATTGCACTATCGACTCATGAATGTGTTCGCTGGAGATACGAGACGACGCGTGATACACCGGTCGGGGTCTGCTGATGCGACGCAGGCCCGCTTCGACGGTGTCGGCGTCGTATTTCAGAGCGCTCATCTGCACGACACCGGAGTATTCGCCATCAGCCGGACCGGAGCCGGGAGCGACCGTCATTATTTCGGGATGGGTGAACTGCAGTTGGCCGTTGAACTCGCTCGGCTCGCCGGCGATCACCACAATCGCGCCGGAACGCAGCCGCATGCTCAGCCAATCGACATACTGCTTCTTGTACGAGAAGAACACCAAACGGGCGGCGGCCCCCGCGATATGCCGGGAAACCGCGAAATCCCCGTCATCCACCACGGCCTCGAGCCGGTAGCCCCGCCGAACGTTCATCGGCACGACCCGCATGCCGCGCACCGACGCGGAGAACGCCATTCTCTCGCCGATACGGGCCTCGCGCAGTGCCCGCAGGGGCACCGGATCGGCGACGCGGAACGGATAGTAGGTCAACGCATCGCCCACCGTCACGACGCCAAGGCTTTTGAGCGCGCCGACACGCCGCTTGTTCGTCATGATCGACGACATGGTGGTGTTCAACGTGATGCTCATACGTCCCTATTGTGGTGTGCCGGCGGGACGGCATCGCATTGTCCCCTCCGCCAGCGGATATAAAGAGGCCCCGGAGTCTTGCGACTTCCGGGGCCTCAGTGAAACGTTATCGCGCGATGTCACGCAACCACACGCTGAACCTTGCCGGCCTTGAGGCACTTGACGCACACGCGGACGCGAACGTTCTGGCCGTCAACGGTGGTACGAACCGGCTGCAGGTTCGGGCGGAAGGTGCGCTTGTTGCGGATATGCGAGTGAGAAACGGTGTATCCGACCTGCGGACCCTTGCCGCACACTGCACAACGAGCTGCCATGATGGACTCCCTTAATAACCTTGATGTTCAAGTCTTCCGTGTTCCAGCACGGATGCTTGAACACACAACTTCACAATAATAGCGCCAAACACAAACAAATGCAAATCAAGCGCGTATCATTGCGGCTTTCACCTACACATCCACACAATATCACCCGTCTTGACTATTGCCGCATCCAGCAACTCTTCATAAAATCACGGTAAAACGGTTACTGTATGGCATACGATACATGCAACGCGGCAATCGTCAAGGAGGAATGATGCTCAATTCACTTAAAGGCCTGCTTTCACGCAAAAACGACGTGCCCTCCCCCACAGTGATCTCGTTGGGACAGGTGTGGGTCGACATCATGATGGACATCGACGCGATTCCCCAACCGGGCGGATTCGCCGTCGCGAACCATACCATGCCGTCGGTGGGCGGCAGCTTCCGCGTCATGCAGGCGGCCAGCCGGATTGGGGCGGCGACCAAGCACGCAGGCGTCATCGGCAACGGGCCGTGGGCGTCACTGATCCGCAAGGCTCTCAACGACAACGGCATCGAGCACATCGGCCAGGACCGCATCGACGCCGATTCCGGTTTCCGTCTGGTGCTCAACGACAGCGAGCGCAAGACGTTCGTCGCCACGTATGGCGCCGAATCACAAGGCAACGAGAACACGTTCGACTGCGTGGAGCCCGGCGAGGGCGATGTGGTGCACATCAGCGCCAACACGCTGATGGATCACAGCGCGTCAGGCATCGACGCCTTCCTGCATCGCACCTCTTCGGACCCGACGACGCGCGACTACAGCATCGTGCTCAATCCGACCAACACGCTGCACATGGTCAGCGACCACCTGCTGGAGGATCTGGTGCTGGTGCGGCCCATCTGGTCCTGCAACCGTCAGGAGGCCCGCACGCTCGCCGACCGGCTTGGCGTGTTCGTGGACGATTCCCTGTCGATGACCGTCGGCGGCGGATTCGACGACTCGATGAAGGCGCTGTGCAACAGCCTCGGCGCCACGCTGCGCGCGCCGCTGGTGGTTCGTGCGGGGTCGCGCGGCGCGTGGGTGCGCACGCCGGGCGGCGAAGTCATCCATGTGGAGGGGTATCCGACGAAGGCGACGCACACCCGTTCGGCGGGCTCGTGCCACACCGGTGCCATGTGCGCACTGATCGCCCGCGGCTGGTCGCTTGTCGATGCGGTGAAGATCGCCAACGCGGCCGCTTCGCTGGGCATTCAGCGTTCCATCAACGGCGTTCCGGACTGCCCCGGCTATGACGAGGTCATCGCCAAGCTCGAGGAAGACGAGACTCCGGCCGAGGCCGCGAAGTAGCCATTCCTCGCAGCGTCGCCCGGCCGATATGGATTGTTGCGCAACGCTGTCGTTCCGTTTGCGTCCTTAAGTGCGCGCCGAACGGACGACTCTGCGCACATAGGGACGCAAATCGGGTGTTTTGCGTCCCTATGTGCGCGCACTTGTCGTTTCGGCGCGCACTTAAGGACGCTATTGGACCAATCACCGTACCGATGACCGCTCAGGCGCGGCCACCCCACGGCGTCTGGCCGACAATCCCCATATCGCGGGCGAGCCTGCGATGCAGTTCCTTCGTCAACGGAATCAGATCGCTTTCCAGCGGATAATTCAGAAAAACGCTGCGGCAACGGCATGTAATTCACCCGCAACCATATGTAGATTCGTCCATCCATCACGATCAGATTCGGTCTGTACGGGCTCATCTTCAGCAGTTCGACCACGTCGGCGGGCACGCCGCCCTGCTCGCTGGTGCGCTGAAACATCTTGCGACCCTGATAGATGGTCGCCCACATGAGTGGGCCTCGTGGCACCGTGCACGGGCATACCAGGAACACGATATCGGTGCCATAGCTGGGGTTCGCGTCCGATATGAACTGCATCACGTCATAGTTGAACGTGATCCAGCCGTCCTTGCCCCATGTCGTATGCGGCATTTCGCTACCGACCGTCCTCAGCTTGGAAATCTTGGCGAACCACGCCGGAGGGAAGTGCACGTCCTCGTCCAGCGGCGTCCAACCGCGAGCGAACATATCCGCCCGCCGCGCCTCTTCGATGGGATCGGGCTTGCGCCACGCATAATAGGTGTACCAGATAACGAACGCCGACCCCGATGACGATCGCCACGATCGACGCGGCCCATTGCGCGCTTGACCCGCCCAACCCGTCCGACTCCCGCCGGCCCGCAACAATTCACCCGCAATTCATATGGAAACTTGGTATGCCGGAAACGGCACTTTACGATATATATGAACACGACGTCAGGAGTCCCCATGAACGACAGCATCGCAGCCAAACCCACCGATGGCCCGGCAGACAGTGCAGCGGCCGGCACAGATCCGGCCCTCACCGCCACCGCGAAACTCACCCCGCGCGAGAAGAAATGGATCATCTACGACGTGGGCAACTCCGCGTTCGTGCTGCTGTCCACCGCGGTGATTCCGATCTACGCGAAATCGCTGATGCCCGCGGACGGCAACATCGTGTCGGCCTGGGGCTACGCGCAGACCATCGCATCGCTGGTCATCGCGCTGCTCATGCCGCTGCTCGGCTCGATTGCCGACGTGCAGGGCATGAAAATCAAGTTCTTCCTCGGCTTCTTCGGCACCGGCGTCGTCACGTGCTGCGCGATGGCGCTTCCACTGACGTGGCTGCCGTTCCTGGTCGTGTATATCCTCGCGACGATCGGACTCAACGGCTCGCTCACGTTCTACGATTCGATGCTGATCGACACCACGCCGAACGAACGCATGGACAAGGTCTCCTCGCACGGCTACGGCTGGGGCTACATCGGCTCGACCGTGCCGTTCATCGTGTGCATCGCGTTGATCTTCGGCGGCCCGGCGCTGCCATTCGGCTGGACGACGACCGGCTGCACCCGCGCATCGTTCATCATCACCGCCGTCTGGTGGGTCGCGTTCACGATCCCGCTGATCTCCAGCTACCGTCAGGAGCATTACCGCGCCACACGCGACCAGCTGGGAACGGCCGTGCGCGGCACCTTCCGCGAGCTTGGCGGCACCTTCCGCAAGATAGTGAGGAACAAGCCGCTGTGGATGTTCATGCTCGCGTTCTTCTTCTACATCGATGCGGTGAACACGGTGATCTCGATGAGCACCTCGTACGGCGCCGAGCTGGGCATCGACTCGACTCAGCTGGTGGTGGCGCTGCTGGTCACGCAGTTCGTGGCGTTCCCATGCGCGATCCTGTACGGGCGGATGGCCGGGCGGTTCGGCTGCAAGGCGATGATCGTGGCGGCGGTCGTGGCCTACATGTGCATCGTGTTCTTCGCCGCGTTCTTCCTCGTGTCGGCCGCGCAGTTCTGGATCCTGGCGATCCTCGTCGGCATGTTCCAGGGCGGCATCCAAGCGCTGAGCCGCTCGTATTACGGCAAGATCATCCCCAAGGACCACGCCAACGAGTACTACGGCTTCTACGACATCTTCGGCAAGACCGCGAGCATTCTGGGCACGTTCCTCGTGGCCACCACCACGTCGATCACCGGCAACGCCTCCCTCGGCGTGCTTTCCATCGCCATCCTGCTGGTGTTGGCGCTCATCTTCCTGCTCCTGCAGAAGGACCCAACGCAAGCGTAATGTCACCCATCAATCAGCAACAGGAACGCCGAAGCAGCGATGAAACGGCATACCCTACCGCCCGAGCCGCGACCTGAAACAATTTAGCCCTGCACAACGCACATATTCTGACAGGGTGGTAGTTGTCGCAAATTCTGCGACAACTACCGTTGGTAAATCGAACGCTATAATCAGAAACTTTCAGATGCTGAGTTCCATGCAATACCCCCTGTGACCGCAATGCGGGCAGGTAAGCTTGCGTGTCTTGGGCGTGTGTGCGGCGAATACGAACTCTCGCATACCCGGCTGGAAGGTCTCATGGCAAGCCGGACATAGGTACTGCACGCGGGAGCGATAGTACTTCATCGCCGCAACAGTGAGCGCAATCGCCAGCAGAACGGCGACCGGCAGCGGCCACCATACGTCTGTCATCACACCAATGACGAGGCATGCAATTTGCAACAAAGTCGCGGGCAATGTGATTGCCAGCATGACCAAATATGTGGTGCGCAGGGAATGAGTGGTTGTGGTGTTCATAACGGTTGCCATGTCGGTTAATGTTGACGATACGAAGTCAGACGCCGAGACCGTCAGTGCTTTGCGCAGTTGCAAGCAGTCATCAAGACGTTGCTTCTGCTCGGCGATACCCGACTGCAAGGATGCCGTCTGCTGATCCAGCAAATCAACCAGCACCCGTTCCGGCCGCTCGTCCGACAGAATCGAGCGAATCTGCTCCAGCTTGAAGCCGAGTCCTTTGAGAAAAAGGATGACCCGCATCCGCTCGACCTCTGCAGTCCCGTACAGCCTTCGGCCGCCGTCGCTGATCTCATTGGGAATCAACAGACCTTTGGCGTCGTAGTACTGCACGGTTCGCACACTCACACCAGTGAGTTTGGCGATGTCCCCTGTGGTGTATCGGCTGTCCGTTTCATCGTCCATCGACATGGCCTAACCTCCTTTCACCAAGCAATATGCCGCATTACGCAACGTCACAAGCAACATATGACGCAACGTCGACCACAAAACCTTCACATATAAGCGGACTGTAGAAAGACATCCGACCATCGCAATTGCGCACTGGTTCACAGTGAACACCCCGAACCAGTTAGACGGCAGAACAGAATTACAGCCACACCTGTTCTTCAGGCTTTACCTCGCCGACCGCATTGGCCACACGTATGGCATCATTCCGACTCAATCTACCGGCGAATCCCTGTAGATCCGACCGGCGGAACCGCACCAGCTGCGCGCAGCGAGCGGTCGTCAGATGGGTAAGCCCGGCATGCTCATACTCGGGCAGTTGCACATCGCCCGCCCCATGCCAAGTTGGATTGCTGGTCAGTTTCACAGCCACTCCACCGTCGTCGTCGGCTTGTATGACGATGGCGGCCACGTATGGTTGCGTGATTTCGTCGGATCATCCTCGAACCGCACCCGCATGCGATACACGTCGAAGACATGCAGTTGCTCCGGAACCGGCATCAATTCCGGAATATCATGATTATTCGCCATCGCGCCACGCCTTGGGCAGTACGGCAACACCATCGGAGCCCCGGCTCGGATTCAACACCATGGCGTTCGGCACTTCGACCACCGGATATCCCTGTTCGTCGACCCCACGGTACGTAACTCCATTGGCGGCAACATGTCCCGCGTGAGGCAGCACGGGTTCAGGCGCCCTCACCTCGAACGGAATACGACGCTGCGACACCAACTGCACGCTGGCCATATTCACGAACGTATTGAAATTCAATCCCATGGAATCAAGAATGGCGTTCACTTCGGCTTTGAGATCATCATCCATGCGAACAGTGGTAGTGCTCATAATGAATCCTTTCTAAAGCCAATTGTATTACTAATGACTTCTTTTCTCAATATAATCCGTAGGATGCTTAACGCTTTTGCATCATGACCTTGACATCGGGACAATCCCACGCGAAACCAATCTCTGCCTTTGCGCTCATCAGCTGGGGAGCTCACGGTCACACTCATGCGTCGCAGACCACGAGCCTCGCTCGGCGTGCTGTCTATCGCGGTGCTGCTGGTCGTGGCGCTCGTGTTCCTGCTTCTGCAGAAGGATCCGACGCGAGACTAGAGACGCCTGCTAAGAGCGGGCCGCATGCGACCCGCTGAAGGCGCGTACGGTATCCATGTACTCGTCCATGCGCACCAACAGCGCGAGATGACCGCCGTCACCATGTCGGCGTGCGACGCAGCATCGATCAGCAAATCGGCCATATGCCGCTGATACGGCTTGCTCAGCAACTGCTTGAGGACATCGCACAGGCCCTGCATCAGCCGCCGTTCGCCAGACGACAGGTCTTGCGTCTTGCGCATCACGGCCCACGCCATCAGACGCCGGTGCAGCGGCATCGGTATCAGGCGAAGCGTCCGCTTCCACTTGCGATGGCACGCGCCAGTTCGGCGTTCGTCGCGAACCGCTCCTGATAATCGAAGGTGATGACCGAGCAGTCCTCGGCGAACCGTTCAAAATGCAGGCAGAACAGTCGGACAGCCCGATTCCGCCCGGCAGGAGCACAATCGTTGCGCGGGCGGAGGGATTGCGATGATACCGGTATGCGAAGGGTTCGCCATCCGGCAATCGCATGGTTTGCAACGGATACCGCTCACGAGACGCGGCGAGATCATCCATCGGCCGTCCTTTCCTTGCTATTTCGTCCGCCCGGGCTGCCCGGCGCCTTGTCCGTCGTCGTTGCGCCTGCGATAATCCTTGACCAGCTGGATGATGAGGCTCGCTATGCCGCACAGCACGCCGCCGATCGGCCACGGCAGCCAGAACAGGCCCACGGAGCTCCAGTCGTCATGCAGCATCCACGGCCCCAGAAACAGTAGGCACAGGGCGGTTATCGTGGCCAGCGACATGATGATGCCGCATACCGTACCGGTCAGATTGTCGTAGAAATCATGCCCGGCTGCACGCTCTTTCTTGCCATCGGTATCGGCCTTCTTGTTGTAGCCGTCGATGTCGAGCATGCCGTGCCGTATTCCGCAGTAAACGAAACTGAAGACGGCGACCGAGTACAGCATCAGCATGATCGCGTTCGGCCATCCATCGCTGATGCCCAACACGTCATCGGCGTACACAGTCACCGCTATGCCGATCAGGGTTGCCGCTATACCGCCCACGATGCCGACCACCAGCAGACGCGTCTCGCGGCTGCGATCCTCATCGGTGTAGAAATCCTCGATATACGGATGGCGGCGTTTGAACTCGGCGTGCAACATGCCGCCCGGGACCAGCATCGCCAGCCCGGCGATCACACCTATGCAGATGCACAGGAACGTGAGGAAGTCATTGAGCCGCGTCACGCCGAGGATGGAGTTGCTTGAATCAAACAGATTGCAGATACCGACCGCCGCGATGATCGCCGCAACGCCGCCGGAGATGAGCAGCGCGAACCGGCGGCGATGCTCGTCGTAGCCGGTCAGGTCCTGCGGCAGAGTGGCCGTATTGGCGTGCACGGCGGGGCGGGGCGAACCGGTTCCGTACGGTGTCTCGCCGGTCGGCACGCCCGTGAGGCTTGGCTCGATGGCACCGGCCGCACCGAGATGCGCGGGCTCGTCGGCGTCGCCTATACTTCCCTTCGCGTTCCCCGCATGTGCAGGGCTCCCGGCATCTTCACCGGTCATGCCTTCGACAGTCGTGCCGCGGCCGGTTGCCGATGCGCCGTGCGAGTCCGGCCGGCTGGCGCTCACGCTCACGTCGCCGAGCACGAGGTCGTCGAGCGTGCAGCCAAACAGATCGCAGATCATGAGCAGCTTGTCCATTTCGGGGTAGGCCTTCTCGGATTCCCATTTCGAAATGGCCTGCCGCGAGACGCCGAGCAGCATGGCCAGTCGCTCCTGGGTCATGTTGCGTTGGGCGCGCAGGTATTGCAGGTTGGTGCGGAAGCTCATCGTCAAATCCCTTCTCAAGTGATTCCATCATGTCATGTTCGGCCGATGACCCCACTATGGCACGCCGTCCACGCCATCCGCCACCATCTTACGGTTGCAATCGCCGACCATGCCCCGCAACCGTGCGCAACCACAGGTTGCATCGGCGGAATCCCGCCGTTTTGATGTCCTATATCACAATCCTCACGAAGTCGATTTTCCTCGCCTCAACCGCCGCCATGCCGTATCGAGGTCGAGCGAGCGGCCCGGCAGCTTGGGCCAGGTGTCCAATCCGCCCCCATATCTGCGCGGGATTAAGTGCACGTGGAAATGCATCACCGACTGCGCCCCATGATGACCCTTCCCGGTGGCAAGATATGCAACGAATCGCCCTCAATGATACAGGCGCGAGTATGGTACCGGGCCAATCGGGCATCAAGCGAAAGCAAGTCTCGGGATTCCGGGAACCCGCATCATGCGCACTTGTGCGGGAATATGAGTCATCCTCGCACAAACATCATCGAGAACGACTCACCGCACTATGCGTCGTACGAATCATCATCACGCACCGAATCATCGTCGCCGGGCATGACCGCGACGGTCCTGACCTCGGTTTTCAGCAGGTACTTCTCGGCGAAGTCCAATGTGGTGGACACCATCGCAACCCCCTTCTTGACGTGCGAACCATTGATATGGCACCGGCGAAGCCCCTTGCCGCCGGCACCCACCATCGAAGCACGTCGCAGGGCGCGATACAAGACCGCGGACATATGAAAAATCTATGGCTCGCTCAACCGACGCTCTCAAAACTCGCAGATACAGGCCGTCATCGGGCAGCTGGGCCAGATACGGGCGCAGACCGGTACCGCGATACCAGTCGAGGATCGCCTCATACCCAGGCAGCGCATGGTAGTAGTTCGTCTCCCACACGTCGACGTGCGCGGAGAGCGGGGCGAGCAGATCATAGTATGCGCTTACGTCGAAATTGTCGCCGCCGAGATTGTAGTAGCGGCGTATCTCGCTGATCCACTGCCGCCATTTCGGCTCGCACGCGGTCTCGCGCATGATGATGTGCGGCGGCAGGTTGATGTTCTCGGTGAATTGCGCCGACGTTAAGCCGCCGGCGTTAAGCCGTCGCAGCATGGAGGGCAGCACCCGTTCATGATTCGGCACCCATTGCAGGCAGGCGTTGGAGAAGACTACATCGAAATCGGTGTCGAGCTCGTCGAGCGACCCGACGTCCAGCACATCGAAATCGCAGTCGAGGTGGAGCTTGCGCGCCGAGGCGATCATGTCCGGGGAGCTGTCGATGCCGAGGATCCTCGCCTGCGATTATAGGCTCGAAAAAAGAGACACCCCTCCCGGAAGGAGGGGCGTTCTGTTCTGTGGAGCTAAGGGGATTCGAACCCCTGACCCTCTCCATGCCATGGAGATGCGCTACCAGCTGCGCCATAGCCCCGAAAACCGACCACCGTAGCGGCCGTGGGTGATGTAGGAATCGAACCTACGACCCCTTCCGTGTGAAGGAAGTGCGCTAGCCGCTGCGCCAATCACCCAGTGCACACCGAAGTGAACTTCGGCATCCGTGGGCGATACAAGATTCGAACTTGTGACCCCTTCCGTGTCAGGGAAGTGCGCTACCTCTGCGCCAACCGCCCGGGTCTGCGTGCCGACCGGCCGAATCGCTTCAGCCAGCCGAATCTGCGAGCGGACAACGGGACTCGGACCCGCGGTCTCAACCTTGGCAAGGTTGCGCTTTACCAACTAAGCTATGTCCGCAATGTCACCTTGACAGGCAACAGGGGAATACATTACCCGACCGCCTGTACAAACGGGACAAAAATCGCGACACGCCTGAAATTCCGCGGAATCGGTCACCGCTCTTTGTTGCTGATGAGCAGCCCCCCCCCCAAAAAATGGCATTCATGAACAGCAGGTTGCACACACCGAACGCCACGGTGTTGGCCCGCGTGCCCTTGTAGATGCCCCAACTCATCACCGTCATCGGGCTCATCCATGCCAGCGGGAGCAACGTCCATCCCAACGCGACCATCGAGATGATGTTGAGGATGAATGCAGCGAGACGCAGGTTGCGGTCGCCATTCGTCATCGGGTACGCGCCCGGCGAATACGGTTGCCGTCCGGCGTCACCGGCTGCGCCGGCGCGAAGTCACCGATCCACTCCTCGCCATCCCACCAACGCATCAGCGAGGGATCGCCCGATGGGTCCGGATACCAGCCCGGCGGCATGTTCATGATTGCTCCCGTCCGGCTCGGGCCGCTTCGCTCCGGCTCATGCCGCTCGCCTGTATCTCGCCCGCGCCTCGCCTATTCCGCCCGTCACCTTCATCGGCCACGAATCACCGCGCCGCGCCACCGAAGGCGCGATACTGGCAAACCTGCCCCCATCGTACAGCCCCGGCCACGCGCGACGCACATAATGCGACATCATCGCGCCGCATGCTCGGTGTCCCTCCCCGACCCCTCCGCCCCCAAATGCCGCCTGTCGCGCGGTTTTTGTACCACGCTGAGAGTATTCAAGAGAGTATGACAGTAAATTCCTCGACCATGGTCAAAGAGTTCACCAATCCGCTGAAGGAACCGATCGACGACGATATCAACCTGTTTGATTTCCTTGACCGCCGCGCCCAGCGCGACCCGGACGGCTCGACCGTCGAATACAAGGCGGACGGCGGCTGGAAGTCGTTCTCCGCGACGCAGTTCCGCGACCTGGTGATCGCCCTGGGCAAGGGTCTGATCGGCTTGGGTGTGAAGAAGGGCGACGCCGTGTCAATCGTGTCGCGTACGCGCTGGGAATGGACCGCGCTCGACATGGCCATCATGGCGGTCGGGGCGCTCACCGTCCCGGTCTACGAGACGAATTCCGACGCTCAGGTGAGCTGGATCTTCAACGATTCGCAGGCCACGATCGCGTTCGCCGAGGACGACGGGCAGCGCGACAAGATCGAATCCATCCACGATGAGGTGCAGTCGCTGCGCAAGGTGTTCGTGATCGAGGCCGGCGCGCTCGAAGCCTTGCAGGCGTATGGCAAGGAAGTGAGCGACGAGGAGTTCTGGGCGCGCAAGAACGACGCCCACGGCGACGACCTCGCGACGATCGTCTACACGTCCGGCTCCACCGGCACCCCCAAGGGCGTGGAGCTGTCGCACCGCAATCTGGCGTTCCTGTGCCTGTCGGCCATGCAGTACATGCCCCGCGCCTGCGCGTGGCCCGACCGCCGTCTGCTGCTGTTCCTGCCGCTGAGCCACGTGTTCGCGCGGTTCATGGAGCTGCTGAGCTTCTGCGGCACGCTGACGTTGGGACTGAGTTCCGACATGAAGACGATCGTCAAGGATTTCGAGTCGTTCGGCCCGACGCTGCTGCTGGCGGTGCCTCGCGTGTTCGAGAAGGTGTATAACGCAGCGTCGCAGCGCGCCGGCAAGGGCATCGCCGGCAAGATGTTCCTGCGTGCGGCGAACGTGGCGCGGGATTGGTCGAAGGCCGAGCAGGCCGGCGAGAAACTGCCGTGGCGGGGGCGCCTCGCCCACGGGTTCTACGAGTTGGTGGTGTACAAGAAGATCCGCACGATTTTCGGCCCGAACGCCGACTTCGCCATCACCGGCGGCGCCCCGATGGATGCCAACCTTTCGCACTTCTTCAACGGCATCGGCATGCCGCTGCTTGAGGGCTACGGCATGACGGAGACCTGCGGGCCGGTGTGCGTGAGCCTGCCGGAGAACAATCGGATCGGCACGATCGGCATGCCGATGAGCGGCGTCACCGCGGGTATCGCGGACGACGGCGAACTGTGCGTACGCGGCCATCTGGTCTGCCGCGGATACCACAACCATCCCGATGTGACCGCCGAGCAGATCGTCGACGGCTGGCTGCACACCGGCGATCTGGGCGACATCGACGAGGACGGCTTCATTTCGATCACCGGCCGCAAGAAGGATCTGATCATCACCGCCGGCGGCAAGAACGTCTCCCCCGGCCTGTTGGAGGCCGCCGTGATGACATCGCCGGTTGTGAACCAGTGCCTGGTCATCGGCGACCGGAAGCCGTTCGTGGCCGCGCTGGTCACGTTGGATCTCGCCGATGCGAACGCGTGGCTGAAATCACAGGGCGCTCAGGAGGAGTCCGACCTGGCGTCGCTGGCCCGCAATCCGATCGTGCACACCGAAGTCGAGCGTGCGGTGAATCAGGCCAATGAGGGCGTGTCTCGCGCCGAGTCGATCCGCAAGTTCGAGATTCTGCCCGACGAGTTCACACAAGACAACGGCATGCTGACGGCCAGCCTGAAGACCCGCCGCGCGCAGATCGTCGCGCACTACCGAGAACTGATCGACACTGTGATCTACGTGCCGAAGAAGAAGTAGGCTCACTCGGCCTGCAGTCGCCACGTTGTTTCCTGTTTGCTTGTTCCAGTGTTCGCGCATGCGGTTGCTGTTGGCCGCTCCCGCTTTGCGGTTGCAGCTCGCGTGTTCGGGTCCGTTGTATCCGTCGCGCCGGTCGTTATGTCCGAGGTCCCATGCTTGGCCGCGGGTGACGGGCAGGTGGCAGTGGGTGTATGAGCATCTGCGTAGTGCCATTTGTTGTTTGCCTAGTCCTGCGGTCGTTAAGATTCACTGCGTGTCGCGTGTTCTCGGACTGCATATCTCTCGGCGTCAAGCAGGTCGCCGAACGCCTCGGCATAACCAGCGGCGGCCTGCTCAACCTCAAGCTCCCCGAACCCGACGCCATGATAGGCCGCACGCGCGGCTGGCTCCCGGAGACGATAGACGGATGGAACACGAAGCGTCCCGGTCGGGGCGTCGGCGGAGGCAGACCCCGAAAAAACAAGTGACTGGCATACGCGGTTGGCTGCGAACCAACGACCTGCGGTTTTGGAGACCGCCGCTCTACGTCTGGTGCGCACCAAGCGGTATATGCGGCGTTCGGCGCGCCGCGTCAATCAGCCGACGGCACGCCTGCCGCGGCAACCGAAATCGTCTGTGCATCAACACTAACAACCGTTCGCGCGGTTCGCTAGAGGTCGTGAGGATTTTACGCCTTTCGCGCTCTTCCCGGGCATGCCGGCCGCGCTTGGGCCGTGCAGCCGGCTTGGAATCCAGTCGGCACAGGGTATCCGCAGGGGAAGCTGCGATGCGTTTGCGCCGGCTGCTTTCACGCATCGGCATGACTCATTTCGCTCGCGACGCGCCGGCCGGGTACGGCGCGGATGCCGAATTACCGGCATCGCCGCGGCATCCGCAGGCGCGTTGACGCTGGCCACGTCGGCGTTCATGTTCCGATTTGTCCTTGACACGCAGGCGCCGCTTTCGATGATGAAACTGGTCAGGGCCGGTAAGGTTCCCGGCGCCAAGCTGGAGGGCGTGCGCCGTGATGCAGCCGAGGAGGCAAGGGCCGCATTGGTCGACGGTCGACCGATTCGTCAGCGATGCGCTGGCCGGATGAGCCGTAAAGCCCGACTGGCTGGGCCATTTACGGGCTGTGGAGGGCGAACAGAACGCGAAAATACGGGTTGAAATAGCCGAGATCCACAATTCCCCGTGCGAAATCGCCGTTTTTCGAGCTCAAAACGGCGATTTCACACGGGGAATTGCCCAGAACGGCTATTTCAACCCGTAATTTGACGAGGATGATGGGGGCATAGGGGGGGGGGAGCGATTGCGGTTGAACGCGATTGCGGTTGAACGCTTTCACTTCGCGCTGAGCCTTGCCCGGCTCATGGCTTACATCGTGGTCGCATCACTGCCGTCGGAGCTGTACGAGGAACCGGAACCGCTGGAGCTGCTGCCGGAGCCACTGGAACCACTGCCGAGCTGGCTGTCCGACTTCCCTGAGCCGCCATACTGCTGAGACTGTCCATTGCCGAATTGGCCGCCGCTGGGCGGCTGTCCCATGCCTCCGGGCATCTGCATCTGCTGGCTGCTGCCTGTGCCATCTTCGTCGTCGGTCAGCGCGTTCACCGCGAGCGCTCCACCGACGCCGCCCACGAGGCCACAGACCAGAGACACCACGGCGAGCAATGCCCACGTCTTACCGCTCAACGCGTGTTCGCCGCCCTTCGAGCCTTTCGGTGTCGGGACCTGACCGCCCATTGCTCCAGGCACCGGCCCCCGGCCGTTCCAATCCGCATACAACGGCATCCGGCCGCCCTGCGCGTTCGCATCTGGTGTATTCGCGCCCTGCATATTCGCGTCCTGCGCGTTCATGTTCTGGCCACTCACCGCTTGCATATTCCCCGGCTGCGGATTCATTGCCTGCGTCGGCGCATTCTGCGCGTACCACGCCGCACGCGATCCCTCGCCGTAGCTCCCCGGCATCGGACCGTTCGGAGCATAGCCGGAACTGCCCGGAGCTGCCGCGAGCCTATACCCAGCCGAACCGTATCCGGCGGTTCCGCATCCAGCAGCCCCGGTCCCGGCAGCCCATTCGGCGTCTCCCAGACCAGCCGCACGATTTCCCGCATACTCGTCTGTACCGCCGTTGTCTGCCGCAGCCCGGCCACCATCGGCCCGACCAGCCGCGGAACCGGGCTCCACGCCCCAGCCACCCGCCGAACCGTTAGTCACCGAAACATCAGCCACAGCGGCGTCATTCACAGCCGCTTGACGCTGCTCCGAACCGGTGACGTTCGCCGCAACCTCGATAGCGACGCCCTCGATGGCACCATCCGCGCCGTTGCCGCTCTCGCCGCCATTCGCATTGTTGACATTGTTGCTGTTGTTGCTGGTCATGATGACTCCTTTGAAAACTGACTGATGAAGTGATTGCTGATGTTGATGTCTGGCACGCCGCCATGGTTATGCCATCGTCCACGCTGTCGATGTGCCGAACCGGCTGTCGAACTCGCTGCGGTCGATGGTGTCGCTCGACAGCTCCGTGTCGCTCCCGGCCGAGACCGAGGTCGAATACGAGCCGGTCACCATGACGGTCACGTCGCCGCTGCCGGAGACCACGGTCTTGCCGTTCGCCACGATAGTGACGGCGTTGCCGTCGCCGTCGGAAGCGACGTTGAGCGCGGAAATGGTCGTATCCTTCGCCACCACCCACGTGGACGTACCGTCGACATTCACAGTGATGGGGGGCGTCGCTCGCCGTGCCCGTGCCGGAGCCGGCCGCCGCGTTGTCCGTGACCGTCGCCGCGTCGGTGTCGAAATCAAGCTCAGTGTTGTTCTGCAGCACCACATCGGCGGTCGTGTTGGTGAAGTAGAACATCGACCCTGATCCGATGGCGGAGCTGAGTGTGGAATCGACCGACTGGAACGTGGCGTGCTCGCCGGTGCTGGCTTCCGCGTCGCCCGAGGTGGACTGGTAGATGATGATGCCGTGGCGATCGGGTCGGATGCGGTTTTGCCGGTGACCGTGCTTTCCGACGTCGAATCCTTGATCAGGATCGTGTTGAGGCCTTCCATGCCGGCGATCTGGCTGCCGGATGAGGTTCCGGAGACGTTGTTCACCTGAATGTCGCCGGTGAAATACAGCAGCGGGGAGCCGGAGCCGGCGGTGCTCAGCGTCGCATCGGCGAGAGAGATCGATCCGCCGCCTCGATCGGTGGCGACGATGGCGCTGTGGCCGCCCTGCGTGTCCGCGGTGATCTTGTTCGCCAATATCGTGCCGCCGTAGGTCGCGTCCAGCCCGCGTGAATTGTCGGCCATGGTCTCAATCGATGTGTCGTTGACGAGCGCCGTTCCGAAATCGGTGGTGAAGACGCCGTTCGACCCGGAGCTGGAGGCGGTGATGTCGGTACCGTCGATGACGGCGGTGGAGTCTTCGCCGACGGTGAGCGACACCGAGTAGCTGCCGGAATAGTCGTATTGCATGGTGTTGGCGCCGCCACCGAAGTTGCCGCTCGGCGGCTGCATGGTTGAGGCGGAGCCAGCGGAACCGGCCGAGAGGTGCCGAATCAGCACCATGCCGCCGGCGCCCGCGCACAGGCCACCCGTGAGGGCGACCATCCGCCTCGTCGCGATTACCGGCGGTCGACGCCGCCGCGAGCCGCCGGGGCTCGCATGGGGTTGCATGTCATGGGGTTTCATGGTCGTCGTCCTTTCCTTGGATTGACTCCATTGAACGACGGCTTTCCTAGCGGCCCCTGCGCCTGACGTTGAACCGTCCTGCAACCTTGCGGAACGGTTTTCGAATGTTTTCTGATGCTTTCTGGACGCTCTTAGACGGAACGCGCTCTCAAAACTCGCAGATACAGCCCCAGAATCGACATTTTGGTGCTGTATCTGCGAGTTTTGAGAGCGCGGTTTCGCCTACAATCCGTATTCCTCGCGCACGAAGCGCTCCAGCACCGGAATCGACCGCTTCACCTTGTCGGTGTCGATGCAGTAGGCCATGCGGAAGTACCCGGACACGCCGAAGCTGTCGGACGGCACCAGGATCAGGTCGTATTCCTTGGCCTTCATGCAGAAGGCGTTCGCGTCGGCTTCCAGCGCCTTCGGGAAGATGTAGAACGTTCCGCCCGGGCGCACCACGTCGAAGCCGATCGAGGTCAGCGCATCGTACAGCAGGTTCATATTCGTCTCGTACACGCTCAGGTCGCTGGTCTCGTCGATGATCTTCGCCACGGCGAGCTGCATGCTGGAGCTCGGGCAGTTGTGGCCGGTGCCGCGCGAGATCTGCCCGCACATCGGCACGATGAGTTCGGCGTCGGTCGCACGCGGGTTGACTGCCACGTAGCCGATGCGCTCGCCCGGCAGGCTCAGCGACTTCGACCAGGAGTAGCAGGTCAGCGTGTTGTCGTAGAACTTGGCCGGGTACGGCTGCGTGCCGCCGTCGAACACGATCTCGCGGTAGGGTTCGTCGCTGATCAGGAAGATGTCGTGACCGTATTCGGCCTGCTTCGCCCGCAGGATACCCGCGAGCCGGTCGAGCGTTTCGGCCGAATACACCGCGCCGGAGGGATTGTTCGGCGTGTTGATGAGCACGACCGCCACCTCGGGGTTCAGCGCCGCCTCGAACGCCGCGAAGTTGATCTGGAAGCTCTCGATGTCGGCGGGCACGACGGTCAGCCGCGCGCCCGCGCCTTCGACATACGGATGGTATTCGGGGAAGTATGGCGCGAACGTGAGCACTTCGTCGCCGGGCTTGGTGACGGCCCGCAGCGCGTGGGCGAGCGCACCGGCGGCACCCGTCGTCGGGAAGATATGGCCGGCCGTGTAATCCATGCCGAAACGCCGGTTGAGGCTTTCGGCGATGGTGCGGCACGCCTCCGGGTTGCCCAGCGACGGGCTGTATCCGTGGAGCGCGACCGGATCGGCGGTCTCGTACATGTCGATCATCGCCTTGGTGAAGCTGGACGGGCACGGCACGCTCGGGTTGCCCAGCGAATAGTCGAACACGTTGTCGTATCCGATTTCGGTGCCCCTTGCGGTCGCGTATTCACTCAGGGTTCGAATGACCGATTTGCCGCCGAGCATGGCTTTGTATGTTTCGTTGATCATGGCACAACCTCCCCGTTGGACTCTGGTTTCGTTTTTACCACCGACCACGCACAACAGGGCATGTCGCCGGTTGTTGTTGGGTTCGCGCGGGTTGGGAACCGGGTATATTGACGGGTAACCGGTCACCCGCCCGGCCCTTAGCGGCTCCGGACGACAAGCATAGCCCCGCCGCGGCGGAAAGGAGGCGCACGACGCCCAACATCATCGATTATGCACGTTCCGAGACCCGCCCGTTCGGCGTCGACGCGCTGGTGCTGGCGTCGCTCGTCTATCAGGACATGCCGGCATGCGTGCGGACTCTGGCCGCTGTCGAGGCACGATCCGGCACATTCCGCAGACGTCTGAGCAGCATCGACGTGCGCCATCCGGTGCGCTCGATTCGCCATTTGGCCGCCCCGGAGTTCGGCGACGCAACGCTGGCTTCGGTGTCGGAGGCGCTGACCCCCGATGATTTTCATGTGGAGAGCGGCCATAACGGCCTCGCCGACCCGCGCCTGACGCAGGAGCTGTACGCCGCCATCGGAGTCAATCCGCGCTTTGCCTGCGTTCGCGTGGACGCATCCGACGAGCATTTCAGCGAGGAACAGCAAATGCAGTTGCGGGTTGTACGCTCCGACCAGAAGGGCGTGATGCAGCATCTGACGTTCTCCTGGCAGGTCTCGGGCAATGATTTCGAATATCTGCCGCAGGTGTCGCCGAGTTCCCAGCTGTTCAACCGGTCGTTGAACGGCTGGCTGGAATCGTTGAGCACCGAGGACCGCGAGCGCGCGGTGGACGCCCTGTTCTCCGTGCTGCGGTCGAGCCATGACGACAGCATTTCCGATCTCATGGCAGCCGGCCTGAAGGCCGTTCCCACGATGATCAACACGTTCGTGGGTCTGTCGGAGGCGGATCGCCGTCATCTGATCGAAGCGATGGGGCTGCTCATGGCCGCGGTCCGGTCCCGTTCCTCGCGGTAGCCGTCTCGTGGCCGAACCCTGTTTCGCCAACCGAGAAAAATGGGCAGTTCGCCTATTTTCCGATTCATCCGCCTCACAATCCGCCCTACAATAATCCATATCACACATATAGACATAGTGCCCAATAAACGATAGCCGCACGTCACGCAGGAAGGGAACCATCATGCCGCGCCCACGCAAGGATTCCGAGATACTCTCCGCGACCGAACGCCTCGAAAACGCGTTCTGGGAGCTGCTCGCAGACCACGAATACCGCAAGATCACCGTCACCGAAGTCGTACGCGAGGCGCATGTCAACCGCAACTCGTTCTACTACCATTACGCCAGCCTGCCGGAGCTGGCCGATTCGGCGATCATGCACGCCGTGGAGCACTCGACCGTGCAGGCGCCACGCGCCGACCTCAATCCCGACATCGAATGGAGGCGCCAATGCTCCCTGGTGATGAACGACCCAGTTCAGCGGCAGCGGCTCGACCGTCTGGCACTGCTCGCCGGCAGCCATAGCTCGCCCGAGCTCATCGAGTCGCTGAAGGACTTCGGCCGTCTGATGATCATCAACGACCTCCAGCTCGACGCCGACAACCTGGATCTGAAAACCGACCTGATGCTCGACTTCACCGTCGGCGGTATCCTCGCGGTGCTGCGGCGGTGGCCGGAGCTGAGCAAGAAACTCTCGGTCGACGACCTGCTCAACGAGGATGTCGCCGTACTCGCCATGGGAGTGTACCTGTCGATGTCGAAGGAGAACATGCTGGCCTACTGGAGCCGCATTTTCAAAGGCGACATTCCAGGAGATTTCAAAACCGCCCACTAAAGTGGCTTGCAGAGCAGTCGCCGCCGCGGGGTGCGCGACGCGGACGCGACCCTGGAGGCGACATGGATCAGATACTGCAATGGTTCGAGGCGAACGCCGGGAAAATCATCTTCCTGCTGGTGGCGATCGTCGCCGCGCTGTTGATCACCAAGGGACTGGCACGGGTGATGCGCAAGGTGCTGGATCGGACGGACATGCCGAGCGCGTCGATATTCATCAACATCATGCGCGTGCTGGTGTGGATACTGGCCGCGTCCATCGTGCTGCAGCCGGTGTTCGGCATCAGCCCGACAACACTGATGACCGCGCTCGGCGTCGGCGGCATCGCCGTGTCGCTGGGTCTGAAAGACACCGTGGCGAACGTGATCTCGGGCTTCGGGCTGATGCTCGGCAAGGTGATACAGCCGGGCGATCTGGTGTCGGTCGCAGGGACGGCCGGCGTGGTCAAGGACATCACGTGGCGGCAGACGGTGGTGCGCGAGCGCAATGGCAACGAGATGGTCATACCCAATTCCGTGCTCAACACCGCGTCGCTGGAGAAGCTCACGCCGTCCAATGAAGGATGCGTGACGATGACGTTCACCGCGAAGGCCGGCAGCGACCCGGCGCACGTGACGGAGGCAGTGAAGCGCGCGGTGGCCACGGCCACCGCCGAATTCGCGCAACCCGGCAGTGAACCACTCGTCAAGCTCACCGGTTTTTCGCCGTACGGCATCGAGGTGCAGGTGCTGGCGTTCACGCGCGACGGCGTGTTCCTGTCCACCATGCGCGACGCCATGGCCCGCGCGATAGCTGGATGCGAGTTCGTGGAGCAGCGCGCCGCGGTCGGCGAATAGGGGTCGCGGCGCGTTCGGACTTACGCGCGAATCCGGGCACCACAGCGCCTACACACGCACCATGCAGCGTCACGCTGTGCGGGTCACGTCACGCAGAGCGAACGCACAGAGTGACGCATACTCCAAAAACGTTGAAAAATAAGGCTTCTCACGAACCGTCACGCTGTGCGAGCGCTCGCCGCGTGACGCGACCCGCACAGCGTGACGCACTTATGACGCATTGAGGGGAGACCAGGTATTGAGCCCGGCCTCCCCTCATCGCGACTCGGCCATTATGCGGCCATCACCCGGCCATCATTTGGCTTCGGTGACGTCTTCGACCGTGACGTCGGTATCGGAGCCGGCATCCGGATCCTCGGGCATGGTACCGAGTTCCAGATGCTCGCCACCGGTCTGGTCGACGAGCACGGTGTCGCCGTCGTGTACCTTGCCGGCGAGCAGCATGCGCGCCAGCTGGTCGCCGACCTCGGTCTGCACCAGACGGCGCAGCGGACGAGCGCCGTACGCCGGGTCATAGCCGGTGTTGGCGAGCCATTCGCGAGCCGCGTCGGTGACGTCGAGCTTGATGCGGCGATCCGTCAGACGCGAGGCCACCTGAGCGACCTGGATGTTGACGATGCCGCCCAGCTCCTCACGGGTCAGCGGATGGAACATCACGATCTCGTCCAGACGGTTCAGGAACTCCGGCTTGAAGTTCATGTGCACCGCGTCCATCACGGCCTTCTTCTTGGCGTCCGCGTCCATGTCCTGGTTCACCAGGAACTGCGAGCCGAGGTTCGAGGTCATGATCAGGATCGTGTTCTTGAAGTCCACAGTCCGGCCTTGGCCGTCGGTCAGACGCCCGTCGTCCAGCACCTGCAGCAGCACGTCGAAGACTTCGGGGTTAGCTTTCTCGACTTCGTCGAACAGCACCACCGAGTACGGACGACGACGCACGGCCTCGGTCAGCTGGCCGCCTTCCTCATAGCCGATGTAGCCGGGCGCGGCGCCGATCAGACGGCTCACAGACGCCTTCTCCATGTACTCCGACATATCGATGCGGACCATGGCCTTCTCGTCGTCGAACAGGAAGTCGGCGAGCGCCTTGGCAAGCTCGGTCTTGCCCACGCCGGTGGGGCCGAGGAACAGGAACGAGCCGGTCGGACGGTTCGGGTCGCTGATGCCGGCGCGCGAACGACGCACCGCGTCGCTCACCGCCGCGATCGCTTCCTTCTGGCCGATCACGCGCTTGCCGAGGTAGTCCTCCATGCTCAGCAGCTTCTCGTTCTCGCCCTGCATCAGGCGACCGACGGGGATGCCGGTCCACTCGGAGACGATGCCGGCCACCGAATCGGCGTCCACATGGTCGGGCACCATCGGCTCGGGCTTGGTCTCGCCCGTCGCACCCTCTTCCGCATCGGCCTTCTCGGCCGCGTCCAGCTGCTTCTGAATCGCCGGAATCTCGCCGTACAGGATCTTCGACGCCTCGGCCAGGTTGCCCTCACGGGTGAACTTGTCAGCCTCGACGCGCTTGGCGTCCAGCTGGGCGCGCAGGTCGCCGACCTTGTTGTGGCCGGCCTTCTCCGCATCCCAGCGGGCCTTGAGGCCGCTCAGCTTCTCGCGAGTGTTCGCGAGCTCGTTCTGCAGCTTCTCCAAGCGCTCCTTGCTAGCCGGATCCTCGGCCTTCTTGAGCTGCATCTCCTCCATCTCGTAGCGCGTGACCTTGCGCTGCAGCTCGTCGATCTCCTCCGGGGAGGAGTCGAGCTCCATGCGCAGGTGCGCTGCCGCCTCATCGACCAGATCGATGGCCTTGTCGGGCAGCTGACGGCCGGAAATATAGCGGTTCGAGAGCGTCGCGGCGGCGACCAGCGCGTCGTCGCCGATCGTCACCTTGTGGTGCGCCTCGTAACGCTGCTTCAGGCCACGCAGAATCGCGATCGTGTCCTCCACGCTCGGCTCGCCCACGAACACCTGCTGGAAACGACGCTCAAGCGCCGGGTCCTTCTCGATGTTCTCGCGGTACTCGTCCAGCGTGGTCGCGCCGATCAGGCGAAGCTCGCCGCGCGCCAGCATGGGCTTGAGCATGTTGCCGGCATCCATCGAGCCTTCGGCCGCGCCAGCGCCGACGATCGTATGAATCTCGTCGATGAACGTGATGATCTGGCCGTCGGCGTTCTTGATTTCGTTGAGCACGCTCTTGAGGCGCTCCTCGAACTCGCCACGGTACTTCGAGCCGGCAACCATCGACCCCAAATCGAGGCTGATGAGCTTCTTGTTCTGCAGCGTGGTCGGCACATCGCCGGCCACGATACGCTGGGCGAGGCCCTCCACGACGGCGGTCTTGCCGACGCCGGGCTCGCCGATCAGCACCGGGTTGTTCTTGGTGCGGCGGCTCAGGATCTGGATCACACGGCGGATCTCCTGATCACGCCCGATCACCGGGTCGAGCTTACCCTCCTTGGCGCGGGCGGTCAGATCGGTGGAGTACTTCTCCAACGCCTTGTAGCTGCCCTCAGCGTCCGGGCTGGTGACCTTGGCACCGCCGCGCACGCCGGGGACGGCCTTGCGCAGCGCCGCGGCCGTCACGCCGTTCGCCTTGAGGATGTCCGCGCTCTGGTTCGGCGCGGATGCGGCGATGCCGATGAGCAAGTGCTCGGTGGAGACGTACTCGTCGCCCATCTGCTGCATCTCCTTCTCGGCCTGTGCCAGCGCCGCCGTCAGCTGGCGGCTCGCCTGCGGCTGCGATGTGGTGGACCCACTCGCCGCCGGCATCTTGACCAGAGCATTGCGCACCGCGGCGCCAATCGCCTGCGGGTTGCCGCCCGCCGCCTGAATCAGTCCCTGAATCACGCCGTTTTCCTGACGCAGCAGCGCATCCATCACGTGCAGTGTCTCGACCTGCGCGTTGCCCGCGGCAGACGCGCTCTGAATCGCATCACCGATGACTTCCTGGGCCATGGTGGTGAACTTCTGTTCCATATCAACCTCCGTATGTCTCATGCGCCTTGGCGGCCGCGGCCCACGACATCCGAACCGCCCCGCACAGCGCTTTCCGTCTGTGTCTGATATGCACAACCGATTCAGCACCCATTCTATTCCCGAAAGTTGAGCGCAAGCGACTCAAGTTTTGCGCTGTTTTTGAAGCGCCAAAACGCAATGTGGATAACTCGAATCCATGCGACACGCTCTCAAAACTCGCAGATACGAAACCCGAAACCGCCATTTTCCGCCAAAACAGTTCTCGTATCTGCGAGTTTTGAGAGTGGTCATGTTTGAGATCAACGAAGAACCGCCCCGCCGCGACTGTCACGTTCAAAACCACGCGGCGGACGCGCGCGAAAGACATCATTCCCCGCGTATGGCCCAATACGGACGCCTCGGGCGCAACCATCGAGGTGCATGGGCTCCTATGCACCTCCCCCGAGGCGCTGTTCGCCCAAATGGCCAAAGAGCTGTCCCTCAAAGACCTCATAGAATTCGGCGACTCGCTGGTATGCCGCGACCCCGCACGCAGACGGACCACTCTGGCCGAACTCAGAAAATTCATCCACCCATGCGACTCGTTCCAGGGGCAAAAACAATGCATCAGGGCACTCACCCAGATTCGCGAGAACACCGACTCCCCGGCCGAGACCCACTTGCGCCTGCTGCTCAAACGGTATGGATTCCCCGAGCCAATCATCAACGTCCCGGTCGAGGCGACGGGCAATGCCGCGCACGGTCCCGCAATTTCGGACGGCCTGCGGCCGACCCAATCTGGCCTCGCTGTCGCCCGGCTCGTGCACCGCGACAGCACACTGTGCTGTCGCCTAGCCGCGCACGACCACGTTGCGGAGGGAACCGATGCCGGCTACGTGGACAATGGGCTCGTCGCCGGGATCGAGGTGACCGGAGGCGTTCGGGGTGCCGGTCATGATGACGTCACCGGGCAGCAGGGTCGAGAACGAGGAAATCGCGGCGATCTGCTCGGGGATGCCGTGAATCAGGTTCGCAGTGGTGCCGCTTGCCATCGGCACGTCCTCGCCGTTGAGCGTGAAGGAGATCTTCGCGTCCTTCCAGTCCAGCTCGGTCTGAATCCACGGGCCGAGAGGGCAGGACGTGTCGAAGCCCTTCGCCCGCGTCCACATCGGATCCAGCCCCTGCAGGTCACGCAGCGTCACGTCGTTGACGCACGTGAAGCCCAGCACGTAGTCCATGGCCTTCTCGACCGGCACGTTCTTGGCGATACGCCCCATAATCACCGCCACTTCGGGCTCGAAGTTCATATCGTTCGAATACGACGGGATGACGATCGGATCGTCCGGCCCGATCACCGACGTGGAAGGCTTCGAGAAGATCACCATGTCTTCCGGCGCGTGAGCAATCTCGGAGTGCCCGCTCTCGTGCATGAACTGCGCGTGCGCCTCGTAGTTCTTGGCGAGACCGTACACCTTGGAGGGAATCACCGGCGCGAGCAGCCTCAGCCCATCGGCGTCGAGCGCGTACCGCTCCCCTGTGGGCTTGACGGGCGCGGCTCCGAACGGGTATCCGTCCAGTTCGATCAGGTAGTCCTTGCCGTCGGCCGGGTCCTGCTGGACGAAGGCATAGCGCGGCTTGTCGTTGAGTGAAAAACGTGCGATTCTCATACTCACCAGTGTAAACCAGTGCGAGTGCAATCCTTACGAAAAACGCGCATACGAAAAGCGGGGCGGCCAATCATGGCCGTCCCGCCTTGTCGGATTCTCGCGAGCTGGACCCGCTTACTCCGTGTAGCTCTTGTCGAACAGCGTCTTGCCGCTTTCGGTATGCAGGTACACGCGCACCTTGGCGTTGCCGCCGGTGTCGCAGGTTTCGTTGAGCGTCTGCGCCACCGACTTGAACGTGCTGTCCATCCCGTCAAGGCTCGACGTCATCATGTCGCCCATGCTGCTGTACGTGTCAGACAGCGTGTAGTCGTACACGAGCGTGTTGCCTTCCGCGTACGCCTTGATGCTGATGCCCATGCCCTGGTACGACGAGGTCATGCTGTCGAGCTGCGACTGGATTTCGCTGGAGTTGACGAACTCTTCCAGTGACGGCTTGCCGGAGCTGGAGGATCCGTTGAAGCTGTCGTTGTTGAGATCGTTGTTGGTGTCGTCGGCCCCGTTCTGCAACGCGTCGTCAAGGTTGTTCAGATCGTTGCTGCTGGATCCGTCGGAGTTGCCGTTGCTGGAGTTGTCGCCATTGGATTTGCTGTCGCCCTGCGTCTGACTGGTGGACGTGTTGGGTTTCGCGTCGGCGCTGCTGTCCTTCTTGCCGCCGATGACACCGGTGGCGAACAGCACGACTACGACGATGACGGCGATGACGGCAACGACACCGGCGGTGATGCCGGCGATGAGCGGGCCGCGGCTCTTCTTCTTCGGCGGTTCCTGCTGGTACGGATTGCCGTAGCCTTGCGGCGCGATTGCGGGCGGCTGGTTCCCGTATTGCGGGTCACCGTACTGGTTGGCGCCGTATGGCTGTCCGTACGCGGCGGTCGGCTGCTCGCCACCGTACGGTGCGGCCGGCTGACCGTACCCTCCCGGAGCCCCGCCGGCAAGCGGCTCACCGTATGCAGCGGTAGGCGCGCCGGCACCATACTCCGGCTCGGGCTGCTGACCATAGGGCGCGGCAGGCGCATTGCCGTTGCCGCCCTGCGGCCCTGCAAGCGGCTCACCATACGCGGCGGTAGGCGCCTCGCCACCATACGGAGTTCCGCCATCGGGCTGGATGAAGGGGTTCGGACCGGGTTCAGGCTGCTGACCATAAGGAGCCCCACCCTGGTTGTATGCGGAGCCAGCGCCCGACTGTCCGTACGCTCCCGGTTCCTGCCCATACGGCGCCGCCTGGTATCCATACGGCTCGGCGCCGCCCTGCAGCCCGGCGAGCGACTCGCCGTACGCGGCAGTCGGCGCACCATAAGGGGCCCCGCCCTGCCCGTACGGGGCGGCTGGGGCTCCCGTCGGCGCGCCCGCTCCCTGCCCGGGCAGAGGAACGACCGGCACCGGCGGGAAAGCCTGCGTTGGCTGCGGTTCGGGCGCGCCTTCCGCGCCCGCAGCATTGTTCGGATCACCATACGGAGTCTGCGGCGCTCCATCTGGATACGTGTTGCTCATATGTCCCCCTCTTGCAGAGAGCCCCGTTGACCGGGTCAAATCATTGTTACCGCAACCGGCCACATGCAACGCTGTATGCACCTGATCGGCTAATCCTCAGCGTACACTCACTTTCCGTGACATGCACGGTATTGACCGGAAGTTCATGTTCATCTCACGGCAAGTTCGATTCACACGGCGAGATCCCTCGAAAACCTTGCAAGTCCGCCTTCGAGGACCTCACCGGCGACGCCGCCGACACCCCCGTTGCCCCCGTGAACCCGGCGCACCTCACCCACGCATGCGCCGCGGCCACGACGACGCGTGCCGCATCGGCTTGAACGGCAGCCGGCGAATCCGCCCGATCACGCCGAGCAGCAGCCATCCGCCGAGCAGACCGCACACCACCACCATCGTCACGATGGTGCGCGTGTCATGCAGGTCGGACGGGTCCGGCGCCGGCATCGGGATCGGCTCGCGATGCCCGAATATCAGCAGGCGCTGCGTGTTGACGCCGTACGGCGTGCACGTCATCAGCGTCACTCGGTCCTCGCCGGGCACGATCTTGAGTTGCGACGTGTCGTCCGGGTTGATGACGGTGATGCGGTCGACCTCGTAGCCGAGCGTCTCCCCCATCACTTCGATGTAGAAGAAGTCGCCGGTTTTCATCTCGTCGAGCCGCGTGAACATCATCGCGTTGACGAGACCGCGGTGCCCGGTGATGACGGAGTGCGTGCCGTCCCCGCCGACCGGCAGCGAGGAGCCGTACAGGTGACCGGCACCGGAGGCCAGCGCGGTCTGTGACGTGCCGTGGTAGATCGGCAGGTTGACGGAGATTTTCGGGATCTTGATGGTTCCCATCACTTCGTCGCCCGAGTCGAGCAGGGACTGGTATTCCTTGTCTTTGGAGGCGGCGGAGTCCTCGCCTTTGGCTCTCGACCCGCCTTGTGCGGCGCTGAACGGGTCGATGGCCTCGCCCAGCACGGGTTGACCGGATCTGGCGAGTTTTGCGTTGTATGCGCGGGCGGCGGCGAGGGCGTCTTCGGCTTGCGGGTATGGCCAGCCGGCGACCTGCTGTGCGCTGTTGCGTGAGGTTTGGGCGAGTTTGAGCGAGCTCTGGTATTGGAGCGCTAGGGGATATCCGGCGACGGCGACAGCGGCTATGACCAGTATCAGCGTGACGATGCGCATGATGATGAGCTGTATGCGCAGTCGTTTGCGTTGCGCGACAAGGTCGGAGATGTCGGTCGCCTGATTGAAGCTCAGCATCGAGTACGGGAGCTGCGGCTGCACGGCGGGTTTGTGACGGCTGTTTCGGTAGGATCTGCGGGAATTATTCGAGGATCGCTCATCATTGTCCGGCAGGCTGCGGGTCATCGTTGACCGTGCGGGCGCATGGGAGGATTTGACGGCTGGATCGTTGCCGGATGAGGTGGCCGGCCGTTTCGATCCGTGTCTCCTCGATGCCATGCGCATCCTCCTGTTGTTGTGCCGGCCGTCACTGCAGTCGCCGTGAAACGAATTCGTGTATGTACTGTGTTGCCCCCGGCAGGGGTGTTGCCGGGGGCGAACGGTTACAGCAAGCCGAAACCGCCACCATGCTCGTGCGGGATGCATGTCATGCGGCGGCTTGGCCTGTTATCGTGTCAGTCAGCGCAGCGCACGGCTGGTGCGGCGAGACTTGGCGTACACGGTGGCGGCAGCGCCGCCGAGCAGCGCGGCGATCACCACGAACAGCGCGATGCCCGCAGCACCGGTCTTCGGCAGTTCGAAGACGGACTTGACGTTGGTCACCTTGTAGTCGTCGGCGCTGCCCTTGGGCGCGAGACCCCAGGAGTCGGTGCCGGCGAAGGTGACTTTGCCGTTTTCATCGATGGCCACGGTGAACGAGGCCTTGAAGTCCTGGTACCCGTCGGCGACCGCGGTCTCGGTCACGGTGTAGCTGCCGGCCTTCAGGCCGTCGAACTTGACGACGCCGTTGGCACCGGACGTGACTTCGAGCGGGTACTTATCGCTGTTCGGCAGCACGCCGTTCTGGTCTTTTGCGACACTCAGCGTGAACTTCGCGCCCTCGACGGCCTCACCCTGGGCGTTGACCTTCGTGAACTTGAAGCCGAAGATCTTGGTGAGGGTTTCAGTGCCGGGGATGGGGGTGCCATCATTGCCGACAAGCTTGTTGGTCACCGCGTGGTAATCCTGGCCCTCGACTGTCTCGGCCTCGTCATTGACGGTGGCGTTGTAGGTGATGGTGATCTGCTTGCCGGCGTACTTGGCCGGGTCGGTGATCTTCACCACGAAAGTATTGGTGCCGTCGCCCTTGTTGTCAGTCAGGTTGTTTTCCACCGTGTAATCGGTGTCAGTCAGCACCTTATCGCCAGCCTTAACGGTCAGGCTGGCGAAGTTGACGGTCAGGCCCTTGCTTGGCACATCTTTGAACTGCAGGGTGAAGTCGGTCGGGACCGGATTCGGAATCGTGTAGCCCAGTTCAAACGGCACGGTTTCGCCCACGGACGCGCTCTTGCTGGTGGTGGACTTCGTCTGGGTGCCGCTCACCGTGCTCTTCATGTCCACTTCTGCGGTGCTATCACCAAGCGACAGAACGCCCTCAGCATCAACGGAGCCGGTGCTCACGATCATCGGGACGGCCTGAGTCAGGGTATCGGTCGATGCGTTGCCGTCCAGGAACAGATACACGCCAGCAGTCAGCGCGGTCTTGTTCGTGGCGGTCCAACCATCCGTGTCGTTGCCAGTCGCCTTGTTCAGCACGAACGGATCCGCGGTGGCGGTGAACGGGTTGCCGGCCTGCAGCGCATCCGCGAACTTACGCGTCACGGACGGATTATTCCACGGACGGGTCTCGGACTGATCGAACTGAACCTGCGTGACGGTACCATCCGTATCCGTGGTCGTTTTTTGATTCATAGCCCAAGCCATCAAATCAGTGGTGCCATCGATCGGCACGTTCTGGAAGCCGGCGGCGGTCAGAGCCGCAGCCAGCTTCGTGCGATTGGCGCCCGCAGCGGTCTTCACACCATACACCGGGGTTTTGGCAGTGCCATAGTTCACGTAGTCCGCGATCTTGTATGCGCTCAGCTGGGCGCTGGTCAGCTGCTTTTCTTTGGACGCTTTGAACGTGACTGTTGCAGCAGTGTCCACTGTCGTCTCGGCCGCGTTGGCGGCACCGGTGCCGAACGCCATGCCAGCGAGAAGGGTGGCCGCAGCTGCGACACCCGCGAAAAGCTTCTTGAACTTCATGAGAAACTCATCTTCCTTTCGTTGTCTTGTTTATTGCAACTGCGGAAGCGGCAGTCGTTGAGGCTTCCGCAGTCCGCAAATCTTGAGTTGTCGGGGGCGACTGGTCGCCGCCCCCGTGTGCCCTCCCCGACGAGGGAGGAGGGCGGAGCATCCGCCGCAGGTCAGACGAGCCGACGCTTGCGCCAGATGAAGTATCCGATTCTGACCAGTGCCGCGAGCAGGCCGAAGCCGCCCCCATACACAAGCCAGTCACGAGTCGTGGCGCCGCCGGTCATCGGCAGAGCGGACACGGCAACGAAGGTGTTGGTGATCGTGACCGGGTACGTCTTGACGTTGTCGAAGGTCGTCATGTTGTTGTTATCCGGAGCCGCCCACAGGTCGTCGGCAGTGACGGTTACCAACTGGTTCTCGGGGTTGTAGGACGCCGTGTAGCCGTCCACGCTGGACTCCTCCACGCGGTAGGTGCCAGGGGCGAGGTTCTCGAACGCACCAGCCCACTGACCCTGGTTGTTGAGGGTCACGGTCCGGTTGATGTCCTTGCAATCCTCACCTTGCGCATTGCACTGCTTCAACGTGACGGTCACCGAGCCATTCCCATGCTTCTCCGCTCCATCGGACCAGTTCTTGGTCACCTGGATCTTGCCGGTCTTTACCTGCAGGACGGGGTGGGGGTACTCCACGGAACCCGGGGTCTCGGTGGTCTGGTCGCCGGCCGTGTTGACGACGGTGTACTCCAGCTTCGCGCCGTGATCCGCATTCGAATGGAAGCCGGGCAAATTGGACGAAGTATGGTGACCATCCGCATCAGTGTTGTCGGCACCAAGAACATCCTTATATCCGGTCTTGTCGTCATTCTGCTTGTTGGCGGCGTACTCGTTGTAGGCCTTCTGCGTCGGCTTGACCTTGAACGTGACCGTATACGTCACGCCATCCTGAAGCTCATAGCCGTCCGCGAACGTGACCTTCACCGTCTTGCCCGAAACGGTAACCGTGTAATCGCTCTCGTTGAGATCGACACTATTACCGTCTTTAGATGCCGTCACCGTCACATCATTCGAGCCGAAGTTAGCATTAACGAACTCCGCGTAGTCCGACAGCGTATCGGTGATGGACACGTTCTTGTACGAAGACTTCCTGTTGATCTGACCGATGATATCGGCAAATGCCTTGTTCAGCTCATCCGTGCTGGTGGCGCTGTAATACGAGCCCTTCGTCTGATCGGCGAAGCCACGCATCTTGGTCGGATCGGAGGACACGCCAACCGAGAACAACGTCGCATCGCCACGCCTGTTAGCCTCGGCAACAGCGGAGCTGAGATTCGCCCCATATCGATCACTGCTGCCAGAACCATGAACCCCGGCAGGAAGACCCCTGCGATCATCGTCATCATAGGTCGGACGACCCAACCAATCAGTGCCGGTCCGCACGGAACTCGTGCGGTACGTCGGGTCGCCGTCTGACATGAACACGATGTACTTCTTCACGCCCTTACGACCGGAAGTCAGCTTGGCATTGGCGGCTTTAAGCGCGGCCTCCCAATTCGTGCCACCATCGGCGCGCAGACCATTAACGGCACTGACTATGTCCATTGCGTTGTCGGTGAAGTTCGACACATTGCCCACCGTCGTCGAGAAGGGGACCAGCGCCATCCGGATGTTGCTATCCTTGCCCTGGTTCTCAGACGTCAGCAGATGCTGCGCCATGCTGTTGACGGCAGTCTTCGCAACCTCAAGACGAGAGTTGTGCCCCATCGGGTTACTCATGGAACCGGAGGTGTCGAACACCACGACGATGTCGGCCGGGGACACGGTCGTCTGCGACGAGCCGGACTGCGTGCCGGTCACGTTCAGGGACAGGTCATAGGTGCCATCATTGTTCGCCTTGACGTACTTGCGGTACCGGGGCGCCGTGACGACCGTGTTCGTCACCGTGGTACGTGGCACCTCACCGACCGACACCGGCTCCGTGGTCGCAGAATCCTTCTTCTGCGTCACCTTGACCTGACCGCCATTGGCGCTCACCGCATACGTGTCCTGGTCAACGTTGATTTCCGTCACCTTGTACTTCGAGGACTCGGTGATCCTCTTGGCGTCGCTGCCCAAAAGCACGGCATACTGGCCCGCCTTGAGCGTGATCACGCCATTGGAATCCGTGATCCGGGTTTCACCGTCCTTGGTGCCGGTGGCGGTGTTGTACACGTCGTATTTACCCGTGTACAACGTGTAATCCTTGTCACTGTCGGTTCCCTCATAGTTGACATAAGCGTTGAACGTATAGTTCTTGTCCTTGTCAGCTTCAGGAACGTTCTCCGTCTCCTTGCCGATTTGAATATGGCTGGAGTCAAGAGTCACCAAATTGAAGTCAAGCTTGCAGTTGGAACCACTATGGCCACGCTCGAAGTAGTACATGTTCATCTCGTGACTGGTGTAGTTCTTGAACGTGGTGTAGGAGCCATTGGAGGCTTTGACCATATTGGATTCCATCCAAGCGGTGATCTCGGCATCCGACTTGCCTTGGTCCCTGAGCGCCTGAGTAAACAACGCCTGCAACGTGGTCGTAGTGGTTTTATTGCTGACAAGCGTCACCACACCGGTCACGAAATCAATGGAGCCGCTGGCGGCATCATGGATGCCACCGATATCCAACACAAGCATGCCGTCGACGAACAGCCACAGATCATCGTCACCCGTGAAGTTGAACGTCATCGGGGAATCATCAACGAGTTTGCCTTCTTTCGGTTGCATGAACTTCGCGTATGCGGTCATACCGAAGGCGTACCGGGCGCCGCGCACTGAATGAAAGCCGATCCGCAGCTGACTTTTATCCGCATTGAACGGCAGGAATTTCGGAATCCACGCGTCAGTTCTCTCGGTCCATGTTGCTGACCGGTCAAATCCGGTACCGGCACTGTTCAGCGCGGCGTACGTCGTATTGGAGTCGTACACATAGTGGCCCTTGGCCTCTTCCGTCGGATCGAACAGCCCCGTCAGCCCATTGCCGCCATTGGTATATGCCTTGGCCCACTCGCTTTCTGTGAACAAATACGTCATGTCGGTCTGTGCATTATTTTTATTGGTCACCATCGTAGAGAACTGCGGAACTGCATCAGCGCCGGTCTTGGTGAGGTTCGTCTTGACGATGCCCGGAGAGGTTTCTGCACTGCCAGTCCAGCCGTTCCAATCCTTACCTTTTCCGTTGAAGTAGTTGAAGTAGAATGCTGCAGCCGCCTCATTTCTGCTGGTACCGCCCGTGGCATAGTTCACGTTCTCTTTGCCAGCGGCCTTTGCCGGGCCCTTCGGATCACTGCTGTCCCAATAATCGAATAGGTTAATCTTCACTTTGCCGTCGTTCGCCGTGGCGCGAGGCGCAGCCGACGCTTTGACCGTGGCGGTCTGCCCCGAAGCACCAGTCCCGGCGCGATCGGTCAGGGCAGATGGCACCCCCTGCTGAGCGCTGTCGCCCTGTGCGACGCCGCTGATCGGGCCGGTGCCGGCCTGTGATGCCTGCGTCGTGGCCGACTGCGCGGCTTCGGGTGCGGCTGTCCCTGCATCGGCCGCAATCGCAGTGCCGGTGACGGCAAGTCCAAGAACGGTCGCGACGGATACGGCGGCCGCGATCAGGCGAGAGCGCATCGCCCTCGTATGCGATGGTTTCCGATTCTGCTTAGTCACGATAAGCATCCCTTCCATCATTTCCAAAACTCTTCATCCGGCGTTCAGCAGTTCGACAAAGACTCACGATTGCGACTCTCACCGTCGCAGCACGCGCAAATCATCGACTTCCATCGGCCTGTTAACTCCTGACCGTATCCGCACCCAAAAATCGACGCAATCCCCCGAAACATTGAAATAACGCCGAATACATGCCCCCCCCCCGCAGAAAAACCGCTTTCACAGCCCTTGCGGCATAAGGTCCTCGGGAATCAGGCCATACCCCCTTCCCTACGGGGAAAATTCTTGGGAATATACCGAAATACGGCTTAGATCAAGGCCTGAGGCCTCTTACATAACGGTATACCGCTGTATCAGCGAAGTGTCTGCTCCCGCCAAAGCACAACAAGACTGAGGGAGGCTCTCGTCGTGAGATTACGCGGACTCTTTTGCGTTCCTAAGTGCGCGCCGTATCGACGAGTACGCGAACATAAGAACGCAAAACGTGCGATTTGCGTTCTTATGTTCGCAGGCTGAACGTTTCAGCGCGCACTTAGGAACGCAAACCGCTCCTGCCCGCTTCGCAAGAGCCAGCCAGCGGGGGCAGAGTTATATATTGCTTCTGACAGTGGGCTGAACCATCGGCTAACGTCATTTACCATCATCTGCCGATGGAACAGTTCCGTCTCAATAGACCCGAAACTATCGCTCGTAGAACACGCCGAACGAGGGGAACCCATGACGGGCCGGCTTCAGCTCCTGTAGCGGGATCTCGGTGACGTCCACTCGTTCGACATCGGCATAGCGCGGCCCCTGCTTCAGTGCCGAAATCAGACGGGCGACCTTGCCGCGTTCCCCCTGCGCCTCGACCTCCACCGAGCCGTCGTAGCAGTTGCGCACCCAACCGCCCAGGCCGAGCTTGCCGGCGGTCATCACCGTGAAATACCGGAATCCGACGCCCTGCACCAGACCCGCCACCACGGCATGGACACGGATATCATCACTCGATGACACCGGCACGGCACCCTCTTCACTCTCGTCAGTCCGCGCGCCGCGGCTCGCCCGCATATCATCACGTTTCATGACCGCACTCACCTCACGTTGCCGTCAGCCGACACCAATACCCCCATCGTATGCCCACCATCAAACGGCAGTCGAGAAGCCGGCAGCGCAGCGCGGGCGCTACAGCCCGGCCCCTTTCCGCCGAGGCCTGCCGCAATCCGTCAGATGAACGCGCGTTCGCCGAAAATCGCCGTTCCGACGCGCACAATCGTCGCACCCTCCGCGATGGCGAGCGCCATGTCGTGCGTCATGCCCATCGACAGTTCCGTGCAGTGCTCGGTGCCGGGCGCGCGAGAGGCGAGAATCGTGTCGCGCGTGCCGCGCAGATGCGCAAAGCAGGCGCGAATCGTGGCCTCGTCATCGACGTGCGCGCCGATGGTCATCAGGCCTTCGAGCCGGATGCCGTCCAGCTGCGCGATCTGTGCGGCGATGTCGACGGCAGCCTGCGGGTCGCAACCCGATTTCGATGCCTCCCCGGACTCGTTGACTTCCAGAAGCACACCGACCGTGATTCCACGGGCGACGGCACGGCGGGCGATGCGCTGCGCCAGTTCGACGCCGTCCACCGATTCGATGGTGTTGACGTCGGGGAGGATTTTACCGATCTTGTTGGCCTGCAGCTGGCCGATGAGATGGAACGGGATGTGTTCGGCGTCAGACGGTCGAGTGGTGTCGCCGTCGCCTGTGCCGAGCGCAAATCCTCGGTCCGCGCACAGGCGACGCAGTCCCTCGGCCTTGGCCATGACCTCCTGCGGGCGGTTCTCGCCGATCATGCGGATGCCCGCATCGATCGCCGCCATGATCTCGCCGACATCACGGGTCTTCGTCGCCGCCAGCAGCTTCACCGAACCGGGAGCACGACCGGCCGCCGACTCGGCTTCGGCGATGGCGTCAAGCACGCGATGCACGCCATCGCGAATCTGCGTCGCCCGCGTCTCGTCGATGCTTTCATTGGTCAGATCCTTGTGATCCATGTAAGCGGTCATCATATGCTCCCTATCCGTCTTGCTGCACCATATATTAGTATGCCCACGGATGAGGGCGAATCGGCTAGAGAAACCGGGAACTTCCGGCGTGGACCCCCGCTGGCGGGGTGTCGAGCGATGCGAGACTGGGGGGGGTTCGAAGCGCGAAACGGCTCCGCACGCAGCATATAGAGGAGGAAATCTCACAATCCGATGCTGAACGGGTCGTCGGGGATGGAACGATCCTGCGAATCTGCGGCGAGCGCATCCCACGAAAATCCATGCAACAGGTCGGCAGCAGCGCACGGCTCGGGCTCTTGCTGCAATCCGAGCAGCCACGCGCAATAGCCGATCACCCGATGCGCCGTGACGCCATGTTTGCGTAACGTTCCCATATCCAGCGACCGTTCACGCTTGGCGAGCCGCCGCCCGGCCGCATTGTCGATCAGCGGAAGATGTGCGAAACGGATATCGCGATGAGCCGCGGCAACGCCGCCATCCGAGCTATCCCCGAAGCCGGCGTCGAGCAGCCGCTCACGGATGTACAGCTGCAGCGCGGCGGATCGCAACAGGTCACGCCCGCGAACGATGTCATCCACACCCATCAGCAAGTCGTCAACCGTGACAACCAGCTGATAGGCGAACAGACCATCCGCCCGTCGCACCACCGTATCGCCCAAATCGCGCGGCAAATCGAATCGGCAGTTCCCGAACACGCGATCATGCACGGTGACCACGGCACGCGCGTCGCCGGCGACGGGCATGGCGATGCGCAGCGAATGCCGATCACCATTCGCCAAGCGTTGCTCGACCTGTCGCGGATGCTCGGCGAGCGCGCGCCGGCATGTGCCGGGATACATGACGAAACGGTCGCCCTCCTGCGGCGCCGAGGCCGCACGGATGTCGGCGCGCGAACAGAAACACGGGTATATCAGCGCAGTGGTCTCGGTGCCGTCAACGCCATCACGGCCACCGAACGCGGCAGCGCCTCGCAAGTCAATGCCCTGAAGCGCGCGCAACGCCTGCTCGTAGATGTCGAGCCGCCGCGACTGGTATACCGGCTCTCCATCCCAGTCCAGTCCCAACCATGCCAGATCGTCCATGATCCAGCGGTCCGCGTCCGGCAGCACGCGCGGGGTGTCGATGTCCTCGATGCGCAGCAGCATGCGCCCTCGCCCGCCGTCCGCATCGCCCGGATCGGCTGCGCCACTCATGCCATCCACGCGATTCACGTTATTCAGGCAATCCGCATCGCCCGCTCCACCGCCCGTCCGGCTTGTACGCTCTGGGCCACCCGCACGAGCCGACAGCCACGCACCCAGCATCGCATACACGTTACCGATATGCATTCGTCCGGACGGCGTCGGCGCGAATCGTCCGATCACCACCGCGCCCAGAACTCCGAGTCGAGCGGCCATTCGTTGATCGTGCAGCCGCGCAACGATATCGATTGCTGCTGCATCAGCGGCGCCGGCTTGCCTGCCTGCTGGCATACGGTTTCATTGTCGCGATGGTCGAGCCGGTGACCGGTCTCATGGTTGATGACCATCGTGCGATAATTCGCCAGATTGCCGCCGCCCTTCAGCCAGCTGTCGGTCGGCTCGCGCCAACGGTCATAATTGATGATCACCTGATTGCCGACGCGGCAGCTGTACTGCGACGAGCAAAGCGACGAAAACGATTTCATATACTCCGCCGCGGCCAGAATATACGTCATGTCGCACTTGCTGGAACCGCTCTCCACGAACGTGAGACCGGCACGGGGCCACCCACGCGAATCATTCAGCGTCGCGTACACCGTGCGCCCGAACTCGCCGGTATCGCCGACGCTCCCCTTGGTGGACACACAGTAATGGTATTCGTGGCGGGGTTTGCCGCTGGCCGCCACGGTCTGCTGCGCCTTCTCGAGAATCTCGCGCCGCTGCGCCTGCGAGAACGGCTTCGAGGGGTCATACCCGTTTGACTGTGCCTCGGAATTAGTGGATTTCGCGGTGGCCGACGATTTCGCGGAATCGCCGCCCTTCTGCTCCCCCGCAGACTGCGGCTGCGCTGTTGCACCTGACTGCGCGATGGACGACCGCTCACCGCCCATGCCCGGCACGCGAAGTACGCTCGCCCGCACCGCAAGAACAAACAACACGAGCGTCAAAATCAACCCCGCACATACGGCAATGCGCCGGGCGCGGAACACCCGACGCATATCGTCACCACGCAACCGCTGCAACTTCAATCACTCCCAGCAACGTCATAGGTCAAGCCGCGCCGCCCCGCGAAAGCGCGAGCACAAGGGCACGCTTTTCGCAGGCGTCTCTCCCTGCATTGTATCCCGTCAGCCGTGGGGCCGCGCAACACGCGTGGCGTCACGCGAGCCCGCCGCGGCTCACGCGGTTCGCGCAAAAATCACGCGAAGAAGAACACGTACAGCCACGCGCCGACGATGGCGCCCACAATCGGAGCGACGACCGGAATCCACGCCTCTCCCCAACGCGAGGTGCCCTTGTTCGGAATCGGCAGAATCGCGTGCAGCAGACGCGGCATCAGGTCGCGGGCCGGATTCAGTCCGGGGCCGGTCGGGCCACCCATCGAGGTCACCAAACCCCATACGATGAAGCCAACCACGATCGACGCGGCCGCCAAATCCTTCGAACCCCACGGCAGCATCAGGCAGCACAGCGCACCGAACACCAGCACCAGCGTGCCAAACATCTCGTTGAGGAAGTAGTTGATCTTGTCGTTGTCGGCGTCGGTCGTGCAGAACGTGCCGAGGATCGCTTCCGCGTCCTCGGTCTCCTTGTAGTGCGGGTAATACGTCAGGTACACGATGAACTGTCCCATCAGTGCGCCAAGCAGCTGCGCCACGATGTACGGCAGCACGTCGCTCCACGGGAACAGCCCGTTGATCGCCTGGGCGAGGGTCATGGCCGGGTTGATGTGGGCGCCGGACACGCCGCCGAACATGAGCACCGGGAACATGACGCCGAAACCGTAGCCCATGGCGATGTTCAGCCATCCGGCGTGGTGGCCCTTCGTGTTCTTGAGTTCGACGTTGGCGACCGAGCCATTGCCGAAGATCATCAGGATGGCGGTGCCGAAGAACTCGGCAGCCAGCTTGGTAAAGAGGGAATATTCCACGGCTTCTTCTTTTCTCTCCACCGCATCGCAGACATGGCTGACTGCTCACGGTCTCTGGATGATTGGATTTCTCTCGTACTCCCGGCGACTCAATTTCGCTGGGTGCGAAAGCAAACGACGTGATTGTACACTTTACCCCTTGACGAACGGCGATACGGGCGGATTGGACGGCAGAATCCCCGGTGATTCACACCCTGCCCTGCCATGCACACTTGGGTGCAGTCATGTGGAACCCATTGGAATTACTCGCGACACGCCGTACGCGACACGCCGATTTGCATCGCAGCGAGTTCCGAGTATAGTTATCACTCGGCTCAAGAAATGACCAACGCCCCTGTAGCTCAGTTGGTTAGAGCAGCTGACTCTTAATCAGCGTGTCCAGGGTTCGAATCCCTGCGGGGGCACAAGCAAGGTCGGAATCGAAAGATTCTGGCCTTTTTTTCGCCGAGAGGGTGCGCCCGAGTCAAATCACCCCTAATTCGCCACTGGAAGCATGCCCCCGCCCGGGTGATCCTCGCAATCTGCCCCTATCTGCGTTTCAAGGGGTTGATTCAGGCCGCGACGAACATCTATCTGCGTTTCAGGGGGTTGGTAGCAAAGTATAAACATCACGCAAACCGCATGATTTCAATGAGCAAATGCCCTATATACTCCGTGCATAGTGTTTTGGCCACCCCCTGAAACGCAGATAGATGTTCCCAGGCAGTGGAATCAACCCCTCGAAACGAAGATAGCAGCACATACATCGTGGAATCACGCCGGGCAAGGCCAAAATAGACGAAGATGCCGGTCGAATGGGACAGCCATTCGACCGGCATCAATGCCATGCGTTGGCCCTGAGCTGATCAGGGCCAACGCGACTCAGGAAATCCGCGCCTTAGATGTCGCGACGGCGGCGAACCGCCACAGACACGGCGCCCGTCGCAAGCAGGCCGATTGCGGCGATGGCAACGACGGACACCGAGGCGTCAGTCGCGGACAGGCCCGGCTTCTTGTTGCCTTGGTCGTCCTTATCACCGTCCTTGTCGGTATCCTTGCCCGGCTCCTTGTCGGGCTCCTTGTCGCCAGGCTCGACGGGCGTCTCGCCGGACTTCTCCTTGACGGTGGCCACACGGGTCACGGACGCCTCGCTACCGGCCGCATCGCTCACCGTGTACACCAACGTGTACGCGCCGGGCTTGCTCGTGTCCACCGTGTCACCGGACACCTTCACGGCACCGGTCACATCACCGTCCACATCATCAACCGCCTTCACACCCGCCATCGGATCAAACGACGCACCGAACTCCACGGCCACGTCATCCGCACCGGAAATCACCGGCGGCACGGTGTCGACCGGCTCGGCCTCCTTCACCGTCACCTTGAGCGTGGCGGTAAGCGAGGTATCGGCGGCGTACGTCACCGTGATGGTCTTTTCGCCGGCGGTCGACGAGTCGAACTCGGAGACCGTGTATTCGCCCTCGCCGAGCTCGGCGGCGTGCCGTCAGACATCGTGGCGGCGACGGCCATGCCGCTCAGGTCGAGCGCGTCGCCGATGGCGTATTCGGTCTTGGTCGGCTGAGTGGTCACGGCGATCGACGCGACGTCGGACACGGCCGCGGAGTCCTCGACGAGCGTGACGTTGTCGATGTACGCGAACGAGCCGGAGGCCAGATCGGTCTGTGAGATGGCGACCCACAGCGCGGCATACGGGTCCACGTCGAGCGGCACGATGAACGACCCGCTGTAGTGAATTTTGCCGCCTTCCTTGCTTTCGGCGTCCACGGTCTCGCTCAGCACGGTCTTGCGGTACTGGCTGAACGAGCTGACGGCGCCAAGCGACGCGAGGTTGGACTTGACCTGCACCTTGAGCGTGGACGGGGTGTCGTCGTTGCTCTTGCCGAGCGTCGCCCACAGGCCGAGACGGTACGTCTTGCCCGGCGTCTCAGACAGCGTGTGCTGGTTGATGGTGTCGCCCTTGTACGGGGTGAGCTGTTCGCCGAGTTTCGCCGCGTACTCGCCGGAGACTACGGCATCGGTCTGGTTTAGTTCGGACTTCGGGCGCCGAGTGGCACCACCGGCGTCGTTGTTCTTCGTGTTGTCGGCGTTGCCGAGCGTCCACGGCGATGCCGCGGCGCATGTATTTTTCGTAATCGGCCGCGTTCGCATCAGTGTTGGTGACTTCGAAGCCCTGCACTGTGATGTATTCGGAGTTCTTCAGCAGGATGGTCTCGCTGACGCCCGCACCGGCGATGATGGGCGCGGCGCCTTCGCCGTACGCTCCGATGGTGATGGGCGCGTCCTTGGTGCCTTTGGTGTTGATGACGCGCAGGCCGGTCTTGACCGAGGCGCTGTCGATGGTCTGGGTCGCGCTGGTGCAGGTGGCGCCGGCCTTGAGCAGCAGGGACTCACCGGCTTTGAGGGTGATGCCGTTCGCCGCTGTCAACGAGTTGAACGGGGCTGGCTTGGCTTCCGTCTCCGTTGGCGGTCGCCGCGCAGTCGACATAATATGATTTGGCCGGGTCCGGCGTGCTTTCCTCCGCCTGTGCGGCACCTATGCCGACAATGCAGGACGACAACAGTGTCGCTGCCGCCACCGCATACGCGACCGTTGTTCGTTTGATCGTGGGCATGTACTTCTGCTCCTCACGTCCCCGTATGTGTCGCCGTCATGGCCGGGCTGGAGTCCGTTATGAGGCGGGGAGCGCACCGCAATCTCGTCATTGCGATTCGCCCGTGTTCGGCCGGCGTGTCCTCTCTGGCGCGTAACCGGTCACGATATGGTGCACAATATTAACAAAAAGATAGACCAGAGTGGGGCTTCCGCGTCTTGAGAACGCCCATCCTCGCAGCAAATCATTCTCATTAAGAAAGGTGCGAGCCCGCCGCAACTCCAAATGAACATCAATGTCCGCAAATCCTTGGAAAACAACGTTGTCTCATATTGTTCACTTGTGCGTAAATGTTCGCAATCCTCGCACCTTCCTTATTGAGAATCATTCGCTGCGACTTGGAACAATACAAAAAGCCCCTCGCCGCGCGGAGCGGCGGAGGGGCTGATGCTTAAGCTCAGACGATAATCTGTCTGATGGGCCGGAGCTACTCGGCGACGACCTTCACGAAGAAGGAGGCGGTGATCTCCGGGTGCAGGGCGGCCTTAGCCGGGAAGTCGCCGGTGGTCTTGATCGGCTCGACCTCGATGGCCTTCGGGTTGACCGCGGCCTTGTCGGAGAGAGCCAGCGCGATCTGCTCGGCGGTGACGCTACCGAACAGCTTGCCGGACTCGGAAACCTTGGCAGCGATCTCGACGGTAGTGCCCTCGATGGCGGCCTTGGCGGCGACGGCATCCTCGCGGGTGGCGACGGCCTTGGCTAGGCGAGCGCGCTTCATCTGCACGATCTGAGCTTCGGCGCCCTTGGTCCACGCGAAGGCGAGGCCCTGCGGGATCAGGTAGTTGCGGGCGTAGCCGGAGCGGACGGCGACGACATCGCCGGAGTGGCCCAGGTTGGCAACGGTCTGGGTGAGAATAACCTTGGATTCAGCCATTTCTTATCCTCCCTAACTCAGCGACCGGTGGTGGCGTACGGCAGCAGGGCCATCTCGCGGGCGTTCTTGATCGCCTTGGAGAGCTCGCGCTGTTCCTGCACGGTCACGCCGGTGATACGGCGGGAACGAATCTTGCCGCGATCGGAGATGAACTTGCGCAGCAGCGCGACGTCCTTGTAATCGATCTCGGTGACCTTGGCGGCCTTCAGCGGATTCGGCTTCTTCTTGAACGGCTTGACCGGCGGTTGCGGCCTCTTACGTGACATGATGTTCTCCTTGAAAATTACGATTGAATGCTTGCTTCTGGATTGTTACATGCGTCGCGCGGCTTCATATGGCCGCGGACGGGCATCAGAACTCGGGTTCCTGCGAATCGCCACCGAAATCGGACGAGCCACCGAACGAACCGAAGGACGAGCCGGCATCGCCGGACGTGCCCCACGGATCGGTCGCGGGCGCGGCGCTCTGGCCGGCGTTGCCCGCAGCGGACGCGCCACCCTGGTAGCCGCCATTGCCGCCACCCTGATAGCCACCGCTGAAGCCGCCATTGCCACGGCCACCCTGGTAGCCGCCGGCGTTGCCGCCGAAACCGCCGCCATTGCCCTGGCCGGCGTTGAATCCGCCATTGCCGCCATTGCCACGGCCGGCGAATCCGCCTTGGCCGTTGCCGCTGGACGTGCGCGTGACCTGCGCGGTCGCGTAACGCAACGACGGGCCGATCTCATCAATCGTCATCTCGATGACGGTGCGGTTCGAGCCGTCCTGCGCCTGATACGAGCGCTGCTGGAGACGCCCCTGCGCGATGACACGCATACCTTTGGACAGCGTGCTGGCGCAATGCTCGGCGAGATCGCGCCAGGCGGAGCAGCGCATGAACAGCGCATTGCCGTCCTCGAACTGCCCGGTGTTGCGATTGTAGGTACGCGCGGTAGAGGCGATGGTGAAACTGGCGACGGAAGCGCCGTTTCCCGTGGTCCTCAGTTCGGGATCTGCCGTGAGGTTGCCCACCACAGTGATGATGGTTTCGCCTGCCATGACTTACCTTCTTACCTTTGGTTCAGCGAGTCGCGAACAATCAGAAACTCATACGGCTTACTTGGCGTCTTTACGAAGAATCTTCGTGCGGACGACGGATTCGTTCAGGTTGAGCACACGATCGAGCTCGGCGCTGACCTCGGGAGTGGTCGTGTAGTTGACCACCACGTAGTTGCCTTCGGTCTTGCCGTCAATCTCGTAAGCGAGCTTGCGACGTCCCCAAATATCGGTGTTCTCGACGGAACCACCTTCCTTGGTGACGAGCTCCAGATACTGCTCGGTCAACTTCTTCAGACCGCGCTCATCCAGCTCAGGATCGGCAATGAACATCAGTTCGTACTTATGCGCAGACATCACCCACCTCCTTCGGACTAGTCGGCCATGGACTATCCATGGCAGGAGTGTGTATACGCGCTGCTGAAAACAGCAACTTCTCTAAGCTACGCCATGCCCGCGACAGCTTGCGGGGACTGTCGCGAAGCGACTGGGGGGGGGTAATCCGTCCTACTGCAAATCCACGACCGCGCAATCCGCGGCACCATAGCCGTTCGACTTGCACCATGCGTCGCCGGCCTTCACCGAGTCGACCGTATCACCCGACAGGATCACGTAATATGCGGTCGAAGCGTCGGCCTTCGTGTACGTCGGGTAATCGCCGGACCAGATCAGGATCGCGTTCTTGTGCTTGATGCGCTGCTGCAGGAACTGCTCGTAGATGTCCACGTAATGCCAGGTCTTGCCGTCGGCCTTCATGTCGTTTTTTTTGCTGGACAGCTGCGTGGTGTAGGTGGTGTAGAAGCGGGATGCGGCGGATTCGTCATGCTTGAGCTGCCAGCTCAACGCAAGCTGCGCGTACCGCTCGGCGTCCTCGCTGTCGATGTCGGAGCCTGCCAACGCGTCGCCGTCCGCACTGCCCGCCTCGCCGGTGCCGCTCTGACCGGTCTGCAGGATGACCTCGGCGCTGCCGGTCTCGATCTGGTCGTACGGGCGCCAGTACTGCCTCGTGGTGAATTCGAGCGCGACGTTGGCCGTCTCGCCATTGAACTTGACCGGCTGCTTGGAGAAGTCGAAGACGGCCGAGGCGATGACATTGCCTTCATCGTCCTTGATGCTGACCTTGACGTCGGATTCCTTGAACTCCGCCGTGTCGCCGTCCTTCGTCGACGCGCAGTTGGAGGTGAGCTGCAGCTGCGCGACGAGATTGGCGTCGCTGTGGTCGACGGAACTCAGCTCGGCATCGGGCGCAGCGGTGCAGGGCTTGTCGTCTTTCGCGGCTTTGCTGTCGCCGGACTTGGTCTTGCCGCTCTGCTGGGATGTCGACTGCGTCTGAGCCGATTGGGTGTCGGAATCACGCAGTATGAACCACCAGACGCCGAATCCGGCGGCAAGCGCCACGACGAGTACGGCGATGATGATGCCGACGATCAGCGCGGTCTTCTTCTTGCCCTTGCCGGCGGACTCTCCAGGCCGTGACGGTTGGGCTGGCGGCTGCACGGCCTGCGGCGGGAAGACGGCACCGGGCTGGGCGGCACCGTATTGTCCCGCGTACTGCTGGACAGCCTGATAAGGCTGTGCAGCAGGCACCGGCTGGGCGGTCGGCACCGGCTGTGCGGGCTGCGGGCTGGCGGACAGCTCGGCACCGCACTGCTGGCAGAACCGCATGCCGGGTTCCGGCTGCTGACCGCACACCGGGCACACGGGACCCGCCTGCACGGCTACGGGCGCCCCGCAGTTTTCGCAGAATCTATCGCCCTCAACGACATTCGCACCACAACGGGAACACCGCATAATCTCTCCTCATGACTATCCTGCGCTCAACGTTACACTGCATGACAGCATTCCCCTGCAAATATACTGCGATACGGACCCCAAATGACGTCCGCAACCATTTGATCGAGATGTCTTTCAGATATTAAAATTAAAGATCGATGAAATTTCGAAGAGGAGATTATCATGCAGATCGGAGTAAGAATGGGGCATATTCCGGCATCCCGTCGTACGGTGACGATGGCCATCGCCGTCATCGCCGTCATTACGCTTTCCATTGCGATGCTGTGCGGATGCGGCACGGCACGGAACACGAACCAAGCAACGGATTCCGGCTCGGGCGGGAACCGTCTCGCCTCATCTTTGCAGGCTTATGCGACGCAGCTGCTCGGCCAGGACTCCGGAATGGACCCCGCGCAGAAAGCGACACTGCGCAAGGCCGCGACAAGCGGCAAAATAAGTCTGTCCGATTACAAGGCCGCATGGAGCCGATACATCACGTGCGTCCAAGACAAGGGCTATCCGAGGCCGACACTGAAAACTTACTCCAACGGCATCCAGCAGCCGCAGGGAGACGTACTTCCTTCAGATAAAGCAGATGACCCTGACTACATCCAGAAAAAGGCCAAGGACTTGAACGCGTGTGGAATCGCCACCGTGGATTCGGTGGACGCGTTGTATATGGCACAAGTCGGCAATCCCAATCTGTATGCGTCTCATGAGGAGGGGGCAGTCGATTGCCTTAAGCGCGCCGGGCTGGTGCCGAAATCCTACACCGTCGAACAATACGAGAAGGAGGCGAACGCAATGGGTCATGCCGCTCCCGGAGAGACCGTCAACACGACGTATGACATGAAGAAACCGGAAGTGCTGGCATGCCTCGCCGCCAACGGCAACGTATTCATGGACAGATGACGCCACAGGCACAGAGAATGCATTGGTATGTTTTCGCCCCTATCGGATATCGGATTACCTGCCCGATGGGGGCGAAAACATACCTTATATGCCCCGCCCAAATACCGCGAATAAGCTGCTGAAGATGACGTGGCGACTATACAATAAGGAGGGAAGAGCAAACCAAGAAAGGGGCTTGTCATGATATGTCCTCACTGCGGCGCCACGCTGTCCAGCGCCGCACGATTCTGCACGCAATGCGGGCAGACGCTCGCGGTCGCCGCAGCAAACAGCAACGACAACGTCGAAGATTCGACCGTGCTCGGCACCGCTCCACACGGCACCGCAGCCGCGCCCCAGCCGGAAGCACCCGCTCCCGTCGCCGCATTCCCTGAACCCGTACCGGCCCCACAGGCCGCGGCACCGCAGCCCGTACCGGCCCCGCAGGCCGCGGCACCGCAGCCCGAGCCGGCACCCGCATTCCCCGGCGCGGAACAGCCCGCGGCCGAGCCGGCCTTCCCGGCGGTTCCCGAACCAGTCCCCGCACAAGAAGCTCCTGCAGCTCCCGTCCCGGCGGCAGAAGTGCCAGTCGCCGCTCCGGCCGGAGAAGTTCCCGCCGCCGCACCTGTTGCGGCTGCAGCACCGGCTCCCGGCACTTTTGTTGCGCCCGCGCCTGGTGCTCCCGTCCCCGGCGCATCTGTCCCCGTTACCCCCGGCGCACCCGGCGCCCCGGTTCAGCCCGGCGCTCCGCAGCAGTTCGTCCCCAACCCGATGTTCAAGGAGCTGTTCTCCGCGCGTTCGCTGCAGACCGCCGCAATCAGCCTTGCCTTCGGCTTGATCGGCGCGATGGCGCTGGCCCTGATCGGCTCCATCTTCTTCTTGTCGGCCGGCTCATCATGGGCGTCCAAGCTGAGCATGGTCCCCGGCCTGTCCGGCATGATGAGTGACGCCAGCGGTTCCGGCACGGTGACGCCGAACTTCTTCCAGTTCCTGATTCTGGTGATGGTTCTGGGCGTATCCGGTCAACTGTCGCCCAGCATCACCGGAGGCAACCTCTCCCTGTCGTCCTTCGGCGTGTCCGGCCATCTATGGATGCCTGTCGGTCTTTCCGGCGTGGCGCTGGTTCTCGGCACCGCGTTCGGCGCATACTGGTTCGCGCATAAGTTCGCCATCCGGTTCAAGTGGACCGGCATCGTCAGCAGCGTCATCGTCGGCGTCGTGATGGGATTCGTCTATCTGATTCTCGCCGCGATCTTCCCGCTGACGCTGGGAGCCGGCAGCATGGGCGGCATGGGCGGCATTCAGGCCAAGGCCATCCTGACCGGCGTCTCCGCCCGTACGTATTTCATGACGCTGCTGCTCGCCGCGATCGGCGCGTTCTTCGGCTATCTGCTCGCCCAGTACGCCTCGGATTCCAACAACGTGTTCACCGCGGCCTGGAAGTGGGCTCACCGCACGCGCGGCTTCGTGCGCACGCTGCTTGACGCGGCGTTCATCTACGCGGTCGTGTTCACGGTGATCGGCTTCATTTGCCTGATCATGCTGTCCAGCAGCCTGCACAACGGCCAGATGTTCATGCTGTTCCCGATTCTGCTGCCGTACCTTTCGTTCCTGACGTTCGCGCTCGGCTCGTTCGGCGCGGTCGGCATCACGGCCAGCGGTAATATCGCTAACCTGTCGTTGTTCGGCTTCTCGAACCAGTACGTCGGCTCCATCAGCGCACCGTGGCAGCTGTGGCTGGTATTCGTGGTGTTCCTTATCACCACGTTCTACATTGCGTTGCGCGCCGCGGCCCGCAACATCTATGATCCGGCATATGCGGGATGGCAGCACTCGTGGAAGTCTCCGGTCGCCACGCTGGTGATCTGGCTGATCGTCACGTTCCTGTTCACGTCCGTGACGCTGGGTTACACCATGCAGTCCGATACCTCTGACGTGTCGCTGAACATCGCGGCATGGTACTTCCTCGTCGCGGCCGTATGGTCGTTCCTGATCGAGGTGGTGGCGCTGACATTCGGCCCGGCCATGGTGCTGTCGATGGGCGGCGCATGGAAGCTGTTCGTCGGCGGCACGGTCCGCCCGACGCCCGCCGAGGTCACCGCGTATGCGGCGGCATGCGGAGCGCACTTTGGTCGCTTCCCGTCACAGGTCGCCGCGGCCGCCGGCTACACAGGCCCGCAGCAGTCCTTCGGCGGACAGCCTGGCGCCGGCACCGGAGCGCCGACCGCACCCGCAGCTGGCATCCCGGTTCAGGGCGTTCCCGTTCAGGGCGTTCCCGTTCAGGGCGTTCCGGTTCCCGGTGCTCCGGTTCAGGGGGTTCCCGCTGCCGGCACCGACGCCGCGGCCTTTCAGGCCCAAGGTGGTGCCCCGACTGTCCAAGTTCCTGCCGGCGCTCCTGCCGCTCCTGCAGCTGCACCTGTCGCCCCCGTTCCGGTGGCTGCTCCCGCCGCCCCGACTGCAGCCAAGGCCATGACCCCGCAGCAGAAGAAGCTGGCCATCATCATCAGCGCCATCGTCGGCGTGCTTGCCCTGCTCGGTATCGCTTACGCAGTGGTCAACTCCACCATGTTCAGCGCCGATAACACCGCGAAGAGCTACCTGTCGGCCATCGCGTCCGGCGACTATGACAAGGCCAACGGCATCTCCGACCCGCAGGTCGCCAACGGCAAGCGCACGCTGCTCACCAATGCGGCTTCCAAGGGCGACAAGACCACGATCAGCAACCAGCGCATCATCTCCGCCACCGACAACGCGGACGGCTCCCGCACGATGCGGATCTCGTACACGCTGGGCGGCAAGTCCATGACCGACATTCTGACGGTCGCGCCGAACGGATCCAAGTTCCTGATCTTCAAGAACTGGAACATCACGACGCCGCTGGTCAAGGAGATCTCCGTCTACGCGTCACCGGCCATCACCAACTTCACCGTCAACGGTGTCAAGGTCGGCGCGAAGAACGCCACAGCATCCGATTCCGGCACCTACACCTTCAAGGTGTATCCGGGCTCGTACACGGTGAAACCGGTCACGTCGAAGTATCTGACCGCGGATTCGACGACGCTGACCACCTCCTCCGAATCCTCCGCCTCGATCTCTGCCGAGCCGACCGACGCTCTGGCAGACGAGATCAACGCGAAGATCAAGGACAAGCTGGATACCTGCGCCAAGTCCACGGATGCACAGCCTGAAGGCTGCCCGTTCAGCATGTACGGTTCCGATGACGACTACCGCAACATCGCATGGAACATCACCGAATACCCGACCGTCACCACTGATGACCTCAGCATCGACTCGGGCAGCTTCTACGTGTACGGCGGCGAAGCCAAGGTGGCGTACGAGTACAAGAACTATGACGACTCCTGGGAGCCGACGGACAGTTCCACCAGCTTCAGCATCAGCGGGCAGTTCACGCTGGACGGCGACAAGCTGGACATCACGCTGGACGACGACTGATCGGAATGATTTCGCCCGGCACGGGGCACCTGCTGCGCGCACCGTGCCGTAAGTGGAAGAATCCGTGAGCATCGCAACCCGCCGTTCCTCTTGGGACGGCGGGTTCTTGTATATTGGATAAGGTTTGTGTACGGCAACGTATCACCACGGTGAACGGTAACGAAACTATCGACGGAAAGAGCGGAAAAACATGTCGGCGATCCTTGAGGGCACACCCGATAAGCGACTGGCCTTGGTGACGGGCCGCGCATATCCTGAGCTTGCCAATGAAGTGGCTCAATATCTCGGCATCAACGTGCTGCCCACCACCGCATACGACTTCGCCAACGGTGAGATGTATGTGCGGTTCGCGGAGCCGGTTCGAGGCGCCGACGTGTTTGTGCTGCAGTGCCACACCAACCCGATCAACAAGTGGGTGATGGAGCAACTGCTGATGATCGACGCCCTCAAGCGCGCCTCCGCCAAGTCCATCACCGTCGTGGCACCGTTCCTCGGCTACTCCCGTCAGGACAAGAAACATCAGGGCCGCGAGCCGATCACCGCCCGCCTGATGTTCGACCTGTTCCGCACCGCGGGAGCGAATCGTCTGGTCACCGTCGACCTGCATGCCGCGCAGGAGCAGGGCTTCTTCGATGGCCCGGTCGACCATTTGACCGCCATGCCCGTGCTGATCGACTACGTGCGCAGCCACGTGCCTATGGACAAGGCGACGATCGTCTCCCCCGACGCCGGCCGCATCAAGGTTTCCGAGCAGTGGGCCGCTAAGCTGGGCGGGCTCCCGCTCGCGTTCATCCACAAGACTCGCGACATCACGCGCCCGAACCATGCCGAAGCGCATGGCATCATCGGCGACGTGCAGGGGCGCGACTGCGTGGTGGTGGACGACATGATCGACACCGCCGGCACAATCTGCGAGGCCGTGCGCACACTGCGCAACTCCGGCGCCGCCTCGGTGACTCTGGTCGCCACGCATGGTCTGCTGTCTGGCCCGGCCGTGGAGCGCCTGCGCGATTGCGGCGCCCGCGAAATCATCCTGATGGACACTGTGCCAGTGCCGCAGGAGAAGCGCCTGGATAACATGACCGTGCTGTCGGTGGCGCCGCTGCTGGCCGCCGGCATCCGCTCCGTCTTCGAGGAAGGCTCCGTGGCGACACTGCTGGAGGGCCTGCCGGAGGACATGCGCCCGAGAAACATCTACGCCTGAAATATAAAACAAAGGGCTACATATCTGCCCCCGCTGGCGGGGGCAAAATGACGCGGTCCTGGCCATCCATAACGGATTGAACACAAAATAGGGAGGCCGCCACAGGGCGACCTCCCTATTTCTATTTACTTATATCACTCGGCGCGCTTGCGGGCGATGAACACCGCGCCAGCGGCGGCGACCAGCATCATGCCGGCCATGCCGATGACGGCGACGTTCGCACCCGTCTTGGAGATGGCGTTGCCGTTGGCATCGGCCTTCTCCAGTGCGGCGATCGCGTCGGCGAGGGCCTTCTGCGCGGCGTCGATGTCAGCCTGGGTGGCGTTGTCATCGGCGAGGACGCTCTGGGCCTTGGCGAGGGCGTCACGCACGGCCTGGGCGGACTTCTTCGTGTAACCGCTCAGATCCAGGGCCTTGGCCTGATCGATGGTGGCCTGCAACTTGCTCTTGTCGGTCGTCTCCGGGTTCGGAGTCGGCTTGGAGGAGGCGGGCTTCAGGGCCTTCATCGCGGCGTTCAGCGCGTTGTACGCGGCATCGACGTCAGCCTTGGTGGCGTTCGCATTGTTCAGGACGGCCTTGGCGGCATCCAGAGCCTTCTTGAACGCGGCCCACGAATCCTTGGTGTACGCGGATTCCTTGAGCTTCTCGGCATCGGCGACCAGGCCGGCGAGCTTGGAGGTGTCCACGCGCTCTTCCAGGGCGGCGATGGCATCCTTCAGGTTCTGGTAGGCGAGAGCCACGTCGTGCGCGGTGGCGTTCTCGTTGTCCAGCACCTTCTTGGCGGCGTCGCGCTTGGCGACGAGCACCTTCCAGGTGTCGGCGGTGTAGGTGGCCTCGGTCAGGGCGGAAGCGTCATCGTACAGGTTCTGCAGATCGCACTTGTTGACCTTGACCTCGGTGCTCGGCACGTCGCGAACCGTGGTGACACGCAGCTCGGCAGCGGAGGCGTACGTGTTCACCTCGCCCGCGGACTGTCCCGCGGTTTCGAGAGCGGTGATGCGCACCTTGGTGACGTTCTTGACCGCGTCGAACTTGACCTTCTGCCAGACACCGCTGGTCGTGGTGAACGTGCCATTGGTGACGACGTCCTTGGTGGTGCCGTCGGACAGCGTCAGCGTAATCTTGTACTTCTTGATCTTGCCGTTCGCGTTCGCGCCGCCACTGCGGGCCATGTAACGCAGACCGTCGATGGTCGTCGGCTCGTTCAGGTTGAACTGATACCAGGCGGTACCGGCGGACACTGCGTTGGCGCTCCAGGAGGTGTGCCAGTGAGTGCCGGCATTGCCGTCCTGGGCGAGGCTTGCCGGGCCCTCATTGCCGCCCGACAGTGCCTGCTGGCTGCCCGCCTCGACGGTGTAGGCGTCGGTCGCCACGTCGTACGCATCGTTCGAGTCGTCGCCCGGTGCGTTCTTCATGTACTCGGCCAGCGCCACAGCCTTGTTGTAGGCGGTGGTGTAGTCGGGCTTATCCTTGGCGATGAGCGCCTCGATCTCGGCCACCGTGTTCACGTACGTGGTCCAGACTTCGGCGGAGTAGTCGCCGCTCTTGCCGTCGTAGGTGTCCTTGACTTCCTTGAGCTTCGCCTCGGCGTCGGCCTTGGTGTGCTCGGCGGATGCCACGTGCTCGACCTTCAGGTCATCGAGGACGAAGTCCTTGTAGCCACCGAAGTTGGCGGCGGAATCGGACGTGTTCTGCAGGTCGGGAGCGGTGGAGGTCGAGTAGATGCCGAACCAGCTGTCGCCGGTGATGGAACCGGTGATCTCGAACTCGGCCGTGCCGTCCTCGCCCAGGGCCTTCTTCAGGTTGGTGAGCTTGACGGTGCTGGCGTTGTACTCGCCGTCACCGGTGGCGATGGCGTAGATGTCGTCGGAGCCGGACTGGTACTTGAACGACACCTTGTAGGTCTCGCCCGGTTCCAGCTTGACGTTCTGCGGGATCGTCTGGTAGATCAGCGTGCCCTTCTGGATCAGGCCGTTGGCCTTGACGGACCACTTGCCGTCGAGCACGTCGTCCATCTTCTTGACATCCCAGCCGGCCTGCGTGAACGGGTCATGCAGCTCGGACAGGTGGATACGGTTGTCCTCGACGCCTTCGGAGCCGGAGACCACGAACGGCCAGATGCCCTGGGCATTGTCCTCGAAGTCGTTGGTGAGCGTCTTCAGGGTGCCGTCAGCGTTGAGCGTCAGGCCCTTGTAACCGTTCTCAAGCACGCGCACGTCATCGAAGTACACATGGTCGGTGTTGTCGCATGCGCCGGAGTGCGAGAGCGTCACCTTGACGTCGCCGCTTTCCGGAGCCACGAACCACACGTACATGTTCTGGAAGTAGCTGCTGCCGCCTTCAGTGTTCGAGTACGTGTTGTGGCCGTACGCCTTGATGTAGTTCTTGGCGATCGACTTGCCGGTCTCGTTGGTGGCGAGGACCTTGGTGCCGTTGGTCACGGTGATCTTGGCCGGGGAGTTGGTGCGGTTGTCCACGCCCACGTAGATCGCGTAACGCTTGCCCGCGGTCAGGTCGGTGAGCTTCTGGGAGACCTTCACGTCACCGGTCAGGCGCAGCATGGCGTTGTTGGTGCCTTCGACCTCGGCCTTGCCGGTGCCGGAGACGGCCCAGTTGTCCTTGAGGGTGTTCTGGCCGCCGTTGAAGCCGGCGTCCACGACGTGCATGCCTTCGCTCCACTTGACGGAGATCTGCTTCTCGGAGCCCTTGGTCACGACGTACGGGGTCTCGGCCTCGGCGGTCAGCGAGATCTTGCCGCCGGAGACGGCGACGGTCTTCTCGTTGGTCTTGCCCTGGTCGGTGAGCTGGTACACCTTGACGGAGGCGAGGTTCTGCCAATCCTTCGGCAGGGTCCACTCGGTGGTGCCGCCCTGGGTATTCCAGTGGTACAGCTTCTCATCGGAGGACTTGACGAGCTTGCCGGTGTTCACGTCCCACAGCCACGGCAGCAGGTAGGACTCAGTGCCCTTGACGGTGTTGCTGTTGCCCGGGGAGACCGCGCCGGACGCCACGGTGATGCCGTTGAGCGTGATGGTGCGGTTGCGGTACGCGGTGTTGTTGGTGTCGTTGGAGCCACGGGACAGGACGACGACGTTGCCGTGGTCGTCCTTCAGCGTGATCTGCTCGTTGCCGTTGTTGACGGAGGCATCCTTCACGGAGGTGGCATCGAGCGGGCTGTTGACCCAGCGGACGACCTTGAAGTGCTGGATGAACTTGGTGGACACGTCGTGCGTGTACAGGTTCCTGATGTACGCGGCGTAGTCGTTGCGTCCCTGCCAGCCTTCGAAGTCCTTCATGCTGTAGCCGCCGAGCAGCGGGGCGTTCGCGGCCTGGCCGTACGACGGGTAGTCGCCGACCCAGCTGTCCTTCTGGTGGTTGCGCAGGAAGCGCATGACCTGAGAATTCTCGCCCTTCATGGCGGAACCACCGTAGGTAAGGTCGGCGGCCCAGTGCTGGAAGGTTGCGTCATACTCGTTGCCGGCGCCCCATTCGGTGGTCATACGCCAGCCGTTCTGGTTGATCATTTGGCTCATCTTGCGGGTTTCCCACGAGTCCTCGGCGCCGGAGGTGTTGTTGCCCCACACGTCGAGGTAGATGAAGTCCATGTTGTCGCCGACCTTGCTCTTGAGGTCAGCGAAGCGGGACTTGCGCATGCCGGAGGCGAGATCGTAGATGCCGTCGATGCCGATGCCCTGATCCAGCCAGTTCCAGCCGTAGCTCAGGCCGCCACTGGAGTTGCGACGCACCATGTCCTCGCTGAAGGCCTTGGCTTCCGGGTACATTTCGGACGCGTTGACGTGCACGCCGAAGCGGGCGCCGTACTTGGTGCCCTTCTCCATCAGGGTGTTCATGTCCGCGGCGCCGCCGGCGCGGGTGTTGATGTCGCCGTAGTCCGGATGGCCGGAGTCGTGGCCTTCGTTGCCGTAGCCCTTGAGCAGCACGGACTGGCCGAGGCCGTCGGTGTTGAGGGCGACCTTCTTGACGTTGTCAAGCGTGGTCAGGAACGGGTTCTGCGCCTGGGAGCCGAAGTTCATGGCGATGCGCCATGCGACCAGCTCGGGCACTTCCTCGGACTTGTATGGGTTGTTCATGATGTCGCGGTATGCGATCGCGCCATCTTCCCAGTTGACCGTGCCGTCCTCGTTCTCGTCGCCGGCGATGGCGACGGCCATCTTCGGCATGTCGGTCTCTTCGACGGTGTAGGTGTTCTTCTTCGTGTCGGTCACGACGCGGTGGTAGTACCACGGTGCAGTGCCCAGACCGAAGGAGGTGGCCTTGCCGACCTTCTGGGTGGAGGTGAGCACGCGGGTGTTCCTCGCACCGCCGGCGACGGTGTTGCCGACGGTGGTGCCGTCGTGCTCGGAGTTGGACCACAGGCCGGCGCTCAGGCCATTGCCCGAGACGAAGCCGTAGGTGTAGTCGTTCGCATTGCTGACCGTGGTGTCGGCGGTGATGTCGAAGTTGGTGTCACCGGGCCTGGCAGTGTCGGACGACATGCGGGCGCCGGTGAACTGGGCGCCGTCCTGACCGGAGCACACGGAGATGAGGCTCTGGTTCGGGAACGCAATCGTCTGGACCGGGTTCTCCTCGGCCTCGGTCTTGGCGTCATCCGCCTTGTTCACGATCTTGGTGACGTTGAGCTTGAGCGTATTGTCGACGACCTTGATCTGCACGGTGACGACCGCGTTGATCTTGTCGCCGCTCTTGACGTTCAGCGTGTACTGGGCCTCGGTCGCGCTGACCTTCTTGAAGGTCACGTCGGAGTCCTTCAGCGTCACGTCGGTGCCGTTAATGGTGATGACGCGCACGTCCTTCGGCTGGCCGTACATGATCTTGCCGTCGAGCTTCTTCATCGTGTAGTCGTACACGGACGGGAAGTTCTTCTTCACGCGCACGTCCATGGCGGCGGTGGAGAGCGTCTCAGTAGCGACTTCGGCCGACTTGTTCAGCGTGATGTTGCCGACTGAGGCATTGCCATCGGCGACGGTGACGGTCTTGGTGGCGTCATCGTAGCCTTCGGCGGACACGGTCAGCGTGTAGTCGCCGGCGGCGAGGCCGGTGAGGGTGAAGGTGCCGTCCGCCGCGGTGGTGGCGGAGTTCTTGCCGGTGACGACTTCGGCGCCGGCGATGGCGGCGCCGCTGGCGTCGACGACCTTGCCGGTCACGTTGTGCTTGGCGACTTCACCCACGGTGAAGTTTTTGAAGTAGACATCAGTGACTTCGCTGGTGCCGGAGTAAGAGCCGGCCTTCATGGCGAGCTTGTCGGTCAGCGCGGTCATCGAGGAGTAATCCACATCGAACGCCTTCTGTCCGTCAATAGTCAGCGTGGCAACCTTGGCGGCAGTCCAGGAGACGTTGACGGTGATTTCAGCGTTCGCGGCAGGGGCAGCGACACGTGTGCCGCTGTACCAATCGCCATTGCCGCCGACATACTTCTGCCAGAACCAGCCCCCCTTGTCATAGCCCAGGAACAGGGCGTTGCCCGGATCCTTGTAGCCGAGGTAGAAGCCGAAACGGTTCGCGGAACCAGCCTGCGGGGACTTGACCTTGATGGAGAACTCTCCAGCCCGAGTCAGGTCAATCGTCTTGCCGCTAATGGCGACAGCCGGATAGCCACTGCTGCTGGTGGCATTGCCGTTGGCGGAGGTGGACTTGAAATGAGTCCATCCTGCATAATCGCCAGTGCCGGCTGCAAGAATTTCGCCGCCTTTGGCGGTGTTGCGGTCAATCGTCCAGCCGTTCACGGCAGCATCGTCCGCGACGGTGGCGACATCGTTGGCGTTCGCGTCATTGGAGCTAGCCGCTGAACGGAGCGCGAGAGTCTGCAAATCACTTGCAGAAAGCGGCGCGGCGGACGCTGTGCTGACCACCCCCAGTGGGGCGACAGCGAGCGCAACCGCAAGGGCCACTGAAACCACTCGTTTTCTCATATTTCCTTACCTTCATCATGGAGCACTAAGGCTTAACCTTGAGCGGATACGCATGACAGAAGCCCGACACGCGCGTCTCAGTTTTCTATGATAACACTCTTAACGAAATACAAGAACGTGTGTTGTTAACATTATTATTTTCCAAGGAAAATAGAAATTTTCGCCATATACCAATGGGTATGCATGAAAAGACCTGCGCAAATCCCCTCAAAGAACAGCGATTTTTCCCGTCGCGACAACACTGTCTCGCGGAAGTCTTCCGCTATTTGTTAACTTACCTTACTTATTGGAGCGCTGGAAGAGCCAACTGGCCGATGCGATGCTCACCGAAGGTGATTTGCGTTCATATGTTCGCGCCGGAACGACGACCCTGCGCACTTACGGACGCAAATGGGTCTGTTTGCGTCCGTAAGTGCGCGCACTTGTCGTTTCGGCGCGCACTTACGGACGCTAATGCCCCCAGTCGCTTCGCGACGGGGGGGGCACGCACTATATATATAAAAGGACTATTTGCTATCCGGAACGAACGACTCGAAGATGTGGCGGTCGAAATACTGGTCGCATTCGGCGAGTTCGTCCGCGCTGCGAACCGTCCACGACACCGGTATCGCGCCCATCCAGCGTGCGGCCCGCAGCTGCGGAGAGGGGCCGCCATGCCAGTCGAACGCCACGAAGTCCGGACGGGAGATCCAATCGAACGCCAACAGCCCGGCCAGCCACTCCTTGACCCCGGTACCGGTGAGCGACGCCGGCTCTGCCAACTGGCCGCGGCACACCTCCGGACGGTGCTCCTTGTACCAGTTGACCGCGCCCGGATGGAACGACTCGATCACATACGGGCCGTCATACGCCTGCAGCAGTTGGTCGCCCTTCTCCATCAGCTCGTCCGCCCGCTCGCCCCACGCGGCGTTGTCGGTGAACTTGTACTCCACGATCACCGGTACACGTCCCGCGATCACGCGCAGCACGTCGACGAACAGCGGCACGTGCTGGTAGTAGCCCTGCGGAGCGAACTGTGCGGCGGCCACCGGGTCGGCGACGGGCGCCGCCTCGGCATCCCCCGGCTTCGCGGGCGCGGGGAACAGCGGGATGCGCGACAGCTCCTCATACGTCAGGTCGGCGATCTTGCGCGGATCTCCGGCCACGCGCAACAGGTTATCGTCATGCACGACCACCACGCGGCCGTCCTTGGTGAGCTGCACGTCCAATTCGATGCCGAATCCGGCCTCACAGGCGGCGGCGAACGCAGCCAGCGAATTCTCCGGGGCGATCGAGCCGCTGAAGTCAGCGGTCCCGTATCCCGCGCGCAATGCGCAGCGACGCGCCAGCGCCACATACTCGCCGCTGTGCGCCGCATACTCCGGCGTCAGTCCCGATCCCGCGTCATGCAGGCCACGATGCGCATACCATACGTCCGGAACCGACGGCGCGAAATGACGCTGCTTGTCGCTGAACGAACGCGGCTTGATGGCCCAGACCGCGGCGCCCGCGGCTACGGCTCCGACAAGCACCAGCTTGCCTCCAACATGTTTTCCCATAGTGTTTCTCCTAACCGTGCCGTCGGTTTCTAGCGCAGCACGCCGTCGATCAGCTTGGTGATCAGCTCGGTATAGCCGATGCCGGTCGCCTCCCATGCCTTCGGATACATGGAGATCGGCGTGAAACCGGGCATCGTGTTGATCTCATTGACCATCACCTCGCCGTCCGGCGTCACGAACGTGTCCACGCGGCTCAGGCCGGCGCCATCCACCGCCTTGAACGCCTTGACCGCGGTCTCGCGCACCTGCTGCAGAGTCTCCTGAGGCAGATTCGCCGGCACCTCCACATGGCTCGCCGACGAATCCATGTACTTGCTGTCGAAGTCGTAGAACTGGTCGTCGCCGCTGTTGCGCTTGTCGAGCACGATCTCGCCCGGCCAGCTGGCCTGCGGCTCACTGCCGGCCTTCGGGCACAGCACCGCGCACTCGATCTCACGCGCGTCGATGCCCTGCTCGATCAGGATTCGCCAATCATGATGGCTCGCCTCAAACACGGCGGCGGCCAGCTCGGCGGCGTCACCGGCATGCTCCACCTTGGTCACGCCGAAGCTCGATCCGGCGCGGGACGGCTTGACGAACAGCGGGTACGCCAGTCCGGCCTCCTCGACCCGAGCGAGCAGACCATCGGCATCAGCGGCGAACCGCGACGCCGCGTCGAAGCCGCGCGCGTCCACGGTGATGCCGGGAGCGACCGGAATGCCGGCGGCGGCCAGCAGCACCTTCGTGTAATGCTTGTCCATGCACGCGGCGGACGCGAGCACGCCGCAACCGACGTACGGCACATCCATCATCTCCAGCAGACCCTGAATCGTGCCGTCCTCGCCATACGGGCCGTGCAGAACCGGCAGCACCGCGTCAACGTGCCCCAGCGAGCTCAGCGTGCCGTCGTCGTTGCGGGCGAAGAAGCCATCCTGCCCGAGCGCCACGTCCAGCACGACGTCGCGCGAGCCGGGAGTCTTCTCGACGACCGGCAGACCGTCGGCCATATCCCATCCGCGCGGGTCCTCGCCGTCCACGATCCACTGGCCCTGCTTGGTGATGCCCACCGGCACCGGCTCGAACCGGTCGGTGTCAAGCGCGCGCAGCACGCCGGCAGTCGAAATACAGGAAATCGAATGCTCGTCGGCCTTGCCGCCATACATCACCACAACGCGAATCTTGGCCGTTTCAGCCATGTTTTTCCTCCCATGCCGTGTTTTGCACATACTGGGTCATAGCCTAATACGTGCGATGGCGCACCGCCCCGTAACAATTCGCCTCTTGCAAAACCCGCCAAACTCAGCAGGGTGGGCACCGGTGAGATTAGCTTTGCCGATGGCGCGAACCACCCCGTCTCGCTGCGGGGCATATGCTAACGCCCCCGCTGACGGGGGCTGTCGAGCGCAGCGAGACTGGGGGTGGTTAATGCAGCCTACTCCTCGGTGATCTCGGTGCCGAGTAGTTCGGAGAGCATCTGCTGGCAGGATATGCCTTCGTTCAGCACGCGGCTCATCGCGTAGGCGAGCGGAGTCGGCACGTCGAGCTCGTCGCCGAGCGCGACCACGGCGTCGGTGGTCGGCACGCCCTCGGCGACGCCGTTGCTCACCTTCGTGGCCTCCTCGACGCTCAGGCCCTTGCCCAGATTCGCGCCGAACGTGTAATTGCGGCTCAGGGGCGAGCCGCAGGTGGCGGTCAGATCGCCCACGCCGGCGAGACCGGCGAACGTCTTCGGATCGGCACCTGCGGCCTTGCCAAGCGCGGTCAGCTCCGCCAGTCCACGCGTCTCGATCATCGCGGCGGTGTTCTCGCCGTATCCGGCTCCACGGGCCATGCCGACTGCGAGCGCGACGACGTTCTTCAACGACCCGCACATCTCCAGTCCGATCACGTCGGAAGTGATGAACGCCTTGAAGTAACTGGTCGTGCAGGCGGACGCCACCTTGCGCGCATTGTCCAGATTCTCGCAGGCGACGACCGTGGCGGCCGGCTGACGGTCGGCGATCTCCTTGCTCAAGTTCGGTCCGGAAACCGCGGCGAAACGCTCAGCCGGCAGGTCGAGGGCCTCGCGGACCACTTCATCCATGCGCTTCTTGGTGTTCCGCTCGATGCCCTTCATCAGGCTGACGACGACGGCGACATCGGGAATCAGGTCCTTGAACTCGGCGAGCGCCACGCGCGCGAACTGGGCGGCGATGGCGACGACGATGATATCGGCGTCCTTGACGGCCTGCGCCCGGTCGCCCGTGGCAGTCATGTTGTCGGGCAGCTTGGCGACGGACGGCAGACGAACGGCATTGTGGTGCCGGTCGCGGATGCCCTCCACGATTTCGGGCTCGATGGCCCACATCGTCACGTCATTGCCCGCGTCCGCCATCACCTGGCCAAAAGTGGTGCCCCATGCGCCGGCACCCAATACAGTACATTTCATAACCCACTACCCTACTCCAGCCCCGGATACGAGACCTCCATGCGCACGTCGCGCAGGTATGAACGCGCCCGCGCGGCATGGCGCTGCGCGGGCGTCTCGGATGTCCGTCGTGTTCGGGAATCAGTCGGTAACGCGGCTCATCGTACGGTAATCCCAGTAGCCGGAGGGAGCACGCTCGCCGCGGATCTCCGCCATGACCTGCGTCATGCGCACACGTACCCGGCGGGTCAGCTCGTCGGCGAGCTCCACGGGCGGCTCATCGCCCCACGACTCGCTGTCGACCAGCAGATCAGCGTAATCCAGCTGCGCGTCGTAGCACATGACGACGTTCTTGCGCGGCCACGGCCACCAGTGGTTGATGCTCGCCGCACCCCACGTCACCGCGCAGAACAGCGGCACCTGGTATCCGAGTCGGCGCGATGCCTCCAGTGCGATCACGCCGACGCCGTTCTTCATGCTCATCGGCCATTTCTTCGGGTCGCGGGTCACCGTGCCCTCCGGCCAGACGGTCAGCGGGCGGCCGCTCGTCAGAATCTCGACCGAGGTCTCCTCGATGGCCCGTGCCTTGCCGGACCGGCGCTGAACCGGCTGCATGCCTACAATCTGGAACCACTTGCCGATCAGAGGCCAGTGCGCCATCTCGGCCTTCGCCATGTAGCGCGGGCGACGGCCCATGTGGAACAGCGACGCCATCGGCACGAACACGTCGAACATGGTCACATGCGTGGCCGCGGTGATGAACGGGCCGGTTTCAGGGATGTTGTCGAGCCCCCAGGCGTACGTCCTGCAGCTTGCGCGGAACACGACATCGACGCCCTTGAGCAGCCGTGAGGTGCCCTTGGGGTTCTGCGCGGCGATTTCGGCCTCGTTGATCGTGCGATCAGGGCCGGTCGGCAGGTCGTGCATCGGATCGACGAGCGTGTGCGCCTTGGCGAGCCTGCTCACTTGTGCATTGGACAGCGGCTTGACCGCGGAACGCGGTGACGGTTTTCCTTTGGATGCCATGAGAGCCATTGTACGTGCGTGGCATGTCGTGGCACAAATGGTGCCGGCAACGCAAAACGGCGGCCGGAAAACCGACCGCCGTTCATGCAAACAACGTCTGACGACTTACTGAAGCTTCTCCACCTGATGGAAGCCGAGTTCCACCGGCGTGTCGCGCCCGAAGATGGAAACCAGCACGGTGAGCTTCTGTGTGGTGGGTTCGACATCGGAGACGACGGCGGCCATCGTGGCGAACGGCCCGTCGATGACGGTGACCTGATCGCCGACGGCGTAGGACACCTCGACAACGCGCTTCTTGGCCGCGGCAGGCTTATCGCCGGCCTTCTTGAGCGCTTCGGAGGCGATCATCGGCGCCAGCATGGCGACGACTTCCTTGCGGGACAGCGGCGCCGGATCCTTGGTCGGGCCGACGAAGCCGGTCACGCCTTCGGTCTCGCGCACGATACGACGGGCATCCTCGTCGGGCCACATGCGGATGAGTACGTAGCCGGGAACGCGGACGCGGGTGATGACCTTCTTGCCCTTGTCGGTGTGCTTGTCGACTTCCTCCATCGGCACTTCGATCTGGAAGATCTTGTCTTCCAGGCCAAAGCTGACGACACGGGATTCGACGTTCGTCTTCACGCGCTTCTCGTAACCGGAATAGGTGTGGAGCACATACCACTTGCCTTCCAGGGTGCGCAGCGACTTTGAGAACTCCTCAACGGCCTTTGCGCCCGCGTCGAGTTCTTCGGATTCCTGCTCGTCGGCGTCGCCGGACGCTTCCGCATCGTTTTCGGCGGTGCCGGATTCAACGGCGTCCTCAGCCGCGGCGGGCTGTTCTTCGGCATTGTCATTGATGGAATCAACCGCCGCGTCCGCAACCGGATCGGCTTCAACGGCCGAATCGGCCGAATCGGGAAGATCCGCCAGTGCGTCGAGGTTATCGAGATTCACTTCATCAGTCATGCGTAACTTTCACCTTCAGGGTCGATGGATCAGCCGAACACCCACAGCACGAGCTTGCCCAGACCGAAATCCATGCCCGTGACGAGGAGCATCAGCAACACGACAAAGATGAACACGCCAAGAGACCAGAAGAACAGTTCCTTCGCAGTGGGGGTGACCACCTTGCGAAGCTCATCGATAATCTGCTTGATGAACAGGCCGATGCGCATGAATACATTCGGCTTGACCGCTTTCTCCGCCTTGCTTGCCTTCGCCATGTTCATCCTTTTGTGTGTTGGTTGCAAATACTTGGCAGGGAAGGCGGGACTCGAACCCACAACCTACGGTTTTGGAGACCGTTGCGCTACCAATTGCGCCACTTCCCTAGGTGAACTTTGCCCACTGTACCCGGCACGCAAGACTACGTGTCCGTTACTTGGCAAAACCGCCAAGAGGCCATATTAGCGGGGATTGCCGATTTCGTCCAATCGCGTGTCTCGACCGGCGCGTAATCGGCGTGCCGCGGCGTGCGCGGCAGGTACCGCGCACGACCTCTTGCAACGGTTTCAGCCGACCCAGCGGCGGAACCGGCGCATGCCCTCGGCGAGCTGGTCATCGGCCAGCGCATACGAGAAACGCAGGTATCCGGGGGCGCCGAACGCCTCGCCCGGAACCGCGGCGACATGGGCCTCGTCCAGCAGCGCCGCGGCGAGTTCGGAAGACGTGTTCACGACGGTGCCGTTCTCGCCGAGCGGCTTGCCCAGCAGGCCGGTCACATCGGGGAACGCATAGAACGCACCGGTGGGCGTCGGGCAGTGGACGCCGGGGATATCGTTCAGGGCGGCGACAATGGCCTTGCGGCGGGCGTCGAATGACTCGCGCATCATATGCACCTCGTCGAGCGAACCTGCGACGGCGGCGAGCGCCGCTCGCTGCGGAACGTTGGAAACGTTGGAGCTCAAATGGCCCTGCAGCTTGGCGACGGCCTTGGCGACGGGCGCGGGGGCTACCATCCAGCCAACTCGCCAGCCGGGCATCGCGTAGGTCTTGGCGACACCGTTGAGCACCAGCAGCTGGTCGCGGCATTCGGGGACCTCGACGCCGACGTATGCGGTCTTGGCGTCGTCATAGTTGAGGTGCTCGTAGATCTCGTCGGAGATGACCCACACGTGGTGCTCCACGGCCCACTCGCCGATCGCGCGGATCGCCTCGCGACTCCACACGGCACCGGTCGGGTTGTTCGGGGAGGTGATGATGATGGCCTTCGTGCGCTCGGTCCGGGCGGCCTCGATGGCGGCGATGTCAGGCTCGAAACCACGGTCGGCGCCGGCGAACACCTCGACCGGTTTGCCGCCGGCCAGCTTGACGGCCTCCGGATAGCTCGTCCAGAACGGCGTGGGAATGATGACCTCGTCGCCGTCATTGAGCAGCACCTGGAAGGATTCGTACACGGCCTGCTTGCCGCCGTTGGTCACCACGACCTGATCGGCGGTCACCTCGTAGCCGGAGTCACGCAGCACCTTGGCCGCAATCGCCTCGCGCAGCTCGGGCAAGCCGGCGGTGGGCGTGTACTTGTAGTTGCGCGGGTCGTTGCACGCCTTGACGGCGGCATCCACGACATCCGCGGGAGTCGGGAAATCGGGTTCGCCCGCGCCGAAGCCAATCACGTCGACGCCGGCGGCCTTCATCGCCTTCGCCTTAGAATCGACGGCAAGAGTCGCGCTCGGTGCCACATTGTTGATACGGTCGGAAAAAGTCTGCCAGTCAGCCATAGTCATGCCATCCATGCTAAACCCAGAGCACGAAAAAACAACAGACCCCGACTACGCCCGGCACGGCGGATCTCGTTGCGCGACGAATCAGACCAGCACGAGATTGTCGCGGTGCACCACGGGGTGAGCGAACTCGTCGCCCAGGAACCGCCTGAGCTGCGCGGTGTTGCGGCCGAGCATCTGCGGGATCTCCTCGGAGTCGAAGCCCGCGAGCCCGCGAGCCAGATGCGCGCCCGCCTCGTCATCAATCCACACCGGGTCTCCGGCGGAGAATTCGCCGTGAACCTCCACGACGCCGGCGGCGAGCAGACTCGCGCGCCCGCCTCGAACCGCCTTGGCCGCACCGGCATCCGCCACCAAGGCTCCACGCGGGTCGGACGCGAAGCCGATCCACAGCCGACGCGATGAACCGCGGTGCTTCACCGGCGCGAACACCGTGCCAACCGGATCGCCCATCAGCGCCGGGCCGGTGTTCGTCGCGCTCGTCAGCACGGCGGGAATGCCCGACACGGCCGCCACGCGGGCGGCATCCAGTTTGGTGACCATGCCACCCGTGCCGACCCCGGACGACGAACCGGCGACCTGCACGTCGCCGATCGTGTCGATCACATTCGGCACAAAGCCGATGCGGCGGGCGCCCGGCGTGCTCGGCGGAGCTGTATACAGGCCGTCCACATCCGTGAGCAACACCAGCGCATCAGCCCGGACGAGGTTTGCCACCAGTGCCGAAAGCCGGTCGTTGTCGCCGAAACGGATCTCGTTGCTCGCCAGCGAATCGTTCTCGTTGACGATCGGCACCACGCCGAGTTCCAGCAGACGGTTCAGCGTGCGCTGCACGTTGCGGTACTGGACCGCGCGGATCGTGTCTTCGGCAGTGATCAGAATCTGGCCGACCCGAACGCCGAAACGACCGAACGCGGCCTCATACTGCGCCATCAGCAGCCCCTGGCCGACCGCGGCGACGGCCTGCTGCGTCGCCACGTCACTCGGACGGCTCTCGAAGCCGAGCGGGCCGAAACCCGCGGCGATGGCGCCCGACGACACCAGCACCACGCGGGCGCCCTGCGCCGAGGCGGCGGACAGCGCGGCCACCAGGGAGTTCAGCTTCTTGACATCCAGATGCCCGGACGGCTGCGTCAACGAGCTCGAACCGACTTTGACGACCATGGTCCGTGCGCCTGCGATGGCGCGGCGCACATCCGATTCAGTGACGGACAACACGCACTCCCTTCCCGATCACGTATATCTTGAATCATCACAGACGCCGGTGTCATAGGACGCCGCCGTTCCACGCTGCGGCCGCCGCGCTGGTGGAACCGCAGACGAATGTGCCAGCCATCCCCAGTCGCTCCGCGCCAGCCCCCGCGGGCGGGGGCAACTAACGCCCCCGCTGGCGGGCCGAGCCGTCAAAACAGACAGCAGAGCTGACGCACTATCTCGCCCCCCGCTGGCGGGGGCTGGCAGCGAAGCTGACTGGGGGTGGTCAGGTGTCAGGCCAGACCGCCGTCATTCTCGTCGCCGTCCTCGCCGCGACCGAACAGGCTCTGCTCGTCGTGACGGTCGTCGTCGACGCTCGGATCAGCCCAGTGACCGGCCTGACGTTCGGCCATCATGGCCTCGCGCACCGCGGCCTTGGCGTCCATCATCTCGTGGTACTGACGACGACGCTCCGCATTGGTACGGCGACGGCCGCCCGGCTCCTGATCCTCAAGACGCAGATCGCGGCCGCGGGCACCCAGCTGAGCGCCGTCAAGCATCTCCGCGCCGGCGGCGATGGTCGGATCCCAATCAAACGACACGGCACGCTGCCCCTTGCCGATACGCACCTCGTCACCCGGCTTCGCTCCCAGCCGGCGCAGCTCGTCCTCGACGCCAAGCTTGGCGAGTCGGTCGGCCAGATAGCCGACGGCCTCGTCATTGTCGAAATTGGTCTGCACCACCCAACGTTCGGGCTTCACGCCGGTCACCTCGTACCAGAAACCGCCATCGCCCTCCTTGCGGGCCACGGCGAAATCGGCAGTGCCGTTCGCAGCCGCACGGCGACGATTCGACCGGTTCTCCAACGGATTGATGACGACGCGCGCCTCCTCCTCGGCCTGCTCGCGGCTGGCGACCTCCTGCCGCATGTCGGCGACCATGGCCGCCAGCGCAAAGTTCAGCTCCTTCAGCCCCTCATGAGAAGCCGTGGAGATCTCGAACACCTTCAATCCCATACGTTCGAAGTCCGGGCGCACGAAATCGGCGAGCTCCTTGGCCTCCGGCACATCCACCTTGTTGAGCACGATGATGCGCGGGCGTTCCGGAATCGGGATGGCGCCCAGCGGCAGTTCCAGCTTGTCGGCGTATTCGGCGAGCTCATGCTCCAGCGCATGGTAGTCGGAAACCGGGTCGCGGCCAGGCTCCAGCGTCGCGCAGTCGATGACGTGGGCGATGATCTCCGTGCGCTCGATGTGGCGCAGGAACTCCAGTCCCAGCCCCTTGCCCTGCGATGCGCCGGGAATCAGGCCGGGCACGTCGGCGATGGTATAGCGGTGGTCGCCTGCGACGACGACACCCAGGTTAGGCACCAGCGTGGTGAACGGGTAGTCGGCGATCTTCGGCTTGGCGGCGCTCATCGCGGCGATCAGGCTCGACTTGCCGGCCGACGGGAAGCCCACCAGCGCTACATCGGCGATGGATTTGAGCTCCAGGATCACGTCACGTTCCTCGCCCGGTTCGCCCAGCAGAGCGAAACCCGGAGCGCGGCGGGTCTTGTTGGCCAGCGCCGCGTTGCCCAGACCGCCCGCGCCGCCCGCAGCCGCGACGAACTTGTCGCCGTTATGGCGCAGATCAGCCAGCTGCTCGCCCGGACGCTTGGGACGGCCTTGAGCGCCGACCGCGGCGAAGATCACAGTGCCGAGCGGCACCGGCAGGATCAGGTCGGCGCCCTTGGAGCCGTCCTTGACGTCGCCCAGACCCATCGTGCCGTCGCCGGCGTTGCGATGCGGCATGAACCGGTAGTCCAGCAGGCTGGTGGCGTTCGTGTCGGCCACGAACACCACGGAACCACCGTTGCCGCCGTTGCCGCCGTTCGGGCCTGCCAACGGCTTGTACTTCTCGCGCCTGATGCCGGCGGATCCATTGCCGCCGTCGCCACCCTTGACATGAACGGTCACTCTATCCACAAAATCACTCATAACGCTCTACCTTACCTTGACCCCCGGTTCTCCCCAGGTTCTCTCACTCCGCCCGCAGCGGAGCAGCCCCGGTCGCTCTGCCCCCCCCAATCCGTGCGGAGGTCTTCACAAGTGCTCAAATTACGGGTTGAAATAGCCGATTCCGGCAATTCCCCGTGTGAAATCGCCGTTTTCAGGCCCCAGAACGACCATTTGGCACGGGGAATTCCGGATAACGGCTATTTCACCCCGTAATGTACCGGTGTACCAGAGGAGGGTGGGGTGGCTCCTCGGAGAGTGATGTGGTACCTGATGAGGGAGGCGCGGTACCGGGGGAGGGAGATGCGGTCCTGAGAAGGGAGACGTGATACCTGAGGGGACGCACGGGGGCACAACACATGACGCGCGAAACACGATACATGATGAGAGGGCACGGCACATGACGCGCGAATGTGGGCCGTCGCCGCCTATGCGCAATCGAATGGATGCCTTGCACTCCACCGTATGCTCCGCCATCATCCGGATTTCCCGGCGGAATAGGCTCATCGCGAATTCGCAGATGTCGCGAGCCCAGACCCCCTACACTTGGCATATGGGGACGCATCATTCGCTGGACAGACTTTTCGCCGTTGCACGGCAGGAGCGACGCTGCGCCATTCCCTCCACCAACACGGACATACAGGCAATACGCAGGAGAGTGAAGACCGGCGCCGTGCTGAGAGTCTTCCGCGGCCTGTACGCAGAGCCCGCGTATTGGGAATCGCTTGATCCGCATGAACAGGTTCGCCATATCGTACGAGCGCTCGCCATCCAACATCCTGATTGGGTGTTCTGCGGTCCCACGGCCGCCATCATGCACGGGCTCGACTGCTCCTATCGGCTGGCATTCCCAATCTGCATCGTCGCGAGCCCCGGCGCGCATCATCAGGACACCAGGCACATATCGCATCACGCGATCACGCATCCGGACATCACCGTGGTTCAGGGAGTGAAGGTCATCAGCTTGCTGCAAACACTGTTCGACCTCGCGGCATGCCAGCCTCTGCGCTACGCCCTCGGGCCAGCGGATTGTGCGCTCCGCAACGGCCTCGTGAGCGAATCCGTGCTCCGGGCGTATCCCTCCAGCGTGAAATACTCACGCAACCGCGCCGCCGTCGAGCGCGCGTTCGCGCTTGCAGATCGGCGTGCCGAGAACGGCGGCGAATCCGAGGCCCGCGGCATGTTGCATGATGCCGGCTGCCCTCCTGACGACATTCAGGTGGAATTCCCCTGTCTCGATCATCCCGGTCGTAAGCATCGCAGTGATTTTCTCTGGAAGCGTGAAGACGGCTCGGTAATCGTCGGGGAATTCGATGGCGTTCGCAAGTATGTGGATCCGCATATGACTTCAGGCCGGGAAATTCGCGAAGTAGTGGATGAGGAACGGAAACGCCAGCAATGCATGTCGCAGTATGCGATCGGCATGGTGCGCATGTACTACAGGGATCTTGACAATCCGGGACGAATCGTCCGGCAGCTCAGAGATATGGGCATACAACCATGACACGCGTGATGTCGGGGCGCGCGCCGCACTCGTAACCCACACATGTGGGCCAGCAGGCATGTTCCTCCGCTACCCGTCTAAGCCCGGAAAGGCCGCGTGATCGCAGCGACACCATTCCAAGCCCTGATAAGCGCCGCCATGCGCCAAAACACGGGTTGAAATAGCCGTTATCCGGAATTCCCCGTGCCAAATGGTCGTTTTGGGGCCTGAAAACGGCGATTTCACACGGGGAATTGCCGGAATCGGCTATTTCAACCCGTAATGTACCGGTGTACCAGAGGAGGTTGGGGGGGTCCTCGGAGAGTGATGTGGTGTCTGATGAGGGAGGCGTGACATCGCATGGCACAGGCGTGACGGCTCTGTGGGGATGCGCCGTGCGGTGCGGGCGTGACGGGAATGCTAGGGCGGCAAACGAAAAAGCCGCACCCAGGTGGGATGCGGCTTGACGCTTAATGCGGTATCGCTCAGGCGGCGATGACGTCGACGACCTTGCGGTCGTGACGGACGCCGAACTTCACGCTGCCGTCGGTCAGCGCGAACAGGGTGTGATCCTTGCCCATGCCGACGTTCTGGCCAGGGTGGAAGTTGGTGCCACGCTGACGAATGATGATGTTGCCGGCGACGACGGCTTCGCCGCCGAACTTCTTGACGCCGAGGTACTGAGGCTTCGAATCGCGACCGTTGCGCGAGCTGGAAGCACCCTTCTTATGTGCCATGATTCAGATCCTTCCTGTATTGGCTCAGGCGATCGCCGTGATCTTCACGGCGGTCAGCTTCTGACGGTGACCCTTGCGACGAGTCACGCCGGTCTTGTTCTTGTACTTCATGATGTTGATCTTGGGGCCCTTGGCCTCGTCGTCAATGACTTCACCCTTGGCGGACACCGCGGCGAGATCCTTGGCGCCCAGCGTCACCTTGGCACCATCCACAACCAGCGCGACCGGGAATTCAACGGTCTCGCCTTTCTTCGCCTCAAGACGGTTGACGAGAATCACGTCACCGACCTCGACCTTTTCCTGATGGCCACCGGCCTTCACAATCGCGTACATGCTTCGTTCCTTGCTATGGTGTTATAAAAGCTACTTGCCTGACGCACGCAAGCCGCTGGTCAGACACCAGCAATCTAATCTACACTGACCCATGTACTAACGCAAATCATATTTCCGGCGTGTCAGGTTGACACACCGGAAATCATGATTCATTCAGCGCGTCGGGTCACTCATCCTCGTCGGTGCCGTTCGCGGCGACCGCCGCGGCGGCGATCTGCGCGAGCTTGGCCTTGATATCCGGCGAGGAGCCCTGCGGCACCTGCACATCCGTACCGCGGCCGTGCTTGTTGGTCTTGATGAACGGATCGCCACCCTTGAGCGCATACGGATCGTCGTAATCCGCGCTGACGGTCGGCTCGTCATGCAAGATGAACCCGCGGCCATGGCAGGTCGGGCACTCCTCGGAGAACGCTTCGACCAGGCCCTGGCCGATGCGCTTGCGCGTCATCTGCACCAGACCCAGCGACGTGACCTCCGCCACCTGATGCTTGGTGCGGTCACGCGCCAGGCATTCGACCAGACGCCGCAGCACCAGATCGCGGTTGGCGGGCATCACCATGTCGACGAAATCGATCATGACCATGCCGCCGATATCGCGCAGACGCAGCTGGCGCGCGATCTCCTCGGCCGCCTCCAGGTTGCATCGCGTCACCGTCTCCTCAAGGCTCTTGCCGCGGCCGATGAACCGGCCGGTGTTCACGTCGATCGTGGTCATGGCCTCGGTGCGGTCGATGACGATCGACCCGCCGGAAGGCAGGTACACCTGACGCTCCATGCCCTTCCTGAGCTGCGCATCGATCTGCCACTTGTCGAACACGTCCTTGCCCTGATGCTCGGACGGATCCCACTTGGACAACTTCTCCTTGAGATCGGGCGCCATCGTGTCGAGGTATTCCTCGATGCGCTCGTACACCTTGTCGCCCTCGACGATTAGCTCGCCGAAATTGTCGTTGAAGATGTCGCGCACCACGCGGATCGCGACGTCCGGCTCGCCCTGCAGCAGCTTCGGCCGCTTGCCGTGCCAGAACTCCTCGCGCTTGGCGTTGATGCGCTCCCACTGGCGGACCAGGCTCTCCAGATCCTTGACGATCGCCTCCTCCTTGGCACCTTCGGCCGCGGTGCGGATAATCACGCCCATGTCCTTCGGCGCGATCTTCGAGACAATACCCTTGAGGCGCGAACGCTCGCGCTCGCTCAGCTTGCGGCTCACGCCGGTCATGCCGCCGGACGGCACGAGCACCAGAAAACGCCCGGCGAGCGTGACCTGCGAAGTCAGGCGAGCGCCCTTGTGGCCGATCGGATCCTTGGTGACCTGCACGAGCACCGGGTCGCCAGATTTGAACGCCAGCTCGATGCGGCGCGGCTGCCCTTCGAGGCGGGTCGCGTCCCAGTTCACCTCACCGGCATACAGCACGCCGTTGCGGGACTGGCCGATGTCGACGAACGCCGCCTCCATGCTCGGCAGCACGTTCTGCACGCGGCCGAGGTAGATGTTGCCGACCGTGGCGACCTCCTGGATGTCGGAGACGTAATGCTCGACGAGCACGTTGTCCTCGATGACGGAGATCTGCGTGTGATGGCCGCGTTCGCGCACCACCATGAGACGGTTCACGTGCTCGCGGCGCGCGAGGAAGTCCTGCTCGACCAGCTGGCTCTGACGGCTGCGCTCGCGGCGGTTGTCGCGGCGGCGCTGCTTCTTCGCCTCCAGTCGGGTGGAGCCCTCGACGTCGGTGATCTCGTCGATGTACTGCTGCTTGCGCGAGCGGCGCACGGTCATCTCATCGTCACCCTGCTCGTCGGACGCGCGGGAGCGGCGACGGCGACGGCGACGGGTGACGTTGGAGTCATCGTCTTCTTCCTCGTCGCGTGTGCGGCGGGACGACGGCTTGGCCGGCTCGTCCTGCTGCGCCGCGGACTGGCTGCTGTCCGACTCGCCGTTGCCGCGGCTGTCGTCGGCACGGTTCTGACGGGAGCGGCGACGGCGACGGGATCTCGTGCCCGAATCCTCGGAGGGCTCCTCGTCGTCGACCGGCGTATAGGAGATGCTGTCGAGCTCCAGGTCCTCCTCGATCTGCTCCACTTCGGCGGCCGCACGGCGCTCCTGCGCGTTCAGGCGACGGTTGCGGCGCGACGAACGCACCGGCTCGTCGGCCTCGCCGGATTCGTCACGGCTGCGGCTGTCGTCGGTATCGAAGCTGTCGACGCGCTCGATGTGGCTCAGACCGTCGATATCGCGACGGGAGGAAGCGCTCTTGTCCTTGTCCCCCTGCGCGCCGTCACGTGACACACGACCATTGCGCGAGCGACGGGACTTGCCACCGCCGCGGCTGTCGCGGTCGTCATCCTCGCGGTCGTCATCGCGCGCGTCGCGCACGATTTCCGGCACGGGCAGCACCGGCTCCTGGAACAGCACGGACGTCATCGCGTGAGCGCGCGGCGCAGGTTGCGGCAGCGTGCTAACGACATCCAGGGCGCGGGACAGATCGGCGGAATCATCGCGGACGATGATATCGGTGCCGGTATCGACGCCGAGGTCGTCATCCGACGGCTCGCCCGGAACGGCCGGCGAAGCGTCCTCGCGCGAGGAGAACATGGCGGTGCGACGACGCACGCGGGTGCGCCGGGGTTCGGCCTGATCGGCGTCATCGTCATGGCGCTTCGTCGCTTTCGAGGAGCGCGACGCGGACCGAGACTTGCCGTCGGCCTTGGTGTGCCGCGCATCATCCTTCTTTTCGGAATCGGCCGATGCGGCGGTCTCCGGCTCGTTGGTCTCCGGCGATTCGTCGGCCGCCTTCGAGCGGCGACGACGGGTAAGGGGCTGCTCCACCACGGGTTCCGCGAACAGCGGAGCGGAATGGTCCTCGACCTTCAGCGCGACCGCGGCACCGGCGGCACCGGCGCCACGAACCACGCGGCGGCCACCGCGACGACGACGCGGCGCCGCAGGCGTTTTATCGGCCGAATCAGGCGACTGGGCCGCATCGGCGTGGGTAGGCTGCTGTTCTTCGGTTTCGTCACGACTGAAACCGTTATCGTTCACACTAGGCACGATACTCCTCACGACGTGCTGCACCACGTCGCACACTCATGGCCTCATGCGGTCTCACACCACGCTCTCACCGTGGCCGCGCTACGCTTGCGCCCGCAGGAAGCAAATCCGTTAAAAGTCCGTGTGCGTGCTTCGGCGGACACCAGCGCTCGCGCATCTTCATGCATGCGAGGGGATCGACGCCTTTCACGCTCAGGTGGTTTGCAGAACCACCATCTTTAAGTATGGCACACAATTTGACCGGCCATGACCATCTCACCATATTCAACGTTCTTTTGGCGTGGCGACAACGCCCAGCCCATGCTTGTACGCAGACGCTTTCGCTCCGCGAACGGTGTCAGGATCCGTATCATCGTCATCGATGCGGACGGCGACGACATCGTCGACAAAACCTGCAGCGCCAACTGACAGCGTTGTGCGGGCAGCCGTCCGCACACTATTCGATGGCACGGATGCCGACACGCGCGCCCGAACCCCGCTCACGCGCGGCCGGTGAGCCAGTCCTCCAGGATGCCGGCCATGGTCGCCAACTCGCTTTCGGCGATCTGCTCGTCATGCTTGTGCGCAAGCAGCGGGCTCCCCGCGCCCAGGTTCACCGCGGGCACACCCAGCAGCGAGAACCGCGCGACATCGGTCCACCCGAGCTTCGCCAGCGGTTCCCGTCCCGTACGCTCACGCACCAGCTTCGCCAACGACACCGCCATCGGCGCGTCCATGCCCGGCCGGGCGGACGGCGACTCGTCCTTCATCTCGATGCCGAAGCCCTCGAACACGCCACCGGTGGCGACATGCTCGCCATTGCCGAGCTCCGCGCCGGCATCCGCGCCCATCATCAGTGCCTTCGCCTGCGGCAGCGTCTTGTCGGGCGCGAACCGGTAGTTCACATGGACACGGCATTCGTCGGGGATGACATTCGTCCCCTTGCCGCCGGAAATCAGCGTCGCGTTCAGCCCCTCGCGATAATCCAGCCCATCCACCGTGATGGTGCGCGGCTCGTAGGAGTTCAGGCGGTTCAGGACATCGGCGGCCTTGTGAATGGCGTTCTCCCCCATCCATGCCCTGGCCGAATGCGCCGCGACCCCGTGCGTGACCACGTCGAATCGCATGGTGCCGTTGCAGCCGCCCTCGATGCCGCAGTCAGTCGGCTCGCCGATGATCGCGAAATCGCCGGCGAGCCAATCAGGATGCGCCTCGGCCACCTTCCGCAGACCGTTCTTCTCGGCCGCAACCTCCTCATGGTCGTAGAACACGTACGTCAGGTCATATTGCGGGTCGACCAGCGTGGCGGCGAGGTACAGGAACACCGCGTCGGATGCCTTCATGTCGGTCGCGCCGCGGCCCCACATCACCCGCTCGCCGGGGTGCGCCGCGGCGACGTCCTCCCGGATCAGCGGGTCGCCGGGCGCCAGCCAGCGCGGCGGGAAGTTGTCGATCACCGGAACCGTGTCAAGGTGCCCGGCGAGCACCACGCGCCGAGGCCTGCCGAGCGACGTGGACGCGACCACCGTGTCGCCGTGCCTGTGCACCGTCAGGTGCGGCTTCGACCGCAGGAACGCCTCTACGGCGTCGGCCAGCGGCTTCTCGTCATCGCTGACGGAATACGAGTCCATGATCTGTTCGAGCAGTGAGGCGAGCGCCTTCTCGCGCGTGCCGGTCGTGTCGCAGGTGATCGGCGTGATCGCCGAGCGCGGGTCAGCGCCGGCCGCCGCCATCGTCGTTGTCGTAGTCATGCTGACCATCCTAACGGCAGCACGTCCCGTCGGAGCCCGTTGCCGGGCCGGAATGAGACGGCCGAACTCCCCGTCGGCGGCGAGAACAAGCGCGCGACGCGCAGCATGCCGTGCTACCGTGGCTCGCGAGACGGGTTTCGCCTGCGTTATGAGACAGAACCTCGCGAAACACATGCGTATGGCAGTATGGGGTTTGCCAGCAAACGGAAAAGGGATGGGAATATGCCGGGTCTATTAAACGCGATGGAAGGCTTCTGCGTCATCGGCATCGTAATCGGAGTCGGATATGTGGCCGCTCGAATGCGCATAGGCGGGCCGAGCGCCCAGATGGTGCTCAACCGTTTCAGCTTCTTCGTGTCCAGCCCGTGTCTGATGTTCGCAATTCTGTCGAAAGAGCCGATCTTCGAGATCTTCCATTCGTCGATCATCGTGGCGTTCTTCTCCGCTGTACTCGTCGGCGCGCTGTTCCTGGTGCTGAACAAGCTGTTCTTCCACTTGGGGCCGGCAGACGCGACCGTCGGCGCGCTGAACTCACTGTATCTGAACTCGAACAACATCGGCCTGCCCATAGCCACGTACATCCTCGGCAACGGAGCCCTGGTGGCACCGATCCTGGTCATGCAGCAGGCGATCTTCACGCCGGTCGGTCTGACGGTGCTCGACGTGACCACCAAGGGCAAGGTATCGGTCAAGGAAATCCTGAAGCAGCCGCTGCATCAGCCGCTGCTGATCGGCTCCCTGGGCGGCATCCTGGTTTCGGCGATCGACGCGAAGATCGGCTGGTTCCCCGTGCCGAACTTCATCTTCGACCCGATTGACATGATCGGGGACTCCGCGGTTCCGATGATCCTGATGGCGTTCGGCATGTCGCTGCACGGCACCAAGCCGCTGCAGCAGAAGGGCGACCGCCCGGCGATCTTCACCGTAGCCGTACTGAAGAACATCGTGATGCCGATCATCGCCTTCCTGCTCTCCTATTTCGTCATGGGATTCCGCGGCGCGACGCTGTACGCCTGCGTGGTGCTGGCGGCGCTGCCGACCGGCCAGAACGTCTACAATTACGCCGCCCGGTACAACGTTGGACTTACGTTCGCACGCGACGGCATCCTGATGAGCACGATGACGAGCCCCATATTCATCGCGGTTATCGCCGCTCTGCTGAGTTGACGCTCTCAACACTCGCAGATAGGAGGCCTTTTTCGTTAAAAGGCCCCCTATCTGCGAGTTCTGAGAGCGTGCGATCAGTCGTCGGCACGCCAGTCGGTGAGATTCAGGCTGGCGGCGACACGGTTCGAGGCGAATGCGCCGACGGAGACCAGCGCATAACACAACGCTATGCCGCCGAAGAAGCTGAGCAGCGTGGCGGGTTTGGTCATGGATGCGGCGAACAGCGGGAACATCAGCAGCATCGAGCAGCCGCCGGCAACGGCCACCACCGTGTTGAGCGGGGTCAGCACCTCGATGAAACGCGCACGGTTCAACGTTTTCACGTCCGTCCCCTCCAACACCAGCATGCGGTATTCGGAAACCTGGTCGTAGACGCTGCCCGCCTGCATCACTCCGGAGCTGACGGCCGCCAGCACGGCCGCGAATCCGAGCGTCAGCAACCCTCCGGTGCCGATGTCGCGGATGAAGGCCAGTCCCGGTTCGGGTACGCCTTCGACAGGCGCGGTCGACGATGCGCCGATGAACCCGCAGATCGAGGTGATGCCAGCGATGAACACCGCCAGCGCGATGCCCGACACATTGCGCCATGCCCGCTTGGGATTGTCGAGGATGCGCCGCATCGCGATCATCGTGGCGGCGTCCTTAGGGCGGCGGGACCGCAACCTCGCCCGTGCGGTCACCACCCATGAGCCGATCAGGTTCACTAGAGCGAAGCACAGCGCGATGAACCCGATAATCACCGCATACATCGTCACCTCACTGTAATGCAGCAGGCCCTGCGGGTTCTTGAACAGCACGATCGCGGCCACCAGCACGACCAGGAACACGATTACGCGCCACTTCGTGGGCAGCGGCTGGGCGGTCCGAGCGGTGACGCCCAGCGGGGTGATGGCGACCCGACGCAGCGTCAGCAATGCGGAGATCAGCGCCAGGACCGTGACCACCACCAGCACGACGATCAGCGACAGGGATCCTACCCACAACTGCTCGAACGTGAACCTCTGATCCTGGAAATTCAGCAGCATGATCAGCGGCATGATCGCGAAATAGCCGACGATGCCGATCAACGCGCCGATGAGCGCCTGTCCGGCGGCATCCAACGCGGTCAGTCTGGTCACCTGACTGGTGGTGGCGCCCGCGAGGCGCAGTGCCGCCAATCGCGCGTCCCGCCGCGATGCCGCCAATCGCGCCGCCGAGCCGGCGAGCGCCACGAACGGCACGATCAGCAGTATGCAGGCGAAAGCCGCCAGCATCACGTACATGCTGGCGTATTGCGCCCAGTCGTGCTGGTCCTTGAGCCGTCCGGCCCACACCGCCCATGTGCCCGGCGCGCAGGTCGACCTGTCAATCAGGCATTTCAGCGTATGGTCGGCGGACGCGCGCCAGATGAACCCGTGCACGCCGCCCAGCACGGTCAGGAAGATGGCCGTCGCCGCCGCGAACGCGACGATGGCCAACGCCGATGTGTGGCCGGAGCCGCCGCGCCGGCCTGGGCGGTGGAACAGCCGCCATAGTGCGAACGTGCTCATTGGACGCCTCCTGCGGGAACTGCCGGGTGCAGCGAGACTGAGGGTGGTTCAGCGCTCTCGGGCCGCCCCCAGTCAGCCTGCGGATGCCGAACCCCGCCAGCGGGGGCAAGGCCGGCTTCGGCCGTCTGGCTGAGGCGGCCGTCCTGCATCGTCATCGTGCGGCCGCAGAAGCCGGCGACGTTGGGATCATGAGTGACGATCACCACGGCAGCGCCATTATCACGCGCGGCTTCCATGAGAATGCTCATGACCTCGCGGCCGGTGGCCTGGTCGAGCGCGCCGGTCGGCTCGTCGGCGAAGACGACCGCCGGCTGTACGGCAAGCGCGCGGGCGATGGCGATGCGCTGCATCTGCCCGCCACTCATCTCGCCGGGCCGCTGCGAGGCCAGCTGCCGCAAACCCAGCCGTTCCAGCCACAGCATCGCCGCATCGATGGCGGAACGGTAGTCGGCGCCGTCCAGCATCATCGGCAACGCGATGTTCTCTACCGCCGGCAACTCGGGCAACAGCTGTCCGGATTGGAACACGAAGCCGAACGCACCGCGGCGCAGTTTGGTCCGGTCCGCGTCGCTCATCGCGGTCAGATTCGCGCCTTGGAAGGTCACCGTGCCCGATGTCGGGCGGATGATGCCGGCGAGCGCGTGCAGCAGCGTCGACTTGCCGGAACCGGACGGTCCCATCACGGCGACCGTCTCGCCGGGGGCCAAGTCGAAGTTCACGTGATTGAGCGCTAGCGTATGCACGGCGGGCATGGCGTGGCCGGTTCCGCCGGCCGCATACGGATGGGGGCCGCCGGTTCCGGCGCCTCGCGGCATCACGCCGGTGACACTGTGGTCCGCCTGCACACGGGCCATGCCTGCGGTGTAGTCCATGACCAGGTCACGGGCCTCGATCACCGGTGTCCACGACTGAGACCGGGCGCGGGACTGAGATTGCGATGTTGCTGTGTTCATGCCTCCGAGATTACGCAGGCGGCACGCGACCGGCCATCGGGCGGCGGTATGAGCCTTGCGGCGAACCGGTTCTCCCCTCATCCGGAAGGATTAGGGGAAGAGAGTGGTGGCACTACCCTGAGCGCCCACAGGGCGTCCGTGATTGCAGGGCCCGGAGGTCTGTCGCGAAGCGAGACTAAGGCCCCCAGTCGCTCGTCTGCGGTACAGCTCGGCTGTCGTGAATATATATTGCATTATATCATGCAGTACTATGCGTAATATAATGCATATTTTATTGTGATTAAGGTGGTGACTTACATGGACATCAAGGAACGTGCGGAGGCGTTACGAGAGATCTCCACGCCGGGCTCTCGCATCGGGTTGACCGAGTTGTCCCGTTCGAACGCATGGCGAAAGGCGCTGGAGCAGCGGGGATTGCTGGAAATCGTCGACCGCGCCGACACAGCCGGCTATCTGGTGTCCGTGGACTCTCTCAACGAGATGCTGGATGTCATCAATGCGCTGGAATCCGAGGTCGAACGTCTCACCATACAGCAGATGTTCACCGCCCGAGGCGATAAGGAACAATGGGAGACCGGCTCCGAACTGTCACAGTCGGCGCAGGAAAGCCTGAAGCGGCGCAAGGAGAAGATTCACGCGTTCCTTGATGGCGGTCGCTGATGGCCGCCGACTACGCATTATTGGAGCAAGCCATTGCCATCATCTCGTCCGTCCGCGGTCTGTATATGGATCCGGATGCACTTGCGGATGATGTGATTCTTCTGGCATATGTCTGGCCCGACGAAGGCGAATTCAAGATGGCGGTGGCCAGAGTTCACCGAGCCCTGACACAGCTCGTGGAGGGCAACGTGGAAGGAAGCCCTCTCAAGTACGGTTTCAGCGGGTGGCGTTCCTTCCACTTCCAACATCGACGAGGCCAACAGTCGCGCGCCGGCATGCGCATCGTGTATGTGCCCCTCGACACGGGAATTCGCGTCAAAGGATTCGCAAACCGCCACCTTCCATCCGACATCTACCAGCGTTTGGCGCAACTGCAGTAACCGTCATGAACACCGTGCGGCAGCGGCCAGCGCGTGCAGGCGCTCGGCGAAGCGCGGCCAGTCTGTGCGCATCGCGGTCAAGAGCTTGCGGTCGGGCACTTCGTCGATCGGCACCCATTCGATTTCCATGCTCTCGTCATCGTTCGCCCGCGGCACGACCCGGTGACCGGGCTTCTCGAACGCGAAGACCGTGGTGTACGCCCATGGCCCGTGATCCTCACGGTAGGACCCGACCACCTCGATGTCTTCGGGCGTGATGTTCGCCTCCTCGTAGCTCTCGCGCAGCGCACCCTCGATCGGGCTTTCGCCGTCGGCCGTCGCGCCGCCGGGAATGCCCCATGTGCCGCCTTCCGCGCTCCACGCGGCGCGATGCTGCATCACCACGCTGGTCACTTCGCCGCTCTTGGGGTCACGCCGCGCGAGCAGCACGCCGGAGGCACCGTTCAATCCCCAGTGCTTGCGCCCGCATGCGCAGTCGATCCAGCCGTCGCCGGGCTGATGCACGTTCTCCTTGGGCGGCACGACTCCGCTGCCTCCGGTCTTGTCTTCGGGCGCCGATTCCCCGCGGGCCACGTTCCACAGGTCGGTCCAGTCCACGCCGAGCTTGCCGACGAGTCGGCGAAGCAGCGGCAGACTGATGCCGATGATGCCGTGCGGGTCGCCGTCGATGCCGTCGATGAACGCGCCGCCGAAACCTTCCAGCGTAAACGATCCCGCGACTTCCAGCGGCTCGCCGGTGGCGATGTATCGTTCGATGTCGCGGTCGCTGAACTCGCCGAACCGCACGACGGCATGACTCGCGCCGCGCTCGACGCGCCCGGACGCGAAGTCGATCACGCAGTGCCCGGTCCACAGCTCGCCAGTGGCGCCGCTCATGCGGTGCAGTCGCTCACGCGCCACCTCGACGCTGTGCGGTTTGCCGTAGCATTCGCCGTCAAGCAGGAACATCGAATCACAGCCGACGATCAGCGGGCCGCTGCTCGCCCGAGTGAGCCCCGGCTGCATGGCAATCACATTGGATATCGGCTCGGTGACGGTCGGCATGTCCACGCCGGAGAAGTCACGGGTCATCGCGATCGGCGCCTTCGAATAGTCAAGCGGAGCGCCACTCTGGCGAGGTATGTCCGCGACGTTCATCTCGCCGCGAAGCTCCGCGGCCTGCAACGGGTACGCGATCACGCGCTCGCCCGTCGCGCTCGCGGCCGCGTCGGCGACATCGCGGCACGCCTGATGCACGGCCTGCGCTTTGGCCTCGGCCAAAATCATCACGCGCTGTTCGACGTTCAGCTGGTCAACGGTGACGCCGCGCTCGGCGGCGGCCTTTTCCAGCGCAGCCGGCTCATCGACATGGGACACGCGGATGGTCGGGCAGATGCCGGCCGCATACAGCACATCCCGGCGCGGCTGGGACTTCGACGCCAGGATCATCGGAATGGACATGATCGTCACCTTTCTTTTGCCGCCGCACCAGCTGCCGCATCACCCAACCGGCAACTTCGCGCTCCCCTCATCTCCGGCCCGAAGAGCGGGCGAGGAGGCACGTGCGGTATTCCTACTTACGCTCGACCTGCACGCCGACCGTGTCGATGGGCAGGTGCAGCACCTTCCAATGGCCGGAAGCCAGCTGTTCCGCCGCGACCTCATCGATGTCCGCCACGGCGTCGCCGTGATGCAGCACCAGCACGCACGGGCCGGCGCCGGACACCATGGCGGCGAAACCACGGGAACGGAACGCCTGAATCAGGTCCCATGACGGCTGCATGAGCCCCTTGCGATACGGCTGGTGCAGGCGATCCTGCGTGGCAGCGTACAGCAGCGCGTTCGGCTCTTCGCCGGACGCGAGCGCGCGCGGGTTCATCGCCGCGGCCATCAGCGCCACGCGCGACACGTTAAACACCGCGTCGCGATAGGCGACCTCGCCGGGCAGCGCCTCGCGCGCCTTCTCGGTGGACAGTTCGTAGTCGGGCACGAACACGGCCGCCGTGACGCCCGGATCGACCGCGTACTTGACCGTGTGGAAACCGCCGTGCAGCGGGTCTCCACCGGGGATCGGCACCGAGCCGACACCTTCGGCCGTGTCGAAGTTCCATGAGACGGTCATGCCGCCGTACACCGCCGGCGCCACGTTGTCGGGATGGCCTTCGATGGCGGCCGCCAGCTCGAAGATGGAATCGCGGTTGAGCCGGTCCTCCTGCGCGAACGCGGCAGCGGCGGCGATGCCCGCCACGATGGCTTCGGCGGACGACCCCATGCCGCGCGCCTGCGGGATGTTGTTGTGCGCTTCGAGGATGAACCCGACCTTGCCCAGGCCGAAGGTCTGGCATGCCTTGCGGAACGTGGAGACGACCAGATGGGTCTCGTCGCGCGGCAGCGTGTCCTCGCCCTCGCCATAGATCAGCACTTGCGCGGCGCGATTGGACGGGTCACGGCTGAGCGTGAAGGTGAGTTCGTCATGATAATCGAGGGCGAGGCCGACCGTGTCGAAGCCGGAGCCCAGATTGGCGCTTGTAGCCGGCACGCGGACCTTGACCTGTGTACAGATTGGTTCCATGATTCCTTGATTCAGCGATTCCGCCCCCGCTGACGGGGAGGGGAGCAAACGATAGTGAGATCGGGGTGGTTTCGCGGAAACACCGCGAAACCACCCCCAGTCGGCTTTGCCGACAGCCCCCGACAGCGGGGCAGGCAATCGTATGACTAGTCGAGCACGCGCAGGATGGACGGCTCTCCGGTGACGAAGTCCAGCGTGCGGACGGCTTCGACGGTCTCACGCAGCGTGACCTCGTCGGTCAGATGCGTGACGATGCGCAGCTGTTGGATCTCGCCGTCATAACCAGGATCGGTCATCGTCGGCTTGAGATCCTGATTGACGCCGTTGATCGACACGCCGTGGTCGGCGAACTCCTTGGCGATGGCGGCGAGCACGCCCGGCTTGTCGTGGATGAGGAACCGCACGGCGAACGCGGCGCGGCTGGCGCTGATCGGCGCCTTGGGCAGCTCGTGGTACATGGGGATGGATGGGCCGGTGCAGCCTTGAGCGATGTGGCGGGCTTCGGTGACCACGTCGCCGACGACGGCGGAAGCGGTCGGAGCGCCGCCCGCACCGCGGCCGTAGAACATGAGGTCGTCGGCCGCCTCGGCCTTGACGAACACGGCGTTGAATGAGCCGTGCACGGATGCCAGCGGGTGCGATTCGGGAATCAGCGCCGGGTAGACGCGCGCCGACACACCGGCCTCGCCGTTCTCCACGACGGCGAGCAGCTTGATGACCTTGTGCTCGGCGGCGGCCGCGGCGATGTCGTCGGCGGTGATCTTCGTGATGCCCTCGACGCTCACGTCATCGATCGTCACGTTGGTGTGGAAGCCGAGCGTGGCCATAATCGCGGCCTTGTTGGCCGCATCGTAGCCTTCGATGTCGCCGGTCGGATCGGCTTCGGCGTATCCCTTGGCCTGGGCGTCCTTGAGCACGTCATCGAACTGCAGGCCCTTGGTGGTCATCTCGTCGAGAATGTAGTTGGTGGTGCCGTTGACGATGCCCAGCATGCTGGTCACCTTGTCGCCCGCCAGGGATTCGCGCAACGGCAGCAGGAACGGGATGGCGCCACCAACGGCCGCTTCGAAGTAGATGTCGACGCCCTTGGCCTCGGCCGCGGTGTAGATTTCCGGGCCGTACTTGGCAAGCAGCGCCTTGTTGGCGGTGACCACGGAGGCTCCCGACTCGATCGCGGCCATCACGAACGTGCGGGCCACTGTGGTGCCGCCGATCAGCTCGACGACGATGTCGGCGTTGGTGGCGACCTTCATCGTGTCGGTCGTCAGCAGAGACTTGTCGATCCAGGGGAAGTCCACCTCATCGGGATCCAGGCAGGCCACGCCGACCAGCTCGATCGGACGCCCGATGCGGGCAGCGAGTTCGTCCTTCTGCTCCACCAGCAGACGTGCGGTCTGTGATCCGACGGTTCCCGCTCCCAACAGTCCAACGCGGATGGGGTTGTCATTCAGCTGTGCCACGGATTTCCTTCCTTCAGCGGTGTTTGGCGCGCCCGGCCGCCACTCACCGATAGAGGGTCGCCGGGCCGGCGTCACTGTGTACCATCCTACGGAATGAATCCGACACGCCGCCCGTCAACGCCCCGGAGGCCGGATCCAGCTCCCAATGGCCTCGTTTCCCTTGGCTTTCCACTATGTAGCAGCGCTAACGACACGCCGCAGTAAAGTAGATTTACAAATTAACGCCGTAAACAGAGAAATCGTGAAACACCAGCTTCCCGTAAGGCTGAGCCCTTATACACCCGCCATGTTTCCTGCCTATTTAGCAAATAATCTTAACGAAACACGGGCCTCATATCGTAAAAGTCACGTACCATTGTTCATTGAAGCGGCGTTGCTGACATACTCGCGAGCGTCCGATCCAATGGTGGGATGGTACGTGAACGGGAATTTTGGCGGAAGAAAGCGCCGTCCGTATCCTCAGAGGGAGGTTGGAATGAAAGCATATATCCAGCGCCTTGGTCGCGCTCTTATGCTGCCCGTTGCGTGTCTGCCTGCTGCAGCACTCTTCCTGGGCATCGGTTATTGGATCGACCCGAGCGGTTGGGGTGGCAGTAACGTCGTCGCTGCCTACCTGTGCAAGACCGGCGGCGCGATCCTCGACAATCTGGGCCTGCTGTTCGCCGTTGGTGTCGCCATCGGCATGGCTCGCGACAAGGACGGCGCCTCGGCACTGTCCGCACTGGTCGGTTTCCTGACCGTCACCACGATCATGGGCTCCGCGTCCATGTTCCTTGGCTTCGACGCCACCAAGGTCGACACCGAGCACCCGGCATTCGCCGCTGGCGCCATCGGCAACAAGAACGTGTTCTTCGGCATCCTGGTCGGCTGCGTGGCAGGTGCGCTATACAACAAGTTCGGCAAGACAAAACTGCCGGACTTCCTGGCGTTCTTCTCCGGCCGCCGTTGCGTGCCGATTCTGACCGCTGCGGTCATGTCCATCATCTCGCTGCTGTTGCTGTTCATCTGGCCGGCCGTCTACGGTGCGCTGGTCTGGTTCGGCGAGTCCATCATGGGCCTCGGCGCCGTCGGTGCCGGCATTTACGCCTTCTTCAACCGTCTGCTTATCCCGACCGGTCTGCACCACGCACTGAACAACGTGTTCTGGTTCAACCTTGCCAACATCAATGACATCGGCAAGTTCTGGGGCAGCGCCGACCCGGCCAGTGGCGCGGTCATCGCCACCGGCGGCTTCCACCCGTTCGGCGTGTACGTCACCGGCATCTACCAGGCCGGCTTCTTCCCGATCATGATGTTCGGCCTGCCGGCCGGTGCACTCGCGATCTACAAGAACGCCAAGCCCGAGAACAAGAAGGCCACCGGATCCCTGATGCTCGCCGGTGCGCTCGCCGCGTTCCTCACCGGTGTCACCGAGCCGCTGGAGTTCTCCTTCATGTTCGCCGCCTTCCCGCTGTACGTGGTGCACGCGCTGCTCACCGCCATCTCGGTGTTCATCGCCGCTTCGTTCCAGTGGATCGCAGGCTTCAACTTCTCCGCAGGCTTCATCGACTGGTTCCTGTCGCTGAAGGTTCCCGCAGCTCATATGCCGTGGATGCTTATCGTTCAGGGCCTCGTCTTCGCAGTCATCTACTACTTCGTGTTCGACTTCATGATCAAGAAGTTCAACATGAAGACCCCGGGCCGTGGCGATGACGATAACGACGATGCCTCCTCCGCAGCGTTCGACACCGCGACCTCGTCCACCGGTGACAAGTACGCCGACCTCGCCGGCAAGCTGTACGCCGCTCTGGGCGGTCACGACAACATCACCGAAATCGAGAACTGCATCACCCGTCTGCGCATGGGTGTCGTGGATTCCTCGAAGGTCGACGTCGACGCCATCCGCAAGACCGGCGTCCCCGGTGTCAAGGTGATCGACAAGAAGAACGTCCAGATCATCGTCGGCACGCAGGTGCAGGCCGTGGCTGACGCTCTGTCCGCCCTGTACGGCAAGCCCGTCATCGGTGGTGGTTCCCCAAAAGCGTGACGGCAGCCCCCGCTGCCGCTGCCCCCGCCCCCAAGGTGAAAGCCGCTGACAACGCGGTGCTCGCCCCTGTGGACGGTGCCATCAAGCCGATCACGGAAGTGCCCGACGAGACCTTCGCCGCCAAGATCCTTGGCGACGGATTCGCCGTGGTTCCCACGTCGGGTCGTGTGGTCGCCCCGGTGGCCGGCAAGATTACCACGGTCGCTCAGGCCAAGCATGCAGTGGGCATCACCACTCCCGCCGGAGTGGAAGTGCTCGTGCACATCGGCGTGGATACTGTACAGCTCGCCGGATCCCCGTTCACGATGATGGTCAGCGAAGGCCAGCAGGTGAACGCCGGAGACGCGCTGGTCGACGTGGACTGGAATGTGGTCAAGTCCGCTGGAAAGCCCACCGACGTGATCGTCGTGTTCACCAACCCGGCCAAGATCGATAAGCTGTCGATCACCGCCAAGGGTGCGGTGGCTACCGGCGCTCCGATTGGCACCATCGTCACCAAGTGATTCGGTAGACACAACCACAACAAACAATAAGGAGTCCTCCCTGATAGCCGGGGAGGACTCCTTTTTTGAGTTCTACTGCTTTTTGCTTTTATATCTTGCCGCTGGCGCTGAACGGTCAGCCCTGATCCAGATCCAGCAGGTCGTCAATGGTCTGGCGACGGATCATCACATGTGCGCCGGCTTCACTCACGGCGACCACGGCAGGAATCAGCGCCTGATTGTAGTTGCTCGCCATCGTGCGGCCGTATGCGCCCGTCACCGGCACGGCGAGGATGTCGCCGCGCCTGAGGTCGGCCGGAAGCCTGTCCTCGTGCACGATGATGTCGCCGGACTCGCAATGCATGCCGACTACGCGCACCAGCATCGACTCGTCCGACCCGCGACGGTTGGCCAGCCGGACCATGTAGTCGGCGCCGTACAGCGCTGGACGAATATTGTCGCTCATGCCGCCGTCCACCGACACGTACACGCGCTCATCGATGGGATTGCCGGTCTTGTCCTTGGCATCGGACAGATGCACCGGCTTGATCGTGCCCACACGATACAGGGTCACGCCGGCCGGGGCGACGATCCATCGTCCTGGCTCGAAGCTGATGGCCGGCGCGGGCACACCGAGCGCACGGTTGATGGCACCGACCGCTTCGGCGAGACGACGCAGCTCGACGCGCACGTCCATCGAATCCTCGCCGTCGGTATATGCCACGGAGTAGCCGCCGCCCAAGTCGACCTCGGGCAGCGTATAGGCGTCGGTGGCGTAGAAGGTCTTGCGCAGCAGCATCATGCGCTTGGCGGCCTGGATGAAGGCGTCTGCGTCATGGATGTTGGAACCGATATGAGAGTGAATGCCGACGAGTTCCAACTCGTCGGACCGTGTGAGGATGTCCTTGAGCACGGCCAGTGCCGGCCCATCCGCCACGGTTTCCATCGCGGCGGCGAGCGCCTTGTCCTTTTCGGGGATCTCCTCGTGGCTCAGGTCGTACGGGTACTTCACGTCGTAGTGCAGTTCGCGCTCGGGCTTCGCATTCCCGTCACCGGCATCACCATCGCGTTCGGCGATGTGCGCGTTCGTAACAGCCGGCGTCACGCCTGCTGGATCAGCCGTGAGTTCGTCCAGTACGCTGAGTGCCGCGGCATCGGCGCCGGCCGGCAGCAGCGGCACGCCGAACTTCTGATCCTCATGCGCGGTGGAGATGTATTCGTGGCCACCGGCGTGAATGCCGGCGGTCACGCGCAGCATCACGCGGGCACGCTTGCCGAGTCGTCGCGCGATGGCGGCGATGCGGGCCGGCTCATCCGGCTCATCCACGACGATTTTCGCAAAGCCCTGCTCGATGGCGAGTTCGATTTCCGCGTCGGACTTGTTGTTGCCGTGCAGCACCAGACGACGGCCGGGGACGCCTGCGGCGAGCGCGATGCGCATCTCCCCCATCGAGCATGTGTCGACGAGCATGCCTGCATCGGTCACCAACCGCACGACTTCTTTGGAGAGGAATGCCTTACCGGCGAAACTCACGTGCGTGGTGGAGTTGGTGAAGGCGTCGGCCGCCGCGCGCACGAAATATCTGGCGCGGGCGGAGACTTCGTCAGTGTCGATCAGATACAGCGGGGATCCGAACTCGTCAAGCAGCGACTCAGCGGTGCGCCCGTGGAACGTCAGGGTGCCTTCGGCATTCACTGCCGTCGCCACCGGCCAGATGGGGGTGATACCTTGCGTTCCGTCCACACGCACAGCAGATCCAGTCATTGCTCCTCTTTCGCTCAGGGCTTGCTGCTTTTCCTATTACTGTGCCATTGTGCCAGAACCGGCACCGTGATACCACTTCCCGACCATAAGACGGAGGCTCGGTCGGAGAGTATCTGAATGAGAACCGCCCCCAGTCGCGCTACGCGCGACCAGGGGCAGCCTAGGTCACATCTTGTCGGGGGCGGTGACGCCGAGCAGGTCGAGACCGGAGGCGATGACCGTGCGCACGGCGTCGTTGAGCTTGAGGCGTGCGGCGGCACGTGCCGGTTCGGGGTTCTTGGCGATGCGCAGTGCCTCGCGAGCGGCGTCATCCAGACGCTCCTCGGGGTCGGTCAGCGCCATCGGAACCACGCGCTCGACGTTGTACCACTTGTGGTAGGCACCGGCCAGGTCCTCCAGATAGTGCGCCACCTTGTGCGGGGCACGCTGGTCGCCAGCCAGAGCCAAAGTCGCCGGCCACTGGGCGAGCGCGGCAAGCACCTCGCCGTCCGCCTCGGTGTCAAGCAGGCTCAGGTCAGCGCCTTCGGTACCGATGCCCGCAGCGGCCGCGTTGCGGTCCACATTGCAGGAACGCGCGTGCGCATACTGCACGTAGTACACCGGGTTCTCATTGGAATGCGAAGTCAGCAGATCCAGATCGATATCCACCGACGTGTTGTAGTCGGTACGGGCCAGCGAGTAACGGGCCGCATCCACGCCAACGGCCTCAACCAGATCGTCGATGGTGACGACGTTGCCAGCGCGCTTAGACATGCGCACGGGCTTGCCGTTCTTCATCACATTGACCAGCTGGCCGATGAGAATCTGCATGTTCACGCCCGGCTCGTCGCCGAAGGCGGCGCACATGGCCATCATACGACCGATATAGCCATGATGGTCGGCGCCGAGCATGTAAATCGCCACGTCGGCCGGATCCACAGCGCGGTGACGCTTGTTCCAGTAGTAGGCGATGTCGGCAGCGAAGTAGGCGAAGTCACCGTTCGACTTGATGATGACGCGGTCCTTGTCATCGCCATGTTTGGTGGATTCAAACCAGGTGGCTCCATCCTTCTCGAAGATGTCGCCACGACTGCGCAGCTCCTCAATCGCGCGGTCGACTTCTCCGTCCTTGTATAGGTTGTTCTCGTGGAACCACACGTCGAAGCGGACTCGGAATTCCTTCATCGAGCGCTGAATCTCGTCGAACATCATCGGCACGGCACGCTTGCGGAACTCCTCGCGCTGCTCGGAATCGCCCTCGCCGAGCGGGTTGCCGTCCTTGTCGAGGCCGCCGTCGACGCGCGGCAGGCTCAGCACATCCACGCCATCGGCCTCCGCCTCGGCGATCACGCGGTCGGCGATCTCGTTGATGTACTTGCCCTTGTATCCGTCAATGGGCGTCTCCTCGCCGTGCGCGGCTGCGACCAGGGACTTTGCGAAACGGTTGATCTGCTCGCCGTGATCGTTGAAGTAGTATTCGCGCACAACCTTGGCGCCGTTGGCCTCTAGCACGCGGGCCATCGAGTCGCCGACGGCGGCCCAACGGGTGCCGCCGATGTGAATCGGGCCGGTCGGGTTGGCGGAGACGAACTCCAGGTTGAGCGTCTTGCCGCCGAGGTGCGCGTTCTTGCCGTAGCCTGCGCCATCGGCCAGCACCTTGTCGACCACCGCGGCGGCGGAGGCGGAATCCAGCGTAATGTTGATGAAGCCGGGCCCCGCCACCTCGACGGTCGAGATGCCGTCGGCGGCGGTCAGCCGCTCGGCGAACAGCTCGGCCAAATCGCGCGGCTTCATGCCGGCCTTCTTGGCCAGCTGCATGGCGGCGTTGGAGGCCCAATCGCCGTGCGCGCGATCCTTCGGGCGCATCACGGCGAATTTGGCGGTTTCAGGAATCAAATCGTCGGTCAGGGTACCGGCTTTTCCGGCGGCGACCAGATCGTGGGCAATGGTTTCAATCAGTTCACTAAGCGCTTCAGGACTCATTCTCCCTAGTGTACCGGGCACTTTGACAGCGAACGTCCGGTTCATGCACCGACGCGGGATCGGCCGGCGTCACGCCTGGGAGCGATCGTCATCGTCCGGCGACGAGAACGGTTCGGGAAGCCCGTGATATGACGAACAAGCCTGCTGCAACGGCGTGATGTTCTCGCCGAGCAGTCCGCTGACGCCGTGGCGCAGCAGGCCGTTCGCGGCATCGTATGAATCCACCGAGCCGACATATACGGGAATTCTGCGCAGCCGCGCATTCCGCAGCAGTCTTGATGTGACGTCCCGCGCGCGGAACACGACGAAGTCCATGGCCTCGCCGCGCATTCCACGGAACATGGGATGCTTTCGCTGCTTTCCGCCGCGCTTCGCCGTCACTTCGCGGCGTACGGTCTCGACCCGCGCGGCCCCGTCCATGAACCGCGCTTCGCTCGTGCCGTCATCATCCCATTGCGTCAGATCGGGCCTGCCGCTGGCGCACAGGCCTACATGCCACTGCGGACGCATGCTCTTGAAGACCATCACCGCATACGGATTGGCCGACATCACCATCAGATTGCCGGCGTATTTGGAATCCTCGACCACACGCACCACGGCATCAGCCACTTTCCGGGCATACCGCGCGTCCGTCTTGATGTCCAGCAGCAAGCCGAACCGCCGCTGCCCCGGACGTGACATGGAAGCGTCGCCCAACGCCTGACGCAGCGTGGGAACCGAATACCGCATGCCGCGTTGCTGCATGATCATGCGCTGCAATGCGGACAACGGCATACTGTTCACCAGCACGTTGCGACCGCCCGCGTCCAGACGCCCGGTTCTGCGGTCATGGAACACCACGGGTATGCCGTCTTTGGTCAGCCGCACGTCGATTTCGGCAAAATCGGCGCCGTTCTGCTTTGCGGCGCGAATGGAAGCCAGCGAGTTCTCGGGAGCATGCCGGGTGTCGCCACGATGCGCGATGACGATCGGGCGATGCTGTGGCGACGCCAGTCCGATCGCATCGAACACCCAGCCGACCGCATGCGTCGTGCCCATCACCAATCCGGCAAGCATGGCGATACATGCCAGTACGGAAACCACCGCCACAACGGATCCGGACAGCCGTCCTCGTCCTTCGCGCCCGTGCATCTCACACCCCGCTTCCATATTTCGCCGCGCGACATAGTCGCGCCAACTCCATTGGCGCAGGTCATCATAGGCCGCGCAGCTGTGTTCGGGGCATTCGAGGGTAAGAATCAGGGTGATTCGCGTCACTCCTTCACCACCGCATCACATATGCGGTGGATTGGCCGGAGATGATTTGGAAGACACGTTTGGTAACTCTATATAGCGTGTCACGTGTGAACCGCCCCAGTCGCTTTGCGACAGCCCCGCCAGCGGGAGCGTTGGTCGTACTCCCGCTGACAGGGGGCTGTCGAGCGGAGCGAGATTGGGGGGGCGCTCCCAAAGCGTCCGTAAGTGCGCGCCGAAACGACAAGTGCGCGAACATATGGACGCAAAAGGCCCGATTTGCGTCCGTAAGTGCGCACAGTCGTCGTTTCGGCGCGCACTTACGGACGCAAATCACCTTCATATACGCCACATCCGACGGAACCATCAGCATCGGCGCAACATGGTTATGCAATACGACTCACAGCAGTGAGCCTCCATCATGCATCTGGTGGAGGCTCACTGCTACGGCTTTGGTTGAAGGCGGGTTACTGTTCGGATTCCCCGCGAACCGTCACAGAACTGCGATGGCGTCGATCTCGACGAGGGCGCCCTTGGGGATGTCGTTGCCGCCGATGGCAACGCGGGCGGGCTTGACGGAGCCGATGAACACGTCGGCGTAACGGGCATCGACTTCCTTGAAGTCTTCGACGTTCTTCATGTAGATCGTCGCGCGCACGACGTGCTCGATGCCGGTGCCGGCCGTGTCGAGAATCTGCTTGATGTTCTTCAGCGCCTGGGCGGTCTGCTCACCGGCGGTGTCTCCGGCCAGTTCGCCGGTCGTGGGGTCGATGCCCAGCTGACCGGACACGAACACGAACCCGTTGGCCTTTACCGCCTGGCTGTACGCGCCCAGCGCCACAGGCGCCTCCGACGTGGCGACCGCTTCCATCTTCTCGCTCATGACTCCTCATTCCCCGCGGGTTCCCGCGATTATTGTCTGCGTTGCGACGCGCTTGTGCACGCTTACCGTGTAATAAATATACCTATGCCGCCCATCCGGTGATGCGTACATGTACGCACAATGGACAGGCGGCACGAAAAATCGGGGTCATCGTCGAAGGAGTAGGCGACGATGACCCCGATATTCACTCGTTCACGCCGATCCGACGCGATGATGCGACCGGATCAGATGGTGCGCCAGGCGATACCGCTGGGCGCCAGTTCGATGCGCTCGATGCGACCGTCGCCGCGCTCCACATACGTGGACTGCGCGCGATCCGTGTTGTTGACAACGCAGTAGCAACCCGACTTGTCGAACACCGCGACCTCGCACTCGGGGTTCGACGAGCTGTATGCCGCATACTTGCCCTCGTTGTGGGAGGCCCAGAACAGGGCACGCTCCAGCAGACGGGCGTTCGCGGCCGAGTAGGGCAGACCGGAGACGTATACGCCGCGGCCCTTGCCGTACTCGTTGACCGCGAGCTGCACCTGACCGCCGTCGGCGCGCAGCAGCGTCACGTCCTCGTTGACCGGGAACGTGTCCGCGATCGGCTCGCCGAAGTCGATGCCACCAAGCTCGCCGATCGCCTGACCGCCGCCGCAACCCGACAGGGGCTTGCGGTATCCGGCGTCGAGGAAGCCCTGCAGCACACCTTCGCCCAGGTGCACGTCGGCGGTGATGAAGTGCTCCGGCGTGACGGCCGGGAAGTACTTGTCCACCGACAGCGTCTGGTGACGCTCCTCGTCCACACCCAGCACATCGGCCAGCTGGAAGAAACGACCCTGGAACTGCTGGGCGCTCGGCTGGCCCACGCCAATCAGGGCGCCGCCGCCGTGCACCCAGGCACGCAGCGTCGCCGCAAGGCGCGGCTCCTCGGCCCACACCGAGCCACCGGAGAACGCGGTGTCGACCGGGCCACCGGTCACGATCACGTCGATGTCGTCGGCGACGCCATGCTCCAGCACGTCATCGAAGCTGATGAACCGCACGTTCACGCGCATGCCCGACAGCGACTCCAGAATGCCGTAATACGAATACGTCTGCTTGTTCGGCAGCGCGTGGGCGACCGTGTAGGCCATCCACGAACGCATCTTGCCCCAGCAGTTCAGGATCGCCACGTTGAGCACGCCGCGGGCCGCCTCGCCGTCGGTGCGGTCGTGGATGTCGCGGAACTCATCCGAGATGTGCTCCACCGCGTCCACGAACTTCGGGAACTTCGCGGCCAGCGACAGGTATCCGCCGTAGCCCATGCGGGCGATCGGGGAACGCAGGATGGCACGACGGGCCTTGCGCCAGTTGTCCCATGCCTCGATGCTCGGGTCGTTGCCCTCGTAGAACGTGTCGGGGAAGAAGTACGGCAGGA
>OLQU01000018.1_pt1 | contig 174546 bp, 153 predicted proteins | sample 1672271 | NCBI WGS metagenome assembly OLQU01 (sample SAMEA3136666, study PRJEB25190) | human gut metagenome | biome: human gut; feature: human-associated habitat; material: faeces | place: Austria | collected 2013 | reverse complement strand
TTAAAACTTCCTGCGTCCGCAACCTTTATAAATGTTTCTATCTGTGGATTATACACCATCCCACCACCTACATAACAAAATTAAATCACAATCTGTTGTATATCAAAATGATAAATCTTTTTTTAATTATACTTTAAAACTCTCAAAAAATCAAATTGACTAATAAATAGCCGTCTGAACACACAGGCGGCTATTTTAATTTTTTAACTTTTCTATCTTATGGAGGTACAAAACGCCTCCGACCGTTGTAAACAAACTTAGCTTTCTTTCATTGCATTGCCTCCTTTCGTATTATTCGAGAGATACTTTTTCAAAAAGAAAAGAGAGTAAAACCAAATTTGAAAACAAAAAATTCACCTACGAAAAAAGTCCCTCTACTATACGGAGAAAAATTCAAGTTTTGTTGATGTGTTTTGAAAGAAAATTTACAAATTATTTTATAAAAACAAAAATCCTCACCGTGTTAAGTAAGAATTTGTTCAAATTTGGATTTTATTGAATATTATTATCAAATATGATATAATAAAATGAATTGTTTTGACTTGATATGCCATCGGTTTTAGTGTACTGATTTTTGTACGTTGCAAATTTTTATATTGACTTATCTTTAATGCTGTAGGAGAATCATATTATGAAATTAATCAATAATGTTACCGAAACTTTGAAAGATGATTTATCCGTTGAGATTCATGAAGGAAGCAAACTGTCTATCGCTGCAGCTTGCTTTTCTATCTATGCCTTTCAAGAACTTAAAAAGCAACTCACCTCTATTGATGAATTGCGTTTCATTTTTACAGCTCCGACTTTCGTAACAGAAAAAGCGAAAAAGGAAAAGAGAGAGTTTTATATTCCACGACTTAACCGTGAACGCAATCTGTATGGTACAGAATTTGAAATTAAATTAAGAAATGAACTTACTCAAAAAGCAATTGCAAGAGAGTGTGCAGAGTGGATTAAGAAAAAAGCTGTATTTAAATCTAACAAGAGCAATGAAGATATGATGGGCTTTATGAATGTTGATGACAAGAATTATATGCCTATCACTGAATTCTCAACGGTTGGATTAGGTTGTGAGAGAGGTAATAATGCCTATAATTATATTCAAAAAACAGAAGCACCTATGAGCTCGGCTTATTTGTCACTATTTGATCAACTTTGGAATGACAAGAGTAAGCTGCAGGATGTTACCGATGAAGTTATCGACAGCATTACAGCTGCTTACAATGAAAATTCTCCGGATTTTATTTATTTTGTTACACTCTATAATATCTTCAATGAATTTTTAGAAGATATTTCTGAAGATGAACTCCCTAATGAAGCAACCGGTTTTAAAGACAGCAAGATTTGGAGTATGTTGTACAATTTTCAAAAAGATGCCGCTCTTGCTATCATCAATAAACTTGAAAAATATAACGGTTGCATTCTTGCTGACAGTGTTGGTCTTGGTAAAACGTTTACAGCACTTGCAGTTATAAAATATTACGAAAGCAAAAATAAATCAGTGCTGGTGCTATGCCCTAAAAAATTAGCCAACAACTGGAACACATATAAAGATAATTACATTAACAACCCTATTGCGTCTGACCGCCTCGGTTATGATGTTCTTTATCATACAGATCTTAATAGAACACATGGACAGTCAAATGGTCTTGACCTTGATAGAATAAATTGGGGTAACTACGGTCTTGTAGTTATTGATGAATCTCATAATTTTAGAAACGGTGGTAAGATAGTTGAAAATCCGGATGAAGAAACAAAGGATAATCGCTATGTTACCTTGATGAAAAAAGTTATTCGAGCAGGCATAAAAACTAAAGTTCTTATGCTTTCGGCTACGCCGGTAAACAATCGCTTTAATGACTTGAAAAATCAACTTGCCCTTGCATATGAAGGGCACACAGATTACATAGACGAAAAGCTCAATACTAATCGTACCATTGATGAAATATTCAGGAACGCCCAAAGAGCTTTTAACACTTGGAGTAAGTGGGAACCGTGTGATCGTACAACTGAAAACCTACTTAAGATGTTGGATTTTGACTTCTTTGAAGTCTTGGATAGCGTAACAATAGCCCGTTCAAGAAAACATATTCAAAAATACTATGACACAACTGATATAGGAACTTTCCCGATAAGATTAAAACCTTTATCGCCGAGACCGCATTTGACTGACTTGAAAACTGCAATAAATTATAATGAAATTTTCGAGCAGCTTATGCTTTTAACATTGACTATATACACTCCGACACACTATATACTTCCGAGCAAAATGGACAAGTATGCAGAACTATACGAAGATAACAAAGTCAATGTAGGCTTTACTCAGGCAAATCGAGAGCAAGGTATCCGTCGTTTGACAGCTATCAATTTGATGAAGCGTATGGAAAGCTCCGTATATTCTTTCAATCTTACTCTAAAGAGAATAAAAGATTTGATTGAAAGTACGATTGCGACGATTGACAGATTTAATAAGCAATCTGCACACGAAATTGAATTAACAGATATATCTAATCTGGATGAGTTTGACGACGAGGACCAAAATACTGACGACCTGTTCTCTTTTGGCAGAAAGATAAAAATCGACCTTGCCGATATGGACTATGTATCTTGGAGAGATAGCCTTGTAAAAGATGCAGAAGTTCTTGAACTCTTAACTGTTATGGTTGGTGACATTACGCCGGAACACGATTCAAAGTTGCAAGAACTTTACAAAATTATAGATGAAAAAATATCTAACCCGATTAACGAAGGCAATAAAAAGATAATTATTTTTACTGCGTTTGCAGATACAGCTGGGTATTTGTATGATAATGTAAGCGAGTATGTCAAATCAAAATATGGACTTAATACTGCAATGGTGTCAGGCTCAGTAGACGGTCGTACCACTTGCCCTAAGCTTCGCGGAGACTTAAATACTGTACTGACCTGCTTTTCTCCAATTTCAAAGGGTAGAGATTTATTTGAGAACATTCCAAAGGTAGATATAGATATTCTGATTGCAACAGACTGTATTTCAGAAGGTCAAAACTTGCAAGATTGCGATTATCTGATTAACTACGATATTCATTGGAATCCGGTTCGTATTATTCAGCGTTTTGGTCGTATTGACCGTATCGGAAGTAAAAATAAGTATATCCAGCTTGTAAATTTTTGGCCTGATGTAACCCTTGATGATTATATCAATCTGAAAGCTAAAGTTGAAACCCGTATGAAGATAGTAAATATGACTTCAACCGGTACGGGTGACGATAATCCTTTAAGCGATGAAGAAAAAACTGATCTTGAATACAGAAAAGCACAACTCGAAAAACTGCAAGAAGAAGTTGTTGATATTGAAGATATGACAACCGGCATTTCAATAATGGATTTAGGTCTTAATGAATTTAGGCTTGATTTGCTTGAATACATAAAGAATCACCCTGATATTGAAAAAGCTCCGTTTGGACTTAATGCAGTTGTTCCGGCAAATGAGGATGCACCGGCCGGTGTAGTATTTGTTTTGAAAAATCGCTCCGATAGCGTAAATATTGATAATCAGAACAGACTTCACCCATTCTATATGGTGTATATCAGTAATGATGGAGAAGTTATTTGCGACCACTTATCTCCGAAAGATATGCTCGATAAAATGCGTTTTCTTTGTAAGGGCAAAACGGAACCTATACCGGAGGTTTATAAGCAGTTCAACAAAGAAACTCGTGACGGTAAGGATATGTCGAAATTCTCTGAACTGCTCGGAGAAGCGATTGCATCCATTATAGAAGTCAAAGACGAAAGCGATATAGACAGTTTTTTAGGTGGCAGTCAAGTTAGCTTTTTGTCTAACGAAATTAAAGGCTTGGATGATTTTGAACTTATTTGCTTTTTAGTTGTAAAATGAGGTGAAAATTATGCTTGGTTTACCGAAAAGTACGGAAATGAGTAAACAGATTCCGAAAAAGGCTATATATGCAAAATTTCAAATGAATACATTAGCAAAAGAAAAGATTGACGCTGATATTTCAAGGATAACAATTGTTAATGAAGTTGCACCGAACAAAGTCAATATTCCTGCCGGTAATGAAGTGAAAAACTTTTTTGTTTTGCTTGTTGTCTTAAAAAGAAAAGATTTTGAGGAAAAAACTATTGTAACATTATCAAACTTGATACCGCAGAATATTTTGTTCGTGTTGGAATGTGGTAATGAAAGTAAACTTGCAATTTATCACACCAAGTTAATGCAGACGAAGTGGAAGCTGAGCGCAGAACAAAAAATTGAACTTAAAGGCTTAAATCTTGACACCGTTTGGGAGAATATCGTTATTGCTGTTGGTGGTATAGATATTGAGCAAGGCAAAACCCTTGAGGAACAGATTATAATAGATGAGAAAAGGCAGAAGTTAGAGAAAGAGATAGCCAAGCTTGAAAAGCAGGCAAGGGCTGAGAAACAGCCGAAGAAGAAGTTCGAGCTGGTACAGAGAATACGTGGGCTAAGAAATGAATGGGAGATATTAAGGTGACAAAGGAAAATGATAATCTTATGGATGAAAGTATTACGTATTTGCAAATGATACAAGCAACAATAGATAGAATGTCAACCTCATCGGCTATATTCAAGGGATTCGCTGCTTCGATAGTTGCGGGAGTGTCTGCCATATCCTTTGGAAATATAAATAAATGGGTATTGTTGTTATCCTTTATTCCAGTGGTATGTTTTTTAGTTTTAGACATTTATTATTTGCGACTTGAACGACGTTTTAGATATTTATATGACAGTGTAAGAACAGGAGTAAAGAAGGTTGATTTCGACTTGAAACCGCCTAAAGCAGAAGAAATTTTAAAGATGGATAGAAAATCAAACATTAGAATAAGAGATTGCGTTATGTCGCCGAGCATATTGTGGTTTTATGTTCCTATGATTTTGATTTGTGTTGTTGTAATTATAATGAACTTTGGAGGATGTTTGAAATGAAAAGACAAGTATTTTTTAGTTTTCATTTTGATAAGGATATCTGGCGTGTTGGTCAGATTCGTAATATGGGAATTGTTGAAGGACAGGACTTATTTAGTGATAACGGATGGGAAAAGGTTCGTTTGCGTTCAGAATATGCAATTAAGCAATGGATTGACAAAGAAATGAAAATGAGAAGTTGTGTTGTTGTCCTAATTGGAGAGGAAACAGCCTCAAGGGACTGGGTGAAGTATGAGATAGAACATGCCTGGAAAAATGGAAAAGGAATTGTTGGAATTTACATTAATAAACTAGAAAACTCACGAGGCGAGCAAGCTCAAAAAGGGAAAAATCCGTTTGATTTATTCTATGTAGATAAAACGATAAATTATATTGCGGAGAGAAATAATCCTGCGGACGAAAACGACATTAGATTAAGTCTGGTGTGCAAAACATTTGAGTCTTCATATCAAACAAGTAAATATGTGTATGATGATATTAAGAACAATATAGAGAAACTGATTGAAGAAGCCATTGAAATACGTAAATGTTATCCTATGTAGGAAGATAGTTATAACACATAAACAAGATGATGGAGGTTCCGAATATGGACAAACTCAAGATGCAGACGGCGAATAAAGCTGACGAAAATTTTAAGAAGTTAGCGGAAATGTTTCCTAATGCTGTTACTGAAACAATTGATGAGAACGGCGAAGTGGTTCGTGCTATTGATAAAGATGTGCTTATGCAGGAAATCAACACAAAGGTTGTTGACGGCAATGAGGAACGCTATCAGTTCACTTGGCCTGACAAGAAGAAGTCCGTTCTTCTTGCCAATGCACCGATAAACAAAACCCTCCGCCCTTGCAGAGAAGAAAGCGTTGATTTTGATAATACAGAAAATCTTTATATTGAGGGCGACAATCTTGAAGTGTTGAAGCTGTTGCAGGAAACATATCTCGGCAAAATCAAGATGATTTACATAGACCCACCGTACAACACGGGCAATGACTTTGTATATGAGGATGATTTTGCTCAAAGTACAGAAGAATATCTTGAAAACAGCGGGCAATACGATGACGAGGGAAATCGACTTGTAAAAAACCTTGACAGAAATGGCCGTTTCCATACCGATTGGCTTAATATGATATACCCTCGCTTGAAAATCGCTAAAGATTTACTAACTTCTGATGGTGCTATTTTTATTAGTATAGATGATAATGAACTGGAAAATCTCACAAAGATTTGTAACGAAATTTTTGGTGAGTCTAATTTCGTCGGGTGTATATGTAGAGCTACCGGCACAACCACTGGTCAAGATGCTAATAAAATTGGTAGTTCTTGTGATTATTGTCTTGTGTATTCCAAATCAAATGAATTTATTCTTAATGGATTAGATATGGATGAAAAAGACCTTAAGCGCTTTAATGAAGTTGATGAAAAAGGTCGTTACTCAACTTTGCAACTTAGAAAAACTGGAAATGCTGATACAAAAGAAGAAAGACCAAATATGTTTTTCCAAGTAACTGCCCCTGATGGTAGCAAGGTTTATCCTTTCGGTCCAACTGGGTATTTAAGTCGTTGGCGTGTTTCACGTGATTCTTATGCGAAATTGGTGGAAAACAATATGATTGTTTGGAAAAAGTCGGATTCTTTTGAACCGGTAACTACCGAAGGATATGAAAAATCTCCGTGGACTCCTTATGTAAAATATTATCTTGAAGGAAGGACAAAGCAAGTTTCAAATCTGTTCCAAGATATTGAAGGAAACAAGAAAGCTTCTATAGTTTTGAAAGACTTATTGGGGTCTAAAGGAATTTTTGACAATCCTAAACCAGTAGAATTTTTAAGAATTCTTATTCAAATTTCAACAAATTCAGATGATTATATTTTGGACTTTTTTTCTGGTTCTGGTACAACAGCGCACGCAGCAATTGATTATTCTGCAAAGACTAATGAAAAAAGAAAATTCATTATGGTTCAGTTGCCGGAAGAAACAGACGAAAAGAGAGAGGCATATAAAGCCGGCTACAAAAATATTTGCGAAATCGGGAAAGAGCGTATTCGTCGTGCGGCTAAGAAGATTGCAGAGGAAAATCCTAAAGCAAACTTTGATGGTGGTTTCCGTGTATTGAAGTGCGACAGTTCCAATATGAAAGATGTGTACTATAACCCTGCCGAGTATGAGCAGTCGCTTTTCTCTCGCCTTGAAGATAACATTAAAGAGGACAGAACTCCGGAAGATTTGTTATTCCAAGTTATGCTTGATTTGGGTGTTTTACTTTCAAGTAAAATTGAAGAAACAACCATTGCCGGCAAGAAGGTTTTCAATGTGGAGGACAACTATCTGATTGCCTGCTTTGACAGCGATGTGACCGAGGAAACTATCAAAGCCATTGCCAAGCAGAATCCTTACTATTTTGTTATGCGTGACAGCTCAATGGCAAACGATAGTGTCGCAACCAACTTTGAACAGATTTTTGCCACCTACAGTCCTGACACAGTAAGGAAGGTGCTGTAATGAATACAAAATCAATTAACTGCCCTTATTGCGGCTCGGAAGCCGAAGGGCAAACTCAAGAAAACTTTACTTATGTATTTGTAACCTGCCCAACTTGCGGAAGGTATGAATATCAAGCTTTTCCTAACACAGTTGGTGCAAATATACGAGATAAAGTGGCGTCTTACTTGTATTACAATGGAGTTGCAGTTGAACACGAGGATTATCGTTTCTTCAATTTCATTGGCTCTCAGCATAATTTCCAAGAAACTTATGAGCAATATCCTTGGTGTCATTATGTTTCACTTGATGAAATTGAAGCATTTTATCCTAAATCATTTTCGGAAAGAATTGACAAGATTTTGATAGGGTTGGCTCAACGAACGGAGTATATCGGGAAAATGGTTGAGTTTTCAAAATCGCAAATCAGAGCCGCTTTTTTTGTAAGTCGACATGATAAAAAGGGCAAAGAATTAGACGAGAAAGACATTAACCAGCAATTCGTGAAAATTGCTGATTACCTAACAGCAAACAAATACATTGATTGTTCAAAAAGTGATGATTCGTATAAGGCTGTTCTTGAAGCAGATGGTTGGAACAGAGTTGACCAAGTTCAAAAGAGTATATCTTCTAATTCAAAGAATGTGTTTGTTGCTATGTCGTTTGCCGAAGATATGAATGAAACAAGAGAAACTATAAAGAAAGCAATTACAGATTGTGGTTTCATTCCTCGACTTATGGACGAAATTGAACACAACCATCAAATTGTTCCTGAAATGCTTTACGAAATTAAACAAGCTCGTTTTGTTATCGCAGAGCTAACCGGACACAATAATGGTGCATATTTTGAAGCGGGCTATGCTTTGGGGTTAGGAAAAGAAGTTATCCAAGTTTGCAACAAAGAAAAATTTGGTGAAGATGGACACTTTGATGTCAAACAGATAAATACGGTAATGTGGGAAAATCAAGATGATTTACTCTCTCGCCTATCAGCAAGAATTAAAGCAACCGTAGCATAGATAGGAGTGTGATAGCCTATGAAATTCAATTTCAAAATACAACAATACCAAACGGACGCAGTTGACGCAGTTGTTAAAGTCTTTAACGGACAAGGCTTTCACGATAAAATAAACTATATTCGTGATTTGGGAAATACTGAACAGAATCTTTCTTCTCAAGTATCATTTGATGAAAACGAAATAATGGATGATACAGGATACAAGAACGAACTTGTTGAGCTTTCTGACGAACAACTTTTGCAAAATATTCAAAATTTGCAAAGCCAAAATAACATTAAACTTTCTCCGTCCCTTGTAAAAGATTTGGGCAGATGCAGTCTTGATATTGAAATGGAAACCGGTACGGGTAAAACCTATGTGTATATCAAGACTATGTTTGAACTGAACAAGAAATACGGCTGGAGCAAGTTTATCGTGGTTGTTCCAAGTATTGCTATCCGTGAGGGTGTAAAGAAATCCTTTGAAATTACCGCTGACCATTTTATGGAGCATTACGGTAAAAAGGCTCGTTTCTTCATTTATAACAGTTCAAACCTGAACCAGCTTGATAATTTTTCAAGCAGTTCCGGTATCAATGTAATGATTATCAATACGCAGGCTTTTGCTTCTTCTCTTAAAGAGGACGGACGCAGTAAAGAAGCTCGTATTATTTACTCAAAGCGTGATGAATTTGGTTCTCGTCGTCCGATTGATGTAATTAAAGCTAACAGACCGATTATCATTCTTGATGAACCGCAGAAGATGGGCGGTGCAGTTACACAAAAGGCATTGAAAAATTTCAATCCTCTTTTTACGCTCAATTATTCTGCTACTCACGCAAAGCAGCATAATCTTGTTTATGTATTAGATGCTCTTGACGCATTCAATAAAAAACTCGTTAAGAAGATTGAAGTCAAAGGCTTTGAAGTTAAGAATTTTAGAGGTACGGACAGTTATTTGTACCTTGAACAGATTGTTTTATCTGCAAAGAAACCTCCGATGGCAAGAATTGAGCTTGAAATCGGGTATAAAAAATCCATTAACAGAGAGCCTCGAACCCTTGGCGTTGGTGACGATTTGTATTATGTTTCGCAAGAAATGGAGCAGTACAAGGGATATACAATTTCAGAAATTGACCCACTTCGTGGAACAGTGACATTTACAAATGGCGAGGTTATCAAAGCCGGTGATGTTGTCGGTGATGTGTCTGAAAAAGATATGCGCCGTATTCAGATTAGAGAGACAATTCTTTCTCACTTTGAAAAAGAAGAAAAGCTCTTTAATATGGGTATTAAATGTCTTTCTTTGTTCTTTATTGATGAGGTTGCAAAGTATCGTCAATATGACGAGAACGGCGATGAAGTGCTTGGCGAGTACGGTGTTATGTTTGAGGAAGAATATTTGAATGTTCTTAATGAATACACAACCCTGCTTGATACTCCGTATCAAAAATATTTGAAATCTACTTGCAGTGATGTGAGTGCGGTACATAAAGGCTATTTCAGTATTGATAAAAAGACCGGACACAGTATTGACAGCAAGCTCAAAAGGGGCAGTGAATTTTCAGACGATATTTCGGCTTATGATCTTATTTTGAAGAACAAGGAACGCTTGCTTTCCTTTGATGAGCCTACAAGATTTATTTTCTCTCACTCTGCACTTCGTGAAGGCTGGGACAACCCAAATGTATTTCAAATTTGTACGCTTAAACACTCCGACAGCAACACCGCAAAACGCCAAGAGGTTGGTCGTGGATTGCGTTTGTGCGTAAATCAAAACGGTAATCGTATGGATGTTGAAAGTTGTGGTGCTTCGGTACATGATATTAACACTCTTACTGTTATTGCAAGTGAAAGCTATAAAACTTTTGTTACGGATTTGCAGTCGGATATCAAAACTGTTTTGTATGACAGACCTACAGTTGCAACGAGTGAGTACTTTAAGGGTAAATGCATTAATGTTGACGGTGTATCTACGATTATTGATGACGATACAGCCAATGCCATTGAATTTTATCTTATTCAGAACGGTTATGTCGATATGAAGCGTAAGGTTACGGACAAATACCGTCAAGATATAAAGAGTGGAACTGTTGCCGAACTTCCTGATGAATTGAAACCGATGACAGACGGTATACATACGCTTATTCAGGCTGTTTATGATGACAGTGTCCTCAAGGATATGTTTACAGACGGACACGAAACAAAGGTTAAGGACAACCCGCTCAATGAAAACTTTGCCAAAAAAGAATTTCAGGCTTTATGGCGTGAAATTAACCACAAGTACGCTTACACAGTTGAGTTTGATAGCGACGAGCTGATTAAGAAAGCAATCGCACATATTGACGAAAAACTTTTTGTTTCTGAACTTCAATACACCACAACCATTGGTCGTCAGAAAGACGAAATGAATGAGTATGAGGTTGATCGTGGAGCTTCTTTTGCAGGCGAAAAAACAAGGACTCAAACGCTTAAACACGCTGAAACAAGTCAGATTAAATATGACCTTATCGGCAAGGTTGCAGAAGGTACCACGCTTACCCGTAAGACTGTATCTGCAATTTTACAGGGTATTCGTATGGATAAGATGTATATGTTTAAGAATAACCCGGAGGAATTCATCTCAAAGGTTATCAGACTTATCAATGAGCAGAAAGCTACAATGATTGTGGAACATATTTCTTATGATACAATTGAAGGAGAATACGATAGCGCAATCTTTACAGCCGAAAAGAACACACAAAGCTTTGACAAAGCATTCCTTGCAAAGAAAGCAATCCAAGACTATGTGTTCACTGACGGTTCAGCCGAAAAGAGCATTGAAAGAAAGTTTGCTGAGGATTTGGATGCAGCGGAAGAAGTATGTGTATATGCAAAACTGCCGAGAACATTTCAAATTCCTACTCCGGTAGGCAATTACTCTCCTGACTGGGCAATCGCTTTTTATGAGGGAACAGTAAAACACATTTTCTTTATTGCCGAAACTAAAGGCACAATGGAAAGTCTCGAACTTAGACCGATTGAGCAGGCTAAGATTTCTTGTGCCAAAAAGCTGTTCAACGAAATGTCTAACAGCAAGGTGGTTTACCACGATGTTGACAGCTATCAGAGCTTGCTTGATATTATTGAATTTATATAGATAAAAACCGCATATTGGAAAGGTGTTGAGAGATTTGACAAATGATAAAGTAATATTGCTTGAAATGAATATAGAAAACAATAAATGCGTATTTCCCAGCACCATTTCCGATGCACTTATAGACGCAAATAATGAAAGAATTAAGCTTGAAGAACAGTTAAACGAAACGCTTGATACAATAAAAGATCTTACCCCGGAATGTGATAAATATGACTACATATTAGCTGCCTGTTCGGGGGCTTTGTGTGGTTTGATTGATGTTTTTCTTGTTGGCAAACCGGGCGAATCACCGTTGGGAGAAATTACCGATAAGTGGTTTGCTGATAGAACGGTGGACTTTGCAAAGTATTGTGGCTTTTCCGGTGATGATAATTCTTTATCTTCTGCTATTGGCTATCTTGAAAGGAAATTTAAGATACCATATGACCAGAGTGTCGGAGGTGGAGTGTTCCAGGAATTGATAAACCTGACCCCAAGTAATCATCATTTCAAGTCATTAGGTCATAATCCGACCTTATTAGGATTGTTCTTTTCAATTCTTAATCAGTTTAATAATACTTCGGACTTTCTATCGGATGGAATGCATATTTCTCTTAAGAATTCTGATAGCCATTTTGAACTTAGAGGGCACAACGTTCCCAGCAAGATATTCTGTGGTATTGCTAACTGGATTGGACATTTGATTTCAGATGTATCCGGTTCATCAAATAGCAAAGGTAGAGGAATGGGAATACCTTCTCCTATTTTAGCTTGGAGCAATGATGTAATGGTTATAAAGCAAAAGCTGAACATTCCTGTTTTGGAGTTTGATAAATCAGTTGGTGAACTTGCTGTGAAAATGTTTGAAAAGGGATATGATGTTCGTTTTCAAACAGCACAAGCTATACCGGTTTTTATCAACGAAATGGTTGTTAGGTTGCTCTACTCTATAAGACGACTTATCAAATATTTCATTACTATTCCAAATGAAGAGAGAAGTTTATCGCTACTTTGGAAATCTTGTGAGCCGTTTTCTAATGCTACGGTTAAACGAATGTTGACCGTTGCACACGGTACATTCTGTTTGATAGACATCGGAGATGCGTCCATTAGAGCAATAGCAACAGGTGCAGGTTCTTTTAACATTACAGAGTTTCTCTTACGATTTAATGTTATAGGTGTCGGTCGCTTTACAATTTCACTTTACGGTGAAGTAAAACGTGGAGTACAGTTAAAAGAAACAAATGCCGAAGCTGTATTCATAAAACGAGAAATATTTATTGTTGATGACTATATAGAGGGCTTAAAAGAACTTTCTGAAGCGTATAACGATAAAGATTTGCTTTCTTTTGCGGACGACTTTCAAAAATGTAATCTATATAAGGATGCTTTTGTAAAGTCTGTGCAACTTGCTAAATTGCGTAATGTGCCAGATGAAAAATCGGTAAAGTCAAAAGCAGAAATAGACAATTACTTTCGAGGAGGTTCTGTATGCACAACAGAAAAAAATCAAAATTAAAATTAGCACAAGACGAGGCTCAAGCCGCTATAAACGAAACTAATAAAAAGATAGAAGAATTGGGTAAACACTCTAATGACTTGTGTAATGAATTGAATAATATACAGGAACTTTTCGATGAGATTCGCAATATCCCTACCGATAAAAAATTAGAGTGCGAAAAGTTAAAGAAAATTCGCTTACACTGGAAGCAACAGGCTGAAAAAATCGAAAAAGATTACAGAGAAGCAGCCGCAAAAAACGCAGGTGCAGGAGCTGCCGGTGTTGGTGTAGGCGTTGCAGTTGTAGCACTTGGTCCGGCAACCGCTATGGGTATAGCAACTACATTCGGTGTTGCATCGACCGGAACGGCGATTTCAGCACTTAGTGGAGCGGCGGCAACAAATGCTGCTTTAGCTTGGCTTGGTGGCGGAGCACTTGCTGTAGGTGGCGGTGGAATGGCGGCAGGTAATGCTTTTCTTGCTCTTGCAGGTCCGGTTGGATGTGCGATAGCAGCAGTGGCTCTTGTTGCAAGTGGACTGATCTTTTGGAAGTCTGCAAATGATAAGAAAAAAATTGAGGATATCTTTACGCTGATTAGCAAGAGAGATGTTAAGTCATACAAGCTTGCAATAGTTGAACTGATCGAGCGTACTTCAAGAATAGATAATGAATGTAGATTGCTTAAAGAAGCCGTTTCTAAAATAAAGGATTTTGGAACAGATTATGATGCAATGACAGAAGCACAGCAGTATGAACTTGGAGCTTATCTTAACCTTATGTTGTCGTCAACCCAGTTACTTGTAAACCCTATAAAGGGATTATTACCTAAATTCGGTGACAACGAATTCGATATGTACATTTCTTGGCAAGAAAGAAAAGCAGACACTCAAGTGTGTAATGATTATAAGCCGCTAATAATTTCATTAGCAAATCTTCTTTATAAGATTGATTTAGATGATAAAGACAAGAAGCTTTTGTATAAGACTTTCAAAAAGAATAAAAAAATGCTTAAGGCTTTGAACCTTAAAAAGAAAGATTTTTCGATGAAAATTATAGAAACGGTTGTTGAAGCCTTGCAATATAAATATCAGCTAAAGGAAATGTAATTTACGAGTATTACAATAAATTTGTGTGTTTTTACAAGGTTAGCAAAAAAATTTGATTATTGGATATGTTCTGTAAAATGAGGTTCGGTTGAATGGACGATAATGAAATTAAAAGGCGACTTGCCTGTCGTGCTGCCGAATATATGATGTTCAATGACGATGAAGAAGATACCGAAGTTTCGTCTGAAATTTCATTGTCCGATAGTGTTATCGACTTTTTAGATCTTGAAGAGTCAAAAAATTAAATTCAAAGTGACATTCAAAGTGACAAATAAGATGTCACTTTGGGGAGCTGAAATAAAAATGCTTTTAGGTTTATTCCTAATTCATTTAACACATAAGGCGAGCGCATATACTAATCATTAAGTTGAATTCTAATCAAAAAAATGTTATAACAAGCACATAAATCTTACGAGAAATTTTAGCTTTTAGAGGTGAAATATGGCGCTTGAAAATATCGATAAAATGCCTAAAACAACTTTCAAGGCTGAAGAATTATAAATTTTAGACCGAAAGGGTTTTACTATTATTTGTCACTGCCTCTTGCAGTGGGGTGCATTATATTTGCGTTCTAAATACAGTTCATTTTTCAAGAGCATCAAAAAAGCATCAATTTTCAACAAAAATTATAAAGACAAAAACGAACAGCACTTTCAAATCCTGAAAGTGCTGTTTTTATGCGGATTTTGTGGGGGACTGTATTTTAACACGCGGCTTAACTGAAAGCGTGCTTTTCGCTCCAAAACCGCGTGCCGAGGGTTCAAGTCCTTCTGCCCCTGCCAAAACAAAAAGACACCTGCGGGTGTCTTTTTTGTTTTGTTGTTAAAGCAGAAGGACTTGAACCACGAAATTCAAAAGTGCTTGCACTTTTGACAGTAAACAGTCCGGTGGACTGTTTACGCATTGAGTTGATTATAAAGCCCCTGCCAAAAAAAGCACCGAATTTTTGGTGCTTTTTTCCTTTATTTACGCTGTTTTACGGCGTTTTTACTTGCTTTTCTCATATAGATAAAATTACGGCGCACGGTCTTTTCCGTACGCCGCAGAACAGGGGACGGTTCTTTGAAAAGTAAAGATATTTTTGTTTGCCTTACAATTTAGAGCGCACCTGTTTTGATAAAATAAGAATTTTAAGCCAAAGTATCCTTAGGCCAGGATTTTCTTAGCGCCACATAAGAAATGACAAAGTTTGCAAGCCAGCCTGCCGGTACAGCAAGCCAGACAAAGGCAATACCGAAACGCGGTGCACAAATCAATGCTACGGACAGGCGAATGGCAAGGTTAACCATATTTGCAATTAAAAACGGAGGCATATTCCCAAGTCCGCGAAGAACACCGTCTGTTGCCATTTTGATACCCATAAATATGAAAAAGTAGCCGATCCATCGCATATAATCGCCGGATACCTGATACGCGAAAGCCGTTCCGTCTTTGCCTAAGAAAAGCGAAGAAATTTGCGTATGCATGGTTTCAATAATGATAAATGCAAATACGGCAAAGCATACATCTAACAGCAAAGCGGCACGGTAACCTTTTTTAATACGGTCAATTTTGCCCGCACCGAGATTTTGGGCAACAAAAGGGGACACAGCATTCCCGATAGATACAAATATCAGCGAAAAAACATTCTCCACTCTCATCGTTGCCGCATAGCCGGCGAGTGCTTGCGTACCGAATGGATTTACAACCGCTTGCACAATCATCATACCGATGGACACGGTGGATTGTTGCAGAACAGATGGAACGGCGATTTTTAGCATGGAACGCAGTTCGCTTTTGTCAAACCAATGAAAGGGACTTGCGTATTTTCGCATACGATAAAGGAATATCAAAAGAGATAGAACGGCAGAGATGCCCTGCGCAATGAGTGTGGCCAGAGCTGCGCCAAACACGCCCAGTTTAAGACCGCCCACCATCCAAAGGTCCATGATGATGTTCGAAACCGACGAAAATATTAAAAGCCATAACGGAATTTTTGATTCGCCGATGGATGTAAACATGGTAGACAGAATGTTATACATAAATAAAAACGGGAAGCCTGCAAAATAGATGCGCAAATACAGCACCGCATCTTCCATGATATCAGCAGGTGTTTGCAGTGTGCGCATCATCCAGTGCGCACTGCAAAAACCGAAAATACCGAGAAATATGCTCAAAAGCAAAAAACTGATTAACGAAGTAGAAACAATTGTTTTCATCTTGCCGTAATTTTGGGCGCCAAAATAACGGCTGACCAGTACACCTGCCCCTACGCCTGCACCGAGTGCTATGCAAATAAAAACATTCGTAAGTGCGGCACAAGCACCGACGGCCGCAAGTGCAGAGGAGCCGACAAATTGACCGACGATGATTGAATCAGCCATATTGTACACTTGCTGAAAAAAGCTGCCTAAAATCATAGGCATTGCAAAAACAGTCAACGCCTTGAGGGGTGGGTCTGTTATTAAATATTCGTCCTTTTTCATTTTTATATTCTCCTGCAATTTACTTGCTTTAGAACAGGGTAGAACAGGTGACGGTTTCTTGTCACAAAACAGGTAAACACATTGTTTTCAGAAAAAAAGACTTTGCATTTCTGCAAAGTCAAATGGTGAAGACGAGTGGACTTGAACCACCGACCCCTTGCATGTCAAGCAAGTACTCTAACCAACTGAGCTACGCCTTCATTTCCTATCGGTGCAATTATTATAACCGTTTTGCGTGTGTTTGTAAAGAGCCTTTTTGTCTTTTTATCTTATCTTGCAACGGCATACGCCTTGTGTTATACTGAAATCAGTGCAGGCGGGCCTTGTCTGCATAGAAAAGCAGGAGAGAAGAAAATGAAAAAATACAAATTCAAAGCGCCGAATCGTGCCTTTCAGTTATTGTTGCCGTTTCTTTGTGCGGCAGATAATTTCGCCATTGTTTTTCTGCTGTGTCGATTAGGCCTGGGTATATTGGGCCGCATTGGCTTGGCGGATTTCTTGTTACAGGATCCTGTCTTAGATTACATAACAAAAGCTGTTTTGATTTTGTCGGTTGTTTATTCGCTTTTGCCGTTGGTTATGCCCAAGGGCTGCTTTTTGTACGACGACCAAGTGGTGCTTGCCCGCTATACCATTACCGCTTTGAACTGGAAGAACAAGATCGCTGTACCGTACTATATGATCGAGAACGCCTATGTGCAGTACAGCAGTATCTATTGGACTAAGGATATGTTTTCTGAATTGGTGCCCTATGGCGACTTTAACTATAATGTGGTGCTGCAACTGCGCGATGGCAAGAAATACATTTTCTCAGTCCAAGACGCAGAGGATTGCTGCGCGGAAATTATGGCAAAGGTGGAGCAGTATGCAAACAAGTGATAGAACAGGGAAGCGTCCTCTGTTCTAGGTATAGGGGGAATCATGAAAAAGAAAGCAATTAAATATACCAATATGGTATTCACATTGATTCTGATACTATTCGGCATAATAGATGTAGTTAATGGCACAAATATTTTTGATTATGTTTATCTAGGGTATGTGCTTACTGTTACGGTAATTGCACTTGTTGCATTGATTGCAGAAAAGCGTAAAAGAAAAAACATAGTGCTATTTATTCTAGCAGCGGCAGTGGTGGATATTTGTGCAGTTCTTTCCGTATTGTTACCGCAGCTGTTTGGTGGAGATAATAGGCTGGGATCAAAATTGAATCTTCTTAGTTATATTGTAATTCTGGTTGTCACAATTGCATTTAGCCAAGATCAAGAGGTCGCTGGTTCTTCTAAGTAAATATAAAACAGGGGACGGTTCCTTGTATTGCGATCTATTAGCACAGTTGGCAGAGCACTTGGCTTTTAATCAAGGTGTCCATAGACCAAGGGACGGTTCCTTGTTTTGTAATGCTGTGTAGCATGACGAATATTAAATATACAGAGCGGATCATATGATCTGCTCTGTTTTTATAGAAAAAGAGGGGAGTACATAAAAAATGAGCCTTTCGCTTTCGCAAAAGGCTCATGGTGCGGATGACGGGACTTGAACCCACATGAACTTGCATTCACTAGAACCTGAATCTAGCGCGTCTGCCAATTCCGCCACATCCGCATATTCAATTTGCTCTAAATTTTTACACGCCAAGAGCGGGCGAGGCAAAGCCGAAAGGCTTGATCTGCGGTGCTGTCCGAAACAGCATTGACATAATACCACGAGGGGAGTAAAATGTCAATAAGAAATTTTGATTTTTTTGAGGTTTTTATGAAAAAAATTTGGATTTCGCTGATTTCCGCGTTATACTGTGGTTTTACATTAGGGTATATGCACTTTGCGGATCCGCGCACCAACGCCGGGGCGCTCTCCACCATCGGACTGGACCACCCGGTGCTGTTTGCCCTGTGGGGTGCGGGCACTTACGGGGTGCTTTACCTTTTGCTCTTTACCATGTATAATAAGCAAAAGCGCAGAGGGCTGTGCCACGGTCTGGTGCTGCCTGCCGGTGTGGGAATGGCGCTGACGGTGTGCTGTCCCTTTGACTTTGAGCGGCACACCCTGTGGCTGCTGCACTGCATTGGATCGCTGACTTTTTCCGTGCTCAGCGGGGTGGCGATCTTTCTGTGCTTTTTGTTTTCATTCAAAAAAGGGCGATTTTGGCAGTGCGCCACGGTATTTTGGGCGGCACTGATGATTGGCGATCTGATTTTGCTGCTGATCTATAAAGAGACCGGCTTGATCGAGGCGATGCCTGTGCTCGCCGGTGTGGTGCTGCTGAACATTGCGATTTATCAAAAAGAAAAGGTGACAGCTTATGCGGCTTGATCAAGCGCTGGCGCACTTAGAGCGCTATCCGTTTCATATGCCCGGACACAAGCGCAACCCGGATTTTGGTTTGCCGGGTGCGGAAATTGATATTACGGAAATAGATGGTTACGATGACTTGCACGCCCCCACCGGGGTGTTGGCCCAGCTGCAAGCGGATTTGGCAGCGTTGTATGGTGCGGGGGCATCTTTTCTCTCTGTTAACGGTTCTACCTGCTGCATTTTGGCGACCATATCCGCCCTGTGCAAGCCGGGGGACGAAATCCTTATTGCCCGCAACTGCCACAAGGCGGTGTACAATGCCTGCTTTTTGAACCGGCTGCAGGTGCACTATGTAGAGGCTGAATTTGACCCGACCACCGGTTTTTATACCCGTGTGACCCAGGCGGCGCTGGATGAGGCTTTGGCTGCCCACCCGGAGGTGGCAGCGGTGGTGGTGACCTCGCCTACATACGAGGGCTATATTTCTCGTCTGCACTGCTCGGTGCCGCTGGTGGTAGACGCTGCCCACGGCGCCCACCTTGGACTGGCCCCTTGGCTGCCCGGCCGTATGAAGGGAGACGCGGTGATCTGCTCTTATCACAAGACCCTGCCGGCGTTGACTCAAACCGCCGGTGTGCAGGTATATGACTCCTCTTTGGCGCCGAAGATCAAGCGGTATATGGATATGTACGAGACCAGCTCGCCCAGCTATGTGCTGATGAACAGCGTGGCAAAAATGGCCGATTTGGTGGCGGATCCGGCTGCGTTTGAGACGCTGCAAGCGGGACTGCAAAAGCTATATAAACTGCCTTTGCAACACCTGCGATTGATCCTAGCGGACGATCCAACCAAGATCAATATTTCCACCCTGCATTGCAATATAGACGGCAACGCCTTGGCACACCGGCTGCGGGTGCGTGGGATCGAGCCGGAGATGAGCGACCGTATCCATGTGATCTGTATGGCAACGGTGGGGGACACCGCCGCCGGATTTGATCTGCTGGCACGCGCGTTGAGAGAGATCGATTGTACTTTGGAACCGGGCGACTGGCCGGTGACGCCGCTACCCTTGCCGCCCCGGCACCTGCAAAGCTGGCAGGTGCCCGCCGGGGAGCCGTTACCATACCAACAGGCAGTGGGGCGTATCGCCTGCGAGACGGTGTTTGCCTATCCGCCCGGGGTGCCGATGATCGTGCCCGGTGAGGAGATCACTGCGGCGTTTGTACAGGCAATTCAGGTAGCGAAAAACAGCGGCACGGTGCTCCACGGAACTGCCGGGGGCGGGGCAGAGCGCATTTGCTGCTGCGTATTGACAAAGGAATGAAAGTATTGTAAAATAGAACCAACATATTGAAATGAGGTGCTTTTTATGAAAAGAATTAAAACTTTAAGTTCCAGAAATCTTTGTGCTTCCGCTCAAAAGGGCGGCTGCGGCGAGTGCCAGACTTCTTGTCAGTCTGCCAGCAAGACCTCTTGCTCCGTTGCCAACCAGAAGTGCGAGCAGCTGAAGAAATAAGAATTTTGCAATTAGGGCGGGATGGGCGATTGCCCGGGTCCCGCCTTTTTTGTTTGGAGTAGACTATGATACACGCATACAAACTAAACGGATACAACATTATTCTGGATCAAAACAGTGGCTGCGTCCATTCTGTGGACCCGGTGGCCTACGATATGATCACTATGTACCAGGATCATGATAAAGAGGAGATCCGCCGTTTTATTTTAGAAAAATACAAGGATCAGCCGGATGTAACGAACGCTGATATTGATCTTTGTTTTGAAGACATTGAGGCGCTGATCGCCGACGGACGGCTGTTTGCCGAGGATACCTTTGAGGCGGTTGCCGACCAGTTCAAACGCCGCCAGGGGGTACTGAAGGCCATTTGCCTGCATGTTGCCCACGATTGCAACCTGGCGTGCAAATACTGCTTTGCCGGCAAGGGAGAGTACGACGGCCAGCGTGAGATCATGTCCTATGAAGTGGGCAAGCAGGCGCTGGATTATCTCATTGCCAACAGTCCCGGCCGCCGGAACTTGGAAGTGGATTTCTTTGGCGGTGAGCCGCTGCTGAACTGGGATGTGTGCAAGCGGCTGGTGGCCTATGGTCGGGAGCAGGAGAAGCTCCATAATAAGAACTTTCGCTTTACCCTTACCACCAACGGCTTGCTTATCAACGATGATGTGATCGACTTTTCCAACCGGGAGATGGGCAATGTGGTACTGTCTTTGGACGGGCGCAAGGTTACTCATGACCGGCTGCGGGTGGGCCGCAACGGTAAGGGCAGTTATGATCTGATCTTGGATAAATTCAAGCGGTTTGCAGACTCCAGAGGGCAAAAGGACTACTATATGCGGGGCACCTATACCCACTTCAATACGGACTTTGCCGCCGATGTGCTGCACATGGCGGATCTGGGATTTAAGGAGCTGTCTATTGAGCCGGTGGTGTGCGATCCTAAGGAGAACTATGCCTTGCAGGAGAGCGACCTGCCTGTGCTTTTGGAGCAATACGAGATATTGGCCAAGGAAATGCTGCACCGTTATCGCAAGGGCGACGGCTTTACTTTTTATCACTATATGATCGACCTGGACGGCGGCCCATGTATTGTCAAGCGAGTCAGCGGCTGCGGCGTGGGCACGGAGTATATGGCCGTGACCCCCACCGGCGATTTGTACCCCTGTCATCAGTTTGTGGGAGACACGGACTTCTTACTTGGCAATGTGTACGATGGCGTGACCCGACCCCAGGTGCTGGAGCAGTTTGAGCACTGCAATGTGTACAGCCACAAGGAATGCAAGGACTGCTTTGCAAAGCTGTATTGCAGCGGCGGGTGCGCAGCCAATGCGTACCATACCACCGGCAGTGTGAACGGTGTGTATGACTTTGGTTGCCAGCTGCACCGCAAGCGCATTGAGTGCGCCATTATGCTCAAGGTAGCTGAAGCCGAAGAGGGCTTAAAAGTAGAGTATTAAAAAATAAGCGCAAAAAGATAACCGCCGGTCGTTATGACCGACGGTTTTTTTATGTGCTTCGTTTTAGTCCAGGTGTACCGCTACCGGCTGGCCGCCGTGGGTGCGACTTTCGTCTGCCAGATATACACATAGGTGACCGGCAACAGAGTCGAAAATAGAGGTGCATGCCAGGCTGGGCTTTTCGCCGCGGACGAACTGCACAAAGTCCGCCGCCAGTCGCTCGTCGCCGCCGCCGTGGCCGCCGTAAGCGCCAACCATATCGCCCTTCACGTTCAGATCCACTTCCTCAATTTGGCACTCGCCGTTGTGGGCGTCCGGGGAGGGGTCGATTTTAGATACATAGAACTTGGACTCCTCAAAGTTGCCGTAGATCTCGCCCTTGGTGCCGATGATGTGAATACGGCGCAGGGGGGCGGAGGAACCGCCTACCATATTGTGGGTGCCGGTGGCGCCGCTGGCGAACTGTACCATCACGCTCTGGTGGTCCACTACATCGTTGTCGCACTTGTAAATGCAGCGACCGTAAGGGGAGTCACCCTTGAGCAGATGGATCTTGTCCTCAATGGTGGGGTTCTCAATGCCCTCCAGCTTGTCCCACACATAGAAGGACCAGCGGTCCGGGTGGTCAATGTACAACCGTTTGCAAGAATAGCGGCAGGTATCTACCAGCGGGCAGTCCACCATACACCGCGTGCCGGCGCCTGCCGGGGCGTTCTCCGGCTTAAACTGGAACTTGCCGCCAAAGGAACTAACTGCGGTGGGCTTGGTCTCTGCCATCATCCACATCATAATGTCCAGATCGTGGCAGCACTTGGCCAGCAGCATACTGGTGTGGCACTTCTGACTATTGGCCCACTTGCCCCGCACATAAGAGGTGCTTAGGTGGTGGTAAGACACATGCTCCAGGGTTTGAATATTGATAATATCACCGATTTCACCGGCGGCAATGCGCTCTTTAATGCCATAGTAGAACGGTGTGTACCGTAGTACATGACAGATCATCACTTTGCTGTGGTTCTGACGTGCGCAGTCCACCAGGGTGCGCATTTCTTCTTCGTTTACGGCAAACGGCTTTTCCAGCAGCATATCATACCCGGCGTTCAGCAGGGGCACAGAGGTCTCTATATGTACCTCGTCCATGGTGCCGTTAATGACGGTGTCTGCCAGTTTGCCCTTGGCAGCCAGCGCATTTGCATTTTCAAAGCACATATCCTCGCCGAATCCGTAAAGCTCGCGGCACTTTTTGCGCCGAATGGGGTCCGGATCTGCCACGCCGACAATCTTCAGCAGCTCCGGGTTGGTCAGCGCCAGTTTGCTGTACACCATAGAGCGGTGCCCGGCACCTACGATAATGGCCGTTACCGGCTTGTTTTCCATTAAGATCACCTCACATTTTTTATAATCATAGCACCTTGAACGCGTTTGTCAAGTTTTATTGACAGAAAGGCAAATAATATCTATAATAAATACCAACTTGTTAAAGATAAGCGCTGCCCGGATGGGCAGACGGGAGGGTGAGAATACTGAAAGACTTGTTGTTCTATTTGAAGCATTACAAGAAAGAGTCTTTCTTTGCGCCGCTGTTCAAGCTGCTGGAAGCGACTTTTGAATTGATCGTGCCGCTGGTGGTGGCGCGGATCATTGATAGCGGTATTCGGCCGGGCAACAAGACCGTGATCTACCAAAACTGCGCCTTGTTGGTGGGCTTTGCCGTGGTGGGTATGGTGATGGCGATCACTGCCCAGTTTTTTGCTGCGCGGGCGGCTACCGGCTTTGGCAAGGAGCTGCGCAGCAGCCTGTTTGGGAAGATCCAAAGTTTAAGCTTTTCGGAGCTGGATACCTTAGGTCGCTCCTCGTTGATCACCCGAATGACCAACGATGTGACCCAAGCGCAAAACGGCGTGAACCTGGTGCTCCGTCTGTTTTTGCGTTCGCCCTTTATTGTACTGGGTGCTACGGTGATGGCGTTTACCATTGATGTGCGCTGCGCGTTGATCTTCGTTGTGGTGATTGCCGCGCTGTCTTTGGTGGTATTTGGCATTATGGGACTGACCATGCCCGGGTATAAAAATGTGCAGCGCCAGCTGGACGGTGTGACCCTGACAACTAGAGAGAACTATGCCGGTGCCCGTGTGATCCGCGCCTTTGCGGCGGAAGACGCGGAACAGGCCGGATTTAATAAGCGCAATGAGATGCTTTCTCATTTGCAGCGCAGCGTGGGGCGCCTTTCTGCGCTGTTAAACCCGCTGACTTATATCCTTATTAACATTGGGATTGTGGTACTGATTCACACCGGCGCCATGCGGGTGAGTTTGGGTGACCTGACGCAGGGTCAAGTCGTGGCGCTTTATAACTATATGAGCCAGATTTTGGTTGAACTGGTAAAGCTGGCGAATATGATCATTACCATTACCAAGGCGCTGGCCTGTGCCTCTCGTATTCAAGGTGTGTTACAGCTGGAGCCTACCTTAAAGCACGCCCGGGACGACCGGGCAGGGGACAGCGACGTGGCTGTCGCTTTTGACGATGTGACCTTGCAGTACAAGAACGCCGGCGAGCCGTCCTTGGAGCACATTTCCTTTACCGTGCCTCGGGGTAGCGTCGTGGGTATTATCGGCGGCACCGGCAGCGGCAAAAGCAGCCTGGTGTCCCTGATCCCGCATTTTTATGATGTTAAGGACGGGCGGGTGTCTGTCTTTGGCAAGAATGTTTGCGCTTATGATGACGAGGATCTGCGCCACCGGATCGGCTATGTGCAGCAAAAGGCAGTGCTGTTCCAAGGCACGGTACGCAGCAATTTGCTGTGGGGCGACGACAGCGCTTCTGATGATGATTTGCGCACGGCTCTAAGCACGGCGCAGGTGCTGAATATTGTGGCGGATAAAGGCGGTTTGGACGCGCCTGTGGAGCAAAACGGCGCCAACTTCTCCGGCGGGCAAAAGCAGCGGCTGTCTGTGGCGCGTGCGCTGGTTCGCAAACCGCAAATTTTGGTGCTGGACGACTCGTCCTCTGCACTGGATTATGCAACAGAGGCCGCCATGCGAAAGGCCATTCTGGCGCTGCCTTATAAGCCTACACTGTTTATCGTTTCCCAGCGGGCCAGCTCCGTGATGTGTGCCGATCGGATTTTGGTGTTGGAGGATGGGCGTCTGGTAGGTGACGGGACCCACAAGGCGCTTTTGGCGAATTGCCCGGCATACCGTGAAATCTACCATTCTCAATTCAGCGAGGAGGTGACCGACGCATGAAAAAGAACACCTCTACCTTAAAGAAAATTTTTGGCTATATCGGTCACTATAAGTACCTGCTGTTTTTGTCCGTACTGCTGGCCGGCGGGTCGGTGGTGCTGACCTTGTATGTGCCCATTCGTATCGGTTACGCCATTGATGCCATCATCGGTCCGGGACAGGTAGACTTTACCGTCGTTGCCCGCCATCTGATCACTGTGGTGGTGATGCTGCTATGCGTTGGCCTCATGCAGTGGGTGATGAATATGCTCAACAATAAGATCACCTATAATGTGGTGCGAGATATGCGCGCCCGGGCTTTTGATAAATTGCTGGTGTTGCCGTTCTCTTATCTAGACAGCCACTCCCAGGGGGATGTGGTCTCTCGGGTCATCAGTGATGCGGACCAGTTTGCCGACGGACTGCTGATGGGCTTTTCCCAGCTGTTTACCGGTGTAGTGACAATTATCGGCACCCTGGCTTTTATGCTGTCTATCAATGTGTGGATCACCCTGGTGGTGGTTGTTGTCACGCCGCTGTCCTTCTTTATTGCTCGGTTTATTGCGAAGAAGACTTACGCTATGTTTCAAAAGCAAAGTGCCGTTCGCGGCGAGCAGACGGGCTTTATTGACGAGATGATCACCAACCAAAAGGTGGTGACCGCCTATTCTAAAGAGGCAGACAATCAAAAGCAGTTTGATGAGATCAATGATCGCTTGGCTAAGTATTCCATGCGCGCCACATTCTTTTCCTCTATAACGAACCCGGCCACCCGCTTTGTGAACAGTATTGTGTATGCGGCGGTGGCGCTGTTTGGCGCTATAATCGCCATTCGGGGCAATATCTCTGTGGGTATGCTCTCTTGCTTTTTGTCGTATGCCAACCAGTACACCAAGCCCTTTAATGATATCAGTTCGGTGGTGACGGAGTTTCAAAATGCTCTGGCCTGCGCCGCGCGTATTATGGAATTCATTGAGGAGGAGCCGGTGCCGGCGGATCCGGAGGGTGCATTGCAACCTTCGCATTTGGACGGCAAAGTGGAATTGCAACATATTCGCTTCTCTTATCTGCCGGATCGCAAGTTGATTGAGGATCTGTCTGTGGATGTTAAACCGGGTATGCGTGTAGCAATCGTTGGTCCTACCGGCTGCGGCAAGACCACGCTGATCAACCTGCTTATGCGCTTTTACGATGTGCAGGGCGGTCAAATTACCATAGACGGCACCCCGGTGCAGCAGATTGGCCGCAAGGCGCTGCGCAAGAATTTTGGTATGGTGCTGCAAGATACTTGGCTCAAGTGCGGCTCTATTTTGGAGAATATCCGCATGGGCAATCCCGGCGCTTCTTATGGTGAAGTCGTGGCGGCAGCCAAAAAAGCACACGCCCACAGCTTTATTCAGCGACTGCCGGAGGGGTATTATACCAAGATCGGTGAGGACGGCGGTAGCCTGTCTCAAGGGCAAAAGCAGCTGCTTTGTATCGCCCGCATTATGCTGTGCAATCCGTCTGTGCTGATCCTGGATGAGGCGACTTCCTCTATTGATACCACCACGGAGATGAGAATTCAGCAGGCATTCCTGACCCTGATGAAGGGGCGCACTTCCTTTATTGTTGCGCATCGATTGTCCACCATTAAGGGCGCCGATTTGATTTTGGTGATGAAGGACGGCACCATTATTGAGCAGGGCACCCACGCCTCATTGTTGGCGGATAAAGGCTTTTATTATCATCTGTACAATTCCCAGTTCCCGGAGACGGATCAGCTGGCATAAAATCGGAATATCAAACCAAAGCCGCCGGAGCACACCGACGGCTTTTTCTTATCCACATATAAAACAAGCGCTCCGATGGCTCGGAGCGCTGTTTTTTGGTTATGTAGGGTTAGTGCTTGATGTCGTCCCACTTCACGCCGTTCACCTGGAACAGGTCGTCGAAGTTGTACACATTGCACTCGTCCTTGGTGTGGTTGGGATACCAAACCTGGGCAAAGAAAGGATTGGTCTTTGCAATGTTGTCGTAATCCCACTTCTTCTGGGGGATGAAGCACTCGGGGCACCAGTGACCGCCCAGCAGGATCAGTGCGGGGCTGGCCTCAAACTCGGCACCGCAGTAGCCGCATTTCCACTTCAGCTTGGTGGCCATGTCACCCTTCTTCATAGAAGTGCTCAGGCACTCACCGCCGCGGAACTTAGCAGCCTGCTTCATATCTTCAATATCCAGCTCGGACTCAGGCTTGCTTTCGTCATAGCCGTGATCCAGCTTGTAGTTTTCTGCGTCGCTGGAGTCCTTGTTGAACTTGATGATCTCAACATCTTCCCACTTGGTGGGGATCTTAGCCCAATCCTCGTAACTGCCGTAGTAAGCGGACAGACGGGTCTGGTTCTTGGTTGCTACCCAGTCTAAAGTACCGAAATCCTTGGTGGAAGCGATCTTCTTCATGAAGGGCTTTGCGCAAGCGGCAACCAGGTTCTTAGGCAGGTAGCGCGGAATCTTGAAGTAGAACTCTACATGATCGGCCAGGCGGTTGAAGTAATCCTGGATGGGCAGGTTCTCACGGAAGTGCAGGTACTCCTCCAGCTTGTCGCCGTCAGCATAGAACTGACCGTGGAAGTTCTTGAGAATGAACCAGTTGGGGTCAAACAGCTTCTCCGGGCCGGCAAGACCCAGGGTGCCCAGCAGCAGGTGCTCAAACTCATAGTTGGAGATACGGTACTCCTTACCGGAGCCGATGTTGTAGAAGTGGTTCCAGAAGTCGGCGCCCAAATGACCGGCAGCGTCCTCAGTAACCAGATTGCACATCAGACGACCGCTGTCCTCCACGGTGCACCACTCCAGCACGCCGTTGATCGGTACGTGGAACATAATGGGATCCATATTCTTCAAAATGTTGGGATAGAGAATGCCGCTCTGGCGCATAACAACCCAATTCTTAATGCCGCTCTCAACAAAGGTGCGCTCAGCCACTGCCTTAGATACGGCATAGTGGTCATAGATGGAGATCTTCAGCGGATCGCCGCAACGGCCCCAGTGGATGGGATAGTTACGGTCGCCGGTCTCAGCAACGGTGCCGATATAGCAAACTTTAATATCGTCTGCATTGGGCTGTGCCAGCACGGCCTTGCAGATGTTCTGCGCAGCGCCGATATTGGTTTTCTGCGTTCTGTAAGGTTTCCAGTCAGCGGTGGGAGATACCATACCGCCGATGTGCAGCACATAGTCTGCGCCGGTTACGCCTTCCAGGATAGCGTCATAATCACAAAGATCGCCCCAAACCACTTTTACGTTGGGTTTAGCCATCAGGCCTTTGAGCTTCTCCTCGTTCTTCGGGCTTTTACGAGCCAGCATTTTGATGTTGATCTCGCTGGGCTTCTTGAGCATTTCCTGCACAGCGGCCCAACCCATGTTACCGGTACCGCCGGTAATAAAGACTGTCTTTTTTGCCATTTGTTTAACCTCCTTAACACATGGACAATTACGACTAATATTATAAACAAAATATAAACAAAAAGCAACGCCCAAACACCACAACCTTTTCTTTCAATGCCAAAAAATGGCGCGCTTTTTTGTGCAATATGACCATAAACGTCTTCTTTTAAAATTTGATAAAAAGCGACTGCCGGGTATTGACTTTTTTAAGGGAATGGAGTATAGTATCTCTAAACTCAATATACTTTATCGAGAGTGGTCGAGGGAACAGGCCCGTGGACACCACAGCAACCTGCTTTGGTAAGGTGCTAAAACCTGCGGTTCAAATCCGAGTGATGAGGAGCATGACGCATACACTCGGTGTATGCCTTTTTATTTTCCTAAGGAGGAAAGAGATATGTCAAAACACTTATTTACCAGTGAGTCCGTGACGAAGGGTCACCCGGACAAAATCTGCGACCAGATTTCAGACGGTATTCTGGACGCCATGCTGGAGCAGGATCCCATGAGCCGTGTGGCCTGCGAAACCACTTGTACCACCGGTCAGGTTCTGATCATGGGCGAGATCACCACCAATGCACAGGTGGACATTCCCGCCATTGCCCGCAAGATCATTTGCGACATCGGTTATGATGACGACAAGAAAGGCTTTAACGGCAACACCTGTGCCATTCTGACTGCGCTGGATAAGCAGAGCCCGGATATTGCTATGGGCGTGGACAAATCCTTTGAGTTAAAGAACGATGAGGAGGATGCCTATAATCTGAACGGCGCCGGTGACCAGGGTATGATGTTCGGCTATGCCTGCAACGAGACCCCGGAGCTGATGCCTCTGCCCATCAGTTTGGCTAATAAACTGGCTGTGAAGCTGACCCAGGTGCGGGAGGACGGCACCCTGCCGTATCTGTACGCAGACGGCAAGACCCAGGTGACCGTGGAGTATGACGACGGCAAGCCGGTAAAGGTGACCGCCGTGGTTGTATCCAGCCAGCACAGCGCCGATGTGGAATTGGAGACTCTGCGGCAGGATATTATTGACAAAGTGATCAAGACCACTGTACCTGCGGAATTGATGGACGAAGATACGGTATTTTATGTGAACCCTACCGGGCGCTTTGTTGTGGGCGGTCCTCACGGCGACAGCGGCCTGACCGGGCGCAAGATCATTGTGGATACATACGGCGGCTATGCCCGCCACGGCGGCGGTGCCTTCAGCGGTAAGGACCCGACAAAGGTGGATCGCAGCGCGGCTTATGCTGCCCGCTGGGTGGCCAAAAACCTGGTGGCTGCCGGTTTGGCAGACAAGTGTGAGGTTGAACTGGCTTACGCCATCGGCGTGGCCAAGCCTGTGTCCGTGATGGTGGATACCCAGGGTACCGGTAAGGTCAGCGATGATGTAATCTGCGATGTGATCAACAAGGTGTTTGACCTGCGTCCCTCCGCAATCATTGAGCGGCTGAATCTGCGTCGCCCCATTTACCGTCAGGTGGCTGCCTATGGCCACATGGGCCGCGAGGAGCTGAATGTGCCTTGGGAGCAGCTGGATATGGTGGACAAAATCAAAGCATGCCTGTAAACAAAAGAACAGCGATCATGAAAGCCGTCGGATCTCCGACGGCTTCTCTTTGTACAGAAATGCCCGGTGCATCAAAGCACCGGGCGTTTTTTTATAACTTGCTGTCTTTTTCCACTGCAGCGTCTACGGCGTTTTGCACGGCGGTTTCCAGCCCGTCTGCCTTTAGGGACAGCACACCCTCAATGGTAGTACCGCCGGGGGAGCACACCCGGTCTATCAGCTCCCAGGGGTGCTCGCTGCTCTCGGCGATCATCTTGGCGCTGCCCAGCACGCTCTGGGTGGCAATTTGCAGCGCCTGGTCCTTGCGCATACCGTGCTTCACCCCGGCTCTGGCAAGGGCGTCAATAAACATATAAACAAAAGCAGGGGAGCAGCCGCCCAGTACACCGAACAGGGGAAACATAGTCTCGTCTAACTCCAGTACCTTACCGGTGCAGGCCATCAGGTCGCATACGGTTTTGGCCTGATCTGCGGTGGCGTTTTTGCCGGCACATACGGCGCTCACGGCTTCACCCACCAGAGCATTAATATTGGGCATGACGCGTACTACCGGACAGGGGACTGCCAACTGATCCTCCAGATAGGCCGTGCTTTTGCCTGCCGCAATGGAGATCAGAAGGGGCAGGGCCGTGCGCTCTGCCAAAACCGGACCGATCTCTGCCAAAACAGCAGACAACACATTCGGCTTGACCGCCAAAAAGACAGCGTCACAAAGCGCCGCCACTTCCGTATTGCTTCGGCAGATCTGCACGCCGGTATGACCCAGCCTTTGCCGCAGTGTCTCCAAATTGTGGTCCGCAACATAAATATCGGCAGCCGGTGTGCCGCCTTGTAAAATCCCTTGCAGAATGGCGCCGCCCATATTGCCGCAGCCGATAAATCCGATCTTCATTGCAAGTGTACCTCCGTGCGTTTTTCTTTAATAGTACCACTTGCGGGGGATTTTTTCAATCCTTTTTCAACTGCTGGTATTTTTTTCGTGTGGCATTACCGCCGCGAATGTGGCGCTCCGCCTTGTTTTCGTCCAGTACAGCTTTAACGGCAGCGTGTAGCTCCGGGTCAATGTGTTCCAGTCGCCGGGTCACATCCATATGTACGGTGGATTTGCTCACCCCAAATACCTTGGCGGTGCTGCGTACGGTGGACTTGGTGTCTACAATATACCGGGCCAGTCGTTGGCAACGGGCAGACTGCTTTGCATACATAGCTTGTCATCTCCTTGCTAATGCCTATGCAGAGGAGTTGCTATCTATGCAAACGGATAAAGAAAAGCACTTGCAATTTGCAAGTGCTTTTTGTGTTAAAATGGATCTTTACTGCTGGTCGGCAGAGGATTCACTCTGCTTTTCCGCCTGTTTTTCTTTGGCGTCATTGATCATATCGTTCAGGCTCTTCATGTGCAACTCATCAACCTGATCAAACTTGGTGACCTGCTGCTCTTCTGCTTCCTTGCCGTCCTCCTCCAGGAGGGTAAGGGTCAGCACCTTGCCCACAATGGAAAAGCGATATACCAATGTCTTTTTTGTATCTGCGTCCTCAATGGTCAGCTTGTTTCCCTTGATGGTGTACTCGCAGTCAAAGTTCCAAGTGGATATATAGCGGTCGCAGGTGCCGTCGGAGTAAAACACAAAGGCCAGCACACCGGGCTTATCCTGGCTGTCCCAGTTGGCACAAATGGCCTGATCACGGGGCGTAAAGAGACCAACGACGGCTTCCTTGGGATTTTGATCCGTTACGCCGCAGTAAATGCCGCCGCCGATGAGCAATAGTCCCAGCAGGGCACAAACAATGCCGATGATCAGCTTCTTTTGCACAGCGGTCAGCTTGGTACTCTTTTCTTTTTTCTCGCTCATATTATTTCTCTTCCTTTAAGCCCTTTTTGATGAGGATTTTCTCGATCTTGTCGGAGCAGTCCAACAAAGAGGATACGGACATATCGTGGTTCAAGGTGTCCAGAAAATACGCGGTGTATTTGGACAGATCCACGCTCTCGTACCAGTCGCGGCTCAGCAGCTCCGGGGTCTGATACACACCGTTGGTGGTGAATACACGATAGAAAGTACCGTTCTTATATGCCTCGTCAAACACTTCCAGACCGTTGCAGAACAGACCGAAGGTGGTGCAAACGAAAATGCGGCCGGCCTTTAAGCCCTTCAGCTTGGAGCAAACTTCCAGCATAGACTCGCCGGAGGAAATCATATCGTCTACGATAATAATGTCCTTGCCCTCCACGGAGTCGCCCAGGTACTGGTGCTCCACAATGGGGTTGCGACCATTGACCACGCGGGTGTAGTCCCGGCGCTTATAGAACATGCCCAGATTTACACCCAACTGGGTTGCAAAATAAATGCAGCGGTGCAGGGCACCCTCATCCGGAGAAATGACCATCAGGTGATCCTTGTCCACATGCAAATCCTCTACGCTGTTCACCAAAGACTTGATCATCTGATAAGTGGGCATTATGTTCTCAAAGGAGCCGTTGGGAATGGCGTTTTGTACACGCTTATCATGGGCGTCAAAGGTCATAATGTTGTCCACGCCCAGATTGACCAGCTCTTGCAGTGCCAGCGCGCAGTCTAAGGACTCACGGCTGCTTCTCTTATGCTGGCGACCTTCATACAGCATGGGCATCAAAATGGTGATGCGCTTTGCCTTGCCGGAGATGGCGGAGATGACGCGCTTTAAGTCTGCATAGTGATCGTCAGGGGACATGGGTACTTCCATCCCGTACATATTATATGTGCAGCTGTAATTGAATACATCTGTAATGATATACAGATCAAAGCCGCGCACACTCTCGTTCACAACGCCCTTGGCTTCACCGGAGCCAAAGCGGGGTAATGACACATTCACTTTGTAGGTGTCGCGCTGGTAGCCATAGAACGCAATGTTCTGCTGATGTTCGCTGGCCTGGTTTGCGCGCCATTTGACAAGGTATTTGTCGATCTTGTCGCACAGGGCTTCGCAGCCGGGCATGGCGATGATTCCAAGGGGGCCTACGGGGATTGTTTCTACATTTTCAGCGGTTTTTCTGGGCATATTAACAGCTCCTCCTAAATTTTTACGCCATTATAATACAACAACCATCGGCGAAAGTAAACCGGAAAATGAAAAATTTCAGAGAATTGACAGAATTAACCGGCGCTTTGTTGTTTTTTGCGGCGAATATGAACAAGAATCAGGTAGCCGGCCACGCCTGCAACACAGGTGCCGCTGACGGCCGCACCGATTGCCAACCCCTTGGGGGTATAGCGCAGCTCCACCGTATGTTTACCGGGCTTGACGGTGGTCGTCAGCAGGGCTTCACCCAGCTTAAAGGTTTCCGCTTTTTCGCCGTCAATGTATACGCTCCACCCGGTGTCATAGGGAATGGAGGTGCACAGGTAGCTGTTCTCGCGAACGGCGATGGTGCCGGTAATGTGGGTCTCGCCCCAGTCGGTGACTTGCAGAGCGCTGTCTGCCAACAGGCGATAGCCTTTGGCAAATACGGTCTCGTCCACGCTGTATGCGTAAATAGAGGCGTAGCTCTCCGTGGCGCTCATACTCCCGGCGTCCAGAGATACTTTAATTTCCTCGCCCTTTTTGTGATAGCCTAGATCCATAATGTACGGCTCTTCAATATTTTGGGACAGGGTATTCTTTATGCCGTCACCACTGAATTCTGCCGCCTTGATTTCCGGCGAGGTCAGGTAGATATACACATTGCCGTCTCGCAGGGGACTGATGGTTACTTCCACCGTGCCGTATTGCTCGTCGCTGCTTGACTTGTTGAACCAAAATGTGCCGTTCTCCGAGCATGTGTCACCGGAGAGATTGTCGTAGCTGCAGTCCGTATAGCCGCAGGGTACGAATACCCCGTCCAGCCCTGTCGCCAGGCGGAAGTAGTCGCCCTGCGCCTTAAAGGGATCGCCCTCATCCGCTGCCCAATCTTTCAAATGGGTTTTGGCTGCATAGGCAATGGGCAGGAAGCAGTCATTCTCATACACGGCGGCGGATTTGTCCTTGTTGCGGTACACTTCCGTAAAATACCGATCGGTGGGGGTAGGATTGGTGGGTGTGGCGATCAGATATTTGATATTGAACATCATATTGTACACCGGGGTCTGTGGATTGTAGGTGTAGCTGTTGATCCGATTGCCAAACATACCCAGGTTGTATTGCAGCTGGGAGTAGTCCTCATACGCCATGGAGGAAAAGGTGGAAATGCCATTGTAGCCGTAATAGCTGGGGTCCATGCGCCGTTCCAGATAAGTTAGCTCCGTGCGGTAAAAGTCGTTGTCCTTTTTGTTAATGGCTTCTATGGACTCCCGATAAGCAGCGTAGTTGCTCTTGTAGTCGCTGTTGCCCTGGGTAATGAGAATGGAGGAGCAGTCGGAGACGATCACCTCGCTAAAGCACATGGCGATCACCGCAAAGGCCAGCACGCTCTTTTTGAACCCGGACTTTTGCAGGCACAGCAGCAGCCCGCACCAGAGAATAAGAAAGGCGATGGTCACATAAATGGAGATCTCGCTCATCTTGGTGGTCATAAACTTTTGGGCCACGATCACATACAGCAGCCAGCCCAGGGCCACGAATACAATGTCCTTATAGGCAATGTCCCGTATACGGCACAGACCGCGGAACGCCATCACCAGCACCAGGAAACAGTACATATAAGAGAAGCGGAAGGGCAGGTCGTTGGGGAAGTGGAAAGCGTGCCAAATAAAATTCATCGCATTATTGTCAAAGCTGAACAGGAGAAACAGAAGCAGTACAATATACACCGCTTTTTCCCGCAGAGAAATGCGCCTGTTAATGAGGTACAAGGGCACCAGCAGCAGCGGCAGAACGCCGCAGTAGATATTGGGCAACACATCGTCACCGCTGGAGCGAATGGTGGTCTCCAGAGCGGACAGGTGGGATGTTAAAAAGTCAAAAATGGTAAAGTAAGACTCAAAAGTGGTGGGGAAGCTGTCTGAGGTAGCGGAGCTGCCCCGCAGCAGGAAATAGGTGGGCAGCAGGGTCACAGCGCACAGCCCGCCGGCCAGCAGAGAGAACCCGGCAAAGCGCGCGCACCGATTGAGAAACGGGTGACACATGAGATTTTTGGCGCTGTACTTCTCACGAGTGGTGAGCTTTTCGCCGCTCTTTTCCGGTCGGGGTTTGGCGGTCATCAGGAAGTAGGCCAAGAAGTACAGAACAGAGAAAATGCATGCCATATAGCCCATATAGTAATTGGACAGCAGCAGCACTGCCAGCGCGCCGGTGTAAAGAGCGCCCTTGCCGTTATGGACCAATTGCTCTATGCCCAGTACGATCAGTGGCAGCAGAATCATACCGTCGATCCACATAATATTCCAGTAATACGCTAAAAAGTAGGCGCAAAAGGCGTAGAACACACCAAAGGCGGCACTCACATAAGAGTGGCGCTTTTGTGACGCCTTCAAGTAATAGGTAAAAGTGACGGCAGAGGCCATACACTTGACAATCACCAAAGCGGTGATGGCAAAGGAAATATCCGCCTTGTCAAACAGAAAAATCAGCACTGTAAAGGGGCTGGAAAGATAGTTGAAATAGTTGCCGAGGAAGCTGCTGCCGCCGCCGCTCTCCCAGGAGTACAGCAGGCTTTTGCCCTCTACGACCCGGTCATACAGTTCTGCAAACAGGGGACCGTACTGGTGATACAGGTCCATACGCATGACCGTGCCGTCCCCAAACGGGAACACACTGTACACAATGAAAATAAAGAGAATGCCCAGCAGCGCCACAAAGGCGGATACCGCTAAAAAGCGGTTGGCAAAAAACAACTTGTAAAGCCGACCGCCGCTTTTCGTCGCTGCCTTGTCCCGGCAGTCAAATACCAGCAGGCGGTCAAACAGGTAGTTAAAAATATAGACCACCGTTACCGTAGCCAGCCATACAAAGGGGGCTTCTCGCTTTAGCAGCGTGGCAAAGAGAAAATACAAGATCTTATAGAACCCAAAGTCCACGGCGCAGCGAAAGAGAAAGCCGCCGATCTGTTTGGGAACGGTTGCCATACCTCGGGGAAAGACAAATTTCTTCTCCAGTACAAAGGACAGCAGCGCAGCCGCACCGGCACCGATCCCAACAGCCGCACCGGCCCCCAAGCCAAACGCTACCTTGCACAGCTGCTTGACGGCAAAAAGCACCAACAGGCACAGCGTGTAGGCGGCGGTGTAATTCACCGTTTCCGTATTCATCCACTTTGTAGCAAAGCGATGTTTGTTGTTTGCGGTAATGTCCATAAAATGCACCTCTTGCTTTTTGTGCGAATTTGATTTTAACATAACTCTGCCTATTTTATCATAATTATGGGCGAACTGCAACCGAAATAAACCAAGTAGGCATACAAGCCCTGTGTGGGGCATATCTTTTTACAGAAATGAAATGCGGGGTGACCTATGAACAATTTTGACGACGCGGCGCGGCTGCTGGCCCAGCCGCTGGGAGATCTGCTGCTGGCGCTGCCGGAGCAGACTAAGGAAGAAATTACGGAACTGCGGGTGCGCCGTGGGCGGCCGCTGGTGGTTATGTTGGGCAGTCGGACTTGCTTTCTTACCGATGGTGGTAAGCTGATCAATCACTGTTCGGCCCGGGCGCTGGATGTCACGGACGCCGCCTTTGACGCGCTGTTTGCTGCGGTGTGCGCCTACTCGGTACATACGCACATGAGTACACTGGTGGAGGGCTTTGTGACCGCACCTAACGGCAATCGGGTAGGTATTGCCGCCACGGCAGTGGAAAAAGACGGCACCGTGACCGCCATTCGGGATGTGCAGTCCCTGAACATTCGAATTGCCCGAGAGGAGCGAGGCTGTGCTCGTGGGGTGCTGAACACGCTCTTTGTAGGCAGGCTGCCCAGTATCATTGTGGCAGCGCCGCCGGGGGGCGGTAAGACCACGGTACTGCGGGATCTGGCAAGAGCGCTGTCCGGCGGGTTCGGCGGACGGTACAGAAAGGTGAGTATCGTAGACGAGCGGGGCGAATTCGGCGGCTTTTCTCCTGGGGTGAACACGGATGTGCTTACCGGTTTTGGCAAGAAAAAAGGAATAGAGATTGCCGTGCGTACCTTGTCGCCGGAGCTGATCGTTTGTGACGAGATCGCCGACGATGCCGAGGTGGACGCCATTAAGGCCGGGTTCTCCTCCGGGGTGGCTTTTGCCGTGTCCGTACATATTCGGGATGCGGAGGACCTGGTGCACAAGTCCATTATCAAAAAGCTATATCTAACCGGCGAATTTGATTATGTGGTGCTGCTGGAAGAATACGGAGATACCTTTTCCGTGGTGGATTTGCGAGGTGGCGGCGATGAAGATCCTTGGACTGTGGATGATCGTACTTTTTTGCGGGGCGATCGGTATTTCACTGGCAGTTGAAGTGGGGCGGCGCTGTGAGCGGGCGCAGCTGCTTTGCCGCTTGGGGGAGCAGGTGCGGCTGCTGCTGGATTACAGTATGACGGATACGGGGGCTATTTTTGCCCAGTTGGCGTCGGATCCCCGCTTTGCGCCCTTTGGCTTTTTGCAGGGCTGTGACCCGGCCAAGACCGTGACGGTCGCTACCGGGCTGACTGCCCGGGATGACCAAGAGTTGGCAGCCTTTTTGCAAAGGCTGGGCAAAAGCGATCTGCAAAACCAGTTGCGGCTCACCGACGGCTACATTGCCTTTGCCAAAGGCCGGGCAGAGGAATACGCTGCGCGGTGCAAGCGACAAAAACAGTTGTATGTGGCCTTTGGCCTGTCCGGCGGGCTGATTGCCGCCCTGCTGCTGGCCTAAAAAGATCAGGAGGTACAAATGAGCGTGGATTTTATATTCAAAATTGCGGCCATCGGTATGATCGTGGCGGTGCTGAACACCCTCTTGGTGCGCAGCGGACGGGAGGACCAGGCCATGCTCACCACCCTGGCCGGGGTGATTGTGGTTTTGATGATGTTGGTGCCGAAGATCAGCGCGCTTTTCTCCGGTATAAAATCTATGTTTGACCTATGATCCAGATCGCAGGGATCGCCGCCGTTTGCCTGCTGCTGACGGTGCTGCTTAGAAAAGAAAATCCCACCTTTGCTTTGCTGGTCACTGTGGCCGGTGCCGGACTGCTGTTTTACACGGTGTCTAAGTTGGCCGGCAGCGCCTTTGGTATATTGGGCGACTTAAAGACGGCGGCAGGGGACACCGGGGCGTATATTGATCTGATGTTCAAGATCCTGGGCATTTCCATCGTGACCCAGGTGGTGTGCGATGTGTGCCGGGACAACGGCGCGTCCGCATTAGCTTCTCAAACGGAGACAGCAGCCAAAATTCTGGTACTGTCCCTACTGCTGCCGCTGTTTCAAACGGTGATCGGAATTGTGACGGGACTTGTAAAATGAAGCGATTTGTATTGACATTTTTACTTTTGCTGGCGTTGCCCGGGGTGTGCTTTGCCGCCCAGTCGGCGCTCTCCGGCGACGGTTATCGCCAGGCGCTGTCCGGGTATGACCTGTCGGCGTTTGAAAAGCTGGGGGACGACGCAAACAGCGTGCTGGAGCAGCTGGGACTGGATGATTTTGACTTTGAGACGGTGACGGCGCTGGACGCTAAGTCCTGCGTGCAAGTGCTGGGGCGGCTGGTGCGCCAAAATATCCAAACCCCGCTGCGAGCACTGCTGTCTGTGCTCAGCTTCACGCTGCTGTCCGCCTTTTTAACCGGTTTTTCCGGCAGCGGACTGCTGGGGCAAAACAGCTCTGTTTATTCCACTGCCTCCGCCTTGGTCATCGCGGCGCTGATCGCTGCCCAGTGTGCGGACACGGTGTCCCTTTGCTGTGCCACCATCGGCATTTGCGCGGACTTTGTGTTTGCGTTCTTCCCGGCATTTTTGGTGATTCTCACCGTGTCCGGCAGCAGCCTGACCGGGGTGTCCACCAACACGCTGCTGCTGGGGCTGGCGCAGGGGCTGAATATTCTGTCAGCCAAGCTGTTTGTGCCCCTGATCAACTGCTTTTTGGCACTGAGTCTGTGCTCCGGCGTGCGCAGTTCGCTGAATATTGACGGTGCGTTGCGTGTGGTGCGTAAGGGCTTGATCTCACTGATCTCCTTTTGCGCCGGGGCATTTGTGACGGTGCTATCCGTGAAGACGGCAGTGGCTTCCCGGGCGGACGCACTGGGACTGCGTTCTCTGCGCTTTGCCATCAATTCCGTAGTACCGGTGATTGGCAGCGCCATCAGCGAGGGACTACTGTCCATACAAAGCTATGCCGGGCTGGTGAAGAGCACGGTAGGCGTTGTGGGCATTATTGGGGTAATTGCCCTGTTTTTGCCGGCGCTTATAAATGTGATCGGCTGGCGTGTTAGCATTGCCGTGTCCGTGGCGGTGAGCGAGATCTTTGACGACCGCACCGTGTGCAAAATGCTGCGGGCCTTTGGCGACGCCTTTTTGCTGATGAATGTGGTGCTCATTCTCTCCATGGTCACCACGGTGATCTCCATCGGCATACTGATCGCTGCAAAGGGGGCTGCCGGGTAATGGATGTGGTAAAGCAGTGGACCATGAACATTTGTTTGACCCTCATCGGGGCAGTTATCCTATCACTGGTATCGCCGAGGGGCAGTATGGGGCGATTTTATAAAACCGTACTGTCGCTTTTTATCATCGCCGGGTTTCTGCTGCCCATCACCGGCGGCGAGAAGGCAGATTTTTCCGCTTATTTTTCCGATGTCTCAGCGCAGGCGGCAGACGCAAACAGCGTGTATGAAAGCCAAATCGAGAGCCGTGTTAAACAGACCCTGACTGCTGCCGGGTACATGGATTGCAGTGTGCAGGCTTCGGTACGGATCAAAGAGCAGGAGATCTACATTCAAAAGCTGGTGGTCTCCGTGCCCGGCGACATGGATCGCCAGGCAGTGGCGGCGCTTCTTAAGGCACAGCTGGGATTGCAGCCGGTGGTAAAAGGACTGGGGGAGTAGAAATGACAGAGAAGTGGAAAGAACTGCTAAAGGCGCCGCAGGGGCAGCGCAAGGTGTTCATTCTTCTGGCTGTGCTGGGGATTGCGCTGGTACTGCTCTCCGGCAATGGAACCGCAGGCAGCAAGAATAAAAGCGAGACCACCACCGCCAGGGATTACGACGCCTATGTGGCGGATCTGGAGGGGCGGCTGCAAAAAACCGTTGCCAGCATGGACGGGGTGGGCACCTGCAAGGTGATGATCACGTTGGAGAAAAGTGACGAGAATGTGTACGCCACCAACAACGAAAGCAAGCGAGATGCAGACAGCGGCAGCAGCAAGGAGGACTATGTGCTTTATGATCAGGACAGCGGCGAAAGCCCGCTGCTGCTCAGCGCCTACCTGCCCAATGTGCAGGGGGTGGCGGTGGTGTGCACCGGCGGCGACGATCCGGCTGTTCGAGAGAAGATCACCACCACAGTCGCTTCTCTCTTTGGCATACCCACAAATCGAATATCCGTCTCAAAACTGAAAGGGGAATAGGTGACCGAATATGAAAGAGAAAAAGAAAAAGGAACCGGGGGCTGAAATGCAAGAGGTGCTCACGGAGGATCAGCTGAAAAAGCGAAAGCTGCACCGGGCGCGGGTAAGTCTGGGCTGTATGGTGCTGATTTTGGCTGTCGGCGTAGTGGGCAACTGGTACTGGGAGAACAGCGATATTTCCACAAAAATTAGTACAGTCAGCGCCCAGCGCACGAAGACCCTGGGGGAGGCCACCTTTGTGGATGCTACCACAGAGGCTGCTACGGAGAACAGCTACTTTACCCAGGCCAAGCTGGATCGGCAAAGCAGTCGGGACGCTGCGCTGGAAAAGCTGCAAAAAATCGTGGATACCACGGATAAAAGCGCGGCTGCCCATAAAGAAGCGGCACAGAAGATTGCTAAGATCTCCGACGGCATCAATGCGGAAAACAAAATTGAAACACTGGTGACCGCCAAGGGCGTGGGGCAGTGTCTGGCGATCGTGAGCACAGATGGCAAAAAAGTAGACGTGATCGTAGACAGCAAGGACCTGTCTGACACGCTGATCTTACAGATCAAGGAGATTGCCGTGGAACAGGTTGGCTGTGATTATAAAAATGTGACCATCATTCAGTCTAAATAAATTCCAAAACTGTCTTGTAAGTTGCTTTTACTTATGTTATAATAAACGCACATTTGCAGCGGCATATCCGCTGGCAACAAAGGAGCGTTTTTTGCATGGAGATCAATACAAGCACTTCCATGGGCGAACTGGTCATTTCCGAAGAAGTGATCTCAGCCATCGCCACCAATGCAGCCAAAGATGTGGACGGCATTGCCGGGTTCTCTAACCGCCCGGTGGATGTGGTCAATACCATTAAGAAGGGCAGCCTAAAGGTAATGAGCCCGGTGCGTGTTCTGGCAGACGGTGAGGATTTGAACATCAGCATTTATGTGAACATGCTGCCCGGTAAAAAGATCCGCCAAGTGGCGGAAGAGGTACAGCAGGCGGTCAAGGAGTCTGTGCAGAATATGACCGGTAAGCTGGTGTCTAAAGTCAATGTGATCATCGCCGGACTGGAATTTGACCAGCCGGAGAGTGAAACGGAACCTTGTGAAACTGAAGAGTAAAAACGGATTTTACCGACAAGGCGGCGTTTCTTGTCGGTTTTTTCTTTTGGAGGAAGTTTATGAAGCGGAACGAACAGCGCGAGCAGGCGTTTATCCTGCTGTTTGAGTACCTGTTTTTGCCCCAGGACGACCTGGTGGCGATCTATGACGAAAATATCGGCACGGTAAGCGATTATGCAAAAGAACTTTACACCGGCGTGCTTGCCAATTTGGACAAGCTGGACGAGACCCTGGCAAGCTATTCCAAAAAGTGGAAGCTGAACCGTCTGCCCAAGGTGAGCCTGACTGTGCTGCGCCTGGCGCTCTACGAAATGGAGTTTGTGGACGATCTGCCGGACAGCGTGGCGATCAATGAGGCTGTGGAGTTGGCAAAGAAGTACGGCAGTCAGGAAGACGCTAGCTTTATTAACGGCGTGCTGGGTGCTGTGTCTCGGAGTAAGACGGAATGATTCTGGGAATAGACACCAGCAATTACACCACCTCTGCCGCTGTGCTGGACGGTGAAGCGCTCACCCAGCAAAAGCAGCTTTTGGAGGTGCGCCCGGGAGAGCGGGGGCTGCGCCAGAGCGACGCCCTGTTTCAGCATACGCGCAATTTGCCGTTGCTGTTTGATAAAATGCCGCCAATGGATGGGGTGACCGCCGTTGGTGTCAGCACCCGACCGCGGAATGTGGAGGGCAGCTATATGCCTTGCTTTTTGGCAGGGATCAGCGCGGCGACTGCTGCCGCTAAGGCTGCCGGTTGTCCTCTTTACACCACCTCTCACCAAGTGGGGCACATTTTAGCGGCATTGTACGGTGCCGGTGCGCTGGAGATGATCCGTGCGCCCTTTGTGGCCTTTCATGTGTCCGGCGGTACAACGGAAGCCCTGCTTGTGGAACCGCACAAGGAAGAATTGATTTCCGCTCGCTCCGTGGCGGCCAGTTCGGACTTAAAGGCCGGGCAGCTGATTGACCGTACCGGGGTGCGGCTGGGTCTGCAATTCCCTTGTGGTCCGGCGCTGGAACAGCTGGCGCTGCAAAGCATGGTAAGTTATAAAATCAAACCCTCGATGCAGGGTGCGAATTGCTCTTTGTCCGGGGTGGAAAATCAAGTGGACAAGCGCTTGCAGGCAGGGGATGCACCGGCCGATATTGCCCGGTTTGTGCTCTCCAGCGTATCTGCTGCCTTACAAGGTATGGTGCAGGCTGTGTTTTCTGAATATGGGCAGCTGCCGCTGCTGTTTGCCGGTGGCGTGATGTCAAACACCATCTTGCGCCGAGAACTGGAAACAGCCTTTGGCGGCGTGTTTGCCCCGCCGGCGCTGAGTTGTGATAATGCGGCCGGTGTGGCCGTGTATGCTGCCCTGTGCAGCAAAGAACTGAAATGATGACTGTACTTTCTGTTTCTAAACTGAATTTTTATTTGCGTGCACTGATGGAAGGGGATGCGCCGCTGCAAAATCTTTATGTAAGCGGTGAGATCTCCAACTTTAAGCGCTATCCCACCAGCGGACACTGCTACTTTACCCTGCGGGACGAAAAAGCGCAGCTGAAATGCGTGCTGTTTGCCGCCCAGGGCGCGCACCTGCGATTTGCGCCGGAGAACGGTATGCGGGTGATTTGCCGAGGTCGGGTGAGCGTGTACGAAAGAGACGGCGTGTATCAGCTGTATGTGGACGATATGCAGCCCCAGGGCGCCGGTGCACTGGCTGTGGCCTTTGAGCAGTTAAAGTCCCGTTTGGCGGCTGCCGGGCTGTTTGATGAGAGTCACAAGCAACCGATACCCAAGTACCCCCGGCGGATTGGCGTAGCCACCTCTGCTTACGGTGCGGCAGTGGCGGATATTAAGCAGATTACCGCTCGGCGCTTTCCTGCGGCGGAACTGGTGATCGCCCCCACCGTGGTGCAGGGCGACGGCGCGCCGGAAAGCATTGCCCGGTCTATTGAACAGCTGGACAAAATGGGGCTGGATGTACTGATCGTTGGCCGTGGCGGCGGGTCTATGGAGGATCTGTGGGCGTTTAATACGGAGACGGTGATCAACGCCGTTTATACTTGCAAAACACCCATCATCTCTGCCGTTGGGCATGAGACGGATTTTACGATTACGGATTTTGTGGCGGATATGCGGGCACCTACCCCCAGCGCGGCGGCGGAGTTGGCTGTGCCGGATCGGGAGGAAGAGCTGCGCCGCATTGCGCAGCTTGAAAGCATTGCTTCCCACGCGTTGCGCAGTCTTCTGGAACGGGAAAATCAGCGACTGGACAGTTGCTTGGCGCGCAGAGGCAGCGCCGGGGCATATATTTCGACTCGACTGGAACGGTTACAAGCCTTGATGAACGGTAACCGGCAACAAATCCAGCTCCGCTTAGAGCGGGAGAACACCCGTTTGGAACGCGTGCTGGAACAAATTGAAGCTTACAGCCCGCTGGCGGTGTTGCGCCGAGGTTATACACTGGTGCGCCATACAGACGGTTCACCGGTGACCAAAAAAGAAGATTTATCACCTGGTACTGCATTGCGTCTGCAATTTGCAGACGGAAGTGTGCCGGTGCAGGTTTTGGAGGAAAGAGAAGATGAATGAAGAAAACTTGACTTACGCTGATGCAATGCAGCGCCTGGAGGACATCAGCGCCCGTTTAGAGAACGGTTCGGTGCCCTTGGAGGAGAGTATTGCCCTTTATGAGGAGAGTGCCAAACTGGCAGCCTACTGCAAACAGATCTTGCAGCAGGCGCAGCAAAAAATTACGGAATTGGCTGGTGACGAAAAATGACAAACGATGCATTTCAAAATACCCTTGCCAATGATCAACGCCTGATCGAGAATGCTTTACAGCAGCTTCTGCCTCCCACGGTATTTGACCAGGGCGAAGTGGTGGAAGCCATGCGTTACAGCTTGATGAACGGCGGCAAACGACTGCGCCCGGTGCTTGCGATGGAGTTTTGTAAGGCCTGCGGCGGTGACCGACACGACGTTTTGGAGCCGGCCTGCGCACTGGAATATGTACACACTTACAGCTTGATCCATGATGATTTGCCCTGTATGGACGATGACGATCTGCGCCGCGGCAGACCCAGCTGTCACAAGGCCTATCCGGAGAATATTGCTTTACTGGCCGGTGACGCGCTGCTGACCCATGCTTTTGAGATCATTGCCGACTGCGAGCTTTCTGCGGATGCGAAGTGCCAAATGGTTAGCCTACTGGCGGCCAATGCAGGTGTTAGCGGAATGATCGGCGGTCAGGTTCTGGATTTGAAATATGAAGCCGCAGACCCCTCCTTGCAGCAGCTGCTGACGGTTCATAAGTTGAAAACCGGCGCACTGATCTCTGCCGCCTGCATTTTGGGCTGCTTGGCAGCCGGTGCTACGCAGGCGCAGATCGCTGCCGCTTCTAATTTTGCCTATAATCTGGGCATTGCGTTCCAAATTAAAGATGATATTTTGGACATTACCGGCACCAGCGAAATGCTGGGCAAGCCTGTTGGCTCGGACAGTGACCAGGGCAAGGTGACCTATGCCACTAAGGTAGGGTTGGAAAAGGCGCAGCAAGATGTGGAGTTACTGACGGATAAAGCGCTGGAAAGCCTGCGTGCCTTTGACGATACAGATTTTTTACAGGCACTTGCGCAGTCGTTGATCAGTCGGGATCACTGATTTTTTGCATTATTATACAAATCTTGCATTTTTATTCAGGCTATGGTACAATAGCCTCATGAAAGGAGTTGAGTTATTTGTCTCTTTTAGACAGCATTCAGTCTCCTAAGGACTTGAAAAAAATGAATCGTGATGAGCTGGAACAGTTGTGTTCAGAGATCCGCGATTTGCTGGTGCAGACTGTGTCCCATAACGGCGGGCACTTGGCCTCCAATTTGGGCGTGGTGGAGCTGACCGTGGCGCTGCACCGGGTGTTTAACAGCCCGTCCGACCCCATTATTTTTGATGTGGGCCACCAGTGCTATACCCACAAGATCCTCACCGGACGCAAGGATGATTTTGTTACCCTGCGCACCGAGGGCGGTATCAGCGGCTTTACCCGACCGGACGAGAGCGAGCACGATATTTTTTCTTCCGGCCACAGTTCTACGGCTATTTCCCAAGCCATTGGTTTGGCTAAGGCAAAAGCGCTGCGGGGCGAAAAGGGCAAGGTGATTGCTGTGATCGGCGACGGCGCCATGACCGGCGGTCTGGCCTATGAGGCGCTGAACAACTCCGGCACGGAGAACGATAATTTGATCGTTATTCTCAACGATAACAATATGTCTATCAGCAAAAATGTAGGTGCTTTGGCAAAAAACCTGACCAGTATTCGCACCTCCCGGGCCTATTTTACCTTTAAGGGCAGAGTAGAGCATTTTCTGTCCCGCATTCCCAAGGTGGGCAGCCAGCTTTGTCGTTTTTTCACCAATATGAATTCTGCCATTCGTAAGCGGATCTATAAGGCCACCATGTTTGAGGATATGGGCTTTCGTTACTACGGACCCATTGACGGCCACGACCTGCGCGCATTGACGGATGCTTTGACAGTAGCTAAGGCGCACAAGCACTCGGTGCTGATCCACATTAACACGGTGAAGGGTATGGGTTATCGCCCTGCGGAAAAGAACCCCACCCAGTTCCACGGTATCGGCAAATTCGATGTAAACACCGGTGAGCCGCTGAGCAAAGGGGAGACTTTTTCCTCCGTATTCGGTAACACAGTGTGCGACTTTGCCGCCAAGGACGCCCGTATTTGCTGCGTAACAGCGGCTATGGCTGCGGGCACCGGATTAACCCGTTTTGCCAGCGAATATCCCCAGCGTTTTTTTGATGTAGGCATTGCGGAGCAGCACGCAGTTACTTTTTCCGGTGGTTTGGCGCGAGGCGGTATGGTGCCGATTTTTGCGGTGTATTCCACCTTTTTGCAACGCGCTTATGACCAGCTGATTCATGATGTATCCATGCAAGGATTAAAGGTGATCCTGGCAGTGGATCGGGCCGGCTTTGTCGGTGAGGACGGCGAGAGCCACCAGGGAATTTTTGATACCTCTTATCTCAATTCCGTACCTGGCTGGACAGTGTATGCGCCTACATATTATGCGGAGCTGTGCTCCATGCTGTACCAGGCCATTTATGTGGACCCGGGCGCTGTGGCAATTCGTTACCCCAGAGGGGGAGAGCCAACCCCGCCGGAAGGCTATCAGTACGAGAAAGAGCCGTTTTGTATTTTCGGTGATCCGAGCGCCAAGCGCTGCCTGGTGACATACGGGCGGCTGTTTGATACTTGTCTCCAAGCCATAGGAGAGCTGGACGATACTTTTGTGATTAAACTGAACCGGATTCGCCCCATTGCGCCGGAGGCGGTGGCTGCCGCTGCCAAGGCGCAGGTCATTTGGTTCTATGAAGAAGCCACGGTCAGCGGCGGCGTGGGGCAAACCTTTGCCGCTTTGCTGGAAGAGAAAGGCACAAGCGCCCGGTTTTTCCACAAGGCCGTGCCGGATACATTTGTAAAACAGGCGTCTGTGGACAGCCAACTCCGCAAGTTTGGGCTGGACAAGGCGTCCATAGTCAGTGAGGTCAACCATGCAGAAGAAAACCCGGCTTGATGTGGCTGTGTTTGAGGGCGGTTACGCCCCCAGCAGAGAAAAGGCGAAGGCCATTATTATGGCCGGTCAGGTCTATGTAAACAACCAAAAAGTGGACAAGGCTGGTTTTGAACTGAAAGAAGGCGACAAGCTGGAGGTGCGGGGCAAAACGCTGAAATATGTGAGCCGCGGCGGCTTGAAGCTGGAAAAGGCCATGCAGGTCTTTCCCATCACTTTAGCAGACAAAACCTGTATGGATGTGGGAGCGTCTACCGGTGGGTTTACGGATTGTATGCTGCAAAACGGCGCAAAGCGGGTGTATTCCGTTGATGTGGGCTATGGCCAGTTGGCCTGGAGCCTGCGCACGGACGATCGGGTGGTGAACCTGGAGCGCACCAACTTCCGCCATATTACAGAGGAACAGGTGCCGGAAGCCATTGATTTTGCGTCTGTGGATGTATCCTTCATTTCCTTAAAGCATATTTTTCCAAATTTGCATTTACTGCTGCGCCCCTGTGGGCAGGCGGTGTGCCTGATCAAGCCCCAGTTTGAGGCCGGTCGGGATAAAGTGGGCAAAAAAGGTGTGGTGCGGGAAGCCGCCACCCACCTGGAAGTGGTCGAACGGGTAATCGGTATGGCTACAGAGAACGGCTTTTCTGTTCTCGGTCTGGAATTTTCCCCGATAAAAGGGCCGGAGGGGAATATTGAATACCTGTTGTATGTGGAAAAGTCTGAGGCGCCTGCGGTTGCGCCGGAGGTAGACCCGGCCGCACTGGTGGGTCGCTCCCATGAGGCATTGGTATGATTATTTCTGTTTTTCCTTACATTGAAAATGAGTCGGTACGCCGTCTCACCGGTGATGTGCTCAGCGAGTTGGATCGGCTGAAATGTCATGTATATGTAACCAAGGAGTGCGCCGGTCAGCTGCCTGGGCACCATGTGGTATACAGTAAGCCGGACAAGATGATGGAGGACTGCGATCTTGCGATCGCCATCGGCGGCGACGGTACCACCCTGCGGATTGCCAAGAAAGCGGCTTTTTATGACAAGTGCGTGCTGGGCATTAACGGCGGACGACTGGGCTTTATGAGCGGCTTGGAGGCCAACGAACTGTCCTTGCTGGGCAATGTGGTTACCGGCAAATATAAGGTAGACAAACGGATGATGCTCCAGGTGGATATTATCCGTGAAAATCAGGCGACAGAGACTTTTCACTGTCTGAATGACGCGGTGGTTACTCGCGGTGATTACGCTCGGCTGATAGATGTAAACATCCACTGTGAGGAGCGCCCGGTGTGGGATGTGCGGGCGGACGGTGTGATCGTGTCCACCCCAACCGGCTCCACGGCGTACTCAATGGCGGCAGGCGGACCGGTGGTCAGCCCGGAGACGGATTGCTTTGTGGTCACCTCCATTTGCCCCCATTCGCTGATTGACCGCAGCATTGTGTTCCCCAGCAGCAAGGCACTGTATGTAAGGGTACAGAATGATGTGGACAACAACTCGATTTTTACAGCGGACGGCAAGCGCCCGGTACAGATTGACGGTCGCACGGTGGTGCGCATTTCCAAATCTCCCTATGTGGCGCGGCTTATTAAAGTGAAGCCGGACAATTTTTACGAAATTCTGCGAAAAAAGATCATTGAAAGGTGATTGGGATGAAGAAAAGACGACAGGCAAAGATTCTGGAGATCATCTCCAAATACGAGACGGAAACCCAGGAGGATTTGCAAAAATATTTGCATGAGGCCGGCTTTGAAGTCACCCAGGCCACCATTTCCAGGGATATTAAAGAGCTGCGGCTGGTGAAGGCACACAGTGCAGACGGCAAGTATGTGTACTCCACCGGCAAGCACCCGAAGGAGGAAAATTTCGGCCGCACGGCAGGTATCTTCAACGAGGCCATCTTAAAGGTGCAGTACGCCATGAACACCGTGTGTATTAAGTGCTTTTCCGGTATGGCAAATGCTGCCTGTGCCGCCATTGACTCCATGGACTGGGACGGCGTAGTGGGTACCATCGCCGGGGACGATACCATCTTTGTGCTTTGCCGCAGTGAGCGGGAAGCCCAGATCTTTACCGTAAATTTGGAGAAGATGCTCCATGCTTAAAGTGCTGGAAATTGAGAATATTGCCGTGATTGAAAAAGCAGCGGTGCAGTTTGACACCGGGCTGAATGTGCTCACAGGTGAGACCGGCGCCGGCAAGTCCATTGTGGTGGACGCGATCAACGCAATTCTTGGCGAGCGTACATCCCGGGAGCTGGTGCGCCACGGTGCGCCCCAGGCAGTGGTGCGTGCCTTCTTTGAGGGGGTGGACCCTGCCGTACAGGCTGTGATCGGCAATTTGGGTCTGGAGCCGGAGGCGGACGGTTCGCTGGTGCTTTACCGACGGATTTCTGCCGAGGGCAAAAGCAGCTGCAAGATCAACGGTGCGCCCTGTACGGTGACCATGTTGCGCGCGGTGGGTAATGCACTGGTGAATATCCACGGTCAGCACGACTCCCAAACACTGCTGGACCCGGAGGCACATGTGCACTTCGTGGATATGCTGGCAGAGAGTGACCGCACCTTGACGGCGTATCAAACGGTGTTTCACCAATTTTTATCTGTGCGGCGGCGGTTAAAGGCGCTGACGGCGGACGAGGAAGACAAAGAAAATAAGCTGGATCTGCTGAACTACCAGATCAAAGAGCTGGAGGACGCGGATATACAGATCGGCGAGACCGAGCGGCTGAACGCCCGCCGCACGGAGCTGAGCGAGGCAGAGGCGGTGCGCGTTGCCCTGCAAGATGTGGCTTATACCATGGGTGGAGACGAGGAGTTCTCCGGTGTGTGCGGCTATTTGCGGGCGTTAGCAGCCAAGACGGCACCCTATTCCTCCTTGCAAAGCATCAGCGAGCAACTGTATGCCCTGTGTGACAGCGCCGAGACCTGCAAAGACGACGCGGAACAGAAGCTGGACGCCTTGGATGCCGATCCGGAGGAGCAAGCTCAAATTGAGGAGCGGCTGGATCAATTGTACCGCCTGTCCTTAAAATACGGCGCTACGGAGCAGGAAATGCTGGGCAAGCTGGATGAAATGCGCGCCCAGCGGGAGGAAATCCTCTTTGCCGACCGGGAATTAGAGACCCTCAGTAAGTCCTATGACGAGCTGCTTTTGCAAGTGCAAGCGGCGGCAGAGAATTTGACCGGGGAACGCAAGCAGGTGGCTGCCAAGCTGGAAAAGGAAGTTTGCAGAGAACTGGCGTATTTGGATATGCCGGGTATTCGCTTTGTGGTGGACTTTGGCAAAGGTAAGCTGTCCTCCATTGGGCAGGATACGGTGCAGTTTTTGATTTCCACGAACCCGGGCGAGCCGCCCAAGCCCCTGGCTAAAATCGCCAGCGGCGGTGAACTGTCCCGCATAATGCTTGCCATCAAGACCATTTTGGCCCACAAAGATACGGTGGGCACCCTGATTTTTGACGAGATTGACACCGGCGTCAGCGGCCGTGCCAGCCAAAAGATCGGCTTAAAGCTGCGAGCGGTGGCTGAGGACACCCAGGTGATTTGTGTGACGCACTCGGCACAGATTGCATCCCTGGCCGGGGCGCACTTCCTGATCCAAAAGCAGGTGAAAGGGGAGCGCACGTATACCCATGTGCAGCGCCTGGACTTTGACGGTCGAGCAAGAGAACTGGCGCGCATTATGGGCGGACTGGAAATTACACCGGCGCTGCTGTCTACGGCAGAGGAAATGCTGCGCACTGCCCGGGAGGGATAATCGCAATGGGTGTGAATATGGAACAAAAAGTAAAAAACGGCACATGCGCCTTTCGCCTGTGACCGAATAGATAGACTGAATATTGGAGGACAAACAAATGGGAGTTTATGAGGATTTGCAAGCACGGGGGCTGATTGCCCAGGTCACAGACGAGGCGCGGGTACGCGACCTGGTCAATACCGGTAAAGCCGTGTTTTATATTGGCTTTGACCCTACCGCAGACAGTCTGCATGTGGGTCACTTTATGGCGCTGTGCTTGATGAAGCGGCTGCAAATGGCCGGCAACAAACCCATCGCTTTGATCGGTGGCGGCACCGCTATGATCGGAGACCCCAGCGGCCGCAGCGATATGCGCCAGATGATGACCAAAGAGACCATTGACCACAACTGCGCCTGCTTCAAAAAGCAGATGAGCCGCTTTATCGACTTTAGCGAGGGCAAGGCCCTGATGGTGAACAACGCCGACTGGCTGCTGGATTTGAACTACCTGCAAGTGCTGCGGGAAGTGGGCGCCTGTTTTTCCGTGAACCGTATGCTCACTGCCGAGTGCTATAAGCAGCGTATGGAAAAGGGTCTGTCATTCCTGGAGTTCAACTACATGATCATGCAGAGTTATGACTTCTACACTCTGTTCCAGAAATATGGCTGCAACTTGCAGTTCGGCGGCGATGATCAATGGTCCAATATGTTGGGCGGTACGGAGTTGATCCGCCGCAAGCTAGGGGAGGACGCCTCTGCCATGACCATTACCTTGCTGCTGAATTCCGAGGGCAAGAAGATGGGCAAGACCCAAAAGGGCGCCGTTTGGCTGGATCCGGAAAAGACCTCTCCGTATGAGTTTTACCAGTACTGGCGCAATGTGGACGACGCAGATGTGATCAAGTGCATGAAGCTGCTCACCTTCCTGCCTATGGAGCAGATCAACGAGTATGCCAAATTGGAAGGTCAGCAGCTGAACTCCGCCAAGGAAGTACTGGCTTATGAGTTGACCAACCTGGTGCACGGCGAGGAAGAAGCCAAGAAAGCCCAGGAAGCAGCACGCGCCATCTTCAGCGGCGGCGCAAACAGCGCAAATATGCCCACCACCCAGGTGGAGGCAGACAGCCTGACTGACGACAGCATCGGCCTGATGGATCTGATGGTGCTGGGCGGTATGGTCAAGTCCAAGGGTGAGGCCAGACGCTTGATCACCCAGGGCGGCGTGAGCCTGAATGACAAAAAAGTGGGTGATGTGTATGCCACCGTCAGCAAGGCGGATTTAGAAGCCGGCGCTGTGGTGCGTAAGGGCAAAAAAGTGTTCCGCAAATTCACCCTGTAACCGAACAAAATCACATTTTGGCACCTGTGGCCCCCGGATCGGCGGCGCAGGTGCCTATTTTTTGTACTGCGGGTAAAAAATGGCGTATAATTGTTGAATACCCGGACAAAAATTGCTATAATAAATAAGATTATAAACAGATAATAAGCAGGTGAAAATGCAGTGACTGTTTTACAGGAGATCGAGGACTTGCGCCAAAAGCTGCGCTACTACTCGGATAAGTATTATAACGAAGACGCGCCGGAGATTGAGGACTATCAGTACGATATGATGATGCGTCGGCTGGAGTCGCTGGAGCAGGCCAATCCACGCTACGTCTCCCCGGACAGCCCCACCCAAAAAGTGGGCGGCAAGGCGGATAATTCCTTTGCTCCGGTGGCCCATACCGTGCGTATGGAGAGCTTGCAGGATGCGTTTAGTACCGCGGAGCTGCGGGACTTTGATCGGCGGGTGCAGGGAAGTGTGGACCACCCGCGCTATGTGGTGGAGCCAAAGATCGACGGTCTGTCCGTAAGTCTGGAATACCGGGACGGGGTGTTTGTGCGTGGCTCTACCCGAGGCGACGGCGATGTGGGCGAAGATGTGAGCGGCAATTTGCGGGTGATCCACAGTATTCCGCTGAAAATCAAGGATCCGCTGCCGTACCTGGAGGTGCGGGGCGAGGTGTATATGCCGCACCGCAGCTTTGAGCAGGTGGTGGATCGACAGCAGATTGCCGGAGAAAAGCCCTTTAAGAACCCACGAAATGCGGCAGCCGGTTCTCTGCGCCAAAAGGACAGCAGCGTGACTGCTACTCGTGGACTGGATATTTTTGTATTCAACATTCAGCAGATCCGGGGCAAGACCCTGCATTCTCACAAGGAGTCCTTGGATTATCTCAAGTATTTGGGCTTCCAAACGGTAGATGATTTCCCGTGCTATGCGGATTTTGACAAGGTGCTGGATGAGATCCACGCCATCGGTGAACGCCGGGGCGATTTGGAATATGATATTGACGGCGCTGTCATTAAAGTAGATGACTTTGACCAACGGCAGACCCTTGGCTCTACCGCCAAATTTCCCAAGTGGGCCATTGCTTTCAAGTACCCGCCGGAGGAGAAAGAAACAAAGCTGCTGGATATTGAGATCGCCGTAGGTCGTACCGGGGTGCTGACCCCTACCGCTGTGCTGGAAAGCGTTCATCTGGCGGGCACCACCGTCAGTCGCGCCACGCTGCATAATCAGGATTTTATTACGGAAAAAGGCATTGCCATCGGTGATACGGTTACTGTGCGAAAAGCCGGAGATATTATCCCGGAGGTGTTGTGCGTGACCAAACACGGCGGTAATCCTTGTTATACTTTTCCCAGCGTGTGTCCCTCTTGCGGTGCGGCGGTGATCCGGGAGGAGGATGAGGCGGCGATTCGCTGTGTGAACCCGGAGTGCCCGGCACAGCTGCTGCGCAATCTGATCCACTTCTGCTCTCGTGACGCTATGGACATTGAGGGGCTTGGTCCGGCAATCATAGAGACCTTTGTGCAGGCGGGTATGCTCCGCTCTGCCGGTGATATTTATCGGCTGGAGAAAGAGAAGATCGCCGCCCTGGACGGGTTTCAGGAGACCAGCGCCGGGAATATTTTAGCCTCTGTGGAGAAGTCCAAAGAGAACGACCTTTCCCGGTTGCTGTTTGCACTGGGCATTCGTCACATCGGTGCCAAGGCGGGCAAGCTGCTGGCGACCCACTTTGGAGATATGGACAATATTATGACGGCTACTGTGGAGGAGATCGCTGCTATTGACGGCTTTGGTCAAATTATGGCGGAGAGTGTGGCGGACTTCTTTGCTACCGACGGCGCCAAGGCGCTGATCGGAGAATTGAAAGCCGCCGGCGTGCAGATGGTTAGCAAGACGAAGGTGGAGGATCACCGCTTTGCAGGTATGACCTTTGTGCTTACCGGTACGCTGCCCACCTTAAAGCGCAGCGAAGCGGCGGCCATGATCGAGTCCTTTGGGGGCAAGGCCAGCGGCTCTGTTTCTAAAAAGACTTCTTATGTACTGGCAGGCGAGGCTGCCGGCAGCAAACTGGATAAGGCAAACGCTTTGGGAATACCGGTAATCGACGAAGCGCAGTTTATGGAAATGGTGAAATGAGAGAAATTCGAAAAAAGCAGAAAAAGTTATATAAAGCCATGCGCATTTTGCTGTACGCTGCTATTGCAGTGCTGGTGGTGTATATCGGTGCGGAGCCGATGGTAGCAAAGGCCAGTCATGTGGCTGCACTGGTGATGAATTATGTGTGCGACGCGCTGGTGATCGCCTCTATGTTTATGCTTTTGATGTACTACTCCAAGTACGGTAAAGTGGACGGGTATCTCAGCCGCATTGAGGACGAACTGGCAGATGCCGGGTATTATTTGTCAGATCGACCGGAGCGGGAGATCCAGCCGCTGACCGCAGCGGTGCTGGCAGACCTGGATCGGTACGGCTACACCGTTGAGCGAGATTTGGAACTATGCGATATGCCCTTTGACGCTCGGGCCATGAAGAAAAAAGAATTCTTTTATGTGGTGGAGACGGAAGCGCTGACCCGGGGCGATATTTTGGCTTACTCCGACGCGGCATTTACCGATCTGACGGTACAGAAGATGAGGCGCAGCGGCAGCGGCGTGATCTTGTTTGTAACGGACACGGCCGGGGAAGACGCCATTGACCTGAGCAAATCCATTACCTGCTATGGCAAGCGGGATCAGTTGCAGATCGCCTATGCCATTGCAGAGGCGGACACCGGACGGGTGTACTTCTTGGGCAACAGGGTGAGCAAATGCCAGCAGATGATTGCCAATTATGTAATGGGCTGCGAATTGCCCATTGCCGATGCAAATAAGGGCGAGCGCCTGCCGTTTCAGGATAAGCTGGAGGAAAAGATGAAAACCTTTACTCTGGCAGAATTTAAGAACGGAACATTTTTCGCACACGATTAAGGAGACAGCTATGACAGAAAAGGTAAAAGAATATATTGCGTCCCTGCGGGGCAAGAAGATTGCTTTTGTGGGTATGGGGGTGGCCAACGCGCCGTCTGCGCTGTTTTTGGCTCGCCATGGCTTGCAAGTATATGCCTGCGACAGTAGGGACGAGAGCTATATTGGAAAAAAGACTTGTGAGGAGCTGCGCGCCTGCGGTGTGCAGTTCTCCTTAGGCAAGGATTACTTGCGTATTTTGCCGGAGATGGATATCGTTTTCCGCAGCAACGGCATTTTGCCGTTCCAAAATCCTTGGATCGGTGAATGTATTGAGCGGGGCCAAACGGTGACCAGCGAGATGGAAGAATTCTTCCATTACTGCCCGGCCAAGATCATTGGCATTACCGGCTCCAACGGCAAGACCACAACGACCACCTTGATTTACGAAATGCTGAAAAAGGCTGGCCACTCCGCAGTGATCGGCGGTAATATCGGCAAGGCCATGCTGCCGTATTTGGAGGATCTGACCCCCTCTGATTATGCGGTTTGTGAGCTGTCCTCCTTTCAGCTGCTGACCATGGGCAATCTGGTGCATCAGCCGGATATTGCGGTGGTGACGAATATCGAATCTACCCATTTGGACCACCATATCTCTCTGGACGAATATGTGGATGCCAAGCGAAATGTTTTGATTTATCAAAGTCCCTCCCAGCGTACGGTGCTGAACGCAGACTGTGATTATTCCATCGGCCACCGGGTGTACCACGATATGCGCTACGATGTGCGGGGCAGGTTGGCGGAATTTTCTTTAGAAAAACCGGTCAATACCGGTGCATACTTAGATGATAACGACAATATCGTCTATGCAGAGGACGGTACGGTGACGCAGATTATGCCCGCGTCCGATATTCGTCTGCCCGGGCGGCACAATATTGCCAATTATTGCACGGCCATCGCGGCGGTGTGGGGACTGGTGCAGCCGGAGCAGATCCGAGAGGTGGCCCGTACCTTTGGCGGCGTGGAGCACCGCATCGAGTTTGTCCGTGAGGCGGACGGGGTAAAGTATTATAACGATTCCATCGCCACTTCTCCCAGTCGAGTGATCAGCGGCGTGCGTGCCTTTAATCAAAAAATCATTGCTATTCAAGGCGGCTCGGATAAGGGCAACGATCTGTCCGTGATGGTGCCTGACCTGTTGACCCATGTGAAAATTTTGATTTTGAACGGTGCAACGGCGGATAAGATTGAACAGGCCGTTTTGGCTGCGCCGCATTATGATCCGGATCAGCTGCAAATTATAAAAGTGAAAGATTTGGCACAGGCGGTAGAAGCGGCACGCAAGGCAGCGCAGCCCGGAGATATTGTGTCTCTTTGCCCGGCTTGCCCCGCCTTTGACCAGTTTAAGACATTTGAGTACCGCGGACGGGAATTCAAAAGGTTGGTGAACGCATTTTGAGTACAAACACAGCGGCGCTGTTGCAGGAATTGACGGCAGTTACCGGCACGCCCTTTTCTGATGAGGAAGTGCTGAACCTGCTGACTGCCAAGTTGGCGTCCTTTGGCGATGTGCAGGTGGACGCCATGCACAATATCAGCTGCACCTTCGGCAGCGGTTACCATGTGGTGCTGGAGGCTCACTGGGACGAAATTTGCTTTGTAGTCACAGACATTAGCGACGACGGTTATGTGCACTTTGCCAAGTGCGGTGGGATCGACCCTCGGATTTTGCCCGGCGCACGGGTGATGGTTCATGGCAAGCGGGACCTGCCCGGGGTCATCTCCACCTTGCCACCCCATTTGCAAAAAGGGGAGGACGGCAAGAAAGCGGCACCCATTGACGAGCTTTCCATTGATCTTGGGCTGGCCGCTCAGGCGGCCAAGGATTTGGTAGCGGCAGGGGACTGCGTAACCTTTGCTAAGCACTTTACGCCGCTGGATGGCACTCGGGTCAGCGCCAACTGTCTGGACGACCGTAGCGGCGTGGCGGCGGTTCTGCTGGCGGCAGAGCAGCTGCAGGATGTGCCATGCCGGGTAACCTTGTTATTTACCGCCCAGGAGGAAGTGGGCACCCGCGGTGCCAAGACGGCGCTGTTTGACCGTGGCGTAGATGCCAGCGTTAGCGTAGATGTGTCTTTTGCCTACACACCCGGCTGCAAGGCGCGGGACTGCGGCGTGATGGGCAAGGGGCCGATGATCGGTATTTCGCCGATTTTGGATCGGCAGTTCAGCAAGGAACTGCTGGACCTTTCTAAGGAAAATCAGATACCCTATCAAACGGAAGTGATGGCCGGGCGCACCGGCACCAATGCAGATGCCATTAGCATTTGCGGCACCGGTGTACGCTGCGCACTGGTGTCTATCCCGGAAAAATATATGCACACCCCTGCAGAGGTCGTAGATACCGCCGATGTGGAGCAGACGGCGGCACTGCTGGCTGCCTTTGTGCGAATGAAAGCAGGTGAGCACCGTGCTTAAAACCTTATGCGATTTGAACGGCACCAGCGGCAATGAAGCGGCGGTGCGTGACTACATTTTAGAGCAGATCCAGCCCTATTGCACCACCTGCACCGTGGATGCGATGGGCTCTGTTATCGCCTTTAAGAAAGGCAAGCGCACCCCGGAAAAGCGGGTCATGCTCTCTGCACACATGGACGAGGTGGGCTTTATCATCACCGGCGCCACCGAGGAGGGCTACCTGCAATTTGCACCGGTAGGCGGGATTAACCCTTCTGTGGTGCTGGGGCGCCGCTTGGCGCTGGAAAACGGCGGCTTCGGTATGGTCGGCACGGTGCCCATTCACCTGCTCCATGAGGATGCAGGGGAGAAATTGCCTTCCTTTGATGAATTATTGATAGATGTGGGCGCTGCTGATAAGCAAACAGCGGAAACGCTGGCGCCGGTTGGCAGCTTTGCCTATTTCAGCGAGTCGTATATCGCCTTTGGCGACGGTAAAATTTGTGCCAAAGCTCTGGACGACCGGATCGGCTGCATGTTGATGATCGAGCTTTTACAATCGGAGCTGGAGGCAGACACCTGGTTCTGCTTCCAGGTGCAGGAAGAAGTGGGCCTGCGGGGCGCTGCCTGTACCGGCAGTCGGGTCCAGCCGGATCGTGTTTTGGTGCTGGAAGCCACCACTGCAGCGGACTTGGACGGCGTGACCGGCGATAAGCGGGTGTGCGTGCTTGGTGATGGCCCGGTGGTCAGCTTTATGGACGGCGCTACCATTTATGACCGGGCGCTATATCGTATGGCCAGAGAAACAGCCGACGAGAACGGTATTCCCAGCCAGACCAAAACCGCCATTGCCGGCGGCAACGATGCCGGCGCTCTGCAACGGGCCGGACAGGGAAGTGCAGCGCTGGCTGTGAGCCTGCCCTGTCGGTATATCCACTCCGGCGCCTCTGTGGTGCAGCAGTCGGATATAGACGCTACCCGTGCACTATTGGCCGCCCTTTTGCCCAAATTATATGATTGAGTATCAACAGAATTTAGATCTGCTACGGCAGTATGAACAAACGGATTTGTTTTCCGTACGGGTGCTGGCGCTGGCAGAAAGCTACGGCTGTGACTACAACTTCGCTCGCTTTTATGTGCAAAGAACGGAGAGCGGGCAAATGACTGCGGTTTTATCGTATTTGGATCGGGATTGCACTTTGTCCTTAACGGAAAATGCGGACCGGGAAGAATTGACGGCCTTTTTTGCGGCCATGGGATATGGTACGCTGCTTTGTACAGCGGATTTTTGCATGGATCGGCCTTATAGAGAGGGGCCGATGATGCAGTCTGTGCGGCGCTACGATGTGCAAAGCGGTATGGCTGTGTTTGACAGCTATCCAAAACTAATGGATCTATATAATTTTATTGACTACGACAGCCAGGATTTTGAAAGCTGGTATGTGGATCTGAGCCATCGTATTCGCCACGGCGGCGCCAAGGCGCTGACTTTGCGTATGGACGGCATGATCCTGGCCAGCGGCATATTATCATCCGTAACGGATAAGGGTGCGGTGCTCACCGCCGTGCGAACCCAGCCGGAATTCCGCCACATGGGCTACGGCTCTATGCTGGTGCGGCGGCTGGTGGCAGACTGCAAAGGCACTGTATACTTAATGCGTGAGCAAGGGCGCAATGAACAGTTTTACCTGCAAAACGGATTTATCAATCAAGGATTATGGAGACAATATCAATGACCCCCTTTTTTCAACTGGACCCGAAGATCGAGTCCGCGTCTGCCGCTGCGTTGCAGCAGGTGGCGCCACGATTTACGGAGATTGACGAGGTAACGGAATACAATCAGCTGAAGGTGCTGCGGGCCTTTATGGACAACGGCATCAGCGAACGGCATTTTGGCAGCAGCACCGGCTACGGCTATGGCGACGAGGGTCGGGAGACCCTGGACAAAGTATGGGCGCAGGTGTTCGGCGCGGAGGACGCGCTGGTGCGCCACAATTTCACCTGCGGCACCCACACCCTGGCGGTGGCGCTGTTTGGTGTGCTGCGCCCGGGGGACAAAATGCTGTGCGTCAGCGGTATGCCCTATGACACCCTGCACAGCGTGATCGGGCTTACCGGCGAGAATATGGGGTCGCTGAAAGACTATGGCATTGCTTTTGACTGCGTGCCGCTGAAAGAGGAACATTTGGACTATGAAGCCATTGCCAAAGCGGTGGACGATACGGTGACCATGGTGTATATCCAGCGCAGTCGCGGGTATGAGTTGCGCGCCAGTCTCTCTTTAGAGGAGACGCAAAAGGTGGCAGAGATTGCCAAAGAGAAAAATCCCAACTGCATTGTGATGGTAGACAACTGTTACTGTGAATTTGTCAATAAGCAAGAGCCCACCCAGGTGGGGGCAGATCTGATCGCCGGGTCGCTGATCAAAAACGCCGGCGGCGGTATGGCCCGCACCGGCGGTTACATAGCCGGGCGCCACGATTTGGTGGAAAAGTGCGCCTTTCGACTGACCACCCCCGGACTGGGGCGGGAAGTGGGCGCCACACTGGGAATGAATCGTGAGCTGTATATGGGCCTGTTCTATGCGCCCCATACCGTAGGCGAGGCGCTGAAATCCGCTGTGTATATTGCGGCGCTGTACCAGTCCTTTGGCTACGATGTGACCCCCAAGTGGGATGAACCCCGGCAGGACATTGTGCAGTGTCTGGGACTTGAAAACCCGGACAGTCTGGTTGCATTTTGCCAGGGGGTGCAAAGCGGTAGTCCGATTGACAGCTTTGTGCTGCCGGAGCCGTGGGATATGCCCGGCTATGACAGCCAGGTGGTGATGGCCGCCGGTGCGTTTACGCTGGGTTCGTCTATCGAACTGTCGGCAGACGCCCCAATTCGGCCGCCGTATTACGCTTGGATCCAAGGCGGTCTGCAATTCCATTCCGCCAAGATCTGTGCGGAACTGGCAGCCCAGCAAATGCAAAGCAAAGGACTCTTAAAGCATGACAAATTTTAACGGAATTACCCCAAAAGCCATTGAGCTGCTCAGCGAAAACCGCTTTAACGATTCTAAGGCATTTTATGAAGAACATAAGGAAGAATTAAAACAGCTGGCCACGATCCCCATGCGGCAAATTGTGCTGGATCTGGCGGAGATGATGACGGAGCTGGACGATAAAATGTACACGGATCCTGTGTACACTGTTTCTCGCATACGCAGAGACACCCGCCGCTCCAAAAGCAAGATGATGTATCGGGAGAACCTGTGGCTGATGCTGCGGCGACACAAGAAGCAGTATCCCTGTGCACCGTTCTTTTGGTTCGAGTTTTCGCCGGTGTGCTACACCATGGGTCTGGGTTTCTTTGTGCAAAAGCCCGCCCAATTTGACGAGCTGCGCAAGGTGATTTTGGCCCACCCACGCAAGTGGACGCGTGCAGTCAAACAGGCAGAAGACGCAGGTATGCACTTTGGCTGCTATAACAGCTACAAAAAAGACCGGGTGCCGGATGCGCCCAAGGCGCTGCAGCCTTATTTGAACGCAAAGGACATGTCGTTCTCCTATACAGGGTGGAATTTGGAGCACATTGGTTCTACTGCGCTGATCGACGAGTTAAAAGCCGGATTTGCCGCGGCATTTCCGTTATATAAAATCTTTATAGAAGCATACGAAAACATGCTGTCGGAGGGTTTGATTGATGATGAATAAAAAAGAATTCTTGCATCTGAAAAGCGGCACAGATGTGCGCGGTACGGCGGTAGAAACGGCGGAGCACGGTGTGCAGCTGACAGACGAGACGGTGCAGAAGATCTGCGTTGGTTTTTATAAATGGTACTGCCGTAAGGAGCAGGTAGATACCTTTGGCATTGCCGTAGGGCAGGACTGTCGTATTTCTTCCCCCCGCATTGCAGCGGCGGCTATGACGGCCTTTTGTGCCTGCGGGTGCAGGGTGTTTGACTGCGGACTGGCAACTACCCCCTCTATGTTTATGAGCATTGTAGAAAATGAGCCGGTGCAAACGGCGCTGGAAATCACCGCGTCCCATCATCCCTTTGACCGAAACGGGCTGAAGTTCTTTTCTTCCGGCGGCGGTCTGGAAGGGGAGGATGTAAGCGCCATTTTGGAGCTGGCTTATGACGAGGAAGTGCCGGCAAGTAGCGACAATGCACCTGTGGCACTGTCCTTTATGAACGATTATGCCGCCCTTTTGCGCCGGCAGATTGTGGACGGCGTGCAAAATGGTGACCGCCCGCTGGATGGTCTGCACATTGTGGTGGATGCCGGTAACGGTGTAGGCGGATTTTACGCCGATCAGGTGCTGGCGCCGTTGGGTGCCGATGTAAGCGGCAGTCAATTTCTGGAGCCGGACGGCATGTTCCCCAATCATATTCCAAACCCGGAGAATAAAGGCGCTATTGATGCCGCCTCCAAAATGGTGCTGGACAGCAGCGCCGACCTGGGTCTGATATTTGATACGGATGTGGACCGTATGGGCTGCATTGGCGCCACCGGGCAGGAGATCAACCGTAACACGCTGGTTGCCTTGGCGGCGGCCATTGTGCTGGAGGATCACCCGGGCACCACAGTGGTGACCGACAGCCTGACCTCCGACGGTCTGCGTACCTTTATTGAGCAGGACCTGGGTGGCAAGCAGCTGCGCTATCGTCGCGGCTATAAGAATGTAATCGACAAGAGTATTGAACTGAACAACAGTGGCGTAGACTCTGCCCTTGCTATTGAGACCAGCGGTCATGCAGCACTAAAGGATAATTATTTCCTGGACGATGGCGCCTATTTGGCAACGAAGATTGTCATTAAGGCAGCCAAACTGCGCCGAGAGGGTAAGACCATTGAGAACCTGACCGCAGCCCTGCACCGCCCGGCAGAGAGTGTGGAGATCCGTGTGCCCATTCTCTTAGAGGACTTTCACGACTATGGGGAAGATGTGATGACGCAGCTGGCTGCATTCGCGGCGGACCATGAGAATTGGAGCGTGGAGCCGGAGAATTATGAGGGTGTGCGCATTAACATACCCGGCGGCTGGTTTTTGCTGCGCCTGTCTGTGCACGATCCGATCTTGCCCTTGAACATTGAGAACGATGTGGCAGGTACTGCCGCAAAGGTTGCCGATGAGATTGCGCAATTCCTGACCCGCTTTGATAAGCTGGATCTTTCCGGCTTCAAAAAATAAAAGGAGACCTGTATGCTGCAACTTGTTTTTGGCAGATCCGGGTATGGCAAAACCGAATATATAAGAAATCGCATTGCAGACATGATTGACCGGGGAGAAACACAGGTGCTTCTCATCACACCGGAGCAGTACTCGTTTATCAGCGAGTACAGTCTGCTGGAGCAACTGGGGGAGGCACGAGCGCACGCCGTTCGCTGTCTCTCCTTTTCGCGCCTTTGTGATGAATGCGACCGTTTGTACGGCGCCGACGGCAGAAAGCCGCTGACCAAGGGCGGCAAGGCCATTTTGATGAAAACGGCCATTGACCAAGTGCGCCCGGATTTGGAGTTGTTTGAGAAGAAAGGCAGTTCTGCGGCCTTTGTGCAGTCCATGACCGGCATTTATGACGAGATGAAGTCCTGCAATCTGTCCGGTGCGGCGGTATATGCGGCGGCAGACGATCTGGATACAGATATTCTGCGGTGCAAAATGCGGGACTTTTCGCGTATTATGACCGCGTATGAGGCGTTGCTTGGAGACCGTTTTGCGGATCCGGCGAACCGACTGACTCGCTTGTATGACCAAATCAAGGATCAAAACTACTTTGCCGGTCAAACCGTGTTTTTAGACGGATTTAATGGCTTTGTAGCCCAGGAATATAAGATTTTGGAGCGGATGATTGCTGAGGCTAAGGCGGTCTATATTGCACTGGACAGCGATTCCTTTGGTACCGGAGACGGCTACGACCTGTTTGCCTATGTGAATGAGACGGCAAGCATTTTGCAGCGCATTGCCGATAAGGCGGGCGTGCCCACCAACGCGTTGCAGCTCAGCGAAAACTGCCGCACGGATTATGCGGATCTGCGCCGGGTAGAGCAGTATATTTTTGCCGACCAAGCGCCGGAGACGGAGATTCCAGCGGAGCACATTCGCCTGTATGCCGCTTCTACCGTGACGGATGCCTGTAATGATTTGGCCTTACAGATAAAGGGTTTGCTGCGCTGCGGCTACCGTGCCGGGGAAATTGCTGTAACCATGCGTGACCGGGAAAAATATGCACCGGTGCTGGCGTCAGCTTTTGAAAAATACGGCGTGCCATATTATGCAGACCAACGGCAGCCGGTGACCGCCCAGCCGATCTTGGTCTTTCCTATGTATCTGATGCGATCTGTGATCTACGGCTGGCGTAGCGACGATCTGTTCAGTCTGATCAAAACCGGCCTGACCGATGTGTCCGACAGCCCGGATCTGCACCGTACAGAAAATTATGTGTATACCTGGGGCATCAATGGTGCTGCCTGGAAGCGACCGTTTGACAAGTCGCCAAAGGGCTTTGCCGGTGCGCTTAGTGACAGCGACCGGGTGCAGTTGGAACGGATCAACGCCCTGCGGCAAAGCTTGATGGAGCCGCTCTTGGCGTTCCAAAAGAAAGTGCACGGCGCCACTCCGCGGCAGATCAGCACCGCTTTGTTTGAGGCCATAAAAGCCTACCATGCGGATAAGCATTTGCAACAGCTGGCGGCAGGACTTGCGCAGGACGGCGCATCTGCGCTGGCAGAGGAGCAGGGGCGCACTTGGGATGTGCTGATGCGCATATTGGACCAGCTGGCAACGGTGCTGCCGGAGAAGCCCATGGCGTTGAAGGATTATTGTGCCCTCTATGCGCTGGTGACCCATACGGAGGACCTGGGCGAGATCCCAATGGGGCTTGACAATGTGCAGGTGGGCCAGGCGGATCGTATGCGGTTCAATAATCCGCGGGCACTGTTTATTCTTGGCGCCAACGAAGGGGAATTTCCCCAAACGGTCACCAGTGGCGGCCTGCTCAGCGACAATGAGCGCAAGCAACTGGCGGCGCATGATTTTAAGCTGTATTCCTTTGGCGAAATCTTAAATTTACAGGAGAGGTATTTTGCCTATAAGGCGGTGAGCGCCCCTCGGGAGCGGCTGTTTGTTACCTATACCGCTACCGGGCGGGCAGACGCACCGTCGGCCATTGTCACCGGCATACAGGCGCTGTTCCCGAATCTGCATGTAGAAAAATGGGACCCGGCAAACGGCCTGGATCTGGTCGATACACCGCAAAATGCCTTTGAACTGATGTCCGGCTTTTATGACAGCACGGATCCGTTCTTCGTGGCGCTGCGTGCTTATTTCAGCGACGAGCCGCAGTATGCGGCGGTACAGGCGCTGGCGGAGAACCGTACACCGATGATCAAAGATACTGCCACTGCACGCAAACTGTTTGGCAAGGATATGGTGCTGTCCGCCTCCCGCATTGAGGATTATTACAACTGCCCCTACCGCTACTTCTGCAAATTCGGGCTGGGGGCACAGCCTCGCCAAAAGGCGGAGATCAATCCTATGGAGCGGGGCACGCTGATCCACTATGTGCTGGAAAAACTGCTGTCTGAGGTGGGCACAAAGCAACTGCCCGACTATGACAGAAAGCAGATTACCGCCCTGGTGGACGGCTATATTGAACAGTATTTTAAGGAGGAGATGGGCGATCCGTCGGATATGCCCTCCCGCTTCCGCTACAACTTCCGCCGCCTGTCCAAAATGCTGGTGGATGTGGTATGCCGCTTGGCAGGGGAGTTTGCCGAGAGCGATTTTGAGGCCAAGGCCTTTGAACTGCCCATTGATGTGGACGGAGCGGTGCATTCCAAGGTGATCCCCCTCCAGGATGGCGGCAGCCTGCGCATTCGCGGATCTGTGGATCGAGTGGATGTATTGGAGCAGGACGGTCAGCAGTTCGTCCGCGTGGTGGACTACAAGTCCGGTGCCAAGGCCTTTCGTCTGGCAGATATTGTTAACGGGCTGAACCTGCAAATGTTCTTATATTTGTTTAATGTATGCGCCGACGGCAGCACTCCCTATGCGGGTGTGCCTGCCGGGGTACTGTATATGCACGCTGCCCGCAGTGTGATGACAGTGGAGACGAAAAGCAGCGCGGAAAAGGATATTGCCGGTCAGGAGGACAAGGCGTTCGGTATGAACGGCATAGTGATTACCAACCCGGATTGCGACATTCCGGCGGCCATGGAGCACGATCTGGCGGGCAAGTACATTCCTGTACGGCTGAAAAAAAGCGGCGTTGGCGGCTCCCTTGCCAGCTTGGAACAGCTGGGGCTGCTTCAGCGCAAGATTGAAGCGCTGGTGGCGGATATGGGCAACGCCCTGCAAAACGGTCAAATCGGCCAGCACCCGGTACAGGCTAAGGACCATGACAAAACCTGCGAATACTGCGATTTTGCTTCGGTCTGCGCATTCAAAAAGAGCGTAACCCCGCGTACCTATGACGACCAAACAGACAGCGCCGTGCTGGCTGAACTGGAAAAGGAGGGGGAGAACCATGCCTAAGTGGACAGAAGCACAGCAGGATGCCATTGATGCACGGGGCGGCAATATCTTAGTGAGCGCCGCTGCCGGCAGCGGCAAAACGGCTGTGCTGATTGAGCGGGTCAGCAAGTGTATTACCGACCCGGGGCATCCGGTAGACATTGACCGGCTGCTGATCGTTACCTTTACCAATGCGGCTGCGGCAGAAATGCGGTCTCGTCTTTCCGTGCGACTGCGCCAAATTTTGGCGGCAGATCCTGGGAATGCCAACGCTAAGCGCCAGCTGTCCCTGCTCAGCGGTGCGGATATTTGCACCATAGACGCATTTTGCCTAAAGCTGGTGCGTGAGAACTTTTTTTCTCTGAATCTGGCGGCGGACTTCCGCCTGCTGGACGAGAATGAAAATGACCGTCTGTTTGAAGAAGCCATTGATACCGTGCTGACAGAATTTTACGAAGAGGCCGATCCGGACTTTCTGCATCTGACAGAGGCGTTCACCACTCCGGACAAGGACAGGGATCTGTTTGGCCTGATTAAAGAACTGATGCGGTTTATGAATGCCCAAGCCTTTCCTTTTGACTGGTTGGAGCAAGCTGTGGCCGCTTATGATCCGGCAGTGCCGCTGATGGATTCGCCTTGGTATCCTGTGCTAAAGCGCCAGGTGGAGGAAATGCTGGAGACTGCCGCTGCCCTTGTGAAACAGTCGACAGGACAACTGCCTCCTGAACCGGCCTACGATAAATATGCAGAGATGCTTGCCGATGATCGGCAACTGATCGCTCACTTGCAAAGTCTGCTGCACAGCGGCTGGGACGCTTTTATGAAGCAGGGCTTCCCGGTGGCGTTCACCAATATGCCACGGGTGCGTAAGGATATCGACCCGGAGGTCAAGGCGGCTTTAGCTGCCAATCGTGATATCTATAAAACGATTATTACCAAGGATATTAAGACCTTTTTGGTGTCTGACAGTGCCGATTACGCCCAGGATACCGCCGATTTGTACCCAATCTACCGGGCGCTGCTCCGTGTTGTGCAGGCGGTGGAGCGCCTGGTGCGAGAGAAAAAGGACGAGCTGGGTGGTTACGCTTTCTCAGACATTGAGCATTTTGCGATTGATCTATTGATGGAAAAAGCCGCAGACGGTACGGTGCAGGCAACGGCACTGGGCCGCCAGTTGCAAGGGCGCTATGCGGAGATTTTGGTGGACGAGTATCAGGACACCAACGAGGCGCAGGATCGGCTTTTTGCCTTTCTATCCAACGGCGGCAACCGCTTCATGGTGGGCGATGTGAAGCAGAGCATTTACCGCTTTCGTCTGGCCATGCCCCAGATCTTTATGGCAAAGAAAGACAGCTATACCCCTTACAATCGGCAGCACCCGGCGTTCCCGGCGGCCATTACGCTGGATAAAAACTTCCGCAGCCGCGCCGGCGTGTGCGCTTATGTGAACCAAGTATTCTCTTTGTTTATGACCCGCAGGGTGGGGGAGTTAGACTACACCCAAAGCGAGTATTTGAACCCCTTTGACAGTACGCCCCCGGACTCTGTGCCCCACGCAGCACTGCATATTTTAGACGCTGCCACCGGCAAGGATCATGTGATGGACGAACCCATGGCGGTGGCGCGTCTGATTGCAAAGAAGGTGCAAAGCGGCGAGACAGTGCAGGACGGCGACAGCCGGCGACCGCTGCGGTATGGAGATTTTGCTATCTTAATGCGCAGCATGCGCGCCCACGCCGGAGACTATGCCCAGGCACTGCAAGATCTGCATATTCCGGTGGTCTGCGACAACGCCACCGGCTTGTTTGAGAATGGTGAAATTCAGTTGCTGCTTTCTTATTTGCAGGTGATTGACAACCCCATGCAGGATATTCCGCTTTTGGCAGTGTTGTCCTCTCCCATTTACGGCGCTACGGAAGATGAGCTGGCAGAGATCAAGCTGACTGCCGGTCACGGTCGGTTCTATTCCGCCGTGTTCCACCCGGACAACAGTTGTCGCTCTTGCTGCGCTGCGCTGCGAAAGGATCTGTCTTTTTACAAAAAACTGGCGGTGACCATGCCGGTTGAGGCGTTTATTCGCCGCCTGATTCGGGACAAGAGTCTGTTTGCGTATATTCGCGCCCTGGGCGACGGCCAGCAGCGACAGGAGAATGTGGAGACATTTCTTTCCATTGCCGGGCGTTTCGACCAAAACGGCGGACTGGGGCTGGCTGCGTTCTTGCGCTATGTGGACAGTATGATCCGCGGCGACGGCAAAACGGACAGCGCTCCGGTGATCGTTACAGACGAGAACGCAGTCAAAATTATGAGTGTGCACCACTCCAAGGGGCTGGAATTCCCGGTGTGCATTTTGGCAGGTGCCGGGCGCAAGTACAATATGCAGGATCTGACCGGCAAAATGCTGCTGCACCCGCAGCTGGGACTGGCAACCAAGTGCCACCAGGAGGAGGGATATTTTGATTATCCAACCCTGCCGCTGGAAGTGGTCAAGCGAGAGAGCCGCCTGGCTGCTATGAGCGAGAATTTGCGCGTGTTGTATGTGGCCATGACGCGCGCCAAAAGCCAGTTTATCTCCTTTGCCAGCGTGCGTAGCTTGGAAAGCCGAGTCAAGACTCTGGCTGCCTATATGCAGCAGGGCAAGCCCTTGCCTCATTTGTGCTCCAAATTGCTGTACGATAGCGATTTTCTCTTGATGTCGGCGCTGTGCCACCCGGACGGCGGCTCCCTGCGAGAGATGGCGACGGTGGAGGTGCCGGTGCACCCAGCAGACTTTGCTCTGCAAGTGGTGTTCCACACCCCGGAGACGGAAGCACCTGTGCAGACGGCAGAAAGGGAAACGGCGGCGGATCCGCGCATCGTTGAGCAGATCCGGGAAAAGCTGGATTATACTTATCCTTATGCGGCACTGTCAAAAGTCAGTGGCAAGCGCAACGCTTCCGCACTGGATGAGGCTGTGTTTACCGGTGCGTATGTTGCTCGGTCCGTGCCGGCCTTTTTGCAGCCGGACGGCCTGACTCCGGCCGAGAAGGGTACAGCCATGCACACCTTTATGCAGTATTGTGACTACGCCGCCGCGCGCGCCGATTTAGAGCAGGAGATCGCCCGGGTGCAAAGTGCCGGGTATCTGCGACCGGAGGAGGCGCACACCTTGGATCGGCAAAAGCTGACCGCTTTCTTTACCGGCCCGTTTGGTGCCCGGGTGTTCGGCGCCAAGGCGGTTTACCGAGAGCTGAAAGTGGCGTCATTCCTGCCGGTGCGCGCACTGGAACAGGTGGACGCAGATGATCCGGTCTTTGTACAGGGCATTGCGGACTGCGTGTTTGAGGAGCCGGAGGGCTTGGTGCTGCTGGACTATAAAACTGACAGGGTGAAAACGGAAGAAGAACTGCTGGCGCGCTACCGGCAGCAGCTGATGTTTTATAAAACCGCGGTGGCTCGCACCCTGCAAAAACCGGTGCACGCGGTGTATTTGTACTCGTTTTGTTTGTCCAAGCCCTGCGAATATAAATAAATTAAAAAAATGCTTGCATTTTGCTACAAGATGTGGTACTATATCAAAGCATTATGACTAATTGGTAAAGAGGTGACAGTAATGAAGGACGCAATTCATCCCAACTACGATACTTGCACAGTAAAGTGTGCCTGCGGCGCTACTTTTGAGACTAAGAGCACAAAGGGCGATATGAAAGTCGATATCTGTTCCAAATGCCATCCGTTCTATACCGGCAAACAGAAGCTGGTGGACACCGGCGGCCGTGTAGACAGATTCAACAAGAGATTCGCTAAGAAGGGCTAATCAAGTAAAGACGGGCAACGCTTGGGCGTTGCCCTTTTTTCGTAGGTGATGGTATGGAAAAGCCATATAAAACCATATTAGAGCCGGCAGAAGACGAGTTTGTGGAGAAGAAATCCCGCTTTATCGCTTACACTTCGCCGGTGCATACGGTAGAGGAGGCCAATGCCTTTATCGCCGGTATTCGCCAAAGGCATTGGGACGCTACCCATAATGTGCCTGCCTTTGTGCTGCGCTCCGGCGTGCAGCGTTCCTCGGATGACGGTGAGCCGGGCGGTACTGCCGGTATGCCGGTGCTGGATGTACTCTTGAAAAGCGGTGTGCAGGATGTGTGCGTGGTGGTGACCCGGTATTTTGGCGGCATCCTCCTGGGTGCCGGTGGACTGGTACGCGCCTATTCTCACGCCTGTTCTTTGGCGCTGGAGGCTGCCGGTGTGGTAACCATGGCGCCTTGCGCCGCCATGAAGCTGACGGTGGATTATAGCTACTATGAGCGGGTGAACAACCTGCTGGCCGACCATGGCGCGCGGGTGCAAAACGCGGACTTTGGCGCAGCGGTCACCCTGACCTATACCATGGAGAAAACACGGCTCCCGGCCTTTGCGGCGGCTTTGACGGAGCTGTCCGGCGGCAAGTATGCGCCAACGCAGACCGGCAGTCTGTTTGCCCCTGTATAAAAATACCAAAACCTGCCAACACTCTTTTTGAAAGGCAGGTTTTCTTATATGAAAAAACTATACTTATTTTCCGCATTATTTCTCTCTTTTTGCTTGTTTGCCGCCTGCTTTGCCCCGCTGGTGGAGACCGGTGAGCGGGTGAGCGAGGATGTGTTTCGCCTGCATATTTTGGCCAATTCCGACACCGAGGCGGACCAGGACTTAAAGCTGCTGGTGCGGGACGATGTGCTGCAGGCGTGCACTTTCTTCTCCGACTGCCAATCGGTAACGGAAGCCCAACAGGCGGCGGAGAACAACTTGCAGCGCATTACGGAGATCGCTCGGCAGCGGATTCGACAGGAGGGCTACAATTACCAAGTCACTGCCCGCGTCGTGCGGGAGTATTTCAATACGCGGGTGTATGAGAATGTGACTTTGCCCGCCGGGTATTATAACGCCCTTAAGATTGAGATTGGCGCAGGGGCAGGGCATAACTGGTGGTGCGTGCTGTTTCCGGCAGTGTGCCTGTCTGCTTGCACCAAGGAGGATCTGTCCGCTTATCTTGATGATGACGAGGTGCGCTTGATTGAGAACAGCGACGGTTATGCCGTGCGGTTCAAAGCGATTGAAATTTACCAAAAAATCAAAGAAAATTTGCAATAATACCTTGACATTTTCGGCGGAATATTCTATTATATTAGGGCTATGTGCTGGTATGGCGAAATCGGCAGACGCAAGGGACTTAAAATCCCTCGGTGGCAACACCGTACCGGTTCAAGTCCGGTTACCAGCACCAAGCTGGCCGGTATAGCCCCCGTTTCGGGCTTAATACAATAGAATACGCCGATGTGATGGAATTGGCAGACGTGCTGGACTCAAAATCCAGTGGTAGCGATACCGTGCGGGTTCGACCCCCGCCATCGGCACCAAAGGCTCTTCGCAAAATGCGAGGAGCCTTTTTTCTGCTCTTTTGAATTAACTTTACAGAGCGCCATTTTTCTGTTACAATAGAACCGTAAACTCTGTATTTATTTTGCTATATGTGAGATAGGGCGTATGAGATATATGAGAAAAGTGTAAAACAGGGGACCGTACCCTGTATTTTCGGATGCGGGTGATAACAGGTATGAAAATCAATTCTTTACCAGAGCAAAAAGTCTTAATAGATTGCTATCAAGTGTCTGTGTTTGAGTTTGACAGATGTTCTTCTCTTTATGTGTCGGATGTTGACAGTGGTCAGTTAGTTCAGAAGTTGCATTTAAAAAAAGATGAACAGCTTTATAGTATGGCGCGGTTAAACAATTGGCAAGTTCTGTGTATATCTGCAAGTTCTGATATGACGAGTTACACTATTTATGTTCTTACACTGCCAAACTTCACATTTGAGGAGTTATATTGCATTACAGATATTTCTTCGGAATTAGAATATGAAGTTGCTTTTCCGTATGCGGTTTTTTTATACCGTAATTCCAGTTCTGACTATTGCTACTGCAAAATTCAGCTTGACAATGGCACGGTTAGTTTAAAAGTGTTGGAAGCTATAAGATGTGAATTAATCCTTATATCAGTTAGGTTTTCTACAGATCTTAAAAGTTTTATGTGTTTTTCATTTGGCAAATGTCCTTTTAAAAAGTATCTGATTTACTATTCTTTTGATAAAGAACAAATCACGACATTGAAAAGGTTTTCAAATGCAAAGCTCTCGTTCCATACATATTTGGCTTTTGAATGGAATGAAGAGAATGTGGTTTTTGTACCGATGCGTAAAAACAAGCGATACTGTTTAACTTTCGACCATGATGCTCCTTTATTGATTGAAGGTTAAAGGTAGAACAGGGTATAGAACAGGGAACCGTCCCATGTTTTAAGGGTTCAATGATACATGTATGCATTTTAGTATAGGATAGGGGATGATTGTTTTGCTAAAAAGAAGTGTATCGTTATTTCTTGTCTTGCTGTTGATTATTGGGGTCTTCACAGCCTGTGCAACAAAAGACAATGATGATGACGCAAATTTAGTCACGGCCACCGTAAAATATAAAGATATTGCCAAGGATAGTGATTTTGCTTGGCAAAAGCGCAATAATGCCTATTCATCTGACGGCATTCCAAAGGTTGAGTTGGAAAAAGACGGGTATTATATGATCAAGATTGTCTGCACAATAAATAATGGCTCTTCCAGAAATTTGGCTTGCTTGAATTTTGTTCCATACAAAGACAGTCAGATTATGTATGAAGAAGATGCCATAGATATTGACCCACCTGCTTTATACACCATTGATCCGCATACTTCAGATTCGGTAGAGGCGTACATATTTGTGAACAAGTCACTGGATACTGAACAAAAAATCGACGATGCGTTAAAGAACGAGACAATTCTTTTCCGTGCAGTGCTATATACCGATGATGAATCCCCGCAAGTCGAGGGATCGAATATAAATATACAAGGCAAATATGTGGAACAATAGAAAAGGGGACCGTCTCCTGTATTTTGGCCACTCTAACCCCCGAAATGGCAAAAATATGAAGTACGGACTTAGAGCTTATTTTAGCAGCCATAAAAACGCAATAATTTATATTTGCATATTGAAGTAATAGGGGAGGCGATGGTGTGAACAAAGTTGTCCGTGCGCTTATATGCGGTGTAGTAGTGATTGTTTTGTTAGGCGGAGTTGGCATTTTTGCGGATAATGTGCAGTCTGAAGATAAGCCGCTGACAAGTGTAAATTTGTCTGGCTTGGAAGCCTCTTGCGCATATTTAGGTACAAACTATTGGTATTTAAATAATGGGTACGAAGTCGACTCTGGATGTAAGCCAGTTTCCTACATGATTTTTGTTGAAAATCATACAAGCTATGACATTGACGATATTACGGCACAGTTTATAACGAAATACCCCAATACGGTCTCAGAGGCCTTTGATTCGTTTGCAGGAGGCTCTTACAGCTTATTACCTGGTGGTGGCGGTAATTCAGAAATTGTGACTTTGCAGGTGCCTCAAGATCTAACAGACGATGAAATCTACAAGGCATTAGCGGATAACAAATTGCAAATTAAAGTTCGAATTGATAAGTACGCGCAGACTCAATCTGTAAAATGGCGCAGAGCTACAAAGCAGGAAATTAAAGATTATGCTATGCCAAATGAAGATGAAGAGTAGAACAGGGGACGGTTCCTTGTCTCGCAAAAGAAAAGAGCAGGCCGTGAGACCTGCTCTTCCCTTGCACCGATCGATGCGGCGGGTGTTTGAATGCGGCGCGCGAAAGAGAGAGAATAAATGAATGAGATAAAACGCGCCGGATACACTGCCCTTTCTTTTTTCATTTCTGTTTTCGGCGTCGAACAACCATCCAACCAATCGGATTGTGTATATAATACACCATACGAAATGAATTGTCAAGGAAAAATGTGAAGTTTCTTGGAATGATTTCAATATTATTTTTCACAACAAACATAGAGCATAGGAAAAATACAAAAGATAGGAGGTTACAAATGCTTGGACTGAAACGCGGGGCGGTGGCGCTGTGCCCCCACGAAAAGGCATGGGAGACGGAGGCACAGGCGACCATGGCGCGGCTGCGCCAAATTCTCGGGTCGGTTTGCATTTATAGGTGGTTACGCCAGGGCGGCGCCCAGGTTGCGGCAGGCAGCAATGGCGGTATCGTCCGGTGCCTCATTGGCAATGACGCTGTTGCTCACCAGGTGGGCACCCAGGTCTTTGCACTGGTCCTCCCAGGTCTGCATCCACTCGCCGTCGCCCCAGCCGTAGGAACCAAAAAGGGCGATGTTCTTACCGTTCAGTTCCGGCGCACATTGCAGAAACAGCGGCTCAAATTCAAAGTCTTCCAGCTGCTCTGCGCCCATGGCCGGGCAGCCAAAAGCAATGGCGTCATAGTCCTTGACCTGGGCAGGGGAGAAGTCAGAGGGGGTAAACAGGTTCGCCTGCGCACCGGCAGCGCCTGCGCCCTCTGCCACAGCCTCTGCCATCTGAGCCGTATTGCCTGTGCCGCTCCAATAAACGATCGCGATTTTTTTCATAATAAATTCCTTTCTGTATCTAAAAAAATATTAAGCACTTTTTACTGTAAGCTGTTCCACATTCCGCTGCCCGCCAAAGAACAAACGGCGATATACGCGGGTGCATTTGCTGAATTTACGAAAGGCACCGGCGGCAGCCTCCGGGTTGGTATAAACTTTCCAAATCCCGCAGCAAAGGCAGTTTTGGCCGTGGTTCTCAATAAAGCCGATCACATCGCCCAGGGGATAGCCTAAAAACAGGCCGATTTCATGGGGAAAGTCGCTGCTGACTGCCAGCTTTCGTTTTAACACATCAAGACAGGCAGCCGGAGCCGTGCCGGTATAGCCGCAGTGGGCGAGAAATGCAGCCACCCCCGGCTGTTGCAGGTCGCGGGTCAGCCGATCCGGCCGGTACACATATACCAGCGCCCGGTTGCCGCTTTCCCGCAGGAGCAGCAGTTCAACACCCTTTGGCGCCAGCAGTGCCTGCCAGCGGGAAACGGCCATTTGCAATGCTGTTTGGTTCTCCGCAGTGCAGTTGAACAGATTGGCGGTTTTCAGCGACGCCAAAGTGGGCGCGCAGTGGTTGATGAGGTATTGCTCCAGCATAAATGCTCCTTTGTAGTTAGTAAGCACTAACCGCTTTTTCAAATCTTAGCCGACGGTATTGCCCGTCGGCTATAAGTATTTACGATAAATAGGGGATTATTCCACGCCTTTTAGCCAGGTGATCCTATCCAGTTTTTGGTCACATTTTGAAATTCAATTTGTGCCATTGTTTTTTCAAGCGAACAGTTAGTAACCACTAACTGAATAGATTTTACCATAGGCTTTATCTGCTGTCAATAGAAAAAGGATAAAAACAAAAAGATTCAATGAAAGAAAATCGCCGCGTAGCAAATGAATCATGGAGTAAAGGCTTACGGCAACCCACAGCTGTCATTCTTTTACTTTAGAAAATTTTAAGCGAGAGGAAGAAAGGCGTTAATGAGAGAATCTCAGGGAGAAAACAAAAGACTTTTGGCTGATTTCCCTTGCATCTTGGTGTAAAATATGGTATAAAATAAATACGCACTTAGGAAAAGGGCATTGAAAAAGAAAAAAGTTTTTCAAAATCCCTTGACAGTTCGCCCCTGTTTGGCTATAATAATGACCGTTGCATCTGCGGGTGTAGTTCAATGGTAGAATCCCAGCCTTCCAAGCTGGTCGTGTGGGTTCGATTCCCATCACCCGCTCCAGCAAGGGATGCTCCAATTTGCGCTTGTAGCTCAGGTGGATAGAGCAACTGCCTTCTAAGCAGTGGGTCAGGGGTTCGAGTCCCTTCAAGCGCGCCAATATATGGTGGGATTAGTTCAGTTGGTTAGAGCGCCAGTTTGTGGCACTGGAGGTCATCGGTTCGAATCCGATATCCCACCCCATTTTTTTGAATAACGCCCGTAACCATTGGGGTGTCGCCAAGTGGTAAGGCAAGGGACTTTGACTCCCTCACGCGTGGGTTCGAATCCCGCCTCCCCAGCCAGCGCCCCTTAGGGGGCGGATGCGATCCATTAGCTCAGTTGGCAGAGCACTTGACTTTTAATCAAGGTGTCCGGAGTTCGAATCTCCGATGGATCACCAGTAAATTTCCCTTAAAATCGTCGATTTGGCTATTTTAGGGGATTTTTTATGCCCTTTTTCAATGAACACTTTTGTGCGAATTTTACGCCATATAATAACGAATATTCATCATGCTGTATATAGAACAGGGGACGGTTCTATGTATCACCCGGTTCGACCCCCGCCATCGGCACCAAAGGTTCTTCGCAAGATGCGAGGGGCCTTTTTTCTGTCTTTCGAATCAACTTTACAGATTTCCATTTATCTGTTAAAATAGAGCCGTACACTCTGTATTTCTTTTGCTATCTGTATTTCTTTTGCTATCTGAGAGATAGGGCGTATGAGAAAAGTGTAAAGCAGGGAACCGTCCCCTGTTTTTTTATAAGCGTGAATAAGGAGATTTTATCATGGATTTAAAAGTACATATTGAAAACATTAAAAATATCAACCATTGTGAATTTGTGTTGCCTATTGAAAAAGGCATTTATGGTTTAGTTGGTGCGAATGGATGTGGGAAAAGTACTGTTTTATCTTGTATTGCCCAATGTGTTTTCTCTTCAAGTTTGCAGAACCTAAGTGAATTTGATTATGGAGAAAACTCATTTGTCGAGTTTTCTTATGGCGGGCAACATACAATATGGAAAAGCAGCGATAATTCGTGGAAAACTGATTGTAATAGAAATCAAAGAATTCATTTCAATGGAATGTATGAGGGGAGTTTGTTTTATGGAACAAAATTTGACGATTCGCTTAAGGTTGATGATTTGGTAAAAAATTCAACAATTTCTTCAAATGATATTGTCGATGCAGATTCGTATATAAAACAACAGATGAGTTTTATTCTTCACGGTGATCTCAATCATTATGGAACATTAAAACGAATAAGAAATAAAAGAATAGCTCAGAAGGTTAATCTTAAAAACACGCCATATTTTCAAGAAATTAAAGGCAACCTTATAAGTCAATACAAGATGAGTTCTGGTGAATGTCTATTAGTTTCTCTATTACATTTTATTTATAATGCATTGATTCGAAGAAGTTTACCTGTAGATGAACCGATATTAATGTTGATTGATGAAATCGAGTTAGCATTACACCCTGTTGCGGTATCAAGATTAATTGATTTGCTAAACAATATCATTAAGGAACATGATAACCTTACTGTAGTATTGACTTCACACTCGCCAGAAGTAATTCGAAAAATATCAGCTAATAATTTGTTTATGATGGAGATTGATGAAAAAAACACAATTGAATTCTATTCGCCTTGTTATCCGAGTTATGCAATTCGAGATGTATATATGCATTCAGGATTTGATTGTGTTATTCTTGTCGAGGATTTGCTTGCAAAATATGTTGTCGAAAAAGTCATACAACAGAATTCACTCAATTCTGGAAAATTAATCAATGTTCTTCCAGTTGGTGGGTGGGAAAATGTCTTGAAGTTTCAGATGATGGCATATGCCACTAATACATTTGGAATTGGAACAAAATTATTCAGTATTCTTGATGGTGATATCCAAAATAGTGGAAAGATAAAAAAAGAATATCGCAAACTACAACCAATGTTCTTGCCAATCAATAGTATCGAAAAATATCTTTATAATGTATGCACCGATTCAAACTATAAAAGTATCAAGAGAAAAATTAACGATACTTTTTTTAATGTTGAATCTATCGATGATATACTTGCAGACTATGCGCAGGACAATGATAATAATGGTAAATCACTATATCGTAAAATATTAACTAATTTAAAAAATCGTAATATATCAGAGGATTCTTTCATCAAAGAGTTATGCAGTATTATTATGAATGCTAATAATTTTGAGGCATTTGCTTCTAAATTGCAATCCAGAATCTCATGATAAGAATTTTTATAAACAAAAGATAAAAGTTTCTGTGTTAATCTACGCTTGCCTTACATATAAATAATTGTTTCTAGAACAGGGGGACGGTTCCTTGTTTCGACTCCGGTAACAGCACAGGATTGTACCGGTAATCGTTCTCTTACTCATATACCCATTACTATCAGTAACTTAGTAAAATTAGTTGGTTTGATTTTGAAATTGAAGTGAGGTAACATTTTGAGCAATATTGATTTTGGTTCTCTATATTTTACAGAAATAGCAAAATGCAATTATGATGCTATAAATGGTGTCGCAGATTTTGTTTTAAGCACCGAAAACAATAATGTAGTATTAAGATTTACTGGTGTATCAAAATATATGTTTATTCAAAGTAAATCGAATACTTTTGATGATACCGTTAAATTCTTTCCCATTGAAGACATAATAGGAAACGATGTTGCCAAAAGAAAAGAATTTCAATTAATAGAAAAAAATCAAAAAAAGATTTTTGAAGAATTCCAATATAATTATTTAATCGATAGTTGTTGTAGTTGTTGGTATATAAACGCCGAACATGTAGAATTATTAGGTGATTTATAGAACAGGGCAAAACAGGGGACGGCTTCTTGTTTTGGAAAAGCTGATTATGCAAAAGTAAAGAGCAGGCCTTACGACCTGCTCTTCCCCGCACCGTTACGGTGTGGGTCGGGTGTACAGAGCGCGCGTTCTAAGAGAATAAACGCGCACGGTACGCCGCTCTTTCCTTTTCATTTCCCTTATTAGGTGTCGAATGACTGCTCAAACAATCATCCTGTGTATATCTTACACATATTTGGCAAGATTGTCAATACATTTTACATAACTTATTGGAAATATTTCACAAACTGCATCACAATGTTGAAAATATACAGGAAAATTGAGATAAATATTGAATTGTAGATCCCGATGATATGGGAGGGCCTATGAAAACCAGAATCAAAACCGGCAAAGTATCACTTATCGTTTTTATTGCTTTGATGGCCGTGTGTGTTGCAGGTGTGGCAATTTGGTGCTACGCTGTCGGGTATCAGGTGAAGGAGCACCGCCAAGGCGGCTCGGTGACCTGGGTGGAATACAACGGCAGCACCTACTATCGTATGGACGGTCTCACCGGTGAATACTGCAATTTTATAACCGATCATCGAGTCAGCTACAAGCCGCGGCCGGTGCTTTCTCGTGCCTATTACACGCTGAAGAATGACCCAAACGGCGACTATTTGTACAGTACCGCCTTTCGGGATCACATTCTGTACACTCGACTTTCCGCACGGCGCGTGGATCAAATGAGCCAAAATCAGATCACTTCCGTTCTGGTAAGCCCAAGTGGCGGAGAAAGTAAAAAACAATTTATCAACGACCCGGAGGTTGTGGCTTACTGCGCCGCGTTGAAGGAGGAAAAATATCGCGCACAAGAGGCGAAGGAGGAACGCTCCAATATAGATGATGAGAATCCCATCGCCAAAAAGGAAGAAGACCCGGCGGCAAAGACTTTTCAGAAAAATACCAACAGTGGGTGGTACACACTGTACTTTGCCTATGATCACGCACCGATCTGTGGAACGGAATTTGTGATTGTTGCGGAATACGATGGCGTATTTTATGTGGAAAAGGAAATTACGGACCGGGCCTTTACCGGCACGCCTGTGGACTTCCCGCCGCTGGAAAAGGCTTGCCGTTCCTTGCCGCATAACGCTGCGGATGGAAAGTGAAAATATCTCGGTGCAAACAGGAATAAGAAAAAGACCCGGTGACAGCCGTTTGACTGCCGCCGGGTCCTTTTCGATTAAAATTGCTTGCGGTGAATGGTACGAATTTTTGTAATATCGCCTTGGTTGTTTTTAAGTCCCAGCGAAATTTCCTGCATTCGCTTTTTGGTTTCGCTGTCCTCAAATTCTGCCTCAATAATGACAAATGCGTCATTTTCGTACAGATCTTTCGTGTTGATCAATTCCATTTCTTCTCGATCCTTTCATTTGAATTAATATAAAACAAAATCTCATCTTGTATAGTAGTAAGAATGTGAATAATTGTCGATGGTTTCGACAAAATCTCCCATATAAATATTGCAAATTGTGATATTTTATCCGCCGAATGAGGTAAATAGAATATTTTTATCTGATTCCGTGTCGATTATTCAAGGATAAGGCGGGGAATTTGGAAATAAGGGAATGCAAAGATCGTTAGTTCAGGCGTGAAAAGTCAGATCATAAACCGCGCAGGCGGTTCGTTGCTTTCATGTCACGGTTTTGTCATTTTTTTGATATTTTGGTATTTATTTTGTAACCAAGTTCTGTTATAATAGTTCGGTGAGATATGCGGCGGCGCATATCGGCCAGTAAATCAGAAGCCGGGAGGGCAGCGCGGTGAAAGCGATTAAAATTTTAATTCCGATGTTGTGCATTGCTCTGCTGTTTTCCGGTTGCGGCGGATTTCATTTGGCGTCTTCCATAGATGATCTGATTTCGCCTGTGGCGCCTGCCGGGGCGGACGCCAGCGTCCAAAGTGCTATGGACGCCTATTGTAAAGGCGGCTATTCTGTAAAGATCCCCGCGGCGGGTAAATATACCACTTCTTATATTTTCTATGACTTCGACGATGACGGTCAAAAGGAGGCTCTGGCATTTTATGAGCCCAATGACGCTCTTGGCAAGATTGATATGGCCGTGTTGGAGCAAAGCGGGGAGAATTGGCAGGTAATTGCCAATATTCAGGGCGAAGGCACGGATGTGTATAGTGTGGATTTCTGTGATGTAAACGGCGACGGCAAAACGGAATTTCTGATCTCTTGGAATATGATCAGCTACTCTACCAGCCACTTGATGTCTGTGTACAAAATGACCGGTTCGGGCCGGGAATCGAAATTGACGGCTTTAGCCGAGCCGATGCAGTATAGTGCATATATTCCAGCGGATCTGAACAATGACGGCGTGCAGGAGGTCCTGTTCTTCTCGGCGGATCAAATGAAGTCCCTTTCCGCCAGCGCGGCGCTGTATTCCTACAAAGGAGACAAGCAGACCTTGTTAGGCGAGACCCGCGTGGACGGGCATGTGAGCGCCTACCGCAAGTTACAGGTGGGCAAGGCAGACGGCAAGCCGGCGGTGTATGCGGACGCGGTAAAATCAGATGGGGCGTCTATGCTCACAGAGCTGATCTGTTGGAGCGATTATTATGACTCCATCGTTTCCCCGTTTTACAGTTACAACACAGGCCTGACGGCGGACACCGGCCGGGATGTGATGGTGCCTTGTGTGGATATGAACGGCGACGGTTTGCTGGAAATTCCAACGGACGCCAAATTGAAAGGACTGCCGTCGCAGGTGCGCGGCGTAGACTGGTGCAAATACAAAAGCTCCGTGCTGGTTCACACCGGGTACTCCCTGGCAGTACAGGAGGACGGCTATCAAATGGTGCTGCCGGATAAGCAATTTAAGTCCGTGACTGTCAGCTATGCTGACAAGAGCCACAAATTGACGGTGAAGTCCAAGACGGACAAAAAGACCGCCTTTGAAGTGTTGCCGGTGCTTCAAACGCAGTATGACGCCAACCCGGGCGACTATAAGGATTATACCGAACTCTTGCGAGAGGGCGGTTATGTATATTTGGCAAAGTGCGGCAATTCTGCGGCTTTTGCCGTAACCGCAGACACACTGAAAGACTGGATCATTACCTTTTAACAGGAGGATGTATGAAGAAAGTACTGGTTGCAGAGGACGAGGAGTCCATTCGCGAATTTATTGTAATCAATCTGACCCGCAGTGGTTATACTGTGGAACAGGCGGAGAACGGCGCCGTGGCGCTGGAAAAGTTTGCAAAGGATGAAAGCGGCTTTGATGTGGCGATCCTGGATATTATGATGCCGGAGGTGGACGGTCTGGCTGTGTGCAAGCAGCTACGCGCCAAATCCTCAGACTTGGGCATCATTATGCTCAGCGCCAAGACACAGGAGATGGACAAAATCACCGGGTTGATGTTCGGTGCCGATGATTATGTGACCAAGCCCTTTTCTCCCAGTGAGCTGATGGCGCGGGTAGATGCGGTTTATCGCCGGGTGGAGATGACCCGGGGCTTTCGTAAAAACGACACCACCGGGGACACGGTTGTGCTGGATGAGTTTGAGCTCAACCTACGCAATCGCACCCTGTCTAAGAACGGCTCCAACATTGAGCTGACCCAGGTAGAGTTCCAAATCATTGAATATTTCTTTAAGAACCCCAACGCAGCGCTGACCCGCACGGATATTCTCAAGACCGTATGGGGCAACAACTACTTTGGTGATGACAAGATTGTGGATGTGAACATTCGCCGTCTGCGCATGAAGGTGGAGGATGATCCTTCCAACCCGGTATACCTGACCACCATTTGGGGCCTGGGTTACAAGTGGGTTACCAAAAACAACTAAGCAACGAGGACGAACGGCGCAATGGAAGAGAAATGGCTGAAAAAATTACATACAGCCGGGAGACTGAAAGAACTGCGGATGCAGGGTATCACAAAGCGGTGGGTGATCAATATTTTAGGCGTGATCGCCCTTTTCTTTGTGATCGTTTTTGTGGTTTCCGCTTTTACCATTCGCGCATACTATTATAATGCAGTTGAGAGTATCTTAAATTCCGGTGCGTCCACCACGGCGACCAATTACTTTTCCGGCCGACTGGACGGCGGCAGTTCCTTAGAGGCGTCGGCTGCGGATTTTATTGACAGCTTCAGCTACCGAGACAAGACCACCATTTGGATCATTAACAATGCCGGCGGCGTAGTGACCTCCTCCAGCGGCTTTGCGGTAGAAAAGGTGCGTATGCCGGACTATGAGGAGGCCCTGGCCGGTGATACAGGGCGTGCACGATATGTAGGGCACATTACCGATAACGGCGAAAAATGCATGGCAGTCACACGCATTATTTACAGCGGCGACGGCGAGCCGATGGGCGCTGTGCGGGTCATCAGTTCTTTGGAGATGATCGACCGTCAGATCAGCACCATTGTGCTACTGATTTTTCTGGCGTTGGTGCTGATCTTTGCGGTGATTTTGTACTCCAACCTGTTCTTTATCCGTTCCATTATTATCCCGGTGCAGGAGATCAACCAAACCACTAAAAAGATCTCGCAAGGGGACTACTCCGTTCGTATTGAGAAAAAATATAATGATGAAATCGGCGATCTGGCGGACTCCATCAACCAAATGGCTGAGGATATTTCTGCAACGGATAAAATGAAAAATGACTTTATCTCCACCATTTCTCACGAGCTGCGCACGCCGCTGACTTCCATTAAAGGCTGGGGCGAAACGCTGGCGTTTGCAGAGAATGATAATGAGGACGAGATCACCCGCAAGGGACTGCAAGTGATCGTCCACGAGGCCGGGCGACTGGAGGGATTTGTAGAGGAGCTGCTGGACTTTAGCCGTCTGCAAAGCGGGCGCATGAAGCTGCGCCTGGCGCCTACGGATATCTTTGCCGAGCTGGATGAAACCGTTTTCACCTTCCGTGAGCGCGCCATGCGCGAAGGAATTGAGTTAAAATACAGCATTCCCGATCTGCCGGCTCCGGCCAATGCAGACGCCAACCGATTAAAGCAAGTGTTCATGAACATTTTGGATAACGCTTTAAAGTATTCCAGAGCGCCTGCTAAGATATTTGTAAAGGCGGAATTTGCCAAAAAAGGCGGTCAAGATTATGTTAAGATCGCCGTTGCGGATCAGGGGTGCGGCATTTCCAAGGAAAATCTGCCTCATGTGAAAGAAAAATTCTATAAGGCAAATATGTCCGTGCGTGGATCCGGGATCGGACTGGCTGTCACCAATGAACTGGTGGAGCTGCACGGTGGCACCTTGGAGATCGACAGTGAGGAGGGCACCGGCACGCTGGTGACCATTTACCTGCCCATCAACAGTGCCCCCAGCAAAAAGGACTTAGCGCAGCAGCCCCAAACGGCAGAGACCAGAGAAGTGGATCAAAGTATGGAATTGAGAGGAAACAATGCCAATGCAGGAGAAAAAAACGCATAAAACATCGGTAGGTGGTCAGGCACTGATTGAGGGCATTATGATGCAAGGCCCCAAAGGTATGGCTACTGCCGTGCGCAAGCCGGACGGCGATATATTAACCGAATACCACGAATTCCACCGTCTGCGGGAGAAATATAAGTTCCTGGGTTGGCCGCTGGTACGCGGCGCCGTGAACTTTTTTGAATCTATGGTGATCGGATACAAGACCCTGATGTACTCCGCTGAGGTCTCCGGTATGGAGGAAGTGGAGGAGGAAGAAATGAGTAAGTTTGAGCGCTGGCTGACGGACAAGTTGGGCGACAAACTGATGAAAGTGCTCACCGGTGTAGCGTCCGTACTGGGCTTTGCACTGGCATTTTTGATCTTCTTCTATCTGCCGGTATTGCTGTTTAATGTGCTAAACAAACACTTTGACGGCACGCTTACTCCGGCCCAAGGTACCATTGAGGGCGTAACGAAAATTATCATTTTTGTTGTGTATATTGCGCTTGTCAGCCGAATGAAAGACATTCGCCGCACTTTTATGTACCACGGTGCAGAGCACAAAAGCATTGCCTGTTATGAGTCCGGGCTGGATCTGACGGTGGAGAATGTGAAGAAAATGACCCGCTTCCACCCTCGGTGCGGCACCTCGTTTATTTTTGTAATGCTGATTTTCAGCGTGATTTTTTATTCTATTTTAGCCAAGTGTTTTCCGGTGATCGCTACCCAGCGGGTGCTGTGGATGCTACTGAAATTGGTGTTTTTGCCGATTTTAATGGGCCTTGGCTATGAATTTATCCGCTATGCCGGTAAGCACGATAATTTGTTCGTCAAGATTGTCAGTGCACCGGGCCTTTGGATGCAGCGACTGACCACTCGGGAGCCGGACGACTCTATGATGGAGGTGGGCATCGCCGCACTCAAGGCTGTAATCACCGATAACCCGGAGGATGATGAAATCAAGTGACGGTTCAGGAAGCCTATAATTATAGTGTGTATTTTTTAGGCGCCAACGGCGTAGATGAAGAAGAATTCAAGGCCAAGTGCCTGGTGTGTCATTTGGCAAAGATCGCCAACCGGGACTACCACAGCCATCTGGGCGACCTGGTAAGCCAAAAAAAGCTGGCGGACGGCCTGTGGCAACTGAAAAGCGGCACACCGTTGCAATATGTGCTGGGGGAGTGGGACTTTTTAGACAGCACATTTGCCGTGGGTCCAGGGGTGCTGATCCCCCGGCCGGAGACGGAAGAACTGGCGCAGTTGGCTATTGAACAGGTCAAAAATGCAGGGTCAACGCCTGTTGTATGGGACCTTTGCACCGGCAGCGGCTGCATTGGGATCAGTATTGCCAAGGCCTGTCCCGGCGCCAGCGTCTACTGTGTGGAAAAGTCGACAGACGCCTTTGCCTATCTGCAAAAGAACGCCATGCCTGTTGCCAATGTGCGCCCGGTACTGGCAGATATCAGCGGCGATTTGACTGCGCTGCCCAAGCCGCAGGTGCTGGTATCCAACCCGCCGTACATTCCTGCTGCTGTGCTGCCTACCTTGCAGCCGGAGGTGCTAAAGGAACCAATGATGGCACTGGATGGCGGCACGGACGGACTGGACTTTTACCGCCTGATTGCTGAAAAGATCGTGCCAACACTGGCCAGCGGCACGCAGCTGCTTTTGGAGATCGGCGACGAGCAGGGCAGGGCGGTGCAAAACCTGTTTACCACCTGCAAAAATGTGCAGGTTAGGCAAGACATTTACGGCAAAGATCGTATATTAATCGCCAGCGTTGCGTAATTTTTCTTGACTATTGCGTAGGGATAATGGTATGCTATTCTTATCATTATAATTTAAGGGTGCTCTTATGCTTTCTATTCTTTCTTATTTGCGCCAGGGTGAGTACCTGCTGGCGCTGATTTCTATTCTTTCCAGCTGCTTTGTAGTGTTTTGCTGTTTGCCTGTGCACGAGTTGGCACACGGGTGGGTGGCATATAAGTTGGGAGATACCACCGCCAAGGACGAGGGCCGGTTGACCTTTAATCCTTTGGCGCACCTAAACCCCATCGGCACCATTATGATCTTTCTCTTTGGGATTGGTTATGCTCGCCCGGTGCCGGTAAATCCCAATCGTTTTAAGCATCCCAAAAGCGGTATGGCGCTGGTGTCCCTGGCCGGACCCATTGCCAATCTGCTGATGGGCTTTATCTTCAATTTTATTTATATCGCTATTTACAGCAAAGCACCCGGTGCCGATGGCTTTTTGGGTGCCGTAGAGTATTTTCTTTATTTTGCGGCCTGGATCAATGTGTCTCTGGCAGTCTTTAATTTGATCCCCATTCCGCCTTTGGACGGCTCCAAGGTGCTGGCGGCTGTGCTGCCTTATAAGGCATACAATAAATATATGCGCTATGAGCAATATATCATGATCGCACTGATGATTCTACTGTTTGTGGGTGCGCTGGACGGCGTGATCTCCACTTTAAGTACGGCGATGATGAAGTTTATTTCCATTATCCCGGCGCTAATCTTTTTGAGGTAATATGGAACAACCGAGTTATAAACTGGAGATTTTTGAGGGCCCGATGGATTTGCTCCTTCACTTGATCTCTAAGCATAAACTGAATATTAACGACATTCCCATTATTGAGCTTGTAAATCAATATTTGGATTATGTGCGAAAAATGCAGGAGGAGGATTTTGACATCGCCGGTGAATTTCTGGAGATGGCTGCCCGCCTGATTTATATCAAGACCGTATCTCTACTGCCCCGCCACGAGGAGGCAGAAACCTTAAAGAAAGAGCTGACCGGCGAACTGATTGAATACCGGGACTGCAAATTAATGGCAAAGGAACTGAGCACCCACACAGACGGCTTTGACCGCTATGTGCGCACCCCTCAGGAGGGGTATGTAAACTATGCCTACGAGCGATTCCACGAAGGGGAGGAGCTTTTGCAGGCGTATATCAACGCTGCCGGGCGCGCCCAGCGCAAGCTGCCGCCGCCGTTGGACAGCTTCAAGGTGATTGTGGCGCGCAAGTTTGTGAATGTGGCGTCTAAGGTACAGACGGTACTGCGCAAGCTGTGGAACGGCAAGAAAGTGCGCTTTTTGTCCCTCTTTCAGGACGCCCAAACCCGCAGCGATATGGTCGCTACCTTTTTAGCGGTGCTGGAACTGGCTAAAACTAAGAAGATCACCATTGACGGGACCATGGAGGACCCGGATGTGCAAATCATAAACGAGGTAAATACCGTTGAGTGAGAAGAACAACACCATTGCCCAGTTAGAGGCCATGCTTTTTGCCGCCGGAGATCCGGTAGAACCGGAAAAGCTGGCGGATGTGCTAAAATTAGATATTGAAAATGTGATCAAAATGCTTGGGTATTTGGAGGCCAAATACGACGAGAGCGGCAGCGGACTGCGGCTGATCCGCGTAGATGGCAAGTACCAAATCTGCACCAGAGAAGCCTATGCGGACGGTGTGCGTGCCCTACTGGAGATCAAAAAAAATACGCCGCTCAGCCCGGCCGCATTTGAAGTTTTGGCTATTGTGGCGTATAATAAAGCGGTGACACGCTCCTTTGTGGAGCAGGTGCGCGGCGTGGATTGCTCCGGCCCCATCTCCGGTTTGGTGCAAAAGGGCTTGATCGAGGAGAAGGGGAGACTGGACCTGCCCGGCCGCCCGCTGGTGTACGGCACCACTGATCGGTTTTTGCGCTGCTTTTCCCTGAATTCCCTGGATGATTTGCCGGATCTGCCATCCACAGAGGAAGTGGAGCAGATCGCCAAGGATAACGGCCAAACCTCCCTGTTTGAGAAAGAGGGCGGCAAGGATGACCCGCTGGCTGCAGCGGCAGACGCGCTGGAAAGTGCCAATAATGACGATGAAAAAGAGATCTGAGCGGGAGAGGTGAGGATTTGAAAATCTTTTTGATTATAGTGGGTGTGCTGGTGGTGCTCATCGCACTGCTGATGTCTCTGTCTGCCACCTTAACTTTGATCTATGACGGCGGCTGGCATACCAGTGTACAAGTGCTGTTCATTAAGAAAGACATTGTGCTGTCCCAGATTCTTTCCTTTATCCTGTTCCCGGAAAAATCCGCTGAGCAGGCTAAGAAAAAGGGCAAGGATAAAAAAGAGAACAAGAAAGACACCACGGAGCCTACGCCGGAAAATGCGCCCACGGAAGACGAGAAAGCGACCCAGGCGGTGCCGGAAAAGTCGGAGAGCGAAAAGGCACCCGCTAAGGCGGAAGAAAAGCCCAAAAAGCCCAACTACTTCCAGCAGCTTTGGGACAAGGACGGCGTGATCGGTTACTTGCTGTTGATCAGCAATTTGGTGGAAACTGCGTCTTCTGCGGTAACAACTTTATTTAGGGGGTTCCATATTTATTCATTATATGTTAAAATGATAGTCGGCGGCGCTGATGCCGCAGATATAGCTGAGAAGTACGGCACCCTCTGTTCGTTCTATTATCCCGTTAAGGGCATGATCTTAAACGGCATGAAGGTGGACCAATACGATGATTACATACAGCCGGATTTTATCGCACCCCGTTCGGAGTACGAGTTCCAGCTCATCGGCAGTCTCAGCGTCGGTCTTTTGGTGCGTATGATCCTGCGGGCCGGTATCGTCTTTTTGAAAAATTTTATTAAGGATAAGTAAGGAGAAAGCATTATGAAAGAAACTCCGGTAAACAAGATTATGGAAAACACGCTGGAAAAAATGCGTGAAATGGTAGATGTTTCTACCATCATCGGCGATCCGATGGTCACCGGCGACACCACGCTTATTCCGGTATCCAAAGTGACTTACGGCTTTACCAGCGGCGGTACGGATCTGCCCACCAAGCAGCAGAATCAGGAGCTGTTCGGTGGTGGCGGCGGCGGTGGCATCACCATTACCCCGGTGGCCTTTATCGTGATCGAAAAGGGCAAGTGCCGTATGATGCAGATCAACAATTACACTTCCTCTGCGGATCGTGCTGTGTCTATGATTCCGGAGTTGGTAGACAAACTCACCGAGCTGCTGAAAGCCAAAGATGGCAAAGCAGACGAGGCGGAGACCCCCGCGGCCGAATAATGATGTACGGATCACCCGCATATATTTGTGTGGGTGATTCTTTTGTATGTAAAAAAGCGTATTTTTGCCGTTCTCTTATGTTTGTTTTTGCTGGTGCCGATGCCGGCGCTGGCGTCCACCAGCGCCCAAAGCGCCGTGGTGATGGACGCTGCCGGACACACGGTGCTGTATGAACAAAATGCTTATGAAGAACGGCCCATGGCCTCGACCACTAAAATTATGACCGCCTACCTGGCTTGTGCAGCCGGGGACTTGCAGCGAACGGTGCCTATAACAGCCGCTATGCTAAAAGACACAGAGGGCTCGTCCTTGGGATTGCATGTGGGGGATCGAATCACTTTGTACGATCTGGTGGTAGGCATGCTGTTGGTCAGCGGCAACGACGCTGCCAATGCGGCTGCAATCTTTCTTTCCGGCAGTACCAAGGCGTTTGCAGCCAGAATGAACAGTGCGGCCAAGGAAATGGGTATGCACCACACCCGCTTTGTGACCCCCTCCGGGCTGGATCGGGGCGATCATCATTCCACCGCTTATGACATGGCGCTGCTGACGGCTCACGCCCTTCAGAATAAGACCTTTGCCGAAATTTGCGCCGCGCCCAGAGCCAAAGTGACCATCAACGGCAAAGCGCAAACGGTATATAATCACAATCGTCTGCTCACTTCGCTGGATGGTTGCGTAGGCGTAAAAACCGGCTATACGGAACGGGCAGGGCGGTGCCTGGTGAGTGCTGTCAAGTATAAGGGTAACACGCTGATCTGCGTAACCCTATCCGATCCGGATGACTGGGTGGATCACCGCTCGCTGCTGGACGCCTGCAAAAAGCAGTACACCACCTACAAGCTGGACCGCCATGTGCAGGTGCCGGTCGTGGGCGGCAAGGAGTCCTATGTGACCGCCGAGTTTCGGTACAGCCAAACGGCGCTGAACGCCACTTATACCGTGCGGCTCTATTACTATCCTTTTATTTATGCGCCGGTGAAAAAGGGCGATGTGATCGGCTACGCTTGTATTAATCAAATAACCGTGCCTATGCGGGCACAGGAGGATATTGAAATTTATGCCACAGAAGAATGAAGAACGACTGCAAAAGTACCTGGCCGAGTGCGGCGTGGCTTCTCGCCGAAAGAGCGAGGAGCTGATCGCTGCCGGTAAAGTGAAGGTCAATGGCCATGTAGCCCAAATCGGCGACAAGATCGACCCGCGCAGAGATCTGGTAACCGTGCGGGGGAAGAAAGTCCGCAAAACCCAGCGGAATTACTATATATTACTGCACAAGCCCCGGGGCTATGTGACCACCGTGTCCGACGAATTGGGCCGTAAAACAGTGATGGATCTGGTACGGGATATTGACGCCCGCCTGTATCCGGTAGGAAGACTGGACAAAGACTCAGAGGGTTTGCTGCTGCTCACCAATGACGGTGCGTTTGCCAATGCCCTGACCCACCCCCGTCATGCGTACAGTAAAAAATACCGGGTGACTATTCGCGGCAAGGTAGACGACAGTGCGCTGCTGCAACTGCGAGAGGGGATTGATCTGGACGGCCGTATGACCGCCCCTTGTGATGTGACCGTCCTGACCGCAGAGGAGAACCGTACGGTGCTGGAATTTGTGCTTCACGAGGGGCGCAACCGCCAAATCCGCCGTATGTGCGAGGCATTGGAACTGGAAGTGATCCGCTTAAAGCGTATTGCTGTAGGCTCCTTAAAGCTGGGTATGCTGCCGGTAGGGAAGTGGCGCGAGCTGACGGACAATGAGGTGCAAAAACTCATGCGCTCCGGTGCGCTGCAAACGGAGGATACAAAGAAGTGATCTGCCTTGCCAAATCTGCTGAAAATACAGCGGAATTTCTGCGCTTTTTGTATGGAATATGCTATTGCTATTCCGGGGCAACGGTGGTATAATTACAGTAGGTAAGTTTGGACAGAGAATACTGTCGGCATTTGCCGAACTGCGCTTTTGCAATGAGCGGGAGCGCAAATGAGTGTACAGGAGGAACAACAAGTGAGCGAACTTGCAGAGAAGGACAAGCTGGCTGTGGATCGGCTGACTGCCCTGTTTGACGACGGCGCTTTTACTGAGATCGACGGCTACGCAAAATCCGCGTCCGGCGATGTGGAGGCTGCTGCCGGTTTCGGCACGGTGAATGGCTGTCCCGTTTATGCATTTGCACAGAATGTAAATGTAAACGGCGGTGCTATCAGTGTGGCCCAATGCGCAAAATTGAAGAAGATCTATGACCTGGCAACCAAGACCGGTTGTCCGGTGATCGGTATTTATGATTCCAACGGCGTAAAGCTGGACGAGGGCTTTGAAGCACTGTCCGCTTACGGCGAACTGGTGAAGGCTTCTACGGCGATGAGCGGCGTTTGCACGCAGATTTCCATTATTGCCGGCAGTTGTTTGGGTGCCAGCGCCCTGATGGCCAATATGGCCGATGTGGTAATCGCCGTAAAGGACGCCGATTTCTATGTAACCACCCCCAGTGATGTAACTGCGGATACCTGCTACGAGCAGGGCACGGTGGATATTTTGGCAGACGATCTGGACGGCGCACTGACTGCCGCCAAAGATGTGGTGGCTCTGCTGCCGGGCAACAACCTGTCCCCGGCACCGGTGTATGACTTTACTGCACCGTCTGTGGCTGTGGACACCGGCGCGTCTGCAATGGATGTGATCTGTGCTGTGGCGGATGCCGACAGCGTGGTAGAACTGAAGGGCGGCTATGCTACCCATTGCGTAACCGCACTGGCAACCGTTGGCGGCACCACCGTCGGCTTTGTGGCCTTTGACGGTTCTGCGGTTTGCCCCGCTTGCGCCTATAAGGCAGAGGCTTTCGTAAAGTTGTGCGACGCCTACAATCTGCCCATCCTCACTGTGGCAGACGCTGACGGCTTTGTAAAAGATGCAGAGAACGCTATGCTTACCGCAGCTACCCGTATGGAGACGGCTTATGCCACTGCCACTTGCCCCAAGATCGCATTGATCACCAGCAAAAGCATTGGTGGTGCGTATATTGCGCTGGCCGGTAAGGGCGCCAATGCGGATTTGACATTTGCTTGGGATACTGCTGTGCTTTCTCCGCTGGACGCAGAAGCTGCCGTTGCATTCCTGTACAGCGACCGCTTAGCAGCAGGGGAGAATCGTGGTTCTCTGGTGAAAGAATATAAAGAGACTCTGGCGTCTCCGTATACCGCAGCCGCCAGCGGTGCCATTGACGATGTGATCGTACCTGCTGACAGCCGTGCAAAGGTAATGGCTGCACTGGATATTTTGGCCGGTAAGCGTGAGAATACGCTGCCGAGAAAACATTCTGTTAAATAATCTGGAGGTTTCAATATTATGAAGAACTACACCATTACTGTGAACGGTACAGCTTACAATGTATCCGTAGAGGAGGGGACTTCCGCCGCTCCCGCAGCTGCGCCTGTTGCAGCTGCTCCGGTACCTGCTCCCGCACCCGCAGCAGCGCCTGCTCCTGCTGCCGCACCGGCTCCTGCCGCTGATACCGCAGTCACTGGCGCTGTGACCGTTGAGTCTCCCATGCCCGGTACCATTCTGGATATTAAAGTGGCTTCCGGCGCCGCCGTTAAGAGCGGTGATGTACTCTTTGTTCTGGAGGCTATGAAGATGGAAAACGAGATTGTGGCGCCGCAGGACGGCACGATCGCCAGCATTAATGTAAACAAGGGTGACAGCGTGGAAGCCGGTCAGACCCTTGCTTCTCTCAACTGATAAAAAAGAGGTACAAGAATGGCTAAAATCGGCATTACGGAAACCGTGCTGCGTGACGCGCATCAGTCCCTGATCGCCACGCGTATGCGCACGGATGAATTTGAAGGCATTTTAGAGAAGATGGACAAGATCGGTTATCATTCTCTGGAGTGCTGGGGCGGTGCCACTTTTGACGCCTGCCTGCGCTTTTTGGATGAGGACCCCTGGGACAGACTGCGCTTAATCCGCAAAAAGTGCCCCAATACAAAGCTGCAAATGCTCTTCCGCGGGCAGAATATGCTGGGCTATCGGCATTATTCCGACGAGCTGGTGGATTACTTTGTAAAGAAGAGTATTGATAACGGTATTGATATTCTGCGTATTTTTGACGCACTCAACGACGTGCGTAATTTGCAGACTGCAATTAACGCAGCTAAGAAATACGGCGGTCATGTACAGGCAGCAATTTCTTACACTACCGGTCCGGTGTTTGACACGGAATACTACTGTCATTACGCGAAGGAGCTGGAGGACGCAGGTGCTGACTCTATCTGTATTAAGGATATGGCCGGTTTGCTGACCCCTTACGGCACCTATGATCTGGTTAAGGCGCTGAAAGAGACAGTGAACATTCCCATTCAGTTGCATTCCCATTACACTTCCGGTTTGGCGTCTATGGTCCACTTAAAGGGCATTGAAGCGGGCGTTGATGTAATTGACACTGCCATGAGCCCCTTGGCTATGGGTACTTCTCATCCGGCTACCGAATCTATGGTGGCGGCTCTGCAAGGCACCCCGTATGACACCGGCTTGGATCTGAAGGCCTTGTCCGAGGTGCGTGACTTTTTCGTCCCCCTGCGAGAGAAATATCTGGCAGAAGGTCTGCTGAACCCGAAAATGCTGGGCGTGGACGCCAACACCCTGCTGTACCAGGTGCCCGGCGGTATGCTTTCCAATCTGCTTGGCCAGTTAAAACAAGCCGGCAAGGAGGACAAACTGGAGGAAGTGCTGGCCGAAGTGCCGCGCGTGCGTAAAGACAGCGGTTATCCGCCGCTGGTGACCCCCACCTCTCAGATCGTGGGCACGCAGTCCGTGTTTAATGTCATTACCGGCGAGCGCTACAAGATGGTTACCAAGGAGTTTAAGGACATGGTTGCCGGCAAGTACGGCAAGACGCCGTGCCCCATTGATCCTGAATTCCAGAAGAAGATCGTAGGTGACGAAGAAATTATCACCTGTCGGCCGGCCGATCTGATCCATGATAAGATCGACGACTTTAAGGCAGACATCGCCGAGTATTATGAGCAGGAGGAGGACGTTCTCTCCTATGCACAATTCGGTCAGGTTGCCGTTAAGTTCTTCCAGAAGAGAAGAGATAAAAAGTACGGCTTGGATGGCAAACACGACGATATGGACAACAAGATCCACGCAGTTTAATTGCAAGGGCGAAGTTTCGGCTTCGCCTTTTTGCCGTTCTTTGCTCACCGGTAACCCGGAAAGTGAGACAGATAAAAGGCAATGCCGTACAGATTTTGCAATAAATGCCTATTTACACAAAAAAAGGCTGTTAAGTGTAAGTTTTTGTTGACCTTGCTAACAGCCGGTGTTATAATCTATTCAGAAAATTTAACGGAGGGATTTTCATGAACGTATTGATTTTTGGCGGTACCGGTTTGCTGGGCTCCGCCGCAGCACAGATTTTTATCGACAGAGGGCATCATGTAAAGACCATTGCACTGCCCCCGCTGCCGGAAGGCGCACCTATTCCCAAGGAGATGGAGATCGAGTTCGGCAACTTCCTGGAGCTGTCCGATGAGCAGCTGGAAGCCGCTATGACCGGCATGGATGCATTTGTTTATGCTGCCGGTGTGGACGAGCGTGTAGAGTTCCCCGCTCCCGTATATGACGCTTATAAGAAGTACAACATTGATCCTGTGGATCGTTGCCTGGCTATGGCCAAGAAGTGCGGCGTAAAGCGTTGCGTTGTGCTGGGCTCTTATTTCTCCTGGCTGGCTAAGACGCACCCGGAAATGGATCTTTGCGCAAAGCACCCCTATATCCGCTCTCGTATTGATCAGGAGAAAGTGGCTGCAAAGTATGCTGATGAGAACATGGGTGTTGGCGTGCTGGAGCTGCCTTACATCTTTGGTACACAGCCCGGTCGTCGTCCTGTTTGGGTCATTCTGATCGAGCAGCTGCAGCGGTTTGAGAAATTGCCGTTCACTATGTATCCGGCCGGCGGTACGGCTATGCTGACCGTGCGCCAGGTAGGTGAGTGCATCGTTGGCGCTGCGGAGCAGGTACAGGGCTTCCGTGCTTACGGCATCTCCTGCTACAATATGCACTGGAGAGAGTTCCTGAAGATTGTTTACCGTGCCATGGATGGTATTCAGGATCGTAAGATCGTGGATGTACCGAAATGGACTTTCCAGGCCTTTGGTCTGCATATGCGTAAGGAGTATGCAAAGCGCAACGTACAGTCCGGTATTGATCCCGTAGGTCTGGCTGACATTATGGGTATGGATCTGTTCATTCCCACGGATGACACCAAGGAACTGGGTTGCACCCCCGATGATATTGAGGCTGCCATCTTTGATTCCATTGCTCTGTCTAAGGCTTCCTTTGAGGGTAAAGCAAAGCTGCTGGAAATGAAGGGCGAGTAATCCTACATAATGAAAATATGCGCTCCGGAGTAATCCGGAGCGTTGTTTTATGCCTTTAATGAAATAAAGCGGCAACCATTCGGCTGCCGCTTTTTCTATAACGATACTTTAGATATGGTTTTTCAGGTAAGACAAAATCAGAGGATTGACCTTGCTGTCATAGTTTTTACCCATGGCGTAATTCTCTCTGTTAAACCCGTGGTTTGCCCCTTGAATGCGATACAGGGTAGCGGACTTGTAGGTCTCAACTGCCTTTTCTGAGTATCGGATGGGCACGCGGCTGTCTGCCGTGCCATGAATGATGATCACGTCTTTTTTAAAGTTCTTGATGTTGCCGTAAATATCATAATCGATCAGGGTGGAAATATAATCGTGCCCCACGGTCATCACAAGAAAGTTGGCAGTCTTGGGCACATGGCCTTTGTAGTTCTTGGTCATTTCGTCCGCCATATTCAGTCCCGGGTACATCAGGATCAGCCCGCGCACCTTGCTGCTGTTCTTGGAAGCCGTCAGTGCCGACACCAAACCGCCTTGACTGGTGCCCAACAGAAAAATTTTGTTCTTGTCCACCCGCTTGAGCGCCCGTGCCTTACTTAATACGGACTCCAGGTCCTTTACTTCGGTAAAGACGGTCATATCCGTGGTTTTACCGTCGCTCTTGCTCTTCTTGCTGCCGCCGCAAAAGTCAAAACAGTAGGCCACATAGCCGTTCTTGGCCAGCATGGCACAGTAAGCGTTCAAGGACTTGTGGTTCAGCCCAAAGCTATGGGACAAAATAACTGTGGGTCGGTGATAACCTACGCCATCCGGTACGTAGACCTGACCGTAGATGCGGTTCTTGCCCCGTTTGGCCCAAACTGTCTCTGTGTGGTACGCCTGCTTGGGGATATTGACTTTTACAGTCTTGGTATTGCTCCAAGAGCCGTAATACTTCTTTCCGTTTAAGTTCTTATAAGGCCGCAGGTGCACATAATAAGTGCCGCTGTATGGCGCATAGTAGGTGGCCGCCTTGTTGCTGCCGCCCACCAAAATGCTCTCACCGTTTTTGAATTGCTTATTGCGGGCGTAAATCACCTGGTAGCCGCTGGCAGCCACCTTTTTCCAGCTGACGGTGATTTTTGCACCGCTTGCTTTTACAGACTGCAAGGTAACTTTTGCCGGCTTGGTGGCGACGGTCAGGGCTTTCGCTTTTTTGGAATATAATGTTTTCTTTCCGACCTTTTTGTAGGCGTGGATCTGGAGCTTATAAGTAGTGGCAGGGGACAGCTTTTTGACTGTGCCTTTGATCGTGCTGCCTTTGTTGGCGGTGAGCACCGTTTTCCATTTTTTGCTCTTGCTGTCATACCGGCGAATGCGGTAGCCGCTGGCACCTTTCCCTTTACTCCAGCTTAGGCTGACGGTGCTTGCAGAGCAGCCGGTCATAGAGAACCTGGCTACATTGCCGGGTGCAGAAGCTGCCAGCGCCACTTCACCCGGGAACACCATGGTCAGCACCAAAAAAACGCTGAAAAGGGCACACAAAGCACGTTTATATGCAGATTTTTTCAAGCTGATCACGCTCCTTAGAATTTCCATCGTGTGTCTATCTTTTTTTGCAGTAGATTAAAATAGGTCCAACCCAGCGCCCGGGCGGCAATCAGGTCAGGCAATCCTGGTCTAACCGATGGGGCCGTACTGCGCCGGTAAGATTCGGTTTGAAGTTATAAAAATTTCCGCTGCCACTCACTTCCTTACGCCCTCATAGTAACACAAACCTTTTCATTTGTAAATAAGTAGACAAAAATATTTATGATCGTCTGATAACGGTGGCAAATGCCAGTTGCCATTGGACGAATTTGGTAGTATAATAGCGGAGAAGTTTTATGACAGGACGAGGGTATATGAAAGAACAAATCACCATAGAGGAGCTGCTGGCACTGGAACCGGGCAGCTACCTGCTTTATGATATGCGGGACCGCTATTCCTTTGATTACGGTGCCATTCCTGGTGCAGAGCATAAAGAACAGGCGGCGATCTTGGAAGCGGCGGACGCCTTACCTAAAGACAAACCGGTGGTTATTTGCTGCAAAAGCGGTCTCCTTAGTAATGCAGTGGCAGAGGAGCTGCGCACCCATGGGGTGCAGGCCATGAATTTACAGGGCGGCTACTACGGCTACCTGATGCAAAGCCTGCACTTTGAGGCGGATAAAGCGAAAGAAGTGCAGCACAGTATTCACAAGAAGTTTCATAAGGAAATTTGGAGCCGCTTTACTGCTGCTTTGGACGAATACAGACTGTTGCAGCCGGGTGATAAGGTGGCCGTTTGTATCAGCGGCGGCAAGGACAGTATGCTGATGGCGCTGCTGTTCCAGGAACTTCAAAAGCACAGTCGCTTTCCCTTTGAAGTGGTGTATCTGGTGATGGATCCGGGTTACAGCCCCAAGAACCGGGAGGTGATTGAGCGCAACGCCCGCACCTTAGGGCTGCCCATTACCGTGTTTGAGACAGATATTTTCTCATCCGTTTTGCATATTGAAAAGTCGCCCTGCTATATCTGCGCCCGTATGCGCCGTGGGCATTTGTATAACAAGGCCAAGGAGCTGGGCTGCAACAAGATCGCCCTGGGTCACCATTACGACGATGTAATCGAGACGATTTTAATGGGTATGCTGTACGGCGGCCAGGTGCAAACCATGATGCCCAAGCTGCACAGCACCAACTTTGCCGGTATGGAACTGATCCGCCCGCTGTACTTGGTGCGGGAAAGTAGCATTGAGCACTGGCGGGATTATAACGGACTGCACTTTATCCAGTGCGCATGCAAGTTTACGGACACCTGCACCTCTTGCAACCCGGACAATACTTCCAAGCGTAAGCGTACCAAGGAACTGATCCAAATGCTGCATGCAGAAAGTCCACAGGTGGAAAGCAACATTTTCCGTAGTGTGGAGCATGTGAATATTGACACAGTGATCGGCTACAAGCAGCACGGTCAGCTCCATTCGTTCCTGGACAGTTATGATGAAACCGAATAAGCCTAAATAAAATGAACCCCGGAGTACAAACTCCGGGGCTTTTTGTATCTGATTTGGTTTTAGAAGTTCAGCAGACCTGCGCCGCCGTTGACTGCCATAAAGGCAGAGGAGAACACCAAAGACACAATGGTCATCAGCTTAATAAGAATGTTGATAGACGGGCCGGAGGTGTCCTTAAAGGGATCGCCTACGGTGTCGCCAACCACGGCAGCCTTGTGGGCTTCAGAGCCTTTGCCGCCGTCTTTCAGACCCTCAATGTACTTTTTGGCATTGTCCCAAGCACCGCCACTGTTGGCCATAAAGATTGCCATCATAACGCCGCTGACCAGCGCACCTGCCAGCAGTCCGCCCAGGCTCTCAACACCCAGCAGGAAGCCTACAAGTAAGGGCGCCACCACTGCCATAATGCCGGGCAGAATCATCTCTTTCAACGCTGCGGTAGTGGAGATGGACACACACTTGGTATAGTCCGGCTTTTCCGTGCCCTTTAAGATGCCGGGTTTCTCCCGGAACTGGCGGCGCACTTCCTCGATCATCTTGTTCGCAGCCTTACCAACAGAACTCATGGTAAAGGCAGAGAACAGGAAGGGGAGCATACCGCCCAGGAACAAACCTACCACAACTTTGGCATCCAAAATGCTCATACCGCCTTTAGTGATATTCGTAGTTTCTGCAAAGGAGGCGAACAGCGCCAGCGCCGTCAAGGCGGCAGAGCCGATGGCAAAGCCTTTGCCTACTGCGGCTGTGGTGTTACCTACGCTGTCCAGCTTATCGGTGATTTTGCGCACAGAGCCATCCAGTTCACTCATCTCGGCAATACCGCCGGCATTGTCTGCAATCGGACCGTAAGCGTCCACCGCCACGGTGATCCCGGTGGTAGACAGCATACCTACGGCAGCAAGTGCGATACCGTAAAGACCTAAGAATTTGTAAGACAGCAGAATGCCTACGGCAATAAACAGCACCGGAATGGCTGTGGAACGCATGCCCACGCTCATACCGCTGATAATGTTGGTTGCAGCGCCGGTTTTGGAGCTTTCTGCAATTTCTTTTACAGCTTTATAGTGATCAGAAGTATAAATTTCCGTCAGCTTACCGATGGCAGTGCCCACGATCAGGCCGCACAGCACACACCAAAAGCCGTTCATGGTGCCCAGCATAAAGTGGCTCAGCACCCCGGCTGCAAGGATTACAAGCGCCGTTGCCGTATATTCGCCCCGGTTCAAGGCGCGCTGCGGGTCCGTGCCGTCCTTGGCACGGACAAAGAATGTGGCGATCACGGAACCGAGAATGCCTACGCCGCACAGCACCAGCGGGAAGATAGCCGCATACAGCCGACTGCTGACGGTGGTAGCTGCAAATGCCAAGGTGATGGCAGAGATAATGGAGCCAACATAGCTTTCAAACAAATCGGCGCCCATTCCGGCTACATCGCCCACATTGTCGCCCACATTGTCTGCAATGGTTGCCGGGTTGCGGGGATCATCCTCCGGAATACCGGCCTCCACTTTGCCCACCAGATCGGCGCCCACATCCGCAGCCTTGGTATAAATACCGCCGCCGACACGGGCAAACAGAGCGATAGAAGACGCACCCAAACTAAAGCCTGTGAGAATATTCAGAGCAGAGGCATTGCTCACCAGATCGTACTTACTGTTCAGGAACAGAAAGATTAAACCCACGCCGATGACGCCCAGGCCGACCACAGACAAACCCATCACGGCACCGCCGCTAAAGGCAATCTTTAGTGCTTTATTCATGCCTCGCTCCCGGGCAGCATTGGCGGTGCGCACATTGGCTTTCGTGGCCACGGTCATACCAAAGAACCCGGCCAGGGTAGAGAACAGAGCGCCCAGCACAAAGCAAACGGCGGTGAGCCAGTTGATCACCAAGCCGATCACTACAAACAGTACCACGGCAAAAACAATCAGAATTCGATACTCGGCAAACAAAAAGGCGCGAGCACCGGTGGCGATGGCGTCGGCAATCTCTTTCATCTTTGCCGTGCCGGCGTCTTTCTTACCGATATAGCGTGCAGTGAACAGGGCGAACAGCAGCGCCACCAAACCGCACACAGGTACAAGGTACAATAACTTTTCCATAAATTAACCACTCCCGGTCCGAATTCCGGCAAAGCCGAGAATTCTTATACTTTAATCTATTTTTACCATACTTGTAAGAAAAAGTCAACAAACAAAATAGCCGCCGTTTATTAAGAATTGTCCATGTTAGACAAAAATATGCAAAATAGGCGATATAAGTGCATAAGATTTCGTATACCGGCCAAAAACAGTCCGGCGTGTGCATAAAAAAACAGTACGGCAGAACCGTACTGTTTTTGTCGTTATAAAATAGTATGTAAGACTTAGTCGGCAGTTTTCTCGTTCTGCTCTGCCAAACGGGCAGCGCGCTTCTCCGCCAATTCCACGATCATCTGCTGCTGCAGGTCACCGTGAATGTTGTAGAACAGGAAAGACAGACCATAAAGGCCACGGGCCAAACCGGGCAGGATACAGAACACCGCCCAAATACCGGACAGAATACCGGGATCCGTTTGAGGCACAGCGTTGCCCAGGGAGTCGGTGAGGGGAATGTAGTTAATCCAGGTCAGTACCATACCGGACATCCAAGAAGTAATAGAAGTTGCCAGTTTCTGAAAGTAGCCCTGTACGGTGGTTACCAGCGCTTCGTTACGCAGACCGTGCTTCCATTCCATATAGTCCAGAGCTTCTGCGGTCAAAATGGGGTTAACCACCTGAATGACTTTATTGGGCAGGCCGCAAATAGTCAGACCGAAGACCACCCAAATGAAGTTGAGAATTCTGTGGTCGCCGAATGTCTGGCCAAAGGGGTGATAACCGATAAAGAACAGGGTAAAGTAAGCCACACCGCCAAACACACCGGCCAAGATTGCCGTTACGCGAGCACCCAGCCTCTTAACCAGTTTGGCAGCCATAGGCACCATCAGGTAGTTGGGAATACCGGTAAATAGACCGCAGATGGTCTGGTTCATAATGGCGCCGGTATTGTTTAGCCAGAAGTACTGCTCGGAGGAGCCGCCTACAGCCTTAAAGTTGTTAAAGAAATCCGACAGAATGATGGCAAACAGGGGACGGTTGGAGAAGATTTCCTTAATGGACTGGAGAACAGAGGTCTCGTTCATCTCCTCGCGGCTCATCAGCGGCACCCGCTCACGCATATTGAAGAACCCGAACACCGAGAACCCGGCGCAAAGGATCAACATACAGTAGGCGAAGCCGGAGTACACGCCCTGCATGGTAATGTTCTTATTGACCTTTGGCAGCAGCTGTACAAACACAGGAACCAGTGAGGGCAGCCAGGTGCCGAACAGCTCAAAAAACTTGGTGGTGGTAATTAAGTTATTTCGCTCGTCGTTATTTGGCGTTATGTTATAAACAAGCAGCCAGTAGGCGCCGAAGTAGCTCATACCCAGACCGTACAGTAATATGCCTATGGCGGACCAAACGATCTTTTGTGTGGAATTCAGATCCGGAGCGGTAAACATCATATAACCGCCGATGAGCCACATAGGCAGGGACAGGATCAAGAACGGCCGAATACGCCCCCAACGGGTACGGGTACGGTCAATGATCAGTCCGCTGATGGTATCGTCCGCCGCATCATAAATGGAGGCAAACAGGTTGATGTTTGCGTAAGCGGTGGTGTTCAGCTTTAAAAACTGGATCATAAAGAATTCCTTGAACGCACTGGTAAACTGGTCCAAGTTCTTCTTACCGAAGTTCACCAGCACAAAGGCGGCGATCTCCTTCGGTGACAAGTAGCGCTTTTTGGTATAAGCCAGCCTTTCCAATTCTTCTAGTTCAGAATCGTTCAGCTGCTGAGACTCAACTTTTTCTGCCAAAACATTCCCTCATTTCAGGGCCGTAGCCCTACAAAGTAATAACGATATAATTTTAGCATAAGAAGTAGAGCAAATCAACACTTTTTTCTGTACAAAAGTAACAAGATAATGCACGATGAGAAACGTTGTGTAACATTTCTCCCGGCTTTTGATTTTTGCCGGCAATTCTATTGACAACCGGCGCCAAACATTATAAAATATTTTGGTGAATATGATGGCTGTAACGGACTGATATTCGTTTCCATATTCATTTTCATTGATAACAGAACCAGCGCCACGGCGCCGAAAGGATGTAGACTATGGCATCGACCTGCCCCAACTGCGGCAAAAAATTACATTTTTGGAACATTAAGGCGGAGTGCTCCGCCTGCGGTGTGAGCATTCCTAATTTTGATTGGGAGGCCAGACTGGAGGAGGACAACCGCAACGCGGAAAAAGCCTTCGGCGTGTTTAACCGCACCCTCAGCCGTATGGCGTATTCCATGTGGGGCACCAAGCTGCGCATTGCTCGCCTGGTGCTGACCTTTTTGCCGGCTGTGGGCTTCATTTTACCTTGGTCTAATATCAAAGGCACCGGCTCCAGCTTTGTGCTGAGTATTCTCGCTTTTGACGGTAGCAAGTCGCTGATTGACTTTTTCAAGGCGTTTTTTGGCGATGTAGGACTGTTTACCACAACTATGGGTATGGAGGGCTACGGCGGTCCGGTGACCCTTGGTGTGATTGGCTACTTCCTGTTCTTGCTCAGCGCTTTATTTATTGTGATCGCATTCTTTATGGTACTGATCCGCTGCAAGAATTCCAAAACCAAGACGACTATTGTATTTGATGTGCTGTCTATTGCGGCTTCTGTCGCCGCCGTAATCTGCTTTACCGTTGGCGGTCAGCGGGGCGCGGATCTGGGCGCATTCAGCTTTGGCGGCAACGCGGCACTGGCACCCAGCGGTTCCATCGGTTGGGGCTACTTTGTGGCACTGCTTTTGCTGCTGGTTGCCACCGGCATGAACATTGCCGTTGTTAAAGCGCCGGCCAAGTCTGACGAGCAGTTGGAGAACGAACGCCTGGCCCGGGTGGCTGCGAAAGAAGAAAAAGAGCGCCTGGCTGAAGAAAAACGGGAACTGGAGCGCGTACAGGCTGCCAAGAAAGCCCAGGAAGAAGAAAAAGCCAAGGTGGAAGAAGCCAAGCGAAAGCTGGCTGCCAAAGCGGAAAAGCGTAAGAACAAGAAATAAACCACAAGGAGCGGCACAGCTGCGGCAAATCGCCGAGCCGGCGGCTCCTTTTTTTGTTGCCTTGACCGGCAAGGCCGGTTTTGGTATAATGTAAAAGAGATTATTCGACTATTCGACAACTGGAGTGATATGATGGCAGAGGATAAACAAGAGTTGACCCCAACAGTGGAAAAGAAAGCAAAGAAGAAGCTCAGTGGCAAACAAAAAGGCTTAATCGCCGGTGCGGTGGTGGCCGTAGTGATACTGCTGGTGGGCATTGCCGGTTATGTGGTGACCCATGTGAACAGCTACGCCTTTTATAATAAAGTCGTGATCGCGTTGGCGCCGGATAAGATAGAGGACTACGGCAAGACCTTTTACCTTAAGACCAACCCGGACTATGACCAGAAGAAGGCACCAAACGAGCCGATGTTCATCTGCTACTATAAAGACGCAAGCGGCAAGGAAGTGGATCTGCCCGGCGGCGCTTATAAAGAGGATGGCAATAACGGCCAAGTGCTCATCGCATTTTTGGGCAAAGCCGCCGAGAAAGTGGTCGCCATTCAAAAGACCGTAACCATTATCTTTTGGGTGTTGGTGGCCGTGGCCGTTTGCGTGCTGATCTATATTTGGTATCGGCTGGACGCCCGCTATGAGGAGCGCCAAATGCTGGCTGCCCACGGTGGCAGAGAGAAAGATAAAAAGAAACACAAGAATTAAGTCTGCGACGGCAGTGCGAGGTTTGCTTATGAACTACGATTTATTGTTTTCTCCCGCCAAAATCGGCAATGTGACGGTAAAGAACCGCATTATTATGGAGCCGATGTGCCTTGGCTTCGGTCAATTTGACGGTCGGGCCACGGATACCATGATGGACTATTACGAAGAGCGGGCCAAGGGCGGCGTAGGGCTGATCTTTACGGAGATTACCCGTGTCAACGATATGACCGGTGCGTCCTCCTTCGGTCAACTGGGCATGAGTCATGATTACCAAATTGATTCCCTGCGCACCATGGCACAACGGGTACACCGCCACGGCACCAAATTGATGGTGGAGCTGCACCATCCAGGGCGGCAAAATCTGGGGCTGATGGTGGGCACACTGCCTATTTGTGTAGCCGGCGACCGCTTTCTCGGATCCGCTTATGCCAAGCTGCTGTACGGCAGCGTAATTCCTCCAGGTAAGAAGTTGCAGGACAAGGACATTGTGCCCCGCACCGTGGCACCCAGCCGATGCGAAAAAAGCAAAATGAGCGAAAGCGTCAACCGTGGTCTGTCCCACCGGGGTGTGCAGCGGCTGATCATGCAGTTTATTGAAGCTGCACAAAGAGTAAAAAAAGCCGGCTGTGACGGTGTGGAACTGCACGCCGCCCATGGCTATCTCATTCAGCAATTCCTGTCACCGAATACCAACCGGAGAACGGACGAATACGGCGGTTCTTTGGAGAACAGAATGCGTTTTTTGACGGAGATCATTGACGGCATTCGCATCACCTGCGGTCGGGATTTCCCCATTGTGGTGCGTCTGTCAGTAGATGAGATGTACGACCGCATCGGCCAACCCGGCAAGGGCTACGGCTTGGAAGAGGGCCTGCAAATGGCCAAAATTCTGTCTGACAAGCGCATTGACGCCATTGACGTATCTTCTGCGTGCTACGATACATTCAATTACTGGCTGGAGCCGGTAACTTTCCCTTGCGGTTGGCGCAAGCACCTGGCCCAGGCAGTCAAAGAAGTGGTGAACATTCCTGTGATTGCCGCCAATTTGATTCGCACCCCGGAGCAAGCGGAAGAACAGCTTGCACAAGGTATTCAGGACTTTGTAGGCCTTGGCCGCCCCCTGATTGCTGATCCCTACTGGGCAGACAAGGCAGAGCAGGGGAAGGCAAACGAAATTCGCCACTGTATCAACTGCCTATACTGCTTTGAGAGTATGATGGAGGGTGCCTATAAAGGCGAGCACGGTCATTGCTCCGTGAACCCGTTTGTAGGCCGAGAGCGCACAATGTTGGTACAAAACGGCAATGGGCGCAAGGTGGTTATTGTCGGTGCCGGGCCTGCGGGTCTGACGGCAGCGGAACTGCTGGCTCGCCGTGGATTTGATGTGACCGTACTGGAAAAAGCCAAAACCCCCGGCGGTCAGGTACTGTTGGCAGCCAAGCCGCCCCATAAGGAGCGCATGACCTGGTGCACGGAGGATTTGACTACCCTCGCGCAGGCTGCGGGTGCGGAAATTCGCACCCAGGTAGAAGCGACAGAAGAAATCATTGCCGCTTATGACCCTTATGCTGTGATCTGTGCTACCGGCGGCAGCGCCGTACACCCAAAGGCTTTCAGCGGCGAAAATGTGTGCACGGTGACGGATATTCTCACCGGCAATGTGAAAGTGAAAGACAAGCAGGTGGCGGTGATCGGTTCCGGCATGACCGGACTGGAAACCTCCGAGCTGCTGGTCAGCCAAGGCAATCATGTGACCATTGTGGAAATGGCGCCCCGCATTGCGCCCGGTGCATACTTCCAGCATGTGGACGACGCTATGCCAAAGTTACAGGCGGCACACACTGTCTTTATGGTGGGGCAAAAACTGCTGGCTGTTCATCAGGACAGCATTGAACTGGAAAATGTGGACACCGGTAGCAAAACCATGGTACCTTGCGACCTGGTGGTGCTCTCTTTGGGCGTGCGCCCGGTGAACGGCTTGTATGAAAGCATTAAAAGCAGCTTCAGCCGTGTATATAACATCGGCGACAGCAACAAAATCGGCCGTATCCACAACGCCACAGAAGCCGCCTACCAATTGGCAATGTCCCTGTAAACACATAAAAAATGACCCCGAACCACTCCGGTTCGGGGTTTTCTTTGCTTTACAGCACGATTAGTTTTTTGGTCACATTGGATAAGTTCTCTCGACCGTGGGGGGACAGGTAGAGCACATCTTCAATGCGGATGCCGAATTTGTCCGGCAAATAGATGCCAGGCTCCATAGAGGTCACATTGCCGGTTTGGTACACATCCCCGCTGCGGGGCGAGGCGTTATAACCCTCGTGTATTTCCAGCCCCACGCCGTGCCCCAGGGAGTGGCGAAAATATTGCGCCTTATCCTCCGCTGCCAGTACATCGTAAGCCGCTTTGTACACCTCTTTGCAGGGCACGCCGGTGTGCAGTGCCTGAATACCTGCCAGCTGCGCACGGAGCACCAGGTCATAAGCCGCCTGCATTTCTGCCGTGGCGCTGCCCACGGCCACTGTGCGGGTCATATCCGAATGGTAGCCCCGGTAGGTGGCGCCAAAGTCAAACAGCACAAAGTCGCCCTTTTGCACTTTCCGATTCTCCGGCACACCATGCGGCATGGAGGTATGTGCGCCGGTTAGGAGAATGGTGTCAAAACTAACGCCGTCCGAGCCACCCAGCGCCATTAGATAGTCAAACCGGGCAGCCAGTTCCTTTTCCGTTTTGCCGGGCTTTACATCGTTAAGAAGCTCTAAAAACGCCTTTTCCGCAATGCGGTTGGCGGTTTTCATTAGATCGATCTCCCACGGCTCTTTTACATTGCGCAGATCCATTACGCCGTTGCCGACAGGGCGCAATTCGCCGCTGAAAATGCCTTGCAGCTGCGTGTACTGCCGGTAAGCAATGGTGCGGTCCTCAAAAAGCAAAATCTTGCAGTCGATTTTTTTCAGCAGGGCGTCCAGTTCGTCCCAAAAGCCGGTGGTAATCTCTGTCACCTGCACGCCGGTGTCCGTCGCGTGGAGCCGGGCGGTCTCCGTATAGCGAGAGTCCACCAGCTGGTACACAGCCGTTGGCGTCACCAAGATCATGCCCTCGCTGGGGGAGAAGCCGCACACATAGTGCATATCGGCTTCATCCAGCAGCAGCAACGCATCTGCACCGGCCGTTTTTACATAATTCATCATTTTTTCCGTATGCATAATATCACCTACACAATAGGATAGCACAGATTTTTTACTTGTCAATTCCAAATTTCTGTCTTATTTGTTTCTTTAGTATTGACAAGGCGGGCGGGGGTGTGCTATCGTTCCTTTGTAACAAAATCTTATCACTTTCGGGGGTAGTTATGGAAAAGTATTTGATCAATCCCAACCAGCGGATCGCCACCATCAACAAGGACATTTACGGCCATTTCAGCGAGCATTTGGGTCGCTGCATTTATGACGGCATTTTTGTAGGCAAAGACTCTAAAATTCCCAATGTGAACGGTATGCGCACCGATGTGGTCACGGCGCTGAAAGACATGGGTATTCCTGTGCTGCGGTGGCCCGGCGGCTGCTTTGCCGACGAGTACCACTGGACGGACGGTATCGGCGAACAGAAGGATCGTAAAAAGATGATCAACACCCACTGGGGCGGTGTGGTGGAGGACAACTCCTTTGGCACCCACGAGTATTTTGAGCTCATCCGCCAGCTGGGGTGTGACGCTTATGTAAACGGCAATGTAGGCTCCGGCTCCGTGCGGGAGATGAACGAGTGGGTGGAATATATGACCTTTGACGGCGTATCACCTATGGCGGACCTGCGGAAAAAGAATGGTGCCGATAAGCCCTGGAAGCTGCGCTACTTCGGCGTTGGCAACGAGAGCTGGGGCTGCGGCGGCCACATGAACGGCGATTACTATGCGGACGAGTTCCGCCGCTACAACACTTATGTGCGGGATTATACTGCCGGGGAGCATATTTACCGTGTGGCCTGCGGTCCCAATGCTTTTGACTTCAAATGGACGGAGCAGGTGATGCGCAAAGTGCCCGGCCAGGCGGACGGTCTGTCGCTCCACTACTACACCGTACCTTATAACTGGGATCACAAAGGCTCTGCCACGGAGTTTAATTTGAAAGATTATGACCGTACAGTGGCCAAGGCCTACCGTATGGAGGAGCTGGTTCGTCGCCATACAGAGATTATGAATGCCCTGGACCCCCAAAAGCGGGTGGATCTGATCGTAGACGAGTGGGGTACCTGGTTTGATGTAGAACCGGGCACCAATCCGGGCTTTCTGTACCAGCTAAACACCATGCGGGATGCTATGGTGGCAGCGCTGACCCTGAATATTTTCAACAAGCACGCCGACCGGGTGCAGATGGCGAATATTGCGCAGACGGTGAATGTACTGCAAGCAGTGATCCTAACCGAAGGGGACAAGATGGTGCTGACCCCCACATACCATGTGTTCAAGATGTATAAGGACCACCAACAAAACACGCTGATCGGCACCTACCTGACCAACAGCAATACCGTAGAGTGCGAGGAGTGTAGTGCACCCCAGATGATCGAGTCTGCCTCTGTGGACGAGAACGGCACCATTTACGCCACGGTCACCAACATCAGCGCCACCAAAAAGGCCAAGATCAAGTGTCAGATCGCCGATACCAAAGTTTCAACCTTGCGTGCCGAAATTCTTACCGGAGATATGCACGACAAAAATGACTTTTCCAATCCGGACGCGGTTCAGGTGCGCCCCTTTGACGGTGTACGCAAGCTGTCCGATGGTTTTGTAGCTGAACTGCCCCCTTGCAGTGTAGTAAAGTTCGTTATAAACGAAAAATAATGGAGGAGCTTTGCAAACGTTGTCTGTTGTATGAGGCAGGGGAACGAGCGGCCTATACACAGGTGCAAGCATATTTGGAAACCGTGCCACCGGAAGAACTGGCAAGTCCGACTGTGCGAAACAGTCGCCTAAGCCAATGCCGTCATTGCGACCAGCTGATCGCCGGTATGTGTCGCAAATGCGGCTGCTATGTGGAGGTTCGCGCAGCACTGAAAGACAGTATTTGCCCCCATACAGAGGGCAGGATGTGGTGATGAACGCCGACTTGAACAAATTCAGGTCGGCTTTTTCTATGGGCTGATTGTATGAAACGCCTTTTCCTTGACCATACTGTGGGTATGAGATTTTATGAAAAGAGCGGACGCTGGCTGCAAGCTGTATGGGGCGCGTTCTGCATTGTGGCTGTGCTATTGGCCTTTTGCCAGTTGCTGCAGATCAGCGAGGATTTATGGAATCATCTATGGAGCAGCATAGCTGCAACCTTTGCCAGACAGACAGAAAAAATGGCGCCTTATTTCATTGCCTTTGCTTTGCCGTATCATCTGTTACCGGGGAGTCGCACCAAGTGCGGGGTGTGGAGCGCCCTAAGTTACGGCCTGTTTACTGCTTTGTTTACCGCTGTTACGAACAGCGATCCGGGATTGCTGTGGCCAATCCTGTTGGGGCTGGGAGCCGTGCTGTGCAAAGACAGAGTAGGGGAGAAGCAAGGAATGTTGCTGCTACCTGTGCTCGCACTGTCACTTGCCGGTCTCTTGGGTGCAACGCACGGCTATTACGAAAGCGCACTGCTGTGGCTGCTGCGTAAGCTGGGCAACAATAACGCTGTTGCCGGCACGATGTTTGGTGTGCTGAATACGCTTTTGCGTCCGCTGTCCGCTGCGTTTGAACAGCCGGTGTATCTGCACAGCGCCGGTGGTGCCGTGTGGTTGGACGGGCAAATTTTAACCGGCGCCAAGACAATTCTCGCCGCCAAGCCGGACAGTTTGGCAACCGCGCTTTTTTTGTCCGGCAAAGGGCTGCAACTGTTCTTGTTGCCCGGGTTTGCATGCACGCTGGCAGACTGTGGTAAGGCACGGAGCAAAGCCGCTCTGGCGTTATTTACCGTCGGGTGTGTACTCAGCGGCAATACGGAACTTTTTACCTTATTTTTGGTGCTGGAAAGTCCGTTCTTGCTGCTGGCCTTTGCCGGACTCACCGGCGGATGCTATTTGGTGTCTGCGCTGCTGGATCTCCACTGGGGATTTTTGCAGAATGGGGGAATCGTGGAATTTCTCCTGCACAACAGCAGCGGCGCACTGCCGTATCTTGTGGGTGTGACATTTTGCGTGCTGGCCTATTTTGTCAGCCGGTACACCGTGGTACGCTACGGCATTGCGGAACACAGCTGCGTTTGGCTGCCGAAAGATCTGCGCCCACTGGTACGGGAACTGGGCGGTCTACAAAACATTCTTGCCATTGAAGATGATGGTGTGCAGGTGCGCAATAGCAAGCGAGTAAACACTTTGCTCCTGGAGGGAGAACTGAAGGAAGACCGCTTTATAACTGATGATCCGCAGATACAGACACTAAAAGAATATCTGCCGTAAAGAGAGTTTGTTCTAAACAGAAAACAGCTTGCGATTTTTATATTGTTCAGAACAGGGGCTTGCATTTTGCTTTTGAATTTGCTATAATTATACAAAATAAATATTGTGTCCTCATAAAATGCACAAAAGGGGAGAGCCTTGCGGCTCTGCCCCTCGTGTGTCAGCTGGTCGTTATCGGAATAGGATTTCAAACTTCCAGCTGAGCTTTTTAATTGCCCTGCCTGCCAGCAGGGCTTTTATTATTGCCCGGAACACTCTTTTCACCTCCTTGCAGTCCCAGGTAGCGAACTTGAAATTGGCAAGCGTGCGTGCGCTGTCGCTCGTCGCTTGCATAGTCTGTTGGAAGTAGGCCGGGTGCGGCAAGTCAAGGGAGAAAAGCAAAAAGTCTGCAACAAGGCATAAGGAAGAGTTTTTGCGTACCCTTTACTTGTCGTACCAGGTCTGCTATATAACACAAAAGCACCCCCTCCTGGGGGTGCTTTTTTTATTATTCGGTTGTTATTTTAATCGTGCGTAGCAAAATGCAGCTATTAGCATTGATATAAAAATCGCTAAAGCCTTCATTATTCACTTCCTTTCACTGTTTTCTCATATACCTGATGATTTCATCATCTGGTATCCCTAATACGGATATTGCTTTTTTTATAGTCTCTAATGTGGTCTTGTCCTCGTCTTTCTCTATTCGTTGGTACTGTCTTGCTGAAATGCCTATCATTTCTGCCGTCTGTTCTTGTGTGTATCCTTTGTTTTGTCTGTATTCCTTTAGCATTTTAATCACCGTATATATTCTCTCATATTGATTTAATGTGCACCACGACACTGTATGTCGTTTATTTTGAATTTTCTATTGACATTTGATGTCGTGTCTGTTAATAATGAATTGTAACGACACGCCGTGTCGTACTGCTGGAGTGATCCAGTACATGGCCGCCTCCGGGGAAGCCCCTATCTTCCCCGGGTGTGCGGCTTAGGAGGTGGTTTTATCCTTAGTCAGTATGATATAGAAACTGTAAAGGCGTTGCGTGATAGGGAGTGTTACCGTCTTGCACTTGATATGTGCATTGACTTGTATAGTGACCTTTCGGTTACGCATGAAGTGGCTTTTAAGTTTCTGAGTGATAATGGCTTGCTTACTCATTGTTATAGGGACTTTGAGTTAGTACAGTTACAAGATAATGCCGAAAAGTGGCAATCAATTCTTAATTCTTTCGATTTTGGAGGTTGTAAAAATGGTAGCAACGATTAAAGGACAGTTCCTTGAGCAGGGTACATTTAACCGAAAGACCGGCGAAACGGTAGCGTATAGTGAGGTTTTGTGTGAGGATAATACGGTGGTGCAAATCAACGACTATATCCCGCCTGCCGGTACAAAGAAGTTTGATCCGGTCAATATCCGGGTAAAAATTCATTCAACAAAATTCGGCTTGCTGATCCGTAACGCGGATAAGTAATATACCACCATAGTAAAGGAAGTGTCAGCAGTGAAACAGAAAGTAACCCCTTTCCTCTCCGTCCTGCTGGCACTTTCTTTTCTTATGCCTGCCGCTCTGTTTGCAAAGCCGATAGAAGCCCGGGCGGCTCAATTTTCTGTATCACCTACTTATGTTATGGTAAGTGATGATAATGCATACAATAAATCTACAAAATCATGGACTTTTGGCGGTGACGGTAATAACAACAACCCTATTTCTGTTAAGGATATAACATGGGGTCGGCAACAAAATTGCGCTATGGTATCTACAATTGCTTTTCGTGGCAATTCAATGAAGCAAGTGCAAGCGGGTGATAGCCTTACTATTACTGCAAATGTAGCCCTTTATGATTATGATAATTACGGCTACAACATGTATTTTTGTATCTTTGACAAGAATGGTAAGCAACTTATAAATCCTCGGCAGATGACTAAGCAAACTGCCTATAAATTTTCTTTTACATATGAACCGGCTAATGATATTGAGGGCTACTTTGGGTTTATCTCGGGTAAATTAAAATGTAATACCGCTTCGGAGTCCTCGCATGTTTTTACTGCGGCTATTACTGGGTGGACAGTAAATTGTAAACCTGGTGAAGTAGGCTTTTGGAACGCAGTAAAAGAAGCACTTACCAATGTGCTTACCTGGCTTAAGGAAATTCGGGATAAGATTGTAAATGGTTTTAATGATCTTGGTAAATTGATTTCTAATCAGTTTTCCAACCTTGTTAAAAATGTACAGTCTATGATCGATAGTGTTAATAAGTGGCTGTCTGATACCTTGGATAATATCAAGCAGTTTATGTCCAATGTAGGCAAGTGGTTTACAAACCTTGGTAATTCTATATCCGGTTTTTTTGAAAAGCTGTGGAATAGGATATGGTGGGGCAATGAGAACGGAGAGAGCGAGTATGTAAAGCCGACGATCAGCAATAAGTTGCTTGATATTCTTGCCACTCTCCAGGACTACCAAGAGAAGCTAAAAGCTACTATTGACACTATCGGCTCTGCTGCCACTGATGTCGCTAATTATATCTCTGCTGGTACTTCCTTTGTTAATGGCGTTGTGGGTGTAGCCGGTGCCGGATTTACTGCTCTCATTGTCTTTGGTATCGTCTTTGTGCTGGTGCGAAAGGTGGTGGGTCGGTGAAGTACATTATTGATTATATTATCGTCTTTACGGACTGGCTTATTACCGCCATTAAAGATATTTTACTGCTCCTGTGGAATGTAATATTGATCGTGGTGGAAGCAGGGAAGTTCTTAATCTCCGTAGTCACTTCACTTCCCGCTTTGGTTACTGTGCCTGCTGTGGCTTTGGTCGTTGCTTGTGTTCTGTATAAAGTCCTCGGTCGAGAGGGGGGAGAAGCAAGCTAATGGAAGATCTCGCAAGCCTGTTTGGTCAAGGTTTTTCGATACTGTGGAATGCAAAAATTCTTGGTATGCCTATTATGTTTTGGTTTGTTCTCGTAGCCATATTTGGTATTATCGGCAGTTTTCTGAAAGGTAAGAAAGAATGAAAAAGAAAATTATTTTTATCGTATCTCTGCTGCTTGCATTGTCTATACCGTCAGTAGCCTACGCAGAGGAATACGGAAATACATATCCGGCTTATGTGCCGGTGTCAGGAGGTGCGTATATTGAGGTTCAGTGTGCCCTTGGGCGTGGGACGCTTGTCTTTGCGCGTGAGTACAAAGACGGTTATTTTGGCTTTTACGGCAGTGGGTATAGCCCTGCTAATATATCGCGTAGTACCATCAGTGGCACCTACTATACGGCAGCTGGTGCAAAATATAATGCAAGGGTAAATGCAATGGGTGAAGCCCAATATTATCGTGAGACAAGTACACGGTATGAATGGACAAACCTTGATGTCAATAAAATCTATAATTCTAATGTGAAGTTTGAGGACTTTAAAGATGATCGTGCTAATATCATTGATTTGTTTTCTTATGATCCTGTTACTTATCTCTGGCTGGCTTGTACTGTCGTTATAATCCTGCTGCTGATGTATATTGCTTGGAGGAGTTCTTGTGATTGAGTATTTTACTAAATTGATAGGGGAGTGTCCCAGCTATCTTTATGGCGTGGTGTATGTACTCTCTTTCTTCCTGGTCGTTTTTGGCCTGTATGTCATATTGACATTGATAAAAGTATTTTTCAGTCCGTTTTTTAAGGGTTAGTGAGGTGATGATATATGCCCTTGTCTGTGATTGCTATGGAAGTAACTTCCGCAGCTGACGCTATTACGGAATTTACTTCTGTCTTTACCAAAGCCTGGGCTTTTTTGACCGGGAATTGGTACTTTCTTGCTTTGATTTGCGTGCCCTTGGGTGCTCTGCTTCTTTCTACAATTCTTGGCTTTATTCGGAGTAGGACCTAATGGTTGCCGAATGCTTTAACAAAGCCATTGAATTTATAACAATAACGGCAGAAGCTTGGTTTTCTCTTGTTATTGATGAGTGGCCGTTGTTCCCTTGGTTCCTGCTTGGCTTTGCTGGGTTCTTGCTTTTGGTTGTACTTCGTTTCGTCCTCCGAAAGGTGTATAGATAATGTTATATAATACATTTGATGATACTATTATGGAGCCTATCGGCTGGCTGTTTGAAGTGCTTAGTGGTGTGCTATATTTGCCGTTTCAATTCAATGAAGATACGATAATTGCCGGACTGATCGTCATTACACCGATCGCAGCCGGTGCCTTGTGTTTGATCATTGATTGGGTCTTTGATGTCCGGGATGAGTTTAGTAATTTCCACCGCTTGGAAGATTATACTTCTTCATTTCGGCAGCACTTTCAGCGTTACGGCCGCCCCAGGCAAAGTAGGGTAGACCTAAAAGCCTTAAAGGAATACCAAGACTATAAGCATAAACAAGCTATGGAGTTGCAAGAAAAGAAGCACACATATACTCATGACTATTTGCAACAGCAGATGGCACATACAAAAATCAAAAACGCTATGCAAACGGAGCAGTCTACGCGCTTCTCCCAAAACATAGATAAATTGAAAAACTATCAAGAGTATAAGGCAGGCCGTCAAGGCGGTTCCGTTCCGCCTGCCATTCCTGCTTCGTACAAATCGAAAAAGGTCAATGGCGCTCCTGTTCCTCCTGGTAACCACCCTGAGTTGGATATTGAGGTGGATTGAGCACATGACATACAGAGACTATAAAGAAAGGAGAAATTGCAATGCCTGTTATTCTTGCTGAAGCTGGTGCTACTGGTGGCGTGAGTCTTGCTACTCTCGATACGCTGATTACCGGTATTAAATCGGCTATTGCCTGGATCTTTAGCTTGTTCGCACGGATTGTTAGCACAATCTCTACAAACGATTTGTTGCTGTATCCTGTGCTGCTGTGTATGGTGATCGCAGCTGTTACTCTTGCCATTCGCATTGTTCGTAAGTTTGGCATGAAGTCCCGCCGGTCTTAACCCGTGAGGGCGGCTTGTCCGCCTCCGGGTTAGACCGTATCAGTATTTAGAAAGGAGTTAATATATGCCTGTTTCTGCTGCATTGACCGCAGCGATTACTACAAGTGACATTTTCAGCAGTATGACTACTGTCTTTGAGCTGCTGATGGATCAGTTTACCACGACTGTGTCCACGATCACCAGTAATCCTTTGCTGTTCGTGCCTGTCCTCTGCGGCTTCGGTGGCGGCCTGATTATGGCCGGCGTTAAAGTCGTTCGTAAGCTGGGCGTGCGTGGTATGGGCGGTCGGCGCCGCCGCCGCGGTTAAATCTTAAATATAGGCGTGGTAGGGGCACGCCTTATTTTTTTTTGGAGTGATTAACTTATGGAATTTATTAAAACATTGTTTCAGCTGTTCAATTACCTTTTTCAATCCGCTTTTGTATTCTCCCCTTTTATATTTCTTTTTACTTCCTTGGGTGTGCTTCTCGTCCTTTCTGCGGCTCTACAATCGTTTTTTAGGGGGTACTATAAGAAGTGAATTTGTTTAATAAGAAAATCGCCAAACATTCCTTAGAGCCTTATTGTGTGATTGTTACTGGCGATAGGGGAGTAGGCAAGTCTACTTTGTTCGCTCTTATTGTAGAAGCAGCTAAGAAAGAGGGCTTGGATGTATTCTGCCAATTCCCTTATAAAGATTGTTACCAAATCCCACTTACATATATCACTAAGAAAGGCTATACCTACTTAGATATAGATAAACAGTGGCTATACTCTCACGACTTTAACCACTGTGTACTCTTAATTGATGAAGCAAAAACCGTTTGGCCTGCTCGTGGCTATGCTGATTGGACTATGCAAGACGAACAGTTCTTTAATTTCCTCCGTAAAAATGATATTCATTTATTCGCTGCTACTCAAGCCTATGATGGTCTTGACCTAAATGTAAAGCGTGCTGCTGATGAAGTTTGGTATTTAACCCAGTTCTTTTGGCATTTTACACATATCGAATCAAGCCATACAACACTCTGTAAGGTCGCAGATAAACAAACCGAGGTGCAAGGCCGTATGTTTAAAAAAGGTATGAGAAAAGTAGCCTGGGATGTCTGTGAAGTACCTTTGAAAAACTTCTTGTTTTGGCGTAAGTCTTATTATGGTAGCTTCATTTCTAACTTTGTATTTGGAGAAAAGCCAAAGCCGCAGCTGGAAAGCTGGAACGATACGCCAGTGTTCAAATCTCTTTAAGACTTATAATTTAGTAAGATTATACTAAATTATAAGATGTCTATTTTATTTCTCTCGTCTATTGCTCAAATAAGGCACAAATAGGGGGTGCTAAATATGCAAAAAACAGTGCCGAAAAGGCGGATAGAAAAAATTGTAATTAGTGGCAATGTAATTGAGTATTACCGCTATCAAAAACCGCTTAATGTTGAGCCACGCGAACATGACATAGAAAAGAATAGAGAGACCTCGGAGGGCAAAAGAGACCGCAACCTATATAGAGCCCGTGCAGACCTGCGCAGAGCGATTTGGTGCAATACAACGGCTTATACAAAATTTGTAACGCTTACTTATGAAAAGACGGTATTAGATCAGGACGAACTTATTAAAGACTGGCACAGATTTATACAAAATTTGAGACGAAAAGGATATAAAGTCCCTTATGTTTATATTACGGAGCACCAAAAGAAAAGGGGACTAAAAGAAGGCAATGAAGGGTGCTTGCATATTCATGCTGTGCTTTTTACAGATGATTTTATAAGCGCTGATGTAATTAACGCCTGCTGGGGTAAAGGTCGTACAGAGATCAAAGCGCTTCGGTCAATCAAAAACCTTGGCGCTTATGTCTGCAAATATCTAACAAAAGAAGAGTTTGACCTTTACCATAAACATAGCTACCACTTGTCGCGCGGATTGAAAAAGCCGGAGGTGTTGACTACTGATGGCTATATAGGCCAGTGGCGGGATATGTACTCTAATATTCACGAAAATACAAAAGTAATTTATAGCAACGCAACGGAATTTGTTTACGCCGGAGCAGATGGCAGTATTCAATCAAATACCATACTTTATGAGCAGGGTATATTTGAGTAGGGTTGACTATAGGTGAAAATAATGCTATAATTATACAAAATTAATATTTTGTATAATCGAGGGGACTCGATTATACAAAACAGCGTCTTTTGTACCATGACCTGCAGCTGCGCTGCTCCTTTCCGGTACAAAATTGCACTTGACATTCCTTTCCGGTTATGGTACAGTAAAGGTGCCGAGTGGTTGAAAAACCACGCAGAATAGCCCGTTAGGCCGTGCAGGTTTCCTGCGGCTATTCTAACATCAAAAACCCGAGCGTGTCAAGCGCCCGGGTTTTTCTTTTGTTCAGTCAATTTGTCCGCGTACATATACAGCATTGTCGTCATTGCGTTGGAGTGGTTCAAGGTGCGCTGCACCTGTCCTACCGTCTTGCCCTTGTGGCGTAAATACACAGCGTAGTTTTTCCTTAGCGTGTGCGGGCTTATGTTCTGCGGCAGGCCAAATTTAGCAGCCGCCTTTTTTAGGTCGTAGTACACGGCTTGCCGTGTCCTTGGCTTTCGCCAGTCCCGCGCCCCCTCAAAGCACCAGCGCCGCCCCGCTTGCTTCCGCATGCGTTCCAGCAGTGGCCTGCTTATATAGCGTGTAGACGGCTTGCCGGTCTTTTTCTCCAGCACCCGCAGCCGTGGCCTTTTCAGTTGCGCCGCGTGGTTCAGCTGCTCCGTCTTTAGGTGTAGCACATCATCAATGCGCCAGCCGGTAGCCAGTGCTACCTCTGCCGCCAGCGCGTTAGCTGGTTGCATTGCCCACAGCAGCGCCGCCAGCGCGTCCGTAGCTAAGTAGTCGCTTCTCACTTTATCCCCCCATTCGGGCGCAGTATTGTCCGTGCTCCCAATGTAGAGAGTAGCGGCCGGTGCTGCCGCTGTCAACCTCGCCGGGCTCCGCTTCGGCTTCCTTGACTGCCTTGTACTCGGTGCGGATCACGCCGTACCGCTGGACGAATCGGCGGCCTTTCAGGGTCGCTCCAAGTGCCGTTATCATCTCCACCGCCGCCTGCGGCTGCTGCATATAGTCAAAGGGTTTTGCACAGTATTTGCACACTTCCGCTACCCCCTGCCAGTCCCCCGCTTTTACCGCTGTAATATGTACCTGGTCGGCACCTGTGTACTTTTTCCACAAGTCCTTTACTATTTTGTGGGAACAGTAGACACGAGTGTCCGAAAAATAGGACATACGCACAGCAATCAAGCAGTGCAAATGCGGGTGAAAAGTCCATTTATCTGCATTAAATGACACTTCAAGCGCCCTTAATGCGCCCTTAAATGCCTTTTTTATGCGTTTTTCGTGCATTAGCTTGCCATACCCGTCATATAGTTTTTGAACGGTTTTTGCCAGGTCTGCGTGGCTGCAGTTGGGTACTGTAAGCACCAGGTGCAGGAAGCGGTACCCTTGCGCGCCCAGGCGCTCGGCTACTTGCAGCATACGGGCATACTGCCGCATGCTGTTTCTGTACTGGCACATTGGGCAGATTCGCTGCCGGCAGAAGTCGGCACCCACCAGGTGCCCACCCTCAAAATACAGGTGTTGCCCGCATTGCTCTATCTTTGCCCCTTTGTCCCCTACCAGCTTGCCGTTGAAGAACGCTATGTCGTTTTGCTGGATAAGGGTAGTTACTGTCAATGCAGCTTGCTTGTATTTTGTGTATTCCTCTATGCTTTTTTGTATGCTGTTTTTTTCCATTTTTTGGCTTTACAGCGCGATATATGCCGTGTATGCAGTGCCGTTGTGATGTTTCTATATTATCAAGATAAGAGTCAAAAGGGCGGTGCCCTTTTGCCCCTGCACACTTTTTGTGCACTTTTAACAATATTGAAAATGTTAAATGCAGCATATTGCCCAGAGTGCAAACGGCGCGCAGCGTGGCTGCGCTCGCTCGCATAGAGGTCATCAATCGGTGTCTGCTCGCCAGCGGTCGCCTATTTAGGCTCCCAGCAAGCGGCGCCCCCTCGGCTCGGTCGGTCAATGCGTGTCAGCCCCTGCGGGGCTTCCCGCCGCCGCCGTCAGCTTGGCTGCGCTGCGCTACGCCATCACGCCGGACGGCGTTCGCGGCGCTCGTCAGTCGTCACAAAGCCAACCCGGGTTGCTCTGCCAGCGGCTCCCGGCAAGGGCTCCGCAAGTGGGCTGCGCCCACCCTTGCCAGTTTCCGCTGTCCTCGCCCCGGGCGCACTGCTCGCACTGGCGTACCTCAGCACTCGCGCCGCATTTCCCGCGGCTACCCGTTCCGGCCCTCTTACCACCCCGGCGCGTTCGCCCCCGGGCTCCGCTAAGGGCTTTCGCCCTTCCGGGGTGGTTTGGGGGGCGGCTGTCCCGCACCGCGGGGCAGCCTTGTAGGGGTCTTTGCGTTCGTAGCCGGTGCCCGTTTTAGGGGGTGCGGTTCCGTTCTCCCCCCTCCCGTCCCCCCGCTGGGGGGAGCGCCGAGTGGTTGTTATAGGGGGTTCCCCCCTTGTTTTCTATGCTGCCTTTTATATGGAGCCCCTGCAAGGGCTCCGCAAGTGGGCTGTGCCCACCCTTGCAGTGGCACTGCAATTGTAAGCCCGCATTGGTCACGCGAACAAAAGAGATATTTTGTATTATTCAGGGGAGTTGAGACAGTGAAAAAAGCGGAATTTGGGCAATTACCCATGCCCGTACAGGACTATCTGTTGTATTTGGAGGCCATCAAAGGTCATAGCGAATTATCAGTGATCGAATATGCGTCGGATTTGCGCACCTTCTTTCGCTACCTTGCCAAGGAAAAAAATTTGTATCCGCCTGACACGCCGGACGATCAAATGGATCTACGGCAAATCAATATGGAATTCATTAAGACCATTACACTGAGCGACGCCTACCAGTTCTTAATCTACTGCAAGAACCAACGCGGCAACGCAGAAGCCACCCGTGCGCGGCGTGTGATCGCCATACGGCGCTTTTTTATCTATTTAACGGACAACCGGCACTTGCTGGAGGAAAATCCAATGAAAGTGCTGGACGCGCCGAAGACAAAAAAAGCCCTTCCAAAGTATATGACCTTGGAAGAAGCACGCCACTTATTATCCGTTGTAGACGGCAAACACAAAGAACGGGATTACGCCATTTTGACCTTACTTCTGAACTGCGGTATGCGACTGAGCGAGTTGGTGTCCATAGATTATAATGATATAAAATCAAACGATACATTGGTGATCACCGGTAAAGGCAACAAGGAGCGCACCGTGTACTTAAACGATGCCTGCAAAGCCGCCGTTACGGCCTATATGCGGGTTCGGCCGCACGACGGTGTAAAGGACAAAGCTTTATTTCTAAGCAGTCGCAACCAACGGATCAGCCCCAAGACGGTACAACACATGGTGTACGCTTATTTAGACAAGGCCGGGCTGGGCGATCGAGGCCTGTCCGTGCATAAGCTGCGCCATACGGCGGCCACACTGATGTACCAAAATGGCCATGTGGATCTGCTGCTACTTAAAGAGATCCTGGGCCATGAAAACCTGGGTACTACGGAAATCTATACCCATATCAGCGACGACGCAGCCAAGGCCGCCATTGAGGCCAATCCCCTTGCCGATCTCGATGCGCTTAAATCGAGATCACAGAACTGAACAAACTGGTCAACCCTGCATTACATAAGGCGGCCAACGCCACGAAAGCGGCGGAAATCAGATATTTTTTTAAATAATCCCGCACCTGAATTTCAGCGGGGGACTCCCCTGTTGCATCGTCTCGCTTGACGGACAGGTGAAAGATGGACTTGGACATATCGGTGCTGATTTTAATGGTGAGCATGACCACCGTCAGCAAAATAGAGGCCGCCGGAATCACCATCAGCACGCAAAACAGCACGCCTTTCAGCCGAAAAGTCATATAATAGTAGCACACCTGCATACCAAAAGCAAAGCCGCAAGTCATGGGCACAAAATGAATCAACGGAAAGCCGATCATACAAAAGCCCAAAAAGACCGTTACCAAAAATATGCTGAAATACAAGCAAAAATCATTGAGAAACAGCTGTAAAAAGCGGTTCTCCCCTACTCTGAGCAGCGCGTTGACTGTGTCAGAGCGAATTTGACGGTATAGAACGCTGCCCAACGCTAACCCGCAGGTATAAAATACCAGGGAATAGATGTAAGTTCTATGGGTCTCCCAGCGAAATGCACGCAGCTCATCCGAAAACGCCGCCGCCAGGTCCCGCTTCTCCCGAGGCTCGCTCATAAGTGCACCCGCTTTTTGCTAACAGCTGCCAGCGCAGCGCACACCGGCATACCCAGCAGGCGCAGTACCAATAAACCGGCGCCGGAAGGTGCCATACAGTAGTGTGCCACCATTAGGACCATTGCAGGCACAATGGCAGCCAATGCCAGCGGCAAGCGGCTGTTTTTCACCCCGCGAAGCGCCCATTTTGCAATGAGAAAGGCACAGAGAAAGTCGATCGCCGCACAGATATACACGATCAGCTTAAAGTCCAGATCCAGTTTATACACCACCAGTGCCCCTAAGGCGCAGCAAGCACCAAAGCAGCACACGGTGGCCGCCGTGACACGAAGCAGATAAAGCAGCAATACGGTTTTTGTTTTGCCTATCTGAATTTTTGGCATACCATCACCCTCGCTATACCGTATGCGCCGCAAGTAAGGAATAGAACGAAAAAAGGACTGCTCTATGAGCAGTCCTTTTTTTAAAGTGAGCTTATTTCTCGATTTTTTCCTCTGCCTCTTTGGCGGTGTCGGATTTCTCAGTCAAAGCGTCGTCCTTATTCTTCTTGTTCTTCTTGTTCTTGGCAGCTTCTCTGGCAGCTTCCACTTCCTTCTGGTGCTGCTCGGCTTTGGTCTTGTTGGTATTCACAGCCCAGCGCTGGATCCGCATTTTGTTGCGATCGGCACCGGTCTCAATGATCAGGTCCTCCTCGCGAATGGTGACCACTTTACCCACAATACCGCCGATGGTGATGATCTCATCGCCAATCTCCAAAGAAGAACGCATCTCCTGCTCTTCCTTCTGGCGCTTTTTCTGGGGACGGATCATGGTAAAGTACATCAGTACCACCATCACCAGCATCAAGATGATAAAGCTGTACTGGCTGGCGCCGCCCTTACCGGAAGCGCTGGCGCCGGCTGCGGCCTGTAACAAAATAAAGTTCATTTTAATTCCTCCTGAACATAGTACGACTATTATATTAAAATTTTAACCGGATTGCAAGTCCTTTTCTATATTCTGGTATCCAATTTCACACAATATTCAGATTTGTACTGTGCAAAGCTGCCGTTATCCAACGCTTGTCTGATTTCTGCCATTAAATTGTTGTAGAAATACAAATTGTGCATCACTGCCAGGCGCATACCAAGCATCTCCCCTGCCTTGAGCAGATGGCGAATGTAACCCCGACTGTACCGGCGGCACACCGGGCAATCGCACTTGGGATCAATAGGCTTGTCGTCCCGGGCATACTTGGCATTGTTCAAATTGATAATGCCGTCCTTGGTAAACAGATGACCGTGGCGGGCGTTGCGAGAAGGCATAACGCAGTCAAACAGGTCTACGCCGCGGCTGACCCCCTCTAAAATATTACCGGGCGTGCCGACGCCCATTAAATATCGGGGTTTGTCCGCCGGCATATACGGCTCCACGGCACTGATAATGCGGTACATATCCTCGGCCGGCTCTCCTACTGCCAGACCGCCGATGGCGTAGCCGTCGCAGTCCAGTTTAGCGATCTCCTGCATGTGCCATACCCGCAGATCGTCGTAAGTGCAGCCTTGGTTGATCCCAAACAGCAGCTGGTCTTTGTTAATGGTGTCCGGCAAGGCGTTCAATCGCTCCATCTCTGCCTTGCAGCGCTCCAGCCAGCGCAGCGTGCGCGCGCAGGACTGCTTTGCGTAATTGTAAGTGGCCGGGTTTTCCACGCACTCGTCAAAAGCCATAGCGATAGTAGATGCCAGATGGGACTGGATTTGCATGCTCTCCTCCGGACCCATAAAGATCTTCTTGCCGTTTACATGGGAATGGAAGGTGACGCCCTCTTCTTTGATCTGATTCAACTTAGCCAGACTGAATACTTGGAACCCGCCGCTGTCTGTTAAAATTGGCCGCTTCCAGTCTGTAAAGCGGTGCAGACCGCCCATGTCCGCCACCAGATCGTCCCCGGGGCGCACATGCAGATGATAGGTGTTGCACAGCATGACCTGACAACCGATATGCTCCAGATCCTCGGTGGACAGACCGCCTTTAATGGCCGCAGCGGTAGCTACATTCATAAACGCCGGCGTCTGTACCGTACCGTGCACCGTTTCAAAGGTGCCGCGGCGAGCGTTGCCTTCTTTTTTTAATAAGGTATATTTTGCCATACTTTCTCTCCGTCAGCAGATAAACATTGCGTCGCCAAAGGAGAAGAAGCGGTACTTCTCCGCCACGGCGGTATTGTAAGCGTGCATAATGTGGTCAAATCCGGCAAAAGCACTAACCAGCATGATCAGCGTGCTCTCCGGCAGGTGGAAGTTGGTGATCAGTGCATCCATGCACTTGAATTCATACCCGGGATAAATAAAAATGCTGGTGTTATCGTCATCCTCGCAAATACAGCCGTTCTTGGTTGCCACAGACTCAATGGTACGGCAGGAGGTGGTACCCACAGCAATTACCCGACCGCCGTTTGCCTTGGTACGGTTGATCAGCTCCGCCGTCTCTGCCGGCATGTGGTAGTGCTCCGTGTGCATTTTGTGCTTGGTTACATCTTCCACCTTAACCGGGCGGAAGGTACCCAGCCCAACATGCAAGGTCACATAGCCGATATTGACGCCCATGGCCTGAATATCCTTTAGCATTTGTGGGGTAAAGTGCAGTCCGGCGGTAGGCGCCGCAGCGGAACCTAACTCCCGGCTGTACACCGTTTGGTACCGCTCCTTATCTTGGAGCTTTTCCTTAATATACGGCGGCAGAGGCATTTGACCGATCTGGTCCAGCACCGCATAAATATTCCCCTGGCAGTCGAATTGCACCAACCGGTTGCCGTCCTCTTGTATCTCAATGACCGTGCCGTAGAGTTTGCCCTCGCCGAAGTTAAAGCGGGTGCCCACCTTGGCGCGCTTGCCCGGCTTGCACAGACACTCCCAAACATTATTTTCTTTTTGGGTCAGCAGCAGAAATTCCACCACCGCACCGGTCTCTTCCTTAACGCCGTAGATACGGGCGGGAATGACCCGGGTATCGTTGAGGATCAGGCAGTCACCGGGGCGCAGATATTCCGGCAGATCCTTAAAGATCCGATGCTCCAGTTCGCCGCTGTCCTTGTGCAAGATCATCAGGCGCGAGCTGTTTCGCGGCTCCACCGGGGTCTGCGCGATCAATTCCTGGGGCAAATCGTAATAAAAATCAGAAGTTTTCATAATTATCTCCGCAAAAGTATTTGACATATATATATAGTAAGTGATATTATATCTAAAAGCAAGCGGTATTTATCCACCGCAGACGCTGTAAGATATTATATTGCAAAATGCTGCGTTTTACAAGGCATTTTTTTAAGGAGAGTCACAATGAACAAAAAGTACAAAGTCGGTATCGTCGGCGCAACCGGTATGGTCGGTCAGCGCTTCGCCCTGCTGCTGGAGAATCATCCCTGGTTTGAGGTGGTGTGCCTGGCAGCCTCTGCACGCTCTGCTGGTAAGCCTTACAAAGAGGCGCTGGGCAGCAGATGGTGCATGGATAAACCCATTCCCGCCAATATGGCAGACCTGCCGGTGTATGACGCCCAGGCAGATATAGAAAAGATCACCTCTATGGTAGACTTTGTGTTCTGCGCCGTGGATATGAAAAAGGATGAAATCCGCGCGCTGGAGGAGCAGTATGCCAAGCACGAGTGCCCGGTGGTATCTAACAACTCTGCCAACCGGTTCACACCGGATGTGCCCATGGTGGTGCCGGAGCTGAATCCCCAGCATATTGACATTATTCCCGCCCAGCGTAAACGCCTGGGCACCAAGCGCGGCTTTATCGCCGTAAAGTCCAACTGTTCTTTGCAGAGCTATGTACCCGCCATCTTCCCCTTGCACCAGAAGTACGGCATTAAGCGGGTGCTGGTGTGCACCTACCAGGCCATCAGCGGTGCAGGCAAGACCTTTGAGCGCTGGCCGGAGATGATCGACAATGTGATTCCTTACATCGGCGGTGAGGAAGAAAAGAGCGAGAAAGAGCCGCTGAAGCTGATGGGCCACATTGAGGGCGACCAGATCGTGTCTGCCGATGCACCGGCCTTTACTGCGCAGTGCATTCGCGTGCCTGTGACCAACGGTCACCTGGGCGCCGTATTTATGGACTTTGAGGGTGAGAAACCCTCTGAGGAAGAGATTATTGAGGTGTGGAAGAACTACGCCGGTCGTGCCCAGGAGCTGGAGCTGCCCAGCGCGCCCAAACAGTTCCTGCACTACTTTACCGAGCCGGATCGCCCGCAGATTCACAGCGAGCGTGAGCTGGAGCACGGTATGGCCGTGTCCATCGGCCGTCTGCGCCCGGATACACAGTATGATTACAAGTTTGTATGTCTGTCCCACAACACCCTGCGCGGCGCTGCCGGCGGCGCGGTGCTGCTGGCCGAATTGCTGGCAGCCGAAGGTTATATGGACTGATAACACAGCGAAAAGGAGATTTTTGATATGAAGAAGGATCCTATCTTTACAGGCGCAGCCGTTGCCATTATTACCCCTATGCATGAAGACGGCAGCGTAAATTACGACGAGTTTGCCCGGTTTGTGGACTGGCAGATTGACAACGGTACAGACGCCATCGTAATCTGCGGCACCACCGGCGAAAGCTCTACCCTGGATGTTGACGAGCACCTGGAGTGCATCAAGTGGTGCATCGAGTATGTGAACGGTCGTGTGCCGGTGATCGCCGGTACAGGCTCCAACTCTACCGCCAGCGCCATTGAAATGAGCAAGGAAGCCTGCGAATACGGCGCAGACGCTCTGCTTCTGGTGACCCCCTACTACAACAAGACCAGCCAGGCCGGTCTGATCGCCCACTATACTGCGATTCACGATGCAACGGATAAGCCCATTGTTCTTTATAATGTGCCGTCCCGCACCGGGCTGAACCTGCTGCCGGAGACGGCGCTGGAGCTGTCCAAGCTGCCCCGCATCAACGGTATTAAAGAGGCATCCGGCAATCTGGATCAAGTGGCTAAGGTGCACGAGCTGTGCGGCGACGCGCTGAACATTTGGAGCGGCAACGACGACCAGATCGTAGACATTCTGGAGCGCGGCGGTAAAGGTGTAATCAGCGTACTGTCTAATGTATGCCCCCAGGAAACCCACGACATTGTGGCTAAGTACCTGGACGGCGATGTGGACGGCTCCAAGGCACTGATGGATCACTATTTTGAGCTGGCAAAGACCCTGTTCTGCGATGTGAATCCCATTCCGGTTAAGGACGCTGTGAACCGCATCGGTTACGCAGCCGGTCCCTGCCGTATGCCGCTGGTGCCCTTGAGCGAGGCCAATCAGCAGAAGATGCAGGCAACGCTGGAAAAGTATGGCCTGATCAAATAAAAAACACAGGAAGTTCAAAGCTATGACGAGAATAATTATTACCGGCGCCAACGGCAAAATGGGTCATGTGATCCGCAGCGTTGTAGCCGGTCGGGAGGATTGCACGGTAGTAGCCGGTGTGGATTTTAACACCCAGGCGGCCGACTTCCCTATCTATAAAACGATTGCAGAGGTGCAGGAAGAAGCGGATGTGATTATCGACTTCTCCAACCCTGCCCTCTTAGACGATCTGCTTACCTATTCCGCCGCCAAGTCTATGCCCTTGGTCATCGCCACCACCGGCTACACAGCGGAGCAAAAGGCCAAGATTGAAGCCGCAGCTGAAAAGTGCCCTATCTTTTTCACTTATAATATGAGTATGGGCATTAACCTGCTGGCGACCTTAGCACAGAAAGCGGTCAATGTACTGGGACCGGACTTTGACATTGAAATTGTGGAGAAGCACCATAATCAGAAGATCGACGCGCCCAGCGGCACAGCATTGATGCTGGCAGACGCCATGTGCAAGGAGATTGATCACCCCATGAAGTACGAATATGACCGGCACGCCAAGCGCGAAAAGCGCACCCGGGACGAGATCGGCATTCATGCTGTACGAGGCGGCACCATTGTAGGCGAGCATGAGATCATCTTTGCCGGCAGGGACGAGATCCTTACTTTGTCTCACTCTGCACGAAGCAAAGAGATCTTTGCCGTTGGCGCTGTGAACGCTGCCGTCTTTATGTGCGGAAAAGACGCCGGGCTGTATGACATGAGCCAAATGATTCACTAATTCTTGTCCCTATTCTGCGGAATAGGGACTTATTCTTTTTTGGAGGACGGTATGAACCAGACAGAACAGGTCTTTCTCTCTCTGCTGCGGGATTATGTTTGCGGGCAAAAATTAAAAGCCCTTCCCACCGTAGACTGGCAGGCACTGTATAACTTGGCGCAAAGTCATAATGTGACCGGCCTTGTGGGCCGTATTTTGGCAGATCTTCCTACCGATCATCGCCCTCCAAAAGCCCTTGCAGTGGCCTTTCGCCAAGGGATGGGTCAAACCCTAATGGCTTACGAAAAGCGTATGGTGGCCGTGCAGGTGATGGAGCAAACACTAACGGACGCCCAAATCCCCTACTTAACGGTGAAAGGTGCCTGTACTGCGGCAGCCTACCCGGATCCCTCCTTGCGCACCTGCGGCGATACGGATATTGTGCTGACTCCGGAGCACCAGCGAGAAGCAGTACGGACTTTGGAACAGCGTGGCTTTGCCAAAAAAGTGACCCACGACGATGTGGTAATGCTCACCCTGCATGGGTTTGAATTTGAACTACACACACGATTGGAAAGCATTAACGACGGCTCGTGCGCCCTGCTGGCGAACCCTTTTGCGCCGGAAGTGGCATACAATAAATCCAAAAATACCTGGGTGCTGCAACCGGTATATGCCATTTATTACACCGTGCTGCACCTGCTGCACCACATCAAAACCGGCGGTGCCGGCGTGCGTATGCTGCTAGACACAGACTTGCTCCTTCGCAAGGATCCAACGCTTGCACCACAGGTACTGGAATTGGCCGAGCGCAGCGGGCTGGAGCGGTCCTTTGGCTGTATCCTTGCCCTGTGTAAGCAGTGGCTGGATACGCCCCTGCCCTGTTCGGTGCCTGCATTGGATACGGACACGGTAGAGAAGTTCGCTGCCGTGATTATAGGCGGCGGCGTGTTCGGTCACGGCAACGGCAACACCGGTGCCGTATTCCTGGCCCGGCAAAAGGCCGCAGATGGCAGCAAAACGCCCTTTACCCGTTTTGTCGCATTGTTTCGCTACTGCTTCCCAAAAGCGGATTATATGGCCTACCAGTTCCCTTATTTGACCCGGAGGCCCTGTCTGCTTCCCTTTGCATACCTACACCGATTTTGTCGCGGTCTGTTTCGCAATCGGACCCACTCCGCGGCGGCATTGCATGCCATTGCCGGCAAAAATCAAGGTGCTGCTCTGCTGCACCAGGTGTGGGCGGAGCTGGATTTATAATGTTACTATTTGTATAGCATTGTTAGACAGTTCGTATATAATGCCTATTTACATCTCTTCCGAAAGTTGGTAAACTTTTTGAAGAGGTGTATTTTTATGTCGAACGAACAAAATGAAAACAAAAAAGAACGGCGGCCGTTTGCCCCCGGTCTGTGCTTTAGCAAGCTGGTATGGGTGTTTTTGATCTCCTGTGTAGTAGGCTTTTTAGTAGAGACCTTGTGGTGCTACATACGCCACGGCTACATTGAAAGCCGACAGTCTTTGGTGTACGGTCCCCTTTCTGTGGCCTATGGTATGGGTGCAGTAGTGCTTACCATGGCGCTATATAAATTTCGAAATTCTTCGTGGTGGAAGATCTTTCTGGTGTCTTTTGTGGTAGGCACGGTTACGGAATATATCTGTTCTCTGGGGCAAGAGCTGGTGTTCGGCACCGTTGCTTGGGATTACAGCAATGTACCGCTGAATATCAATGGTCGAGTGTGCCTACTGTACTCTGTCTTTTGGGGTATACTGGGAATTGCGTGGATCAAGCTGATCTACCCACCTATGGCTAAGCTGATCGGAAAGCTGCCGATCAAACTGGGCAGAGTACTTACTTGGGCGTTTATCATCTTCTTTATTTTTGACGCCATTCTGTCCGCCTCCGCTGCACTGCGTATGGACCAAAGAGACAAAGGTGCAGCACCTCGTAATGCCTTTGAATGCTATCTGGACGAACACTTTGACGATGCGCGCATGCACAAGATCTATGCAAACTCCGTCAGTACCGACCCGCAAAAGCAAGAAAATAAGTAGCCGATCGGCGCAAAGAAGCCACTGTCTGTTACAGACAGTGGCTTCTTGATCGTTTTATAGGCGCTCCAAGTTGGAAGAGTCGAACAGCTCCTGGCTCATGGGAAATGTGTCTTTGACGATTACGCGCAGTTGCACACGCTGGTTCTTCATACCGGAAATGGTCACATGCTGCACATCAACATTCACCTTCATATTGTAAGTTGCCTTGGTGATCTTGCCGCTGGAGGTGTTAATGGTTATGGTGCCGGTGCCGCCGGTGTAATTCATATGCAAGTTCTTTTTGGCATTACCGGTGGTCCATTTGCCGCCATTTTGCTTAAGCATTTGGTCAAAGGTGTCATACATGGGGCCAAGGGTGCTGAAGAACCGGCCCTGGGCGTCTGCACCGGGAGAACTCATTTGCACCGATTTGGGCTTGATAGTCAGGGTGACGGTGCCGTTTTTGTTGTCCTTGATCGACAAGGTTTCTACGTCCGTATCCCGCAGGCGGGAGGTTACCAAAGACTTGCCGTTCAGATCTGTGTCTTCCGACTTATCCACAGCCGTGCAGGGCGGCAGGCCGGTACCGACTTTGGTGTCGCTGATCATGGAGTCCAAATAACTGTCCATAAACTTATTGCGGCTGCCGTTAATGTACACATTGTCTGCGCCAAGAGTCTTAACGCCCAGCAGTTTGTAGTAGGTAAGGATTTCGTCCGTTTCTTTATTCTGATACTTGGCGGTTTCTTTCTTTGTGGCATTATATGCCTTAACGTAGTAGCGCACCGCGTCCGCCGTGGTGTTCAGCTGCACACCGGCGTACTTGCCCTTCTTAAACGGATCCTTGGCGGTGGTAACCGTCTTGGCTGCGCTGTACGCACCGGAATAAGACTTCTTACCCTGATTCACATAAGCCTGCACCCGCACATAATACTTTTTGCCGCCTTTCAGGCCGGTGATGGTGGCAGAGGTGGCGTTGCCGTTGGTGACCTTCAGCGCTTTGGTCACCTTTTTGTCAAATTTAGAAGAGGTGCTGTACTGCACCCGGTATCCGGAAACAGAAGGCGCCTTACTCCATTTGGCAGTAAAACCTAAACGCTCCGCGGAAACAGACTTAAAGTTCACTTTCGCCACCTTGGTGGTAACAGATTTGGCGCTGCTCCAACTGCTGTACTTTTTCTTTTTACCGCTGGTTTTATAGGTGCGCACACGCACATAATACTTGGTTTTGCTTTTCAGACCGCTGACCGTCTTGGCCGTAGTCTTATCTTTCTTGGCCGTAGCGGTTTTGCTGGTTTTGGAAGTAAATTTGGAGGAGGTGCTGTACTGCACCTGCTATCTAAAAGCAGAAAAAAGAGACTCCTGCGAGTCTCCTTTTTTATTTCTATTATATAAGTATCACCAGCGCCAGGTTGCCCTCGCCACGGCTGACGATATGCAGCGGCTGATCCACCGGACCTTGCCTCCTGGTCAGTGCCCACCAGGCGCACCTGATCCACAGATAAGAAGCCGTGGGTATGCCAGCTAATCAACTGACTGTTGCGCCGGGCAAATGAACTTAAATCATATACTCAATGGTGTTCTCCGGCGTGAGCATGGTCTCCGTATTATATAGAACCACCGCTTCCCTGCCCTTCTGCTCTGCAAAGGCATACAAGGTCTGCGCCTCTCCGTTGAGCATAGACTGGGGCAAAATGCGATTATACGCAAAGGGGTGGTCCACATCAGTCACAACAGACGAATCATTAAAGCCCTCCGTCACATAATATGGATCAAACAGGTAGACCCTGCCGTCCCGCTCGCCGGTAAGCAGCACATAGTGCCACTCGTCTAAAAACAGGCGCACCACCACGGCGCCGCCCCGATGGAGAGCGTCTGTTATAGGACTTTGCTGACCCATATATACCCGGTCGCCGGTGTAATACTCGGTGGTGATCGGCAGGCGTCCCGCTTGTCCAAAGCCGGACAGCCAGTTGCTCAGGAACATCATCGCCGTGCAGGAGGTGCCGCTTTTGCCAAAAGCGCCGTCCGGGCTGAATGCGTCCAGAGAAAACAGCATAATATTTCGGATCAGCTCCGGCGGGATCTGCTCCCGCTCAAAGAGGAAGCTCACCGCATTGAGCATAGAGGTAGGGCCACAGTCATAATCGGAAATTTGATAACGCAAAGGGCTCTTCATCAGTCTTGCTTCTCCATTAATGCCTGCGCCAGCCGGCCTGCCTTGCACAGTTCCTCCACAGTAGTGTATTCGTTCACAGCGTGGCAGTTATTCATAGCCGTAGCCACCACCAAACCCTGTATGCCGTGGGCAGACAGGATATTACAGTCACTGCCGCCATAAGTGTCCGTAAACCGAGGCGTAACTCCCACAACTGCACAGGCCTGTTTGAATCGCTGGGCAACAGGTGCGTCCGTGTCTACTCGATAACCGGTAATATGTATGGTATGGTTAAAATTCAGTTTGGCGTCTACCGCCTGTGCCTGCTCCACAAACTCGCTGTGAATTTCGTTGAGTCGATCCAGTGCGTCCTGATGGCACAGGGCACGAATTTCGCCGGTGACGGTGCAACTGTCCGGCACAATGTTGGTGGCGCGACCGCCGGAAATGGTGCCCACATTTACCGTCACATCGCCCCATCGCCCACTGGGAAGATTGGCAACTGCGGCAGCAGCCACCTGAATGGCGTGCACGCCGTCCTCAGGCGCAAAGCCGGCGTGGGCTGCCTTGCCCACCACCTCTGCGGAAAAAGTAATCAACGTAGGGGCTGCCACAGCACAGTCCCCTACCGGGCCGGACAAATCCATCACATACGCCGTCTTGGACTGCAGGCGCTCCGCATCAAATGCCTTGGCACCCACGCAAAAATGCTCCTCTCCGGTGGTAAACAGCAGTTCCAGCGTCGGATGGGTTGCGCCGCTCTCTAACAGAGAAGCCACACCCTCTAAGATTGCCGATACACCGGCAAAATCATCGGCACCTAATACCGTATCACCACAGGAGGTAATGTGACCGTTCTCGTCCGTGACCGCCTGCTTGCCCCGGGACGGCTCCACCGTATCCATATGGGCAGCAAAGAGCACCGGCTCCAGCGACGAATCACCGGGAATGGTTGCCAGCAAGTTGCCGCAGGTACTGCCGGTGGCAGCGGCGGAATCGTCTTCCGCCACCTGCACGCCCAGCGCCGTCAATCGTTCCTTAATGTAACGGCAAACCGCCTGCTCGTCAAAGGAGGGGCTGTCCAGTGCTACCAGATCCGTAAATGTCTTCACCAATCGTTCTTTGTTCATCCTATATCTCCATTTCCTACAAATGTTCTATGTTTTAATGATACAACCCTGTGGGTTGCCTGTCAATATAAAAAGAGCAGAAAGTCACACTCTCTGCTCTTACCGTTTCCATTTACGGATTGATTTGCAGCTGCACGCCATCGTCACCTGCAGTCAATGCAATTGCCTGTATGTCCTGATCCTGATGGAACACCAATGCACTTGCCAGCTGATCCTCTACCTGGCGGCGCACCGCGTCACGCAAACCGCGGGCGTTCTTCTTGGAACCATAGGCGATCTTTGCCAAATACACCGGCACACTGTCGTCATAGGTCAGGGTAATGCCCTTATCCTGCATGCCGGGCACCAGTTCGTCCACCATCAAGCGAGCGATCCGCTGGAAGTTCTCAAAGGTCAGCTTGTTAAAGACGATCACCTCGTCCACACGACCCAGGAATTCCGGACGCAGGAAGCGCTCCAGGGCTTTCATGGTCACATCCCGGTTCATATCCGCCTGGGACTTGCCAAAGCCCACAGTGGCAGCGTCGGTCGATCCGGCATTAGAGGTCATCACAATAATGGTATTTTCAAAATTCACCGTGCGGCCCTGTGCATCTGTGATCCGACCCTCGTCCAGAATTTGCAGCAAAATGTTCAGCACATCTTTATGGGCCTTTTCAATCTCGTCAAACAGAATCACGCTGTAAGGCTTGCGCCGAACTTTCTCCGTCAGCTGTCCGGCATCGTCATAGCCCACATAGCCGGGAGGTGAGCCGATGATACGAGAGACAGAAAACTTCTCCATATACTCGCTCATATCGAGGCGGATCAGGGCGTCCGGGGTGTCAAACATATAGGCGGCCAACTGCTTAACCAGCTCTGTCTTGCCTACGCCGGTGGGACCCACAAAAATAAAGGACTGGGGCCGCTTGCGTGGACTGATTTGTACACGACCTCGGCGCACGGCTGCGGCAACCTTTTCAATGGCTTCATCTTGGCCGATGATATGGGCTTTCAGCTCCGGCTCCAAACCGGCCAGTTTTTGAATATCCCCCTGCTCGATTTTTGCAGCAGGGATCCCTGTCCACATGGAGATCGCGCTGGCAATATCCGCCTCCAGCACCTGATTGTCTTTGGCCTTTTCCTGCAAAGCAGGCAGCTTTTCGTCAATGGCCATCACTTCGGTTTTCAGTTTGGAGATCAGCTCATAGTCGATCTGCTGGTCCTCCTCTGTGGGTTCAGACAGATTTTCAATATTCTCCTGCAAATTCCGTTTTTTGCCTTCCAGGATCTGCGCCTGGCTGATGGCCGGGTTGCGCAAATTGGCGCAGGTGCAGCTCTCATCCAGCAAGTCAATGGCTTTATCCGGCAGGTAACGGTCTGTTACATACCGCTCGCTCATCAGCACCGCTTTATAAACCAAGGTGTCGGAAATCTGCACCTTGTGGTACTGCTCGTAGTAGCCCTTAATGCCCAGCAGCATTTTGTAGGCGTCCTCCACGGATGGCTCCTCGATCTTCACCGGTTGGAACCGGCGCTCCAGGGCGGCATCCTTCTCTATAAACTTACGATACTCGGTAAAGGTGGTAGCGCCAATCACCTGAATTTCGCCGCGAGAGAGCGCAGGCTTCAGGATATTTGCCGCGTTCATGGTGCCCTCACTGTCGCCGGTGCCCACCAAATTGTGCACCTCGTCAATGAACAGAATAATATTGCCCTGGGCCTTCACCTCGTCCACCAGACCCTTGATCCGGCCCTCAAACTGGCCACGGAACTGGGTGCCGGCCACCAGTGCGGTCAGGTCCAGCAAATAGATCTCTTTGTCTGCCAGGCGCGCAGGCACCTGTCCCTTAGCAATGCGAATGGCCAGCCCCTCGGCAATGGCAGTTTTACCCACGCCCGGTTCGCCGATCAGGCAGGGGTTATTCTTGGTACGGCGGCACAGGATTTGCACCGTGCGGGAGATCTCCTGCTCTCTGCCGATAATGGCGTCCAGCTTGCCGTCCCGGGCTTTGCCGGTCAGGTTGGTGCAGTAGGTGTTTAGATACTTTTTGCCGTCGTCTTTTTGGCGTTTGTTGCCTTTTTTCCCACGCTTCTTGCCCTGCTTTTGACCGTTTTCATTCTCATCCACAGCCAGTTCTCCGGCGTCGCCAAAAAGATTGGCAAAGGGCATGGTCTGGGCGCCGTCCATATTCTCCGCGTTGAACATCCCACTCATATCGCCAAAGTTAAAGTCGCCCATATTCTCCATAAACTGGCTCATCTGCTCAGACGCCTGCTCCAGTTCTTCGTCAGAGATGCCCAGCTTGTCAATCATCTGGTTAATAGAGCCGATATTCAGCTCCCGGGCGCACTGAATACAAAGCCCCTCCGGCTTTACCTCATCGCCCTCCATTTTTTGAATATAGATCACCGCCGGGCGTTCACCGCAGCGGGCACACATCTGTTGTTTCATAAATCGATCTCCTGATGAATATTGCTTATTTAGCAGTGTTTTGTGCCTTGTTCTCTTTCAGTTGCTTCAAAAATCCCGGCACATAGCCCAGGAGAGATACCAAGGCAGACACGGCGGACAGCGCCACCAGCACCCAGGTCACCACAGACGGCAGCGTAAAGTGGGTCACATTACACAAAGCGCCGTTCTCGCCAAAGGCTAAAATAATAATCATAGCAATGTAAAACACATTGGTGGCTACCTTGCCCCAGATCTCTGCTGCGGTGGGGCGCATACCCTTGGACAGCAGCAACGCACCGCCTAGCAACATCAGCACCTCTTTCACAATAAAGAAGAAAAACAGATACTTAATGGGGTTCTCCCAGTAGGTGTACAACAGCACGATTACAATCGCCATTTGGGACAGCTTATCCGCAATGGGGTCTAAGATCTTTCCCAGATTACTCACTTGATTAAACTTGCGGGCAATCTTGCCGTCGAACAGGTCCGTTAGCGCAGCGCAAATCATCACGATCACCGCTACCAGTTGATGTCCCTGAACAAACAGCACAGCAAACACCGGAATCAGTGCAATGCGGATGAAGGACAGCCAGTTGGGAATGGTATTCCAGCCGTCAAACAGGTCGTGCACATTTTCTTTTAATGTAGACATAACAGGTCCTCCTATAGTGTGGAAAGCAAAGTTTCCATATATTCTAAAATGGCGCTGTCTGCAAAGAATGCATATACGCCGTTATCTTTCGGTAGCCAGTTGTTACCGGCCAGGTACGCCCAAACGCCGCTGACCAGTACCAAAAACAGACACCCCTTAACCAGACCAAAGGCACCGCCCAATAGGCTGTTGGTCTGGGTAAATATCGTCTTTTTGCCCTGCTTCTTCCTTAGCATAGCGGAAAGCAGCCAACAAATCAAGGCAATAATTATGAACGATAATAAAAATAATGCGATTTTTACCAGTAGGCAAGCCACCGGTTCCACCAACTGCTGCATTACAAAATCCGCGGCAGTTTTGGCACTGCCTTTTTTCAGTGCGGCGAAGTCAAAATTCCCTTGCAACGCCTGGGGCAGCGCTTGCATTTTCTCCTGCAAGGCAGCCATAAAGGTGTCCACGCCGGAGGCGCCGGCTATTTTCTCCTGCACCTTGGCAAGGGCCTTTGGCTCCACCAGCTTGTCATACACCGCTTGATAATACTGATGGCTGACGAACAGGGACACCGGCACGCCAACAGCGTACTTGGCTGTGCCGATCAAACCGGACAGCAGCCCCCGTCGAAAGCCCCATACCGCCATAAGTACCACCAGAGCGATCAATATATAATCCAAAATACTCAAGACTTGGTCTCTTCTTTCTCAATTACAGACTGGCGCTGCACAAATACATTGGAGGACATCATGGTGATGGACCGGACTGCGTCCGTACAATCCGCTGTATGTACTACACTGCCGTCTGACAGCTTATAAATTTTGATTTTATCGGCAAAAAGCACGGCTACCCGACTGCCGGAGGCAGACAGATCCTTGATCGTGCCCTGCACGGTAAAGGGCTTTTGCACCTTGCCGCCGGCGGTAATCCGCGCTACGGTATTTTGCGTGGCATTGCTATAAGAGCTGTACGCCACCACCAAATCGCCGTTGGCGCTATAATCATAGGCCACCGTTTGCACTTCGCCGTTTTTCAGCACCGTCTCCAGCTTATCTCCGTTTACCACGCTCACAAAGCTGCTGCCCACCACATACAGGCTGCTGCCTCGATAGGCTATGTCCAGCACCTGGGTGCCGGGCAGGTCAAAGCTGGCATAAGGCTCCGTGTCCTTTATACGCATCAAATAGAGCTTTGGCTGCAAGCGTGCGTCCTTACTGTTCATGGCTACAAAAGCGACTTGACTGCCGTTGTCCCGAATGGCAATGTTGGTCACAAAGCCATAGGACAGGCTGTATTTCATCTTATCCCCGCGGGTCTTGGTGATCACCTGAACATCGCTGCGTTTATCCGCAGACTGCGTGGCGTAGACCACCTTGCCGTCGTCCGCCACATCGGCGCACAACAGGCCGGTCTTGCTCTCAATCTCATACAAATTTTCACCACTGTAATCCAGCCGCAGCTTGGAGCCGCCTTGGTCGTATGTAACCAGATACGAGTCAGAAGCGGCGGTAATCGGATTGGCATAACCGTGTACAGCAGTGAATTCCTCCTTGCCGTCTGATGGGTTCAGTACAGTTATGGAGCCGCCGGTGAGCACCGCCAGCTTAGCGCCCTGTTTATGAACCGTAACGCCATCGGAGCCGTCCAGCGCATAAGGAAAATTGCCGGTGAGCACGGACGATGTACCGCTGCCGCCGCGCAGGCTGCCGAAATCCACCTCGCACAGCTTTAGGATCACAATTGCCGCCAGCAGCACAGCCATCACCATCCATACGATCCTGCGTACTTTCTTATCTTTTTGGCGCTTGCGTTCCCGCCGAAGCGCCTGCCGGTCTTCCGCTTCCACAAAAGCACCGCCTTTCTGTTTACATCTTAAAGTCTGCCGGGTCGTACTCAACCCGATTCAGGTACAGCCCCTGGGGCGGCGCCGTCTTACCGGCGCGAATGCGCTCCCCACTTTCAATGATCGCCGGCAAATCCGCCGGGTCAATCTTGCCCTCACTGACAAAAAGCAGCGTGCCAACGAGAATGCGTACCATATTGTAAAGGAAGCCGTCTGCGCTGACCTTAAACAGTACCATATCCCCTTGCCGCTCTACGGTAAAGGCGGTAATGGTGCGCACTGTGTCCTCCACATCGCTGCGTGCACTGCAAAAGCCGCGAAAATCGTGGGTGCCCAGGAACGCCTTGGCCCCCTGCTGCATACGCTCCAACCGAATTGGATAGCGGTACTGGTACGCATAGCGCAGCAAAAACGGATCCCGAATGGCCCCGTTGTACAGCTTATATACATATTCTTTCTCTCGGCAGCAGTACCGGGGGTGAAAATCAAGGGGAACCTCTCGGCAGTCCAGTACCGCAATATCTTTTGGCAGCACCGTATTCAGCGCCCGCACCACACCGTCACAGGCAATGGACAGCTCTGTTTGAAAACTGACAAAGTAACAATTTGCATGCACACCGCTGTCTGTGCGGGAGCAGCCCTTTACCGGCAGCCGCGCGCCAAACACCTTTTCTACCGCGTTTTGGAACACTTCCTGCACGGTAACGGCATTTTTTTGCACCTGCCAGCCGTGGTAGTCTGCGCCGTCATATCCAATGTTTAACAACAAATTCCGCATAACTTAAAGTACCGAACCTAAAAAGTGATTCACCACAAAAATGCCTGCAATATACAGCACCACCGCCGCCAGCGCAAAAAAGTCACCGGTATGCAGGTGCATTTCTTTCATCTTGGTACGCCCGGCACCACCACGATAGCAGCGGCACTCCATAGCGTCCGCCAGCTCATTGGCACGGCGAAAAGAGGAGATGAACAAAGGAATCAAGATGGGCACCAATCCTTTTGCTCTGCGAATCAGTCCCCCGCTCTCCATATCGGCGCCCCGAGATTTCTGCGCCGCCATAATTTTATCGATTTCCTCGATCAAAGTGGGAATAAACCGCAGGGCAATTGTCATAGTCATGGCGATCACATGCACATCAATCTTAAACACTTTTAGGGGTTTAAACAGTCGCTCCAGAGCGTCCGTCAATTCCGTCGGCGAGGTGGTGTAAGTCAGCAGACTGCCTACAATCACCAATTCGATAATGCGCACAGCCATAAAAACGGCAGTCATCACACCATCCATGGTGATCTTCAGCTTGCCCAGGCTCACCAGCGGCTCACCTTCGCCGTAAAACAGGTTAATAACGCCGGTAATGAGAATAATCACGACCAGGGGCTTAATGCTCTTCAAGATGGTTTTAGGCGGTATCTTAGACAGACCCACCGCCAGAATCATAAAGACGATGGCCAGCCCCAGGGACCAAAAGTTCTTGCACAAGAACACCGCCACCACCATCAAAAAGGTGAGCACGATCTTCATACGCGCATCCATACGGTGCACCGGGGAATTGCCGGGAAAATACTGACCAATGGTCATACTGGAATTCACAGGCGAACCCCCTCTCTCTTTAGGCGCTGAAATTCGCGCACGCCGTCGTCAACCGTAAAAATATCCGTACGGCACGGCACGCCACGCCGCCGCAGTTCTAAGAAAATATCCGTTACCTGGGGCACATTCAGCCCCATTTGGCGCAGTTCCTCCGTATTGGCGTACACTTCGGCAACCGGGCCGTAGGCAGCCACCTGCCCCCGGTGCATCACCAACACGCGACGACAAATGCGCGCCACATCTTCCATGGAGTGGGAGACGAAGAGAACCGTTGCCCCGGTACGGTCACGGTAACTACGGATCAGATCTAAAATTTGATCCCTTCCACGGGGGTCCAAGCCGGCGCAGGGCTCGTCTAAAATCAAAACCTTTGGCTCCATTGCCAAAATGGACGCAATGGCCACACGGCGCTTTTGCCCGCCTGACAGATCAAAGGGCGATTGCTCCGCAAAATCACGGGACAGACCCACCAATTCCATAGAATGGAACACCCGGCGACGAATTTCCTCGCTGTCCAGTCCCATTTGCTTGGGACCAAAAGCGATCTCTTTATATACATCTTCTTCAAAAATTTGGTACTCCGGGTACTGAAAACACAACCCTACCTGAAAGCGTACACGGCGAATTTGCTTGCGGTTTTGCTTACTCCAAATATCCGCGCCGTCCACATACACTTTGCCGCTTTGGGGCTCTATCAGGCCGTTTAGGTGCTGAATGAGCGTAGATTTTCCGGAGCCGGTGTGACCGATAATGCCGACAATCTCGCCCACCTCCACAGAGAAAGACACATCCTGCAGCGCCGCCGTCTCAAATGGCGTACCCACACTGTAACGGTAATTGAGTTTTTCACAGGTCAGTACAGCCAAGTTTTTGTTCCTCCAAGTTGGAAATCAATACATCCACGCATTCCGCAGCGTTCAAAACTGCGTGTTCGGCAAAGCCCAGCCGATCCGCCAGTTCCGTTGCCTGGGGCACATCCAGGCCCAGGGCTTTCAGCTCATCCACATGAGCAAAAACCGCCCGCGGAGCGCCGTCCAGTCGGATCACGCCGTCGTCCATCACCACCACACGGTCGGCTTGCACCGCCTCATCCATATAATGGGTAATGAGCAGAATGGTGATCCCCTCTTCTTTGTTCAGTTTCTTCACGGTGTCCAGCACTTCTCGGCGGCCGCTGGGATCCAGCATCGCCGTGGGTTCGTCCAGTACAATGCACAGGGGCCGCATGGCGATAATGCCTGCCACGGCTACCCGCTGTTTTTGCCCGCCGGAAAGCTTGGAGGGCGATTTCAATCGCTCCTCGTACATACCCACCGTCTTAAGGGCGGCGTCCACCCGGCGGCGGCATTCCTTTGGCTCCACGCCCAGATTCTCCACCCCAAAAGCCACATCCTCCTCTACAATAGAGGAGACGATTTGGTTGTCCGGGTTTTGGAACACCATACCCACCTTGCGGCGCGCGTTATAAACCACATCTTCGTCTTGCGTCAGCGGCGTGCCGTCTACGATGACTTGCCCGCTTTGGGGAAACAAAATGCCGTTAGAGAGCTTGGCTAATGTGGATTTGCCGGAGCCGTTATGCCCCAACACCGCCACAAAGGAGCCCTTCTCGATCTGCAAGTTCAGGTGGCTGAGCACCGGGCGGGGCGCCGGTGTTTCCTTAGGTGCATCCGGGTCCGCAGGATATGTAAATGTTACATCGTTAAATTCAAGAATTGCCATCTTTGCCTTTCCACACAGCGGTGGCACCGCAGGGCAGCACACCGCCGGTTTCCGTCACCGGCAGGCCAATCTCGTCCGCAGACACAGAACCGCCCATTTGACGCACCAAAACATCTTCCAAAATATATTGCATTACCGAGGCAGACAGGCCGGTGGTATAGGAATTCAACACCACAGCCAGAGCGTCATCGCTGAGCACCTGCTGCACCAGGGTCACAAAATCATATAAATTATCTTCCAGGTGCCAGATCTCACCTTTTGGCCCCCGGCCGTAGCTGGGCGGGTCCAAGATCACAATGTCATACCGGTTGCCCCGACGAATTTCTCGCTGCACAAACTTGATACAATCGTCCACGATCCAGCGCACAGCGCCGTCTGCCACGCCGGAGGCGGCCGCGTTCTCCTTGGCCCACTGGACCATACCCTTGGAGGCGTCCACATGGACTACCTCTGCACCGGATTTCAGGCAGGCAACCGTGGCACCGCCGGTATAGGCAAACAGGTTGAGCACCTTTACCGGACGGCCAGCGCCCTCGATCATGCCACGCACCAGATCCCAATTCACAGCCTGTTCCGGGAACAGGCCGGTGTGCTTAAAGCCCATGGTCTTGATGTTAAAAGTCAAGTCCTTATAGCGCACCTGCCACACAGCAGGAATGCGCTTAAAGGTCTGCCACTTGCCACCGCCGGTGCGGGAGCGCACATAGCGTGCCCCCGGCTGTGCCCACAAGCGGTTCTCCCGCGGGCTATTCCAAATCACCTGAGGGTCCGGACGAATCAGGATTTCTCTGGTCCAACGCTCCAGCTTTTCGCCGGCAGAGCAGTCTATCAGTTCATAATCTTTCCAGTCACTGGCTACACGCATTAACTCAATCTCTCCCGTACCACATCTGCAATTCGATTGCCCAGTCGGGTGATCTTTTCCAGATCTTTGCCCTCTAACATCACCCGCACCAAAGGCTCTGTACCGCTGACCCGAACCAGCACGCGGCCGTCGCCCATCAAATCCATCTCAGCCTGTTGAACGGCAGAAATAATATATTCGTCATTGTTATATTTCTGCTTGCCCTCCGGTGTCACCTGCACATTGATGAGCACCTGCGGATAAACGGTCATAATCTTTGCCAGCTGAGACAGCTTTTTGCCGCTTTTCACCACTGTCTTAAGTAGCTGCACACCGCTAAGCTCACCGTCGCCGGTGGTGGCGTAATCCAGGAAAATCACATGACCGCTTTGCTCACCGCCGATGTTATAGCCCTTTTGCAGCATACGCTCCAGCACGTAACGGTCACCCACTGCCGTCTTTTCACAGGCGATACCGTTCTCTTCGCAGAACTTAAAGAAGCCCATATTGCTCATCACCGTTACCACGGCGGTGTTCTTAGCCAGAGTGCCCTCGTCCAGCATCCGCTTGGCGCAAATGGCGATCACCTTGTCGCCGTCCACCAATTGGCCGTTTTCGTCCACCGCCAGCATACGGTCTGCGTCGCCATCAAATGCCAACCCTAAGTCCAGCCCATTGTCCGTTACAAACTGCATCAGCTCCTCCGGGTGGGTAGAGCCGCAGTGATCGTTGATATTCACACCATCCGGTGTGTCGGAAAGCATATAACACCGGGCACCCAGAGCGGTAAAGATCTGTTTGGCACAAACGGAAGCGGAGCCGTTGGCGCAGTCCAGAGCGATATTCAGCCCGTCAAAGCGAACATCGGCGGTTTCCACCACATGGCGCACATAATCCTCCACGGCCGTCTTGCAATAGAGCCGATTGCCCACATCGCCGCCCAGCTTCTCCGGGATTTCTTCTGCACCGTCCAGGATAATAGCCTCAATTTCTTCTTCTATGGCGTCATCCAGCTTGTAGCCGGTGGACTGGAAGATCTTAATGCCGTTGTATTCGCAAGGGTTGTGTGAAGCGGAGATCATCACGCCGGCGTCACAGCCGTAGCGGCCGATCAGGTAAGCGACTGCCGGGGTAGGCACTACGCCCACAGAGAGCACATTCGCCCCCACGGCGCAAAGCCCGGCAGTAAGTGCCGCCTCCAGCATATCGCCGGACGCCCGGGTGTCTTTACCGATGAGCACCGTGGGTTTTCTGCCCAGCTCACCGGCCAAAACTTTGGCTGCCGCCTTGCCGATCGAGAGCGCCAGCTCGTTGGTTAAATCTTTATTGGCTATGCCACGCACGCCGTCTGTTCCAAACAATCTACCCATACCATTCTCCTTTGTTGTTAAAAAGAACTGTGTGTTTCCGTCTATACCGGTTTGTATTTCGATTTACGATGGTTAAAGTAAAGTTTGCTGCCCGTCCTGCTGGAATCCCAAATGCCGGTAGGCCGCCGGGGTCACGCAGCGCCCACGGGGGGTGCGGCTGAGGAAGCCGATCTGCATTAAATACGGCTCGTACACATCCTCAATGGTCACTGCCTCTTCACCGATGGCTGCGGCAATGGTCTCCAGCCCCACAGGTCCGCCGTTATAATTTTTGATCATGGTGGTCAGCAAGCGACGGTCAATACCGTCCAGTCCCAGCTGATCGATCTCCATACGAGAGAGGGCATCCTCCGCCGCCTCAGCATTGATTACGCCGTCGTACTTTACCTGGGCAAAGTCACGGCTGCGCTTGAGCAAACGGTTAGCAATACGCGGGGTGCCTCGGGAGCGAGAAGCGATCTGCAAGGCGCCGTCCTGTTCAATGGGAATATTCAAAATGCCCGCCGAGCGCTTAACGATGGTGGCAAGCTGCTCATCCGTATAAAGCTCCAGCCGTAAGATCACGCCAAAACGGTCACGCAGTGGCGCCGACAGTTGCCCGGCACGGGTGGTGGCGCCAACCAAGGTGAAGTTGGGCAAATCCAACCGAATGGAACGGGCGGAAGGGCCTTTGCCGATGATAATGTCCAGCGCACGGTCCTCCATAGCCGGATACAGCACTTCCTCAACGCTGCGGTTCAGACGGTGAATCTCATCAATAAAGAGCACATCCCCCTCTTGCAGGTTGGTAAGCAGTGCCGCCAGATCACCCTGCTTCTCAATGGCCGGACCGCTGGTGACGCGAATGTTCACGCCCATCTCATTGGCAATAATGCCCGCCAGCGTGGTCTTGCCCAATCCGGGCGGACCGTACAGCAACACATGATCCAGCGCTTCGCCACGGGTGCGCGCCGCCTCAATGTAAATGGCCAGGTTCTCTTTCACTTTATCTTGCCCAATATAGTCCTCCAGGGTCTTGGGACGCAGGGAATTCTCTATATCCGTATCTGTCTCCGTCAGGCCGGTAGACACAATACGATTTTCCAAATCCATATCTTCCATAGGCAACTCCTAATCTGTTTGAGGCTTACAAATTGGCGGCCAGCTGGCGCAGCCCTCGGCGGATCATCTCGTCCACCGACAGGCCGGGTTCCATCTGACCCACAGCCACAGCGGCGTCGCTTTGACCGTAGCCCAGAGCCACCAGCGCTTCCACCGCCTCTGCCGCAACAGAGCCGGCGGTATTGGCAGCGGCTGCCGCCTGCACCTCTCTGCTGCCCAAATCCAGCACGCCCATTTTATCTTTCAATTCCAGCACAATGCGCTCGGCAATCTTTTTGCCGATACCCGGCGCACGCGTCAGGGACTTGGCGTCCCCGCCGGCAATGCAAACGGCCAATCGATCCGCCGACAGCTCCGACAAGATTGCCAGCGCCGCCTTAGGTCCCACGCCGTTTACGGAAATCAGCAGTTTAAAGCAATCCAGCTCCGCCGTGGTGGCAAAGCCGTAAAGATCCAGTGCATCCTCTCGCACAGACAAGTAAGTGAAAAGCTGCACCGGCTTGCCCACGCCCGGCAGGGACTGTAAGGTAGTCAGCGTGGTGAAGCACTTAAACCCCACACCACCGCAGCTGACCACCGCAAAATTCTGGTCAAAATAAGTGAGCGTACCGTCCAAACTGTAAATCATAAGTAACTCCTTATCGCAGGTTGCCCAACCGCCCCAGCAGGCTGCCGCTGGCGTGGCCGTGACAGATGGCCATAGCCAGTGCGTCAGCCGTGTCGTCCGGCTTGGGTATTTTCTCTAAATTCAAAATCAGGCGGGTCATCTCCTGTACTTGCTTCTTCTCCGCCCGGCCATAGCCCACCACCGACTGCTTTACCTGTAAGGGGGTGTATTCAAAGATGGGCACATTTTTTTGTTGTGCGGACAGGGTGATGACCCCTCTGGCTTGCGCCACATCAATCACGGTCTTGGCGTTGTTGTTATAAAACAACTTCTCCATACTCATCACCTCCGGGTGATAGGTGTCAAACAGGCCGATCATATCCGTGTAGATCATTTGCAGCCGCAAAGGAAACGGCGTTTTGGCCTGCGTGGTGATGGCGCCGTAGTCCACCACAGAGAATTTATTGCCTTTATAGTCAAGCACGCCCCAGCCGATAATGGCATACCCGGGGTCAATACCAAGAATACGCATACTGACACTATCCCATAATAAATTTAAATTATTATAACACAAAGACGCACGGCTTGCAATATAATATATAAATTATTATATATGCAAGCAGAAAGATAGGGAGCACCGTGGCGCTCCCCTATTTCTTTATCGCCCGGCGCCCTCGCCCCGCAGCTGATGAATAAATTTTTGCAGTTCAATGTTGTTAAAGGTGTACTGCCCCCGGTCCGTGCCCGGGATATAGTACCGTGCCGTAACCTCTCCGTTAAGGACCGTAAAAGACTGGCGCAAGGTGGCAGTCATATAGTCGGCACACTGCCGCGCATTGGAGCCACTTACGATCACCACGCCTACCCTTTTCGGTTTAGCAATCGGCGGCTTGGCACCACGTTTGAAGCGGGCGCTGTAATACCGCTGAAACCGGTCGATCACTGCCTTCAGCGGAGCCGGAAAAAAGTTATTATACACCGGAGTGAAGAACGCAATATAGTCCGCGTCTTCAAAGTCCTCAAAAAAAATATCCAGATCTTTATTTGCGCAGCCCGCATGCTGCTCGCAAAAGCGGCAGTCGGTACAGGGCGCAGGCGCCAGCTTGTACGTATTATACTCTACGATCTTACAGTCGATAAAATACGGCTTCACCTGGCGGATCAATTCTTCGCTGACCCCATTTGGCCGAGGCGAACCGCCGATAATCAGTAGTTTCTTCATCTCATCACCGCCCCTATTCTACCACACTTTGCCCTTGTTTTGAAGTCGTAATTGTGATAAACTTAAAAATAACACAAAAAAGAGGGCCTCGACTATGACCAAGTTTTTGATACACAAATTCATTCCACGGGATGCAAAGCAAAGCACCAAAGACCGGCAGCGCTACGGCGTACTCAGCGGCATTGTGGGCATTCTCTGCAATCTGCTGCTGAGCGTTCTGAAATTTATTTGCGGCACGGTGAGCCACTCGGTATCTATCACCGCAGACGCCGCCAATAACCTGTCAGACGCTTCCTCCAACATCGTCACCGTAATCGGCGCAAAAATCGCAAGCAAGCCGGTAGATAACGACCACCCATTCGGCCACGGCAGGATGGAATACATCAGTGCCCTAATCGTGGATTTCTTTATCTTCCTAATGGGATTTGAGTTGGGCAAAAGCAGTATTGAAAAGATCATTCATCCCCAAGAGGTGCGGTTCAGTGCCGTGACCGTGGCAGTGCTTGTGCTGTCCATTGGGATCAAGCTGTGGATGGCTTATTTTAATCAGGCACTGTATAAAGAGAGCAACAATCTCAATCTGAAAGCGGTACGCCAGGACAGCCTGAACGACTGCATTTCCACCGCCGCAGCCGGCGCGGCACTGCTGTTGTCTGCCTTTACCGCCTTTGACCGGGCAGACGGCATCATGGGGCTGCTGGTCGCCGCGTTTATCCTCGCCGGAGGTGTGAGCACCTTAAAGGACATTATGGGCCCCCTGCTGGGTCAGGCGCCCAGCAAAGAGCTGGTGGATGAGATTGAGCGCCGTATGCTGGCAGAACCGCTGATTGTAGGCGTGCACGACTTAATTATTCACGACTACGGCCCAGGGCGGGTCATTGCCTCTGCACATGCGGAAGTACCGGCAGATCAGGATATTATGGCGGTGCACAACGCCATTGACCGTGTGGAGCACCAAATTAGTAAAGAACTGCAAATTGTTATCTGTATTCACATGGATCCCATTGCAATCCATGACGCCACGGTGGATAAATACCGCAAACTCATGGCGGAAATTCTGCAAGACTACGATCCCCAGCTGCGCTTTCATGACTTTCGGCTGGTGGAGTGCAGTGACCACATGAACCTGATCATGGACATTGTGGTGCCCAAAGAACACAAAAAGCACCGCAGCCAAATTTTGAAGGAAGTACAAGCGGCCGTGCAGCAGCGTGACCCCCGGCTGCGAGTCGTGGCGACTATGGAGCACTCCTATATCTAAAATTTAACATTAAGAAACGCCCGGCAGTTTGGAACTGTCGGGCGTTTTGCTGTTTTGTTAATTCTTTGTATCCAAGGTGTAGTCAATGCCGTTTTCATAGCACCAATCCGCAGCCTTTTTGCGCACATACTCGGTCTGAAATGCGTCAAACTTCTCGGAAAATTCCTTATAGGCATTAAAATATTTCCAAAAAGTCTCAACCACGGCATCGTCCGGCGTTTGATCGAACACAGCCTTGATCTTGGCATTGCCGATAGAATGAACAAACGCACGCATCACTTCGCCGTCCGTTACATAAAAGTACGGAATATAGCCCAAAGACAGCAGATACGCCGATGTGCCGGTATCCTCCGGGTGATCCAAATCCGCCAGCTCCGCCATGCTGTGCACCTGCATATCCTGACGGGAGAACCAAAATTCCGACGCGCCGCTCCAGCCTTTTCTTAAATTATCTTCGTTCAAAACAAACTGCTTCATCACTAAACCCTTTGCTGCAATTATTAACCAATGGACTTCATCAAACCGCCGTTTTTGATAATGTTCTGAATGAACGGCGGAAACGGCTGGGCCTGATACACCTTGCCGGTGGTCAGATCCGTGATCACGCCGCTGTCAAAATCCACCTGCACTTCATCGCCCTGGTTGATCTCGTTGGCAGCCTGGTCGCACTCTAAGATCGCAAGGCCGATATTAATGGCATTGCGGTAAAAAATACGAGCAAAGGTGGAGGCAATCACGCAGCTGATACCGCTGGCCTTAATGGCAATGGGTGCGTGTTCACGGGAGGAGCCGCAACCAAAGTTCGCCTTGGCCACCATGATGTCACCGGGCTGCACCTTATTTACAAAATCCTTGTCAATATCTTCCATACAATGAGAAGCCAGCCAGGCCTCGTCACTTTTGTTCAGGTAGCGGGCAGGAATGATTACATCCGTGTCCACATTGTCGCCGAACTTATGTACCTTACCTTTTGCTATCATACCGTGACCTCCTTATACCGTAGCCGGGTCGGCAATATAGCCCTTGACCGCAGAGGCGGCAGCCACAGCGGGAGAGGCCAAATAAATCTCAGACTCCGTGTGACCCATACGGCCCACAAAGTTTCGGTTTGAGGTAGAGACCGCCCGCTCACCGGCAGCCAAAATACCCATATGACCGCCCAGACAGGGGCCGCAGGTAGGTGTAGACACGACTGCACCGGCCTCAATAAAGATCTGGGTCAGACCCTCCTCAATGCACTGCAAATAAATGCGCTGGGTGGCCGGGATCACGATCACGCGCACATCCTGCGCCACCTTGCGACCTTTCAAAATTGCAGCGGCAGCGCGCATATCTTCCATTCTGCCATTGGTGCAGGAGCCAATCACCACCTGGTCAATAGCGATCTTTTCACCGTCCACCTGATCAATAGTATGGGTATTCTCCGGCAGATGCGGAAATGCCACGGTGGGCTTTAAGGTACTCAAATCAATTTTTACCGTGCGGGTGTATTCTGCGTCCGGGTCTGCCTCAAAAATCGTATATTCCCGCTCTGCGCGGCCGTTCACATACTGCAGGGTCACATCGTCCACCGGGAAAATTCCGTTTTTGGCACCGCACTCAATGGCCATATTGCTGATGCACAGCCGATCGTCCATAGAAAGCTCCGCAATACCATCGCCGGTAAATTCCAAAGACTGGTAGAGGGCGCCATCCACACCGATCTCACCGATCAAGTGCAGTACCACATCTTTGCCACTGATAAAGGGTGCCTTTTTGCCGGTGATCTCAACCTTAATGGCGGAGGGAACCTTAAACCAAGCCTTACCGGTAACCATACCGGCAGCCATATCCGTGGAGCCTACGCCGGTGGAGAACGCACCCAGTGCACCGTAAGTACAGGTGTGGCTGTCTGCGCCGATCACGCAGTCACCACAGGCCACAATCCCCTGCTCCGGCAGCAACGCGTGCTCAATTCCCATATTGCCCACATCAAAATAGTGGGTAATGCCGTGGGCACGGGCAAAAGTACGCACCTGCTTGCAGTTCTGCGCGGACTGAATGTCCTTGTTGGGCGTAAAGTGATCCATTACAAGGGCAATGCGGGTCTTATCAAACACGCCGTCCTTGCCAAATTTGTTCATCTCATTAATGGCAACCGGAGAGGTCACATCGTTGCCAAGTACCATATCCAGCTTGGCCTCAATCAATTGACCGGCTACCACATGATCCAAACCGGCGTGCGCCGCCAGGATCTTTTGCGTCATTGTCATTCCCATGATCGTCACCGTCCTTAAATATCGTCCGTAAAGGAACCGGCGCCGCGCTCCAGCGAGGTCACGCCGGTACGCGCCATTTCCACAATGCTAAAGCGCTGCTCCAGTCGCTGAATAAAAGCGTCCAGCATCTCCCCCGCACCGGTGAACTCCAGGGTCACCGTCTCAGCAGAAATGTCCAGCACACGAGCACCATAACCGGCGTTGAATGCCAAAAGGGCGTTTTTCTCCGGAATGCCCTGGGCGTGCACCTTCACCAGCAGCAACTCAGAGGACACGGAATTGTCCGGAGTCAGCTCAGATACTTTCTCCACGATCTCCAGCTTTAACAGCTGGCGCTTGATCTGGCGAAAATTCTCCGGCTCCGTGTTGGTCTCAATGGTCATACGGGAAAAGTTCGGGTCCTCCGTCTCACTCACCGTCAGAGAGGAGATGTTGTATGCACGGCGGGAGAACAGGCTGGCCACCCGTTGCAGCACGCCGCTCTCGTTATCCACAAGAACAGATAAAACCAATTTTTCTTTCATCTTCCTTGCCTCCAATCAGTTAAACTGCTCGATAATGTCCGTGTGTGCGCCGCCGGGCGGAATCATCGGCAGCACATTGCTGTCCGGCGAAATACGGCAGTCCACCAACACCGGACCGGGATATGCCAGCGCTTCTGCCAGCACAGCGTCAATATCATCATTGGTATGGATACGCAGCCCCTTTACGCCAAAGGCTTCTGCCACCTTCACAAAATCCGTAACTCGGTGGGGATCTGTATCGGAAAAGCGGTTGTCATAAAACAGCTTTTGCCACTGGCGCACCATACCCAGCACAGTGTTGTTCATAATGAACATCTTGACCGGGATATTGTAGGACGCCATGGTGGCCAGCTCAGACAGGTTCATGTGGAAACCGCCGTCACCGGCAAACATCACCACGGTTTGATCCGGGCAGCCCATAGCCGCGCCAAAGGCAGCGCCCATGGAATAGCCCATGGTGCCTAGTCCGCCGGAGGTCAGCAGGGTGCGGGGTCGGGTGTACTTATAGAACTGTGCCGCCCACAGCTGGTGCTGACCCACATCGGTGACCACAATGGTGTCGTCCGGGGTCTTTTCATCAATTTTTTCAATTAAGACCTGGGGATTTACATAATCCCCGATCTGCAACTGCTTAAAGGGATGCCGGCTAGCCTCGATCTCCGCTTTCCAGTCGCTGTGATCCATCTGTTCCACATTACGGGTCAGCATGGGCAGAATTTCTGCCAAGTCGCCACGCAGGTGGTAGTTGGAAAAGATGTTTTTGTCCATCTCCGCTGCGTCAATGTCAATATGTAAGATCTCTGCGTTAGGCGCAAACTTCTTGCGGTTGCCGGCCACACGGTCAGAGAAACGCGCGCCGCAAGTAATGAGCACATCGCAGTCATGCGCCGCCTTATTGGCCTCAAAATGGCCGTGCATACCGATCAGCCCCACATGCAGCGGGTGGCCGTACGGAAATGCACCCAGACCCATAAGAGAGGACACCACCGGTGCGTCCAGTTTCTCGGCAAAAGTAATCAGATCTTCACCCACTTTGGAGAGAATGGCGCCGCCACCAACATAAATCAGCGGTTTCTTGGCGTTTCTCAGCAATTCGAGCGCCCGATCTATGCAAGACTGCTTGGGCATCTTAAACGGCTCAATCTCCACTTTCGGTTCCGCCACATAGGCACAGGTGGCAGATGTTATATCCTTGGGAATATCAACCAGAACAGGACCTTTGCGCCCGGTCTGGGCAATGCGGAACGCCCGGCGCAGCGTGGGCGCCAGCTCCTCCACAGACTTCACCTGGAAGTTGTGCTTGGTAATGGGCATGGTAATACCGCAAATATCTACCTCCTGGAAGCTGTCTCGCCCCAAGCCGGAGGTGGCATAGTTGCAGGTAATGGCAACCACCGGCACAGAGTCCATATAGGCCGTGGCAATACCGGTCACCAGATTGGTGGAGCCGGGGCCGGATGTGGCAAAGCACACGCCCACCTTGCCGGTAGCGCGGGCATAGCCGTCTGCCGCGTGGGACGCGCCCTGCTCATGGGCAGTCAAAATATGCTTAAAGGTGTCGCCATATTTATAAAGCTCGTCAAAAATATTCAGGATCGTACCGCCGGGATAACCAAAGATGGTATCTACGCCCTGTTCTTTCAAGACTTCAAGAACGATCTGAGAGCCATTGAGTTCCATTAATTTCCTCTCCAATCACAAAAATTTAATATATATTTTAGGATATTTGCGATACTATGTCAAGAAAAATTTATCCTTGTAAAAACAGCAGCATTGGTATATACTTATATTCGCACTAAAAAACGTGTAATTCAGACATCGGAGCTAAAAGAATGAAACTTGGTATCGTAGGCTTGCCAAATGTTGGCAAAAGTACACTTTTTAACGCCATTACAAACGCAGGCGCCCAAAGCGCCAACTACCCCTTTTGCACAATAGAGCCCAATGTGGGTATGGTCAGCGTGCCGGACGAACGGCTGGACAAGCTGGCAGAAATGTACCACCCGGACAAATTCACGCCGGCCACCATTGAGTTTGTGGACATTGCAGGGCTGGTCAAGGGTGCGTCCAAGGGCGAGGGCCTTGGCAACAAATTTCTCTCCCATATCCGGGAGGTAGACGCCATTATCCATGTGGTGCGCTGCTTTGAGAATGACGACATCACACATGTAGACGGCTCTGTGGATCCGGCAAGAGACATCGAGACCATCAATTTGGAGCTGATCCTCTCGGATCTGGATATTCTGAATCGACGAATCGACAGCCGTAAAAAAGCCATGAAGGGCGACAAGACTCTGGCGCCGGAGGTGGCGTTTCTGGAGCGACTGGCCGCGGAGATGGAAGAAGGCAAAACCGCCCGCAGCGTGGAGATCAGTGAGGATGAACAAGAGTACCTGAAAGAAGTTTCCCTCCTGACCATCAAACCGGTGATCTATGCCTGCAATATGGGCGAGGACGACTTTAACGCCGGGATTGAGAGCAATCCGTTCTACAAAGCGGTGGAGGAGATCGCTGCCGCAGAGGGTGCGGAAACACTGCCCATCTGCGCAGAAATGGAAGCAGAGATCGCCCAACTGGACGAGGACGAAAAGGCCATGTTCCTAAGTGATATGGGGCTGGAAAAAAGCGGGCTGGATCGGCTGATCAAGAAGAGTTATTCCCTTTTGGGTCTAATTTCCTACCTGACCGCCGGTAAGCCGGAAGTGCGTGCCTGGACCATTAAAAAAGGCACCAAGGCGCCCCAGGCTGCCGGCAAGATCCACACAGACTTTGAGCGGGGCTTCATTCGCGCCGAGGTGGTTTCCTTTGACGATCTGGTGGCCTGCGGCGGTATGACGGCTGCCAAGGAGAAAGGCTTGGTCCGCAGTGAGGGCAAGGAGTATGTGATGCAGGACGGCGATGTAGTGCTGTTCCGCTTTAACGTATAAGCATTTTTAATTAATCACCATTTTGCGTTTTTTGTACATTATTATCCAAGTTAAATAATAATTTTTTCTTGCAGAATGAAAAATTGTTGACTATGACCAATAACCGTTGTATAATCAATCATAAGGCAGGAAAATTATGTCAGCAACAAAAAAAACAGATATTGAATCGCTGGTTTCCGCCGCCCAAAGCGGCAGCGGAGAAGCCATAAATGCACTGGTCCACGCCATGCGCCCCACTGTGGAGATGATTGCCATGAAGTACATTCACTCTCCACTGGAGAAGGACGATCTGGTCCAGGAGGGCATGATCGGTCTGCTGGCCGCCCTGCGTGCGTACCAACCGAAACGAGGCGCCGCTTTTCGCACTTTTGCCGGCACTTGTATTGAAAATGCAATACAAACCGCGCTGCGAAAATTCAGTCGGCGCAAAGATGTTCCAACGGATAATATGGTTCCCTTGGAGGACTATCTGGATCATGCCGGTACAGCCGTCAGCGCGGAGGACGATTTTTTGGCCGCAGAGAGTGTGGCGCGCCTAAGCCGCGCGCTGGAGCAGCAGTTGTCCCCCATGGAAAATGAGGTGCTGCGCATGCACATCAGCGGTTTTCGATATGCGGATATTGCCACCCGACTGAACAAAAGCCCAAAGGCGGTAGACAACGCATTACAGCGTATTCGTAAGAAGTTGACGCTTCTTTTTGAATAAATCTTATGAGAGGTAGTTAAGGTCCAATGTACGAAGACAAAACATTAGTCTGCAAGGATTGTGGGAACGAATTCGTCTTTACAGCCGGTGAACAGGAGTTCTATGCTGAAAAGGGATTTGTCAATGAGCCCCAGCGCTGCAAAGCTTGCCGTAGCGCAAGAAAAGCCGCCGCTCGCGGTCCCCGCGAAATGCACGACGCTGTTTGCGCCAACTGCGGCGCAGCCTGCAAGGTTCCCTTTGAGCCGCGGGAAGACCGTCCGGTTTATTGCAGCGAGTGCTTTGCAAACATGAAAGCAGAGTAACCGGTTATTGATATAAATCTATAAATAGCATCTATTTCAATAGCAAAAAAGAACAGCTATCCGCAAGGATAACTGTTCTTTTTCTTTTGCACTATTTTATTCTTTGCCGTTCCAGCAGTAGGTGCAAAGCTGATCCGCAGGAATACCTACGGAAGCGATCATATCATCCAGTCGATGATAGCGCAAGCTGGTAAAGTGCAGCTTTTCGCCGATTTTTTTCACCATGGCGGCGTATTTTTCGCTGTCCGGGTCGGCGTATTCTGCCAGCACTTCCTTTGTGGGATCGCCACCCTCCAGTTCCAGGATCACACGACGAGTGATCAGTTCCATCTCTGAGGTGGAACGGGAAAAGTTCAGGTACTTACAACCAAACAGTAACGGCGGGCACGCCGGCCGGATATGCACTTCTTTTGCACCGCTGGCGTACAAAAACTCCGTGGTTTCCCGCAGTTGGGTGCCGCGAACAATGGAGTCGTCAATAAGCAGCAGGCTCTTACCCTCAATCAAATCGTGCACCGGAATCAACTTCATCTTAGCGATCAGGTTGCGCTTGGTCTGGTTGGGTGGCATAAAGGAGCGAGGCCAGGTAGGCGTGTACTTAACAAATGGACGAGAAAACGGAATGCCGGAGGCGTTGGCATAGCCGATGGCGTGGGCAATGCCGGAGTCCGGCACACCAGCCACAATGTCCGGCTTGGCGTTGTCTCGGCCTGCCAGCAGCTCGCCGCAGTGATAACGCATTTTTTCCACGCTGATCCCTTGATAGGATGAGGACGGATAACCGTAATACACCCATAAGAAGGTACAAATTTTCATTTTTTTGCCCGGTGCAACCAACTGCTGCACACCGTCCGGCGTTAGCACCACGATCTCACCGGGGCCAAGTTCTCTGTCATCGGTATAGCCCAAGTTCAAATAGGCAAAGCTTTCAAAGCTGGCGCAGTAACCGTCCGGCTTTTTGCCCAGCGCAATGGGTGTGCGCCCCAGCTTGTCCCGGGCAGCATACACCCCTTTGGGGGTCAAAAGCAGCATACTCATAGAGCCGTCGATCACATCTTGCGCGTAGCGAATACCCTCTACAAAATTCTCTTTTTGGTCGATCAGCGCTGCCACCAGTTCCGTGGGATTGATCTCGCCATTGTGCATTTCAAAGAAATGGGCGTTGGTCCCGATAATCTCATCCACAATAGCGTCTGCATTATTGATCTTCCCTACCGTTGTAATGGCAAAGGTCCCGTGATGGGAGCGCACCAGTATGGGCTGCGCTTCAAAATCAGAAATACAGCCGATGCCCATGGTGCCGTGCATCTCCTGGGACTCCTTGGTGAACTTCGTACGAAACGGCGCGTTTTCAATATTATGTATGGCTTTGTCAAAACCGGTTTCCGGATCATACACCGCCATTCCCGCCCGGCGTGTGCCCAGGTGGGAGTGGTAGTCCACCCCGAAAAACAAATCAAATACGCAATCTTCTTTGGATACTGCGGCAAAATATCCGCCCATTACTCCACATCCTCTCCTTGGAATGTGCCTATTATAACAGATGATTCGCAAAATACAAAGAAAAATTGCAATATTTTTACAAAATTAAGGCCAACGGTTATGCCGATGGCCCTTTGGCGAAAAATTGCAGCCGATTTACAAACAGGCAGTAGTCTCCTACTGCCTTCGTTTATTTTATTTTTGCCGATTTGACCGCGGACCATTTGGAGTAGACTTTTTTGCCTTTTTTGGCAATGAAAAAGCCCGGTGCGCCAAGGCACACCGAGCCCCCGCAGTTAAACCACGGTCAGAGAAACATCGTCCAGAATTACGCTGTCATCCGTGCCGCCGGTTGCTTCCAGATAGACTGTCACTGTGGTCACATTCTCCGGCACCACCGTACTGATTACCTGATAATAACCAAAATTCGGCGCCGTCTTAACCATATCCTGAGAACGCACCGACACATCAGCCGCAATTGATTCGCCGCCGGCTGCGTCTGTAAAGATGATTCTGCCAATCACTGCCGGTTGATCCCCTACCCCTTGGGCATAAAAGGAAAGCCGGTAATAGCTGCCTGCAGCAGCCGCTTGCGTCTGGCGCATTTGCGCACCTGATGCCAGTTGCACCGCTGATAAACCGCTGTGCACCTGACCGGCGGCAGTGGCTTGCCCAGCCAAAGCATCGTTGTTCACCGTCCAGCCGGTGGGAACGGTATCGGTGAACTGCTCCATAGTGCCATTGGTCACCAATTCGCCGGGCAGCACCGTTCCGGCCGCGCCGGTGGCACCCGTAGGTCCGGTGGGACCTGTTGCACCGGTGGGACCTGTTGCACCGGTGGGACCTGTTGCACCGGTAGCACCTGTTGTACCCGTGGCACCGGTAGCACCTGTTGCACCCGTAGCACCGGTAAGACCTGCAACACCTGTGGCGCCGGTAGGTCCTGTGGCACCGGTAGGTCCTGTTGCGCCTGCAAAACCAGCAGCTCCGGTTGCACCTGTTGGACCGGTGGGACCCATTTGGCCGTTGCTACCCGGTGCGCCGGTGGGACCTGTGGGCCCCATTTGTCCGTTACTGCCGGCCGCACCGGTAGCGCCCGTAGGACCCATAGGACCGGTAGGGCCGGTAGCGCCAACACCCGGACCTGTGGGGCCGGTGGGACCGGTAGGCCCTGTTGGACCGGTAGGCCCAACAAAGGTGGGACAGCAGGAACAGGCAGGCTTGCAGCAAGCGTCGCAGCAAGGTTGGTTTTTATAAATCGTTGTATTCATCGATTTTGCTCCTTATCCTCTCCAATAGACGGCAGGTTGGCAGCGTGCTGCAATGCGGCAAAATAGGCTGCGTTCTGCTGCACGGCGGCATCATCGGGTCGGTACGCTGCGGCTTGGGCATTGCAGCGGGCAGCCGCTGCATGATCTCCCATACGATCATAACAAACGCAAAGCCGCAGGTACGGCAAGTACCCGGTGTCATCCGTGTTTACAAAGCCGCTATGCAGGTCCTGGGGCAGTTCCAGCGCCCACTTGTACCAACAAATCGCCGCCGGATAATCCCCTTGTTCCAGTAACAGATCACCGCAACCGCATACCAGGTCCGCCCGAGGTGCTCCCAGGGCAAAGCTCCGGCACAATGCAGCAAACGCACCCTTCCGATCCCCTTGGACGTTCAGGGCTGCACTCAGGAACTTGCAGGCCTCCAACTGATCCGGCAGCCAGCCGTCGCCGGGCGCCAAAAACGCCTGCAATTCCTGTACCGCACGGTCATACTGCCGATGGTAGTATAACTCCCGCCCGTAGTAGAATCGATCTCGGGGCGTAAATGACTCCCCTGCCGCCGCCATCTTTTCATAGATCCGTAGGTTTCGGGTGGTGTACGCTGTCTTGATTGATCGATGCGTCACGGCAATATTCACTGTAATTCTGGTGCCCGGGCACTGAATATATTCGTGTACCCGACCGTGCCAAACCGGTCTCGCCGCACGGCGCACCAACCGCTCTCGATCAAAGAAAAAAGTGGGATTGCCACGACTGTCAAAAGCGGTATTGTAGCGCATCATCACCACATCCGCCGGGGATTGGTCCAGGCGATTTTTCAGACACAGCAATGCATCCAGATCCTCCGGCAACAGCACATCGTCTGCGTCCAGCCACAGGATATAATCCCCGGTGGCCTTGGCAAAGGACGCATTGCGTGCCGCTGCAAAATCATCTACCCAGGCAAAGTCAAAAATCAGATCGGTATAGGCAGCCGCCACCGCCTTGGTGCCATCCATGCTGCCAGTGTCTACCACAATGATCTCATCCACCGCCGGAGCGACACTCTCCAGGCACCGTCCCAGTACCGCTTCCTCGTCCCGCACGATCATACAAAGGCTGATACTCGCCACTGTCACCCCTCCTACGAACCTATCTCATTCTATGCAAAAGAGAAAAATCTGTGTTTTTGCATTTTTTGTAAAAATTCTCTTGACTTTCCCATATACGCTATGCTATACTACCAAAGCAAGATAGCTACGGGGCATTAGCGCAGTTGGGAGCGCGCCACACTGGCAGTGTGGAGGTCAGGGGTTCGAATCCCCTATGCTCCACCAAGTCCACTGTAATTTCGGTTACAGTGGCTTTTTTTATTTTCAGCGTACAAAAAGCAGCGGAACCACCAACCAATAGGAGGAAAATCATGCGCCAAAGGCCACTGAAACGAACGCGATTCAAGAAAGCGCTTCCCGCCCTGTTCTGCGCCGGTATTGCCGTACTGCTTCCCCTGCTCACCGGCTGCAAAAGAGAAATGCCCACGGTTACCGAACCTACAACCGCAGTTACCACCACAAAAAACGCCGCACAAACATTTGCCCGCCAGCGGGTGGAGGACAGCATTAAGGCTGCGCTGGATCTGGTGAAGAAGAACCCTGTGGGCGGCTGGTCCTCCACGGTCAGCTACGCATACAAACAGGACAATGCCGCCTATGCCGAGCTAAACGGCGACCAACAGGCACTCTATGACGAAATGCTCCCAAAAGTGAAAGATTTGGTCCCTTTTACATACACGGCCAAGGACCGGGGCTACGCTGTGCTGGACAATGTTTTGATGGCTGCATCCGCGCTGTGTCGGGACCACCCGGAATATGAGAATTATTTTGATATAGAAGAAGTCGTAGAGGGCGACCGCACCACGGCTCTGCGGGCCTGCTACTTTTTGCCCTACGACGCAACAGGCGCCGCAGCGGATACCAAGCAGATAAAAGAGGAAATACAGATCTTTGAAGAAGAATGCAATTTGATCGTCAGCGCGATTCCAAAGACCTTTAGTACGTACGACAAGTACCGCTACCTGGCAGCGGTGATCTCCTTGCGCACCACTTATGACAACGACTCCTTCGGCGGCAAACCTACTGCCACCGCCTACGGCGCCATTGAGGGCGGGTCGTCCATTTGTCAGGGCTATGCCAGCGGATTTGAATACCTTTGCCGCAAGGCAAATTTGTGGTGTACACAGGTCAGCGGCGTGTCCCAAGACACTGCCCACGCCTGGAACCTGGTAAAACTGGAAAGCGGCACCTACCATGTAGATGTGACCTGGGCCGATGCAGACGGCAACACGCCGCTGGACCCCGCCTGGCAAAGCTATTTTGTGCTTACGCAAGAGGAAATCCTGCTGGATCACCAAATGGACGACGGCACGGTGGCCACCGGCAAAAATCAGCCCCAAACCGCAGCGCCGTAACGCCTGCGAAGATTGGGAGCGATAGTAAAAAAGCAAAAGGACCTTGCAACAGCAGGGTCCTTTATTAAGTCAAAATATCAATCTTTCACCGTCAAGGCACTGAATGCGTCGCGAACGGTGCGCACCGGCACAATATCCAATTCTTTTTTAAGGTCCTTTGACAGGGATTTGTAATTATGGAATGGGATCACACAGCGCTGAAAGCCCAGGCGACCGGCCTCCTGCACGCGCTGTTCGCAATGGCTGACAGCGCGAATTTCGCCTGCCAAGCCGATCTCACCAAAGGCCAGCACCTTGTCACCGATCACCGCGTCCTTCAGCGAGGACACCAGCGCCATTGCCACGGACAGATCCGCCGCCGGCTCGTCCAACCGCAGACCGCTGACCACATTGATATAAGCATCCATGGTGTTGAAGAAAAAGCCCGCCCGCTTTTCCAATACCGCAATGAGCATTGCCATACGGTTAAAATCAAAACCAGTGCTCATACGCCGGGGCGTGCCGAAACCGGTTGCCGTTACCAATCCCTGCACCTCCGCCAAAATCGGTCTGGATCCTTCCATGACACAGGCCACACAGGTGCCGCTGGCGTTCTTCGGACGACCGGAGAGCATCATCAACGAGGGATTTTCCACTTCCAAAAGCCCCTCTTGGGTCATCTCAAACACACCAATCTCATTGGTAGAGCCGAAGCGGTTCTTCACCCCTCTGAGAATACGGTAAGAGTAGTTCCGCTCGCCCTCAAAGTACAGCACCGTATCCGCAATATGCTCCAGCACCTTAGGGCCGGCAATGGCACCGTCCTTGTTCACATGGCCTACTACAAAAATAGGGATACCGTAGGTTTTGGCCGTGTGCATAAAAATATTGGTGCACTCCCGCACCTGGGTCACGGATCCGGCAGAAGAAGTCACCTGATCGTACACCATGGTTTGAATGGAGTCAATGATCACAATATCCGGCTTTTCGCTGCGAATGGTCTCGGCAATACTGCCCACATCCGTCTCTGCCAAAATGTATAGACTGTCCGTAGTCACACCCAGCCGATTGGCACGCAGCTTGATCTGATTGGCAGACTCCTCGCCACTCACATAGAGAATGGTATGGTGCTGTCCCAAGTGCTGACAGGCTTGCAGCAAAATGGTAGACTTACCGATACCCGGATCGCCACCCAAGAGCACCAGGCTGCCCTCTACGATACCGCCGCCCAGCACCCGGTCAAACTCATGAATACCGGTGGAAATACGCCGCTCCACGTCTTCCGTAATTTCCGACAAACGTTTTAACGGTCGCGAGGCATAACCGCCGCTGCTGCGCTTGGTGCCTGTGGATTTGACCGCCGGGGTCTCCTCATTCATGGTGTTCCACTCACCACAGCCCGGGCACTTGCCGTACCACTTGCCGCTCTCGTAGCCGCATTCGCTGCAAATATACATACTTCTCTGTTTTGCCATTACGGTAACTCCCCTGTTTTCATGGTGTCGCTAAGCCCTGCCAAAATGCAAAAGGCCACGCGGCGCCGATAAACATCCTGTTTTAACTGATTATTTTCTTTTACATTACTCATAAAGCCGCACTCCACCATTACGGAGGGCACTTTGGCTTTATAAAGCAGATAATAACTGTCGTCCGACGGCTTGTTCTCCCGACGATTACCCGGCTGCAAGTGCTGCTTGTCATAAGCTAAAATATTAGCAGCCAGTGCCTTGCTCAACGGATCGTTCACCGTGTACCAAATCTGCATCCCCCACTGGGAGGTATCGGCAAAATGGTTTTGATGAATAGAAACCAGCACCGCGTTATCCACGCTGTTAATATAGTCAAAACGGTTATACAAATCTGAGCGTTTTTTGTCGTCTCCGGCCTTGTAGACCAGATAGTCCCCGGTGCGGGTCATAGAGGCGGGTATGCCGCTGATCACCGCAAAAGCATACAAATCCCGGGCAATGGCCAGGTTGATCTCTTTCTCTGCCGTGCCGTCCGCCGCCACCGTGCCCACATCCACGCCGCCGTGGCCCGGGTCGATGACCAAATTGTAGCGCGCCTTGGGGTACTGCACCGCCGAGGGCACAGACTGCCGCAACAGCACTTGCAGAGACAGGCAGGTCACAAACACAAACGCCACGCACAGCGCAGCGGGAAAAACACGCTTCACAAAAATCACCCGTACATACTATGCGGGTGCGCCCTTGCTTATTATTATAACCGCCCGGCGTGCCCGGCGCAAGTACAGGTTGCATTTTAAGACGGACTGGGTTATAATTTGGACAGAAAGGCGTGATTTTATGAAAATTGTAAATTTAGACGGCTATACCACCAACCCCGGCGACCAAAGCTGGGACTGGATGGGCAACTATGGCGACTATAAGGTCTATGACCGTACAACGGCTGACCAAGTGGTAGAACGCGCCAAAGGTGCAAATTTGCTGATTATCAACAAAACTGTCCTTGACCGTGCAACGCTGGAAACATTGCGCCCGGAGCTGGAATACATCGGGCTGCAATCCACCGGCTACAATGTGGTAGACTGTGCGGCAGCCAAGGAACTGGGTATTACCGTGTGCAACATTCCCGCTTACTCCACCAATGCGGTGGCGCAGCTGGTGTTTGCTTTTATCCTGTCCTTTACCAACCAGGTTGCAGTGCATACACAGGCGGTAGAAAACGGTGAATGGTGCCGTTGCCCGGACTTTTGTTTTTGGAAAACACCGCTGATGGAATTAGACGGCAAAACCTTGGGCATCTTTGGGTTTGGCGCCATCGGGCACAGAGTGGCACAGATTGCAGAAACATTCGGTATGCAAGTGCTGGTGTGCACCCCGCACGAAAAGCCGCTTGACGGGCTGCACAGCACCCGATTTGCAGATGCGGATACGGTGCTGGCAAACAGCGACATTATCACTTGCCACTGTCCCCTGACACCGGACACCCAGGGTATGATGAACGCGGCGGCCTTTGACAAGATGAAAGACGGCGCGATCTTTATCAACACCAGCCGAGGACCGGTGGTGGACGAAGATGCATTGGCGCAGGCGTTAAACAGCGGCAAGCTGGCAGGCGCCGGGCTGGATGTGCTCTCTACCGAGCCGCCGTCAATAGACAACCCCCTGCTGCACGCAAAAAATTGCCGCATTACTCCCCACATTGCCTGGGCGGCCTATGAGACCCGTGCCAGACTGCTTGGCATTCTGCAAGCAAATATTGCCGCCTACTTAGACGGCAAACCGCAGAACGTGGTGAACGGCTAAACCCGGTATTGAACAAAAAACAACACCCTCGACCGTTTGGTCGAGGGTGTTTTCTGTGCTTAGATTAGAACTCCGTGCCGGGATTTTCCTTATCCGGGTCCGTGGTGCTCTGGCTCAGCGCTGTTTGGGCGGTGAACCACTCTACATCTAAAGTCGGAGTATCATATGCTTTCATTTTATTGTCCTCCTTCTTTAGTTCACTGCGGAAACAACGCCGTTTACGCACTGATAAATATCACCATAAACCACAAAGGGTACCTGGGTGTTCATACGGGAAGTACGGTAGCTCACATACATACGCATATAATGGCTGCCCGTATCGCTGCCCTTCTTGGTCATGGTAAAGGTGCCGGAATTAGGACTGCCTGTCCAGTTGGCAACATTGCGGGACACAACCGTTGTCGCACCGTCGCCGCCCTTCACAAGGGTGTCCTTTCCGTTCTTAGTGGCGGAGTAAATCACACCCACCTCCAAGACGGTCACATCCGCACCGGCAGAATAATCACAAGACATGGTAAACTTTTTGTCTGCAAAGAAGCCTACGCCATTCAAAGCCGGCGTGCCGCTCTCTGCCTGCTCCTGCAAATTTTTGGGCAGATCATTTAAGCTGGCGTATGCCGAGTAAGTGGTATCCGTATTGGCGCTGAACAGGGTAACATTCTGCTCATAAGAAGCCAAAGTCTCCACACCGTTTACGGTACGGGTCCAGTACACTGCGTTGTCAGAGGTCAGCTCTAAGGGTTTGTTGATACCGGGTGCGGTGTACTGGGTAGCGCCGTTGATCAAGGCGTTTGCCGCCGTGCCGCTGTTGCTGACGGTGTAGTTCACATCCACGCCGGTGCGTGTACCTTTCTGCACAATCTGCGCAACCTGACCCGCCGGAACCTGATGGGTGCCTTCGCTCCAGGTCCAACCGGTAAAGGTGTACTTGGGAGAATCCTTGGCGGTAATCACTGTATCGCCCACCGTTACGGTGTTGCCCTTTACAGTTACGCTGGTGGCGCCCTCAAATGCGCCTAAAATCGTGCCAAAGTAGTCAGCAACAATCACATTGGGTCTGGTGGCAGTGGTAACCGTAATGGTGGTATCCCGCTGAACCAGCAGCGACAACTGATAATTGCACTTGGCAAGGTTAATCTTTGTATCGCCGGTTTTCGTATGCACAACGCAAACGGTATCCTGAGACTTGTAAGCAGAGAAATCCAAATGGGCAATGGTACCGTAGTAATACAGCGCTTTACCCTCTTTCGTTTCAAAGGCATGGCCGTTGACGGTGCAGGCAACGGTAAAGGTGCGGCCACTCTGGGAGGACTCGCCTACATTCATATTACTCAGCAAATCCGCAGTAAAGCCGTCTACCGTAATCTGCTGCGCAGCAGGCAAATTCACATAATCTTTGCCGTTGTAGGCTTTATAAATGGTGCTGTTGCCGTTGGTTACCGTATTGGTAATGGCGGTACCGCCGTCCGGGAACGCGGTGCGGTCGATGGTGGCGCTGATGCTGCGGGCAGATTCATAGGCACTGGCGTCTGCGGCAACCACAAGGCCGGAATTTTTCAGCTGGGTTGCGGTTTCGTCAATTTGAGTTTGGGTGGTCTTTTCCGCAGAATCGGGACCTACGGTAAAGCCTGCCACATTGTTTCTGCCCTTTTCCGGATACTGCGCCAGCAAATCCGTACCGGCTTTGTAGGCGTTCTCAAAATTCTGCCAGCTGTCCACCGTGTACTTATTCTGGTCTGTATCGGTTACATTGCCGGCAAAGCCCTTGTCATAAGCCGCCTTGTTCTGCTCTACCACCTTTTCCAGTTCCGTAAAGTCTGCACGCTTGGTCAAGCCGGTATAAGTAGAATCCAAAACCGTGCCCACATCCTGGGTGGTCTCGTCTGTGGTCAGCAGGGTGTAATTGTTCAGGTATGCCTCTGTGTTCAGCAGCGCAGTGGTGTACTTGTCCCAAGACGCCTTGGTGTAGTCCGTGGACACACGCACCTTGCTCACCGCTTCATTATACGGCGTACGCTCGTTGCTCTTGTTGCAGACCTTTACACGTAGGGTCAAACCCAGGTTTAAATAGTTCTTAACAGTATTTGAAATCAGGCCGGATTTCTTAGTATTCGTGCAATAAGACTGAGTCTCAGCCAACACAGACTGCTCTTCCTGCTGATTAGGCTGCACGGAAGATGTGCCGGTTATGGTCTGATACTGTTTAACACCGGCACCCATGGTGTAATTGTCAAAGTAAATACGATCGGCAGAGAAGCCGGTACCGGTCACATAGTTCAGAGAATCTGCAGACGGGAAAGAAACCGTGCTGCTGTCTGTACGGGAACCGCTACTCTTCATAGGCACATAGGCCAGCTTAAAGGAATAACTGGTGCCGTCTGCATTATTCCGGGTAATACCTGCATTTGAATCACTACTCATATCATAATAGTAGTACGCAGATACCATTGAGTTGTCTTTCACTTTAAGACAATTATCTCCACTGGCTTTCTTGTAGTTGTCAGACAGACCGGCAATTTTATCACCGGCACTAGTAGAATACAAATTTCCGCGGGCTGATCCCCAGCTATCTTCAAAAGTTAAAGCATTCGCATCTTCGATATTATACGCATTTTCGATACCCATTGTGCCGGTGTAATTTTTTCTGTCAGTATTACCATAAGAATCCTCTGCCACATATATAGCGCCTAAAGCAGAAGACGCAACGACTACATTTGTGTACAAATTCTGTGTACCAACAGAGTGCCCCGCTACCGGGTTAGAAGCCACATACAGCTTATCCGTCTGGGTCCAAATATTGCCGTCTGCATCTGCAAGACTCGTTTCAATGGTAACCGTCTCGCCCTTGTTATAATTTGCATACTCGGCAGTATCTGCAATATGTAAAGTACCGCTGAGCTTACCGTCCGCATACTTAATATCCGCAGCGGAATCCTCCACGCACTTTATGCCGGTAATGGTATAACGACTGTCGTTAACCGTATAATGGGTCTCTTTTTCGCCGGCCTGGGAACCGTCGGAAATCAAAGAACCGCAATACATATACGGCTGCCCCTTACCGGAAGCGTCACCGTGGGTATAAATCACAGGGTCATACTTAACCACACCGGTCACAGCCAAGTCGCCGTCCACAACCGTAATATTATAAGTATTCAGCCCTGCCTGTACCACAGCGTTGCCTACTGCGTTGGCGGTAACGGTAACATTGTAACCGTCAACGGCGCTGCCGCCGTTTGCCTTTAAGCAATGGGCATACATATTCGTTGTAGAAGTAGAGGGATTCAGCAAGAAATAGCCGTCCGTACCGTGATAGACAATCAAATATTCCTCGCCGTCATCCACGGTATTCACTTGAATGTAGCCGGGCAACTCCGTGCTGCCGGTCTCGCCGGTGCGGATTCTGCGATACAGCTGGAAGGTGGTGGCTTTCAGTACTTCTGCCTCTGTTTTGGTATCCTTATCTTTACCCTCAAAATCCCAACGTTCAAAGTGGTTCACCACATTGCCCTTGGAATCTTTTTCCATAAAATACAGGCCGTAATGACCATCCTGCAACAGCTGGAAGCCGCCGTCTACTGCACGCAATGTAACATTGGCAGGCGTAGACGCACCGGGATAGCCGGCCTTACCGTTTGTACCCACACTTAAGTACATACCTGCGTGGGCAATGGTGTATTCTGTACCGGTAGAGGTAAAGGTGTACAAAGCGCGCTTTACAGAAACGGAATCGCCGCTGTAATTGGCATCCGTTGCCTTATTGGCAGTGGCACCGGGTACTTCCTTCGCGGCAGACAAAGACACCACATCGCTTGCAGAGTTATTCACATTCTGCGCAGAGAAGGTTAAGGTCTTCTTCTGACCCACATTCATCTGAATATCCGTTGTGGTTGGAACATCCGCATCCATACCGGTGAGGGATTGGATATCAAAAACTTTATAGGTAAAGTCACAGGCGTCCGTCTCGTACAAATCTGCCACGCGGCCGTCTTTCAGCACCGTCAAGCAGGAGTAGGCAAACATGGCGCCCTCTGCGGTAATGGTCTTTTTGGCATATTCGGTAGAAACAGTATTGTCGTCATTCAGCAGCAAGGTGAAGATGGCACCGGTTTTACGACCCTCTGTTGAGGAGGGAGAAGAAACCAGAATGGCACGCTTGCCGTCAATCAAATAGGGATACATAATGGCAGACAGCTGGCAGTTACCCCAAATGTCAATACCAGTATCTACCACATCGCCCCACTGATAGCCCGAGCCGTTCCAGGTGGCATCGCAGTACATAATCTTTTTCTTACCGTTACGGTAGAAGCAGCGCACCACGCCGTTACCTAAATCTACAAGCTGCGCCTCACTGGACCAACCGCTGCCGCCAAAAGAGGATGTGCTGGTAAAGTTCGCCGTACGGCTCCAGGTCTTGCCATGGTCTTTACTGTAAATAAAGCTGGTTGCCTGAGAAGCGTCTCCGGAGCCCCAAGCATTGTCGCCGTAAACATAAACCGGCATACAAATGGTGCCGTCATCCGTTACGATGGCACGACCGGGGCCTGCACCCAAGAACTTCTCGCCGCTCTTTCTGGCGTTCACCAGAGAGGGCGCACTCCAGGTTTTGCCGCCGTCCGTGGAAGTACGGAAAAACAGGTACTGGCACTTCTTGGCCTGGAATTCACAGTTAGAATACCAAACGCAGCCAACATAAGCGCCATCCTTAAACAGCTCAAACTCGCCGTTCACCTTGTAGCCGCTGACGACCGTGCTGTCGCTGGTTCTATAAATGCTGGCATACCCGTCGGCACCTACCGCGCCCACATAATAGTCATAGTCGCCGCCGTTACGAGCAAGCAGCAGACGACCCTGACTGTCCAAACCGGTGTCCTTAGAAGGCTGTGCGTTCGCAGAAGTGCCGTTAATAGCAACACCGGAAGCAAAGAAGGTAGACAGCATATACAGGGTCTTGCCGTCAGTTGCAATATTGCTGTCGCAATAACTGGTAGACGCCTTACTAAACACATTGCCGTTATCGCCGTAATAGCCGGCCCATGTGTAAGACCAAGTGTCGCCGTTATCCGTAGAACGCGCGGTGATCACATCGTTACCGCCGCCGTCCATACCGCCGTCCCAACGAGCGTCAGCAGCTGCAACGACAGTACCGTCATCCAGGGTAACCATACTGGGAATACGGTACCAATGAGATGGATTATCGCTAACAAAGGGACGACCCTGAGTCGTACCGTCTGCCGGCTTACTTGCCTCGCTGCTGCCGGCTGCCATCGCGGTGGTCCCCGGAAATGCGGTAAGCACCATGAGAATGGCCATCAGCACAGCTGTCCATTTTTTTGCCATAAAGATTCACGCTCCATTTTGCGCAGCGCCCTCGGCGCTACAGGATATAAAAGCAGGAGAAATGGGCATAATTCACCCACTCCTCCTTTTTCCATTGGGTATTATATATTTTAATATATGGAATGTCAACCGATTTTTACAAAATACAAGCTTTTTTATTACGAATAGACATTTAACGAAACAGTGGTGATTAAAACAGGGGTGTACCCTGCCGGCCGCAAGGGAATTCTGTAATTCAAGCACCTTCTTAACCACAAAAAAGCACCCAATCGGGTGCTTTTTTTGATGCCTTTATGATTCCGCATTATCCCATTCCGTCAACTGCTCGATGGACTGAATTTTGCCGTGAAACGGCTCCAAGCGGTTATAATTGCCGTTGACCCCTGCGGGGATCTTGGTGCGATCCACATAGAACTCCACCACATCCTTATTTTTCTTGGCGTACTGGTGCTTTTTGTCCGTATGGCGGTTGGATTTGGTATCACACAAAATGATCTTAAAGGTTTTGCCGGTGTCCAGGGTGACCTTATATTTGGTGCCCTTGGTGGTGCCGTAAAAGGTGCCCAGGGCGGCACAATAATATTCCCCTACCATACGAATACCGGTGGTCTCGTCGGTGGTGGTCTTGTAGGTTACGCCCCGGTAAGTGCCGGAATTCAGCACCGCATAGGCAGGCGATGTTTTATCTGTTACCGCATCATAATAAGCGTAGGTTTTGCAGGCGCCGGAGACTTTCGGCAGCTTCAGGGTCTTGGTGGTTTTCACCGTCACCGGATCGGAAAAGCGGCTTTTGGTCTTGGTTTCTCTGTTTTCCACCACGCCGCGAATCTTGTAAGAATACAAGGTCTTGGGCGACACATCTATATCGGTAAAAGTGCGCTTTTTGCCGCTGATTTTGGCGATTTTTTTGTACTTGCCGTTCTTCTCCGCACGGTACAGTTCGTAGTAGGCCGGAGAATGCTTGGTGCTCCATTTCAGGGTCACCTCTGTGGCGCCTGAAACAGACAGCTCCACTTTACTGGCAGAGGGTCGGGTATAAAAATCCGTCTCCCCCACGGTGCTCTCCTGGAGAACGTCGCTGCCGGGCACAGTGATCTTGAATTTGTAGAACATGGCCGGGGTCAGGTCCGTCAATTCCACCGTATTTACCCGCACCTGCGTACGCAGGCTCCAGCTTTTGAGAATGTAATCATACTGGTACACATTATAGATGGCAAAGGGACTGCCGCTGTCCCAGGACAGGGTGGCATGCTTGCCGGTCAGGTCGGTGACCTTGATTTTGGCGTGCACCGCATTCGTCTGCTGCTCGGTATTCATAATGTTCACCGGCAAGGCAGGACCGGGCGCAATCTGGGTCTGCGCCGTAGCGGCGGCAACAGGCGAAGCCAGTGCCGGCACGGTGCTGCCCAGGATCAGGCAAGCGCTAACGGCAGCCGCAACCAATTTCTTTTTTTGAATAGAAATAAAAGTTCCCCCTTTGAGCGGTTACTCAAACGCATAATATTATACGCCATTTTAGGAAAAAATGCAAGTTTGGCAAAATCGGAGGGTCACAACCACACCAAATTCGGCGAGCATAACAGCGGGAGCAAGCCCCCGCCCCATGAAAGAAAATAACGGCTCCCCTTGCACACAAGAGGAGCCGAAAAGCCGTGATATTATTTACCAAAGAAGAACACAGAGGAAGCGATCAGATACTGTCCGGCGTAGTAGGTAAAGTGGTTCAGGAACAGCCAAATGCTGCCGTCAAACCCGCGACCGAAATAGGTATTGCTGAGAATCGCGTCCGAAATGGTAAAGAGCGTGGCGCCGATAGCCATAAGGATCATGGACTTTTCGCCGGTAGTAAAGGCGGCGAAAATAGCGGTAACATTGGTCATGATCAAAAAGCACACATAAAAGAATACAATGCGGCGATACTTGCCAAAATGCACTCGCATTATATTGGCTGTGGCAATTTGAACCACGCCGACGACAACGGCAATACCTGCGCTGATCAGAACCTTCCACCAATCCAGCTTGGTAAAATGGATCAAGGCCGCGGTATAAAACACATGACCGATCAGAAAGAAGATAAAGCCGCCTTTTAGATAATTGTTGGCGTCCTTTTTGTAAACCCCTTTCAAATCCAACAGAATGTCGCCCACAAGTCCCAAGGCACCGCCCATAATGATCAGCGAGCCATACTGGGCAGCATTGGTGTAATTCTCGATTACAGCAAACACCGCCGACAGCATAAAGAACAAACTGGACACGGATTTGAAAATCAGGTTTCGAACAGAGTTCCCCCCGGAGCGGACAAAGACGAAGGCCAACGAAACGGCCACGCCGATGCCCATAGCAATGTAATAAGTCATTATGAATCCCCCTTATTGATTTGACAACTTACGCATTTGCTTGGCTTTCCTCCAGTATAGCACAATTAGGGGTAGGTCTGCAAGTAGCCAGGCCACAGGACCGGCAAAACAGACAGCTTTGAACCCAAACAGCGGTGTAAAAAGATACGAAACGGTGATTCTGCCTATTAACTCTCCGGCGCCTGCCACTGCATTTGCGTAGGTACAACCCAGCCCTTGCAGGGTATTACGCAGCACAAACAGTACGCTGACCAAGCTGTAACACAGGGAGATGGCAAACAGGTATTCTTTAGCAGCGTACACAATTTGGCTGTTATAATCCGTCATAAACAGACCCACGATCTGCTCTCCGCCGAAAAAGAGTACCAGGGAGCAGAGAACAGATAACCCCAGATCCACCACAAACACCTTGCGCACGGTGGTGAGAATGCGCCGATACTGCCCGGCGCCGTAATTCTGGGCCACAAAGGTAGACGCAGCCACCGCCAGATTGCTCATAGGAATATTGGTGATGCTTTCCGCCCGACCGGCGGCTGTAAACGCCGCCACCACATCGGCGCCAAAGCCGTTCACGGCGCTTTGCAAAATCATAGAACCGATACTGGTAATGGTAAACTGCAAGGACACCGGAATGCCCAGCGCCAGCTGGCGGCGGGTACGCTTAGCGGTAGGTACCAGCATACGCGCTTTCAGCTGCAAAACCGGTATGCCCCGGAACACATAGATCCCGGCAGACACAGCTGCCACGATTTGAGAGATCAAAGTTGCCCAAGCGGCGCCTGCCACGCCCCAACCGAAATGTGCCACAAAAAGCAGGTCCAGCACCAAATTAACAGCTACGCTGATCAGCAAAAACAACAGGGGCTTTTTGCTGTCCCCAACGCTGCGGGCAATACCGGTAAACACATTGTAAAGCAACTGTGCCGGCACACCCAGATACATAATTGCCGCGTACTGCACAGACAGGCCATAGATCTCTTTCGGGGTATGGATCCACCCCAGCATCGGGTGCAGAACCAGCAGCGCCAGCGCGGAAAACAGTACACCTGTAATCAGCGACAAACCGATACCGTTATCGGCCTGGCGATTGGTTTCCTCTTGATCTCCGGCACCAAAGCACTGCGCCACCGGTATGGTAAAGCCGGCGGTTAGTCCGAATGCAGCGCCGATGGCAAAACTGCTGATGGGCGCAATATTGCCCACGGCGGCCAGCGCGTTTGTAGACACATAGCGCCCAACAATAATGTTATCCACCATATTATAGGTGTATTGCAAAAGGGAGCTGAGCATAATCGGCAGCGAAAACAGAACGATCTGCTTCATCGGTCTGCCGTGTATAAAATCAGTGGTCATCTTCTACCTCAAAAAATTGGCGATAAGCCGTAGGCAGCGCATAGTCCCGCCGCACTTCCTCCAGCGGCACCCAGGTGTAACTCCCGGCGGCCTCTCGCACGGTTATATAATAGCAGCGCATATCCCAGTGAATATGCGTGAAAACATGGTTTGCATGCACGATCTTTTGCAATTCCAGCGGCTCCAAACCAACATTTTGCAAGTACGCAATGGCGGACCCCTCGTTCAAAAAATCGTCTGTATCGGGCAACTGCCACAGACCGGACAGCAGCCCCTTATCGCCTCGTTTGGAAAGGGCCACTCTGTCTCCGCAGGTCAAAAAAAACACCGTACGGTTTTGGTGCCGCTTTGCCCGCTTAGGCAACTTTACCGGAAAATCCGTCTGGCTACCGGAAGTATTGGCGGCACACACATCGCCTAAGGGACAAACCGAACACTTCGGCGATTTTGGCGTACAAACGCAGGCGCCCAATTCCATCAGCGCTTGCGTGAAAGTACCGCAAGCCCCTGCCGGGTACACCTGCTCCAGATCTGCTTTGATCCGAGCTTTTGTGGTCTGCAAGTCAATGGGAGCCGCATTTTCCGTAAAACGGGTAATCACCCGCAGCACATTGCCGTCTACCGCCGCCACCGGGCAATCAAAACAGATGGACGCCACCGCTCCGGCGGTATACGGCCCAATTCCCGGCAGCGCCAGCCAGCCGTCATAATCCGTAGGGAATTCACCGTGCAGGTCTTTGACGATCACCCGGGCGCACTTTTGCAGATTACGGGCGCGATTATAATACCCTAGACCTTCCCACAATTTGAGCAGCTTGTCTTCCTCCGCAGCAGCCAAATCCTCCACCGTAGGCAAAGCGGCAAGAAAGCGCAAATAGTAGTTCCAAACCGCCTCTACCCGGGTTTGTTGCAGCATAATTTCCGACAGCCACACATGGTACGGCCGGCGGTCCTGCCGCCAAGGCAGCGGGCGGGCGTTCTGGGCAAACCAGGGCAGCAGCCGGGTAGGCAATATAGACAATGGGTTCTGCAAGCAGACACCCCCTTTTTGATCTTTGCAAGTAGTATAGCACACCCCCGACCTTACGGCAAGGCAAAAAAGCAACTTGTACCACTTGGAAATTGCAGCCGTTTATGGTATAGTGGAAGCAGAAAGGCAGGTAACCGGGATGGCTAAGCGGATCGGCAGCGTAGATATACTCAAGGCACTGGGCATTTGCTCGGTGATCCTGTACCATACGGAGGCACTGCCAACCGTGGTGAACGGCTGGATCGGATCCTACTTTATGCCGCTGTTTTTCTTTGCCTCCGGGCTGACTTTCAGCGCCAAACAGCCTAAATTCGGTGCTTTTCTAAAGAAGAAATGCGTCTATCTGCTTCTGCCCTATTTGCTGTATTTGGTGTGCTGCGCTGTAGTAGGCGTGGCCAAGCAAGTGATAAAAGGCGTTGCATTTCCGGTCAAATCGTTCTTGCTGGGCGCTGTCAGCGGACTGCCGAATATGAATGAATACACCGGCAGGGCTTGGTTTATCTACTGCTTTTTTGTAGCGGAGATACTGTTCTACTTCTTGCTAAAATGGACAAAAGGCAAGCGCACGCCGCTGTTTCTGGCTGCGCTGATTTCTCTGCTTGCCGGATATGCCTATGCGCACTTTTTCCGTGACTCCGCCGCGATGTTTTGGCGCTACACAGACGGCATGGTGGCTGTGTTCTTTATGGCCGTAGGGTATTTGCTGCGAGAAAGTGTGTTAAAATTAAAAGCGCCCGGTTTAATATTTATAGTGCCATCCGTTGGTTTTGGGTTGCTCAATCTGCACATCAACGGCCATGGGCTGGTGATGGCATATTCTTACTATGGCGAGCTGGTGCCCATGGTGGTGAGTGCGCTTAGCGGCTGTCTGTTCTTTGCGGCATTGTCAAACTGCCTGCAAAGCCGCTATTTGGAGTATTTGGGGCGGAACACACTGTTTATTTATCTTTTTCACTTCTTCCTCTGGGCATACCCCCTGCCCCGTTTGCTGGGCAAAGTGATGACCGTGGGTACTGCTGCATACAATTGGTTCTACGCCTTGCTGCTCTTTGCGGAGGTGCTGGTAATCTTTAGCCTTTTGATTCCTGTTTATAATCGGATCATGCAGCCCTTGCAGCGCCGCCTGTTCGGCAAAAAGAATGAAAAATAGCGCAAATTCTCTATTGACACGCCTTGCCAATTCTGCTACACTATGAGTGTTGATATTCCTCAATAGCTCAGTTGGTAGAGCATGCGGCTGTTAACCGCAGGGTCGTTGG